>Ga0207433_10000649_pt1 | contig 79185 bp, 90 predicted proteins | sample YelNatPaOPGAMG01_FD_187559 | JGI IMG/M metagenome (GOLD analysis project Ga0207433, IMG submission 187559) | Hot spring thermophilic microbial communities from Obsidian Pool, Yellowstone National Park, USA - OP-RAMG-01 (SPAdes) (version 3) | ecosystem: Environmental > Aquatic > Thermal springs...
AGTTGTTGAGGTCCCTGCTGGCTCAAGGCGACAGCGTTAGGCATGCCTTAAAATTATTAAGATTAGGAAGAAGCACTTACTCTAAATATCATCATATAATTTGGAAAGGCCTTTTGCCAAATGCTTTAAGGAACGACCAAGAGATGACTTTGAAAGAGACGACCTTGAAGACCGACGAGAAAATAGAGGTTAAAAAAGCTGATACTGACGAGAGAGTCAAAAAGTTAGCCCGACTAATCGATCGCTTATATTATTGGGAAAACATTTTAAAAAGGCGAAAAAGGAGAAAGGGGGCCTTGTATTAAACAAGCTAAGCTACTTAAACTTCATTTAACAATCCTAATTATTGATGCGAAACATTTTTAGGTAATTAAAACCCACCAAAAAAGGTAGATTTTAGCCTTTAGACGATTTTTATTAGGACAAGTAAATAAATAATCTTAAATTTGTGGCGCAAATACCTAAAGAAGCTCATTTTTAGACTAGAAAGTTTCACTGAAAAAAATTAGGATTATTAGGATGTTTCCAATATTTCCAAAATTCCATGAATTAAGGGAGAAGCCCCCCTCCCACATAACCACATAAGCACACACACGTCTTTCTTAAAAGCATTAGCATAAAGCCCCCTTCAGCTTACTTGTTAAGCGTATAGCCTAAAGCCTATAACAGTTTAAAGTGGACGTGTGTGTGCCTACATTATATATTTGATGATGTGTCTATTTCAGAACGGAATGGAGTTATTAAAGGGTATCTATCACAATTTTTTTCATCTATTATATAAGGTGTATCTCCTATTCCGTCACTACCAGTTTCATTTTGATAAGGCCCGCTGTACTCATCGACTCCAGAATAATCGCTCCAATAGTTTCCACCAGAGGGATAGCCATTATCCCAAGTATTAGATTGCGCTGGAGAGGTGTTCACTTGCTCGGGAATGTTTGCTATAAAGTTGTTATGGTAAATAACATTATTGTAAGCGTATTCAAAAAGTATTCCAGCACGATTTGCCGTTATGTTGTTTTCGGTTATGATGTTGTCTGATGTAAAATAGAGGTAGATTCCGACAAAATTGTTTGCTATGATGTTTCCAGAAAAAATATTGTAACTTGATTCTACATATGTTCCATCAAAATTATCCGTTATGTTGTTTCCTCTGATGATGGTGCCTTCAGCATAAGCGTGCAGATATATACCATCTCTCTTATTTGCTTTAATGTTATTTTTTTGGATCGTATTATTAGAAGACCAAACTTCGATGCCATAAAAATTGCTTTGTATGTTATTTTCAATAATACTGTTGTAAGGGGAAGAGGAGGCTAAATAAACCCCAGCTCCAGAGTAGCTTCCACCTGTTGCTTCAATGTTATTTCTTAAAATTTTATTATAAGAAGAGTACCATAGGGAAAGGCCGTCCTCAGTATTTGCCTCAACATTATTTCCAGAAATGGTATTATTTGAGGAGGAGTCAAGCCAAACACCATGAGCATTTTCTTCTATTTCACTTTCAGCAATTATGTTGTTGAATGAGTGAATCAGAGAAATGCCGTGGAAATTATTTCTGAGACTCACACTTTTTAATGTTATATTTTGAGAGAATGCTATGAGTATTCCTTGGACGTTATTATTAAGGTTTAATCCTTGCACCACCACGCCAGAGCAATTTATTAGAGCTAAATATCCTATGATCGGAAAAGTTTCAGAATTTACGACAAAAATATTTTGGTTCATAATATAGTAGATTGGCATACCATTGACAGTATTTGAAACGTCAATGTCGTTAACGAAGTCTGAAGGGGTCTCGCCCCACAGCCCAAAGTTATATTTGTTGTGAATCATAATATTCTTTCTAAGGATATTGTTTTTGGAAGAGCTAAAGGATAAGCCAACTTCGTTTTCTTCGATATTGTTATCGACAATGCTGTTCCTATCGGACTTTTGAAGGCATATTCCAGCATTCCTATTAGCTGTAATTTTATTTTTAATAATAGTGTTGTTGAATGAGTTAGATATGAGAACACCATTAGAATTGTTTAAGATAATATTATTCGAGATTATGCAGTTTTCAACGGAATCTAATTTGATTCCAGCATCTATTGCGGCTGCAAGGCCGCTATTCCGTATTGTTAAATTACCAATGAAGACTCCATTGGCTGTTACTTTTATAACTACTCCTTTACGCTGCCCGTCAATAATAGTTTTATTTGCCACCTCACCTATGAGTCTAACACTTTTATCTATTATCAAGTTCTCATAGTAGATGCCCTCTTTAACGAATATTGTTTCACCGGGAGTGGCGGCTTTAATCGCTTCTTGAATTGTTGGATAATCCTCTGGGACGACAATAGTTCCAGGCCGAATAAGAAATACGAACGTCAAAGTTACTATCAAAACGCCTATGAATAATAATGTGAGCAAATTTCTAGAAGCAAATTTTCTTAACGACTCCATCCTCATCCACTTACAGCCCTAAACCATTAAAAAAGATAGAATATCCATTGAACATGAAGGATGAAGAACAGAATCATTGAAATTATGAAGAACCCAATTGCAGCTTTGTAAATCTTTTCCTTCCTCCAAAAATCGGCGGTGTACAATGTTGCAAAAATAATAGTTAATATAAAAAATAAAATGTTAACGTTCCTTAAGTATGTCCATGAAGTGATATATCGCGACACATAAAAGCCCGTCCATAAGCCTTGCAGGTATGTCCAAAAGAATAAAATCACGGAAACAATAAGAATCCACTTTAAATCCTTTTTAACTTCTTCTCCCATACTAATCACCCACATTCTTCATATTATATAATAAGCTATTAATTTGAGCACACTTAAATAACTTTAATTTTGTGCTCCAGCAGGAGACGTTTATGCAACTAGATGTACTGCTGATGTTTTCCCTCTTCATAAAAATGAAAATGCACAAAAGTAAAATAGTTAATATAAAAATCGTAAGAGTCAAAGTTGAAAACTCTGGAATCATTATCTTAATTTCATGAACTTTTTCGTGGCCATATTCTGCCGTTAAATAAGTCCAATTGTAGGCGATTACTTTTGTGAAAGGCCAAGGCGTACCGTCAAGCAGAATTGTGACGTTTCCACTCCAATCATTATCCATAACGGTTTGAGGCAGTTTAATACTAGTGAACCCTGTTGTGCCTTTGGGGCCTGTAACTTGAATCATTATACTCTTTTCTGTGAAGTTGAAGTGAAGGCTCTTTATGGTGGAGTTTGAATATACTATTGACGGAAGCGTATCTACTAAACGCGTTAGTTTATGTGGAATATAAGTCTGATTATGATATGCGATTTTTAATGCCTTTGCCAGTTCATTGTTTAAAGGCAGATATTCGCCATCTGAGTATCCAAACCATCTGAAGAATACTTGGCCCTCAGCACCCAACGTTCGAGTAATGTTTATCTGTTCAACAATGCGTTCAGGTATCTGCACTTCATTTTTGAAAGCGTGAACCCCTATGCCCATATATATGGGAACTTGCCAGCCCGTAACGTTTAAAACCCGGCTTACACGGTCCTTAAAATCTTTCATGTCCTTGGTGTAGGCTCCTGGAACCAGAAAGTCCACAAAGCCTTTTTGTATCCAATCAGTCCAATTCTGGAATCTTTCATGAACAGCATCAGTAATGTTAGAGAAGACGTAGGCTGAAAGTTTCACGTTAGGCTTCAAACTTTTAATGAGGGCATGAGCCTCCTGTACAAAGCTTGTAACTTGCCTTATCCGCCACGCTGTCCAATTATCCCAGTCTGGATCCGATGAGTTCAGAGGAGGTTCTCTGCCAGTCTCGTTCTTATATGCCTCTCGGCAGTATTCGCAGTAACAAGCTCTCGAATTATTATACCTTATATAATCCAGATGTATTCCATCCACATTATAATTCGCCACAACCTCTTCAATCAATTTTAGAAGGTGACTGCGAACAATTGGGTTCGCTGGGCATGCCCAATTTGAATCTAGTCTCCCATCAGAGTACACCGTTGCTAGGCTTTTATTCTCAGCCAAGTATGGGTCCCTAAAAACAACAAACCAAGCATGAAGCTCCAAGCCAAGCTCATGAGCCTTCTCCACAGCAACTTTCAACGGATCCCAATCCGTGGGCTGTATGGGTCTAATGCTGCTGTTAAAATAAACAGGCTTCCAACCCTTAACCAAGAAGAAGATGATGTTTAAGTTTAGACTCTTAAAGAGGGTGAAATTGCCTATTAATTCCTCGGCGTTTTTAAAGCTTGTAGCGTAAACCCATATCCCCCTACCCTCAACCGGAGGTTCAGAAGAAGCATAATTCTCAGCCCTAACAGGAAGCAAAGCAAGCATAAAGGTTAAAATACAAAACACTATGACCCTTTTTACAATTTTATTGTTAACGGATTTTGTCATGAAGCACCTATGGATTATACTTTATCCATTTGATATTTATGACTTTCTCACAATAAAGTGAATCGTTAATAACATGTGAAAACCATGCCAAAAACCTACGTAAACGTTAAGCTACCAACTGAACTTGCAAAAGAAATAGATGAAATACTAAAAGAAAGAACATTCGGCTACAGAAGCCGAGGAGAATTCGTAACAGAAGCAACCCGCACGCTACTAATAAAACTTAAAACATTAACAAAAGAAAAATCAATTTAATCATCGATCCCACAACCTCAGACTCATTAACTTTTAAGATGAGTAACCAAATCAACAAAATAACACGTATAAAATTTCTATATACGAACCTTCGCTGAAAACTATAGACCTTTAAATCCTAAAGTTAAGCATAAAGGTTCATGTATAGAAACTTTCTACGCTCAATTTTAATGCAACTGGTGATTAACATTAATTTATGATTTTAGCTTTGTTTACGCGCACTTATTGAGTGGGGTTCACAACCCTTCCTAAGAATAATATGTTGCCTGTATCGTTTTGTTGTATTATAAAAATGAAGGGATGATCTGCCATGAATATTTTGTTAATGCCAAGAGTCATCCCGGCTGCTGTTGCTGCTGCAGCCTCCGTTCCCTTTTCATCAACTTTTACGTAGGCCTGATGAACTACAAAATCAACCCAGACTTTCACCGTGGTCATGCCTGAGAAGTCTGCTTCATGAGGGTTGAATGCCTTCGGCATTCCCAATGTTTTCAAATAGTCATTTAGAAGATATTTTGTCTCGAACTCGAATTTCGGAAGGTAAATTGCATCCAACACTGTTTCTTTCATTTCACTTCTCCATTCTTCGAGTTTTTCAATTGTTAAAGGTTCTATACTGCTTAAATCCGCCTTTGGCAATAAAATTAGCATGGAAACATTTCCATTAGAATATGGCAGTTCTAGAATCTGAAGATTCCCAATCTCAGCGTATTTGAATTTCACCCCGGATGGAAACATGCACATCATTGGAACTTTCACTTTGCCTTTTGGAGTTTCAAAGTCCATTTCCCTTGTTTCTTTGGGGTCAAACTCCCATAGCCATGTTCCCTTAAAGTAGATGGCGTTTGTAACGACCAACGCTGTTTGCGAATTCAAAAAGCCGGATGGAATTAAATCTTTAATTTTCCCATTAGTTTGCTCTTCAATAAAACTGTTTATCGTTTGCCTAGACTCTTCCTTCGAAAAGTCTAAATTCGCGGCTTTTCCGCCATAATATCTTTCAACAACGGTTCTATAACTCTCCAGCAACGGAAAACCTTCCTGAACCCATAAAGCGTTTCCCGTTCTAATCTCACAGCCACTGTAATTTTTATTAATGCTATTGTAAATTTCCGCAAAGTTTGGTCTTAACACTTCGTAATCTGGAAAATGGAAAACCGCCCTTATTTCATCCGCCGTTTCTCCCCTGGCGCCCTCATAAACAATTGCTAATGCCGATGAAATACTATAAGGAGAGAAGAAAATATTCCCGGTCTCACGCTTACTTAATTCAGAATAAAGTTCTAAAGCAAACCTATTATTAGCAAATACTACTTCTCGAACACCTTCCCAAGTCCAGCCCGCAACATCCGTTTTGGGCGGTCTTTTAGGCTCATACGGATAAATAAAAATTATAGCTGAAGCAACTGCCGCAACTATGGCAATCACAAGGAGTGATATCCCAATAGTTAAAGACGCTTTGAAAGGTCTCATCCCATAATAAGTTTTATAAAAAGCTATTTAAAAGTAATTCTAGGCTTATATATTACTAAACTATACATTCAAAATATCGTTCACAAACGTAACTTGTAGAATTTATGACTCGCACTTAAAAGGATTCGCTTAATTATTTAATTGCATACGGCCCGGCCCATCACTTAATGGAAACCTACGGTTTCTATTCCCTTCCCTTTTTGTGAAAGCATTTTGTTTTTCGCTGTTTTGTTGGGCCAAGTTCTTAAGCTGGTAGTGCGGCTTTTAGGGACAATTGTGTGGTCATATCTTACTCTCTCCAAACTGCGCGCGCCAAAAAAGTTAACTGAAGAAGTTCTAAAATTAAGCTGATAAAAATGGAGTGTTTTGTTGGCACGTCCGGCTGGTTCTACTCATGGAATCCTTATGGAAGCTTCGACTGGTTTGTTAGATACTCAGGCCTGAACGCTGTTGAGCTAAACATGAGCTTTTATCGTTACCCATACCCGAACATGGTTCGCTCATGGGTCTTGAAGGGAAAAACGTTGAGATGGGCTGTCAAAGTTAACAAGCTGATAACCCATACGTTTAAGTTTAGTGAAAGGGCTTATGAGCTGTGGCAAAAGTTTCAAAGCCTCTTTGCTCCTCTCGAGCCAAGCATAGACTTCTACCTGTTCCAGCTTCCTCCATCCATGACGCCTAAAACCATACAAACCCTCGAAAACTTCATAGCAAAAACAGGTCTTGGCAAAAGGTTCGCCCTTGAAGTTAGAAACATGAAATGGTTTGACAAAACCTACATTGAATGGGCTTCAAAGCTTAACATAACATGGGTTAGCATCGACTCGCCGGACTTCCCCCTCGACGTTTACAACACAAATGGCATAGTCTACGAGAGAATGCACGGCAGAACAGCATGGTATTCCCACTATTATACAGACCAAGAGCTGGAAGACGTGGCCAACAGAATCCGAAAGGCAAACCCGGAAAAGGTTTACGTATTCTTCAACAACAACCATGCAATGCTCGAAAACGCAAGAAGAATGCTACAAATATTGGCGTCCTAAACTGAAGTTGAGCCGCTTTAACGGTCCTTCACCGGCATCGGTAAGATTATGGGAAACCATCAGAAAAAAGGCCATATGATCCAGCGCTCCTCAACGGTTTCCGGGTGAATCGTAAATGTAGTCCCACATTTTTTACACCTTAAAGTTCTTCTACCAACAACTTCAAGTTCTTTCGAGCCGCATTTTGGACAAGCGTAGTCCTCAACCCTAATGGTTTGGGGCGTCGGATAGACGGTTGTTCTAAACCATTTGATGAAGGATAAAGCCACAATAGTAAACATGAAGATGAATACGAGTAATACGACTATAAGCATGGCCGTTGCCAGTATGGATTCAAAGCTCAAACTCATCACACAGCTCCGGTGTAGTTCCTCTCAGCCTTCCCCTCCTGAAAGCCAAACCCGAATAAAATATTTAGTTTTACGCCTATTATAAGAACTGATATTCTTATAAAAGCAGCTATCTGGATGAGTAGCTCTTTCATGCGCGTGCTACCGTTTTAGCAATGAGAGGAAAGCTATTACCAAGAAGACGATCCCAGCCCAGAAGAGACTTCCGGTCAGGAGCCAAACAACTAATGCGATTATGGCTGCAGGGAGGATGAAAAGCAAAATCTTAACAATCAAGATGATAATGACGATTCCTATGATAATCAATAACAAAAGAAGTGCCAACTCGAATATTGAGGGAAGCTGAAACGCCAACGATAACAAAAGCACCGCCTCTCAGCCATTTAAGGTTTAATCTCAACCATTAACTATGAACCTTTTCAGTTATAAGGCTTAGTTTTTCAGCAATTGTAAGAATGCTATGCGTAAGGTTTCGCTTTCACCCCACTCCAGCATATAGCATATTCGGTTAAGAACTCTTTTGGCTGCCCGCTCAAAACAACCTAACAATTTGTTTCTATGCCACCTTTCAACATCCAAACAAATAACAACTGAAATTTCCTTCAAAACTTTTAATGTTCCGTTGAGAACACGACAAGTTTGGCACTGAAATCAAGGGTTGTGCTTGTTTTATTGCCTAAAAACAGGCGAATAAACAACATTTTTCAAAGTTTTATTGCTCCAAAAACCAAAATAAAACTTCAGAAAACTGCCTAATACAAGCGCTATTGATAAAGGTTTAATCAATATAGGTGAAGAAGTAATCTCAGTGGATGAAACAGAGGGAAGGTGGACACAGCGATTCTGGTTAAAGTCTCATCAACAAAAGTTATGTTAGTCTCAGACATCAAAAATTGGAAATAGAAGAGATCATAGCAATACCGTCAAAAAGAAATGGTGGGTAACACCTAAAATGCCTTATCACCAAGAAGGCAGATATATAGCTTTAAAATACAAAACGTAAAAATATTCACGCTAGTTCGTATTATCCTTACGCCCGCTTTCAAGTGAGCTTCTCTTTATTTTAAAGTATAGCCTCACTCCTATGTCTATTGAAAGCGAGATTAAAAGCGCAGCTACCGCGCATATCATAGCATAACCTATTGAAACGTATTCAAAACGCAACAAACCAACAAAAAAGCCTGCAGCCGTTGAAAGAAGAGCGAATAGAAAATCGTAAACAACCTTATACTTCCATGCTAAAATCCCTAAAATGATGAAGGCTAACAGCAAAAAGCCAAACGGATTAAAAACGAACAATACTTCTTGAAAGCTTTCCTCACCCATCCACATTACAAACCCTTCTATGATTGTTCCGCGCACCCGCTTCTAAATCTTTCGAAAACATATCATGCTAGTTCTCTACAATGTATCATTGAGCAGATCATGTGGAAAACTCTTATAAGGCTATTTGAAAATAATTGTTTTTCTGTACAGCATAAGTCGCTTCAAAGCACCGAGCTTTACATAAACATTGAACAAGCAATATTTCAAGTTACAAACGACGAATATTACGTCAAAGTTGCCCATAACCCTAAAGAGGCTTGCGCGCTTGTTGAGGCAGGCTTCGAATACGTAACAGACATGGAAGACGCGAAAATCTTCAGAAAACGCAAGTAGGGGCTGGCGTGTTATTTACAGGGCTGGCGTGTTGGCGATAACCCGCCTTCTGTTTTTGTGGCATTCGGCTAATCGGGCCACCTGCGCTTTGGGTAGAATCCTCATCAGCGCTGTTTGCCCTTTCCACGTGCAGGACGGCCGTTTCACCGCTTCCACCCAGCATCCTCAACAACTTAGCATGCCTCATTGGCATCTGCTGGGTGGACGTTTCGTTTCTGCTCCGTTGCCAGGGCTCTCGCCCTACGCCCTTACGGGCGTTGCACTTCTACGCGTGGGCGGAGTTTCCTCAGGCCTCATGGGGTTCGGCCCGAAAGCCACACGCCAACTCGCCAGCCCGAAATGTTTTATGTTGACGTGGTCGATAAATGTTTTGGGTTGCGCTTGAAGCTTGATGGTTGGTGTTTATGGGTAAACGGGTTATTTTAGTTACTGGCACACCCCGTGTTGGTAAGACTACTGTAGCGCGTTTATTAGCTGAAAAGCTTAATGCCTTGTACGTGAATTTAACGGAGCTTGCCTTGAAACGGGGTCTTGTTCTGGGCAAGGATGAGAAGAGGGACACTTTGGTTGTGGATGAACAAAGTATGAGAAGGTTGATCCGTAAAATTGTTGAGGATTGTGGTGAACAGACCGTTGTGGTTGATGGGCATTACGCTGCAGGCGTTGTCCCCGAGAAGCCTGTAACCCACGTTTTCGTTTTGAGGCGTGACCCAGTTGAGCTGCGGCGTTTTATGGAAAAAGCCGGCTTCACTGGAAACAAGCTTTGGGAAAATTTGGCTGCGGAGATATTAGACGTTTGCCTCGTGGATGCTTTAAAGGCTTACGGAGACGAAAAAGTCTGCGAGATAGATGCTTCGGGCAAAAGTGTTGAGGAGGTTGTGGCGGAAATCCTTGAAATCCTAAAGGGTTCTAGGAAGTGCCGCGTGGGCATTGTGGACTGGTTGGGGAAGCTTGAGCGAGAAGGCTTGCTGGAGGAGTATTTGCGGATCTGAAGGCTTAGCTTTTTAGGCTTTGGAGAATCTGCCTAGTGGTTAAAAGCATTATTTTCCTTCTGTTGGCGTAAGCCTTTGCGTGGTCGCTGAACTGTTCCCCGACAATTATCGGATTAGGCAGTCCAACCTCCTCAGCGGCCTTGTCAAGGTTTATTATAACGTTTATGCCTATAGTTCTCTTCCAGTCCTTAACCCAAACGCACTGGGTTAAACGTCCCTTCTGAACTATCAAGTCGAAGTTTCTCTGGACGCCTCTGTACCCCTCGAGGCTTACGTTTTCCTCCACCTTGTAGCCTTTCTTCTTAAAGTACTGGATTACTGCTTCCCTGAGGTTGAGTCCTCTCTCCTTTGTTTTTTCAGCAGTCATTAGTACCCTCTTACTTGGGGCATTAAGCGTTATCTAGCTGTGTTGTGAAAAAGTTTTCGGAGCAAAACTATGTCCAGCTACGCAGTCATCGTATGTGACAAGTGCGGCGGCTATTCGCTGGCGAAAATGAACCAGAAAACAAGAACATGCCCATACTGCGGCGCAAAAATAACGCTGGAAAAAGCCAGGAAGGTAGCAGTTGCCAAAACAGCCGTTGAAGCCTCAAATATAATTCAGAGAATCAAAGAAAAGAAGGCTGGGAAACACGCGGGAACTAGTGTTCAAAGGCAACTTTGAGAAGTGCCATCAACGCTATTCCGAGAAGAATTATGAGGAACTGAGGTATAGCCTCCCTCGGACGAGTTTTCTTGTGCAGTTCGGGCATAAGATCTGTTGCTGCAATGTATATGAAACCGCCCGCCGCGAATGGAATGAGGAGAGTTTCTATGCTCTGTACATAAGCCAGAAAGTAAGTTATTAAAGCGCCAATTATGGCTGTTACCGCCGAAACAAAATTGTAGACTAAGGCTTTCCAGCGGCTGAGCCCACCATAGACTAGCACTCCAAAGTCGCCTAACTCCTGCGGAATTTCGTGGAGGATTACAGCCAACGTTGTAGATAAGCCCAGCTGGTAGCTTCCATACGCTGTTGAGACAAGGTAGGCGGCTGAGATGATCATTCCATCAATAAAGTTGTGGATCCCGTCTCCGATGAGGTTGAGGTACACGAAGGTGTGAGTTTGGCATCCTTTTTCGTGGCAGTGACGCCAATATAAAAACTTTTCAAGAGCGAAGAACACGATTATGCCAGCTATCACGTATGAGAAAACCGTTATGGCGTTGTTTCCAGACATGAGGGCTTCTGGAAGCAGATGTAAAAATGCTCCGCCAATCAGTGCACCGGATGCGAAACTAACAAGCAGCATTGTCGCACGGTTTAATCTTTCTTCACGCATTCCGACGAAGAGGATCCCTATGAAGGCTATGAGGCTGACAATTGTTACGGATGCTAGAATTGCTATTAAACCAATCATCAGTTATGGTTTAAAAACCAAATACTTATTAGGGTATCGGTTTAGACTCCAAGGCTTTGAAGCATCTCACAAGCCTTACAAACATTCTTGGTGGTTGGTTCTCCGCAGACAAGGCATTCCTTCAGGACTTCAGTGCCCCTGGCTTTTTCAAAAGCCTGTCTAATACGCTCAGTCGCTCGAAAAAGTGTGTACTTTATTCCAGCATGCTTCTCCTCAATTCTGTTGAGAAATAGGCGAATATCGTTCCGCAGGGCTTCCGGCGCATAGGGACACGGCATGCTTTGAAACTTTATCTTCTTCACATATGCAAAAAGGGCTGTTTCCTTTTCCGGTGTTTCGCAGAAGGGCTTAACGCGTCTAACAAGTTTCGGGTGCACCTCGTCTGTGACCGGTTTTTCCCTCACAATACGTATGACGTCACCGTGGAGCATGTTTAAAAGCACCGTTTGAACTTCGTCGTCCAAGGTGTGGGCTGTTGCAAGTTTGTCTGCCTCAACTTTCCTTGCAATGATGTTTAACGCCTTTCTCCTTAAAACTCCGCAGTAAGCGCATGGGGTTAGCTCGCTTTTGCCGCTTTTCTTGGCTTTTTCAACTATTTCGTCAAGGGTTAAGCCGTAAAGCTCCCTAAACGATATTACGTGGTGCTCTATGCCCAGTTTCCTACAGTTTTCCGTTGCAATCTTTAGGGCTTCGTCTCTGTAGCCAGCTATGCCTTCATCAACGGAGACGGCCACAAGAGACGCCTTAGGATATTCATGTTCAATTTTGGCGAGTATGTGGAGGAGGCTTACGCTGTCTTTGCCCCCTGAAACCGCCACAGCTATTCTGTCGTCGAAGTCGAGCATTCTGTACTTTGCTATGGTGGCTCTAACCTTACCCTCAATGGACTTGACGAAACAGCTTCTGCAAAGCCTTTCGCCGGAATACCTCCTTAAAAAGAAGGCTGGCCTGCGCCTGCATACGGTGCAAACAGCCTTATCCATTGATGTGCCACTTTCGTTTGTTTTGCCGTCTACGCTTAAGGCTTTTAAAGTGATAAGGGTTTCTCAATGCTGAAAAGGGAAAGCGTTTGGCTAAAAAACCGTTGAGGCGTTTGGAGTTCAGCGAGGTCGTTTACACGCGTGAACGCTGGAAACTTCTAGAAAAACTTAGGGCTAAGGCGGCGATGCTCATGGAGGTGCTTGAAAAATTCAACATAGAATCCATAGTGCATGGAAGCATCGCCCGAGGCGACGTTACGGAAAAAAGCGACGTAGACGTTTTCGTACCGAACCCGCCGTCATCCTTTCTGGTGGAAACAGCCCTCGAAAGGGCTGGCATTCCAATAAACAGACGGGTTATGGTTCAGGCTACGCCGGCATACGCTATGAAAGCCTACATTGAAGTAGATGAAAAAACAAGTGTTTCTTTTCCGCTCATGAGTTTGCGAAAGGTTGAACGCGAATTCTACAAGTTTGGCGGAGAAGCCACATTAAAAGACTTGAAGGCTGGACTGCGTTTTCCAGGTGTGGACAAGCGGTTAATGTTAATTGAGCCAACGGATGTGGGGCATAGAGAAAGCGTAATAATAGGCTGCGAAGAACATGTTGCCAAACTTTTGGGGATTTCCGTTGAAACAGTCCTTGACAGAGTTCACGCCCTCTTAAGAAGGGACGAAGTTGGCAGAACAGGCGTTTTCGTTGAGAGGGAGCTGGCTGAGGGCGAAACCTTTGAGCAAGTTTTGAAAGAGCTTGCGGATGAAAATCCAGCGGTTCGGAGAAGGCTAAAAAGCGTTTAAAAGCTGTTTTGGGTGACCGCATACCTTAACAGTGCGGCAACACCGCCTAGGGCTTTCAGTTTGGCTCCAGCCTCGTGTTCCGTACTGACTACAAGCACTCTTCCACCTCTTTCCTCCACTGCTTTCATCAATTGTTCGAGGGTTAAACGCTCTTCGTTTGAAGTTTCGCGCAGCACCGTGTCAGCTAGGATGAGACGTTCAACAGCGCCTAAGTCAACAGCTTTTCTCACATCATCCAGTCCGTAGGCCACTGTTTTCTCGCTTTTTCCAAGCCTTTTCAAAACCTCTTCAACAGCCTCCGTTTCCTCTGCTATCCGCAGATGCTTCATAGTTTTGGCAAGGACGCCAGACCTTATAGCCTCATATATTCCCGCTACGCCGCTGCTGTTCACGCTTTTAACGTCCATTATGGATTTAGCCACGTCGGGCGCCTCTTTTACAACAAAGTCTACAAAGTCATTTTTGATGAAGCCGACGCCTATAACGGCTATAGGATACGAGTTTTCACTCCATGTTTTGCGAAGGCTTTCAAGGACTTTTTTGAAAAAATCTTTTAAGGCAGCGTCTCTTTTTTCAGCTTCAAGTTTTCCGGGAAGCTTCGTTTTTTCCTCAATTTTCACCTCCACTCCGTACTGGGTTGTCGTGGCTATGGCGTAGCCTTCATCGTCTACAGCAATTAGGATTATGGGTTTCTCGGAAGCTTTTTTCGCAGCTTCGAGTCTTTCTAGGTGATGGCGAGGCCACTCCTCCTTAACTATGGTTATGGGCGTGTTTACTCCTATGTTTAACGTGTGATGCGCCCCAGTTGGAACTATTTCTGGCGCTTGGCATATTGTCCCGTGAACCCTCAGCCTTCCGAGAAGTCTATCCCAAAAAACTTTCTCCACCTTTACGCCTAGAAAGACGGAGACTCTTTCGCTCCGTTTTGCCCTCGCATACTTTTCATCCTGTTTTATTTCCCGTGTGGTGTAGGCGTAAACCTCGTCGCCCTTGTAAATTATGTTGTAGAGATGCCATAGGTCATCTAGGCTTTCTGGGACAACCTTAACGAAGCCCTTCTTTAAGTTCATCTCCAAAACCTTCAAAGGAAAATGCTCCTCGGGGTTTTAGGCTGCTCAACTTCTGCGTTAATATTTGCGGGCGTGGGGTCTGACAAGCTCTTCCAGTATGCTTAGCATTTCGGGAACTTTTGCCACAATGTCTGTGAACGTGATTATACCCACGAGTTGATCATTGTTCCGTGTAACGAGGAGCCTTTTTACGCGTTTCTTAACCATAAGCCTAGCTGCCTCATTAACGCTGGCGTTTTCATCTATCGTTACCACGGGGCTCGTCATAACCTGCCTTGCCGTGAGAGTTTCTGGAGCCAGGCAGGGCTCAACAATTCTTTTCAAAACGTCTCTTTCAGTTATTATACCCACCGGTCTTTCGCCTTGAACAACAACCACGGACCCTATGTCGAACTTGTTCATCACGGCTACGACCTCTTTGACGCTTGTATCCGGACGGACCACACGCACATCTTTGGTCATAACGTCTCTGACTAGGAGAATCCCTGCCAAACTTTAAACCTCCGAAATTAAATCAACGAACAGACTATTAAAATCTTCAGCAAAACCCTTAATAGACCACATTTACACCGTTAAATTTTGGGCCGGTAGATCAGCCTGGAATGATCGCAGCGTTGGCATCGCTGAGGTCGCGGGTTCAAATCCCGCCCGGTCCATTTAATTTTGTAATTTTTCAGTTCAGTATTATGGAGGATAAACTTTATATTCATGGATGGATAATCCATCCATATGCGAAACAATAACTTCAACGAGGCGTCGATAACTCTAATAAGCGTTCTAACAGCGCTTTGCCTAGCTATTCAGTTGACGCCTAGACCTCCAAATGTAGAGTTCACATCACTTTTCACTTTTACTGTTGGTTTTATTTTCGGATCAATTGTTGGCGGCTTTTTCGGGGGGTTTGTGATGTTCGTTAATGGTTTTCTTTCGCCATGGGGATTCGCTGGTCTGAATATGCCATTTCAGATGGCGGGTATGTCTTTAATGGGGTTCGCTGGAGGTATCTATAGGAAATTTGCGCGGGAGTTTGCATCGTCAAACTTTTTGATGGAAGCACCTATTTTGGGAGCGTTTTTAACGACACTTTACGACTTAATTACAAACTTTGGTGTGGCCGTATTATATTACATAACCGGAACGCCTTTTAGTTTGGCTCTGCTCACAGCTCTTGCTTATGGTACACCATTCTCAATAATTCACGTCTTATCAAACGCCGCTGTATTTGGCACTCTCTTCTTTCCATTAATTAAAAGTGTAAACATTTTGGTAGATGGTGATAATAAATGATTGAAAAAAGGGCCTTAATCATCGCAACATTGGCAACATTAGTCTGGGCGTCAATTGCGACAGGCTTCGCAGCATATTATTATTTGGAAATGGTTAGGTATCAGAAAGAGTCCAATGTAAATCGACAGTTACTTTTGGGAGTTGCTAATGGGTATAAAGAAGCATTAGGGAGGCAAGACCTTCTCCTAAGAGACTACAATGATTTGCTCGGAGAATACTACATGTTTACAGAGGAAAATTATTCCATATTTGTCGAAAAATATGTTCAGCTTCTCTCCAATCTTGGCAATAACTACACAGCAACAATCAATGGTTCTCCAGAATTAAAAGAGGCTTATGAAAATCTAATGAATGCAATACAGAACCTTAAGGGACAAAATATAGTGACAAAAGATGAGTTTGAACCTTTACTAATGGAATTTAACAGACTTTTGAAAAGCATAGTAGCGAAAGAGCTTGAGAATCTAATAGGCGAAAACACCACGATAAAAGTAAACTTATGCATAGACTATGGAAATGGAACCGTAAGATGGTACAACGTCTCTACAAGTCCGGGAGCGTCTCTTTTCGAGCTAACAAATCAAGTAGCCAAAATAGAGTACGAATATTACCAAAAAATGGAGCCAGGACATGTTTTAATGAAAACTATTAATGGGGTCGCCCCATCTCCAGCGGAGGGGAAATATTGGTTCTGGTATTATTGGGATGAAAATAGTAACCAATGGGTTTTCGGACAAGTAGGATGTGACGCTTGGACCTTGAGGGATAATGGAACATACAGGTGGATATACAAAGTTTGGGGAGACTCATAGATAGCAAACCGTGGATTAACCTTGTAGTTTGAAGCGTAGGATTGCGGCTATCCCGCCAAAAGAGTTTTTTAGCATTTGTCCCTCCTCAGTTTCATCAGAGATTATCTCGACCTCCGTGTTTGTGTATTCGGCCAGTTTGGCGAAGTCTTCTATAAGCTCTTGTTTGTCGATTATGCTCAGAGATGGAGCCTTACATTTTGGGCACGGTTTTCCCACAAGGCTTTGTTCAAAGCTCACCAGCATAGGACCCCTGACGGTTTGCTGCTCTTCATAGCCGCATGCGCTACACCTTATTTTTACACGGGCAATGTCTAAACCTTCAGACAAAAGTAGTGTTTGCACTGCTCCCGCTTCAAGGGCTTTCCTTACGGCTTCTTCACCGTAAGTGGCCAGTCCAGTATCGTGGCCTATCTCATAGAGGAAACGCTGCATTATTTGGCGCTCCTCTATATAGCGGATTTTCCGCATAATCTCCGGCGCCTTGTCCACAACTTCCTTTACTCCTTGCTCGTCCACATAGGCTGTGTCGACAATGTCGATTACTTTCTCTTTCAACTGGTAATTTAGGTAGTCGCCCTTCTCAAAGTCGTATTTGGTTGGACCCGGCCCGCCTATAATTATGCCTTTAAGATTTTCTATGGGGAGGAAAACTTCGTTGGCGTGTTCGCCAACCCGTCGAAAATACTCTTGAAGGCGCATTTCCCGCAGTCTCTCAAATCTTCTTGCAGACTGTCCACCAGCCCTTGTTTTGCCAGGAACACCGGAAGTCACCTCCCTCACTATCTCAAGCCTTCTACCCTGCAGAACGGCGAGAGTTGCCGCTGTTGCGTCTATAAGGATTATGCCATAAACCTCTTTTTCGCGGAGAAGCTCCTGCAAATGCTCCGTGTGAAAACGGGAGTTGCAACGGTAAAGGTAAATGTTTATCGGCTCCGGCGGTATGATCACGTAGGTCTCAATTTTCTCGGTTCCAGCGCCGTTCTGGGGCACTGCGCCACAGAATATCACAAGCCCGGTTTCAGGGGTTTCCTTGAACAGTTTTAGGCGCTGCTGAACCTTGATTATGGCGTCTTGAACGTTCTTGCGGGTTGTTGTAGACTTTATGTTGGAGGCTGTGCCATACTCTTCCCTAAGCATGGCCATAACTTCGCTTATCTGCTTGCCAGGCGGAATATACAGCGAAATAAGCTCGGTGCCACGGCCCTCTTTGCTAGCGAGCATGCTAAGTATCTTTTTTAACCTGAACAGTTCAAGGGAGGTTCTCTTTCTAGGCACACTCAAAGCCTTTCACTCTGCAAGTTTTAGGGCTACTAGGTGCTTCACGGCAATAGCCAAAATGAGCGGGGATTAATAAGGGTTAGGATAATCCTAAAACTTCCTTAAGAAACGCCTTGTATGGACCTAGTTTCCCACCATAGTTGCCAGCTGAAATTCTTAAAACTCCGGGAATGTTTATGGCGGCTTTTACACCCTCACCCATGGCCTTCTTAACGGCTTCGAGAGTTAAACCGTTGATGACTATTTCATAAACTGCGTTGACGTCTTCGGGAAGCTGAGAATTAGCTACAACCTTTTTTAATGTCGGGCAGAAGGGATGGTTCGTGGAGGCCTTAAGCTTATATTTTAACGAGCCAGCCTTTGAGCCTGAACGGCAAACTCCACCAGGGAAAGGCATAATCACCTCGCATGCGCTGTTTTTTATGGCTTTTACGGCTTCCTCAGCAGCCTGTAGTCCAGCGCTTTTATCTTTAGCCAATATAAGGAAGTTTCCTCCAGCGATGGCTTCAACGGCGCCGAAGGAGTCTTCAACTATGAATTCGCCCTCCATCACGGGGATTCGCCAAACTTTCCTCCCTCCAACCAACCCCTTCTTTTGGAAGCCATCTCCGAAATAGCGGAGGCTCCTTCCAACCTTCATCCTTCTTTTGGCTTCTGGAAGGGCGTCGAAAGCCGCTGTTGTTGGACAGGTCATTACACATTGACCTATGCGAAGCATCATCTGCGCCTTCAAATCGAATCGGCTGCGGTTGTAGATTTGAATGAGGACACCAACTCTTCCGTCAGGGGTTTTCTCTTTCGGTACAAGTCCCTCCACACCGGCCTCAGCAGGCGCCATGATGACGCTTGTGGCGAAGCCTGTGGCCACTTCAGCGGCTGTTAAAGCCCACTTCTCGTTGTCGGCTGTTATGAGCACTCTCCCAGCCCAAAGGGGAAACATTTCGGCAAAGGTGTCTGCAACTTTCACAGTGTGGCCCATTGGCGCCTTCACTATGAAACACGGTCCAAACCTGTCTTTCTCGTCGTATCCAACAATTTCCAGCTTAGTTTCGCCGTATGACATATTTGAGACCTAGCCGTTGATATTACATAGTCAGCTTTAAGAGTTTTCGTTATTTAAACTTCGAAAAGCACATAGAATCGTTTAAAACCCCTAAAATTATTTATCTTTCCAGACTTAAAGCGCTTATTATGAAACCGGCTAGAGTCAGCTTTGAGGAATCTTTAGCTAAAGCGGTTATTGAAACTGGAAGATGTGTTGGTTGCGGTACATGCGTGCTTGTCTGCCCATTTAACTGCCTAGAATATGCTAACGAAAAACCCGAATTGATAAAGGAGTGTAAGGTCTGCGGAATTTGCGCGCAAGCATGCCCTCAGTACGAGTTTCCTTTATCCGCTATTGAAAACCTGGTTTTTGGCAGATCACGAAAAACTGACGAAGCGTTCGGAGTGTATAGACGATTTGTTTTGGCGCGGGCGGCGAACAACCAAGTTCTGGATGTTTGCCAAGACGGAGGAGCTGTGACAGCCATACTCATATTCGCCTTAAAGAATAATTTGATAGACAGCGCAATAGTTGCAAAAAGTGAAAAAGAAAGGCCGTTTCTTCCCCATCCATTCCTGGCAACAACGGTAGAGGAAATTTTGCAATCTGCCGGAACAAAATACTTTTACTCGCCAAACATTCTCGCCATAGCTACGGCTATTGAACAAAAGAAAAACAGCGTAGCGTTTGTGGGGACCCCATGTCAAATCCGCGCCATTCGAAAAATGCAACTAGCTGGACTCAAAAAATACGTTGCACCGCTGAAACTTCTAATAGGGTTGGCATGCTCTGAATGCTTCATCTATGAAGGACTTATGGAAAATCATATACATGGAAAATTGGGCATAGACCCGCATCGCATCAAAAAAATCAACATTAAGGGCAAAATGCTAGTCACTCTGGACCATGAAACAGTGGCAATACCACTTGCAGAAGCAAAGCAATATGCCAGAAAAAGCTGCCACTTCTGTAAAGACTTTAGCTCAGAGTTGGCAGACATATCCATGGGCGGACTAGGACTGGAAGGCTGGACCTTCGCAATTATACGCACAGAAAAGGGCGAAGAATTATTCTCTGCAGCGGAAGAAGCCGGAGCCGTCACAACAAAGGATGCAAACCTCGAACAAAACGCTTTAAACCTCCTAATCAAGCTTTCAACGAAAAAACAAGCCACAGCTAAAGGAGTACCTAAATGAAAGTGGTGATGAAATTCTCAACAAGATCAGTCGCATTGATAGCTATCCTCAGTGATCTTGGAAATTGTTTTAGGTTTTTGGCATAAGATTGCCACCAGCACCGGCATGACGTTGATTTCACTTTTCCGCTTTGCCCTCTTTACTTCTCGCTCTTCGGTTGATCCCGTTTCAGAGCGATGACAGGCTTCTTGAGTCTCGTAATAACTACTAGTTCAAGTTTTACCACCAGTCAGCGGGGCGTTGGCAATGCTGCCCTATACACGTACATGTGATTTGCATGCATGATTTATGGTGTTCCGAAGCTGTCACAGCCTTCATTGTTATGTAAGCTTTCATAGAAGTTTTGATTTCAGGCTTAATGATAGAGTTGATGCTTCACAGACCTGAAGTTAAAAATTTTCTTGCTAGATTTACGTGTTGAAGCATTGAGCATGAGTTTAAATGCGCTATGACTAATCCTCAAGGTTAAAACTTTAAGTCTGCAAGCTAATCATAATGCTTATCATTTAGCACATTGAGCTAGAGCCCCATGAATTGAAAAAACATATATCTTTTAACTTCTTTCTCGGAGGGGGTGCAGGTTCCTCGTCGGCATACCCCATGGTAATCATTGCTTGGGGTTCAACATTTTTAGGCAAGCCAAGAATTTTTCTTACCGCGTTTGGGCAAAAAAGCGGAGCACAAACCCAGCACGCTCCAAGCCCGTAGTAATGGGCAGAGAGTAGCAAGGTTTGAATGAAGGCTGCTACGCTCTGGACTCCCATGAGGTACTCTGCTCTTTGCCTTCTTCTATCAGGATATTTATGCATATTTTCCATTGTTAAACAAACTATGATAACGATGGGGCTTTTTATGATTCTCTCCCAACTTTCAAGCCTAACTATTTTTTCAGCTTCTTCTTTAGCAACTCCATCCCTAAACATGTCTGAAAGCCAAACCTTACTCATCTCACTGGCGAGTTTGACTTTGACATTTTCATCGTCAATTACGATACATCGCCACGGTTGAGCATTATGCGCTGAGGGAGCCCATGTTGCCAAGTCGAGAATAGAGTATACTACTTCACGAGAAACCGCAATGGGCTTAAACTTCCTGACACTTCTTCGAGTTTTCACTAGAATAGCTGCATCCAAAGGCGACACCTTTATGTTATCTTCTGACAGATTATAAACTAAGAGAAACTAATTATGATTTATGAATCAACAAGTGATTTGAGGTGTGATGTCTTGGGGAAGATTGTTGCTTTGGCTGGTGGTGTGGGAGCTGCGAAACTTTTACGTGGACTAGTAAAAATCGTCCCTCCAAAGGACCTTGTTATAATAGGTAATGTGGGCGATGACATAGAGCTTTACGGGTTACATATAAGTCCGGATCTAGACATAATAATGTATACTTTAGCCGGAATTGTGGACGAGGCAAAAGGTTGGGGCGTTAAAGGCGACACTTTCCATTGTCTTGAAATGATTGGAAGGCTTGGATTTGAAACATGGTTTAAGCTTGGCGACAGAGACTTAGCCATACACATTGTACGAACCAAAATGCTTAGGGAAGGCTATACGCTTTCCCAAGCTACAGCCAAACTGTGCAAAATGCTCGGCGTAGAGGCAAATTTAATACCAGCAAGCGACGACCCCGTAAGAACGAAGATTCAGTCAGGCCAGCTTCTACTAGATTTTCAAGAGTACTTCGTGAAGAGGGGGACTGTTGATACCGTGAATAATGTGTTTTTTGAGGGGGCCGAGAAAGCCAAGCCTGCACCAGGCGTCATTGAAGCAATAAAGGAGGCTGAACGCATTATAATATGTCCAAGCAACCCAATCCTAAGCATAGCACCCATACTTTCAATACCTGCTATAAGGAGGACTTTGGAGACCTCAAATGCACCCATTGTGGGTGTTAGTCCCATTGTCGGAGGAAGGGCGCTCAAAGGTCCAGCTGATAGAATCATGGTCAGCATGGGTTATGAGGCGTCGCCATATGGAGTTGCTAAATTCTACGGCAGTCTTCTAAAACATCTCATCATCGACGAGATCGATTTGGAGCATGAAAGACGCATACAAGAAATCGGAGTAAAGGTCACTGTAACAAATACCATAATGAAAAGCGTTGAGGATGCCATTAATTTGGCTAAGGTTGTCATAGGAGCAGAATAAAAAGGCATAATTAGACCTATCCATATAGCCGCTAAAAGAGCGATTCAGATGTAAAATGCAACAGCATTTTTGAATCGTCTGAAATGCTTATAAACTTTGCCCCCTCATATGGCTTTTCTGAGTTTGATAAAGGTGTTTCCTTTGAAGAAGGTTAAGGTCGGCATCTTCAAATGTGGGAATATTGGAACCGCTCCTTTGCTTGAGCTACTTCTTGATGAGTTGGCTGACAGGGAAGACATAAGCGTCAGGGTCATAACTACCGGAGCAAAAATGTTGGCTGAAGAGGTTGCAGAAACCTTGCCGAAAATGTTTGATTTCAATCCTGACTTCATCATTTTCATATCACCAAACCCTGCAGTTCAGGGGCCGAGAAAAGCCATGGAAATTCTATTGGAAAAGAAGGTTCCGAGCATATTCATTTCCGACGCTCCTGGAAAACGCTTGAAAGAGGAGTTTGAAAAACAAGGATTCGGCTACATTATTGTCATGGGTGATCCACTCATTGGCGCTAGGAGAGAATTTCTAGATCCAACTGAAATGGCGATTTTCAATTCAAATATCATAAAAGTGTTGGCGATCACGGGCGTCTACAAGATAATTCAGCAAGAAATCGACAGAATAATCCAATGTTGCAAAGAAGGCTTAATATTCGAATTACCAAGATTAATCATTGACACAGACACCATCAGAGATAATTCTGACTTTAAAAATCCTTACGCCCTTGCAAAAGCTATGGCGGCATATGAGTTGACGAAAAAAATTGCGGAAATAAACACAAAAGCGTGCTTTATGGAAAAAGAGAGGGAGAGATATATCCCACTTGTTGCATGCGCCCATGAAATTGCAGAGGTGGCATCATACCTTGCCGAACAAGCAAGAGAGATAGAGAAATACTCGGACACCCTTATTAGGAGACCTCACTCAAAGGAGGGGAAGCTTAAGGTTAAGGAGCGGTTGATGGACTCTCCCATAATTGAAGGAAACTCTCCGCTAATGTAAATATATATACGATATTAACATATACATATAATATTTCGATTAAGTATATATTCTACAACTTCTCAATCATTCTCAGGTGAAAAAATGAAAAGTCTTGAAATAAAACCTTTGGAAGGAAAGAAGTTAAAAGTCTTAATGGTTGAAAAGGAGTATAGTGAACCATTCTGGATTGTGGAGCCTCAAAACAACGTGCCTAAAAATATCCTATCATCAAGGTTCAAGCCTTCTTTGGCTTTTTGCAATTTCTTTGAAAAGCTGGTAGATGAAGTTAAGCCCGACTTTATAACCGAAGAATTAGGAAATCGCTCGGCAAAAGAGTTCAGTGAAAGCAATGTTCTTGCCGAGATAAGTCGCAAATTCAATGTCCCCTTCTTCGCTGTCGACATGGATGAAAACGCTAAAGGATATATAGCCTCGCTCCTCGAGGAGAAAAAGCAACTCAGGGATCGCATATTAAAGGCTATAGACGAGTTACCGGAAAACAGTCCCGAAAGAGAGTACTTAATAGCTTATGGTCAATGTCTGCAGCAGGAAATTGAAGAGGCGGAGCGTGAGGTAAAGTTCTCAGTTAGAGAAAGCTGGATTGCTATGGGTATTCTTGAAAATGCTAGAAAAATAGATAAATCGGAAGTTGTATGCGTACATTTATCAAGTCCAGAACACGTTAATGGCGTGAAAAAGCTGTTGGAATCTGTGGATGTCGACGTAGAAACAATTCACCCCACGAAAAAATTATTTTTCACAAAAGAGAAGGTGCCAATGGCGGAAATCGAGGACTTGCTCAAATCCATGCAGATTCAAGTCAAACCGGTTGTTAAGACGTCTGCTGAAGAAGCGCCGTATATTCTTTTCTTCCTTGACACGGATAAAAGGGCCAGTCCATTCGACATCTGCATGGCCTATGACGCTGGATTTAGCGTGGTAGTCCCATACGAAAATGTAACACCCGATGAAGCCAAACGAATTGTGCAAGACGCCATATTCTCAAGGGATCCAAAGGGAATCAAACGTACATGCTTTTTCATCGGCGGAAAGGACATGGAGAAAGCGGAGGAAGTACTTAAAGTTGTCCGTGAAACCATGTTTCCGCCATTCCAAGCTAATGTGATAGTTGATCCAGCTGGCTCATACACAACAGCGGCGGCCATGGTGGCTAAGGTTGAGGATGCCATAGCAAAGGCTAAACTTGGAAACATTAAAGACAAACGGGTAGCAGTCTTCGGCACGGGTGCTGTCGGCCGAGTAGCAGCGATTCTTTTGGCTAAGCTTGGATGCCGAGTTATGATTGTGAGTCCGAACCCTGAAAGGAAGGATGGAGACGAGTACGTTGCGAAGTTGTCAGCTCTGCTCCGCGAGAAATATGGAGTAGAAGTCGAAGGTGTTTTTGCTCCAACGCCGGAAAAGAAGGTTGAGATTATGAACAACTCTGACATCATTTTATGTGCATCTGTTGCCGGAGTGCGCATAATAACGAAAGAAATGCTGGATCAAGTTAAGTTTATTAAAGTTATAGCCGACGTTAACGCTGTTCCACCCCTTGGAGTGGAGGGAATGAAGTTCGACGACGATATGAGAGAGTTTGCCCCTGGAATATTCGGCATAGGCCCTCTAACAATTGGAAAGCTCAAATACAAACTTGAACGTGAAATCTTAAAAGAAGCGCGAAGGAACGGCAAAGGAACAGTTTATAACTACAACTATGCCATGGAGCTTGCGCGGAAAATCCTTAAAGGCGAAATTCCAGCAGCGAAGCTCACTGTAACAGTAAGCTATCTTTCGAAAGAGCGAAAAAGCTGAACAGCCCTAGACAGACGGTTTAAAAGACTGGTTAATGGTGATCTCTGCAATATCGGCAGCATACTCAGCTATCCTTTGAATGCTGTCACGGATAGAGCAGCTTGCACAGATAATCTCTGTGTCTTTTTCCTTCAAAAAGGCTAAGGATGCTATTTCCCTATCCAACTTTTCCATCACAGCCTTATTCTCGATAACCTCAATTGAGCTCTTAACGTTTTTTATCAAGAAGGCGTTCACGGCCTTATCATAAAGGTCTAACGCGTCAAATCCGGTCAAACACATTTTTTCAAGAAGTTGTTTCGAAATTTGCTTTCCAGCTCCGTTAAGCATTATCACGTGTTTAGCCACATTTGCAGCTTGATCTGACACCATCTCTATGCGATGAATAAGAGTCTGATAGTCCAAACATTCTATTGGCTCCAATCCAAGCTGATTGGCTAATGCCGGGTCCACAGCTGCTCTTCGCACGAGTCGTAGGAGGAAGTATGAAAAATGGTCAACTTCATCGTCCATTGCATAGGCGGATTTTGCAAGGGCTGCATCTTGATTTTTCAAGGCTGTGAAAGCATCCCGACACATGGAGCTTGAAATCTTATACATTCTTTGGATGCCAGTTTCAATAGAAGCTTTAGACTCGTCTATAAGAGTTGCGATCAACATTTCCTTAGCGTCTGCCTCCATTATGCGCATATAAAGCATGTGAACTATACGTCTGATGGCCTTCTGCTGCGGTACGGTGAAAAACTTGTCGGAAACTAGTTTAATCTGAGAATAACCATTAAGATAACATGCAACTATGCTGCGGATAAGGTAGGATACGTCCTTGTCTGACTCAACGTGAAGAGTTATCTTAGGAAGTTCTGATTGTTTCCGTGTGCCTGGAAAAATGACAAGAGATCGATCTCTATTTATGGCCATTGAAACAATATCCCCTCGTTTAAGCTCGTTTAACTCAATCCAATATTTCGGAAGCGAAACAACCAATGAAGAACGGCCAAGAGACATTATCTTACGCTGTTCCATCAAACTCCCACGAAATATGAAACAACCCTTGAATATATATTTTATAGATCGTATGAGTAATATAAAAGCTCAGCTTAAATATAGGTGCCTAATTTATTATTGTCTTCAGATGGTGAACAAAATGACAGAAATTGTTGAGAAAGGTTTAAAGAAGGTAGGGATAACCCTCTCAAAACCGGTGCTCGCTATCCTATGCATAATCTTTGGCATTCTGGTAATCCTAATACCAGACCTTGTTGGAATTATTCTGGGCATCTTTCTGATAATCGAGGGAGTTCTGCTGCTTACGGAGCATCTGGAGCTTAAAAAACAGCAATCAACTCAGCCAATTCAGCAATAAGTTATCCTCTATTTCCTTTTTCTCCTATTAGGAAACCATGTTTAAGCATCGTTGATAGCAAGGGCACTCCAACGAATAATGAAACAACTACCGCTATTAAGTCTTCAATATATGACTGGACAGCAGCCTCGACAAAGGCGGCGAATAGGCTGTCAAAATTTCCAAAGAAAAGAATATGAAGCCCGCAGGGTATTAACAGAAATATCCTTATCAGCGAATCTGTGGCAATGCAGACGAAGGAAACCGATGCCATTTTAAGAGATAAACGTTTAATGTTTGCGGTTTGTATCTTTCCACCAATTTTTGCCGCCGGGTAAATTAGGGCTAAAGCCGCCAACACGTCTAATATAGTCCAAAACGGTAGGCTTCGACCGTAGGGATGCATGAAATAAGCCACCAGAGTTGCAAGGTACAGCCCTAAAACTGTTTTCCATCTAGTCTTAAACAGCATACCCGCGGCGAGAACGCCTACCGGTTCCGCTATTATGCCGAACATCCAAAAAGGGTCCGGTTTAATCATCCGTGCGGTTAAGGAGCCTGTTAAAGCCGCTGTAAAGCCAAGAAAGGGGCCTAAAATGGCCCCTCGATGGGTTCCATATATACCCCCAGTTTCGCCACGAACCAAACGAAATGATATAGAGCACAGCATGTAGAGCTGCAAAACAGAGCCCATGGCAACAATTCTCGAATTTTTCATAACCGCAGTTCCTCCATAAACTAGCGTTGGATTTAATTCTGGTTATGTGGGCTCAATTGCAAAATAACCTTTATGCAAGGCTTTTCCATGTTAAACGTTCATTAACAGTTGAGCAGCAAGGATTATTATCGCCGTCAGTACGCCCATGGTGAGCGTTGCAATACCGTAAAGCCAACCACTTTCCTTTGCTACTTTGCCTAAATACACGCCCAGAAGGAATAAGGTTGCCATAGAAAGTGCCAATGAAAGGACGTAGGCGCTTGGAACAGTGACGAACCTTGCCGAAGCCAAGATAAACGGTGAAAGCGATATTGCCGCCGTTAAAACTGGTGATAAACCATCTATTAGGGCTACGTAGACCACGACGAAGCTGGCAGCCCTGTAATGCAACGGGTTTACACGGCTACTCATCGTTTCTTTCATTTCTTTCGGCTCTTTCAGCCATGAAAGCTCCGAAAAACCCGGAACCCCCCATGGCGGGGCATGCGCCGAAACCCGCCAGTAAGATAACCTCCGGTTTAGTCACTCCAGCTATCCATGAACCTAAAACAGTGTCGAATGTTGTCGTGGCTCCGTCGAAGCCGTTCATGACAAAATATCTTCTGACTATTCCGCCAGCCCTTGCGACGCGGAGATAAGTTCTAACCTTTTTAAGAGTGTTGTTGCAAGAATTGCTCAACTGATATCTTCCACCCTTCTTGGGCGGATAACTCAAACTCATGATTTAAACGGCACCTTTAACACCGCAACCGTTTAATATGAACTTTTAGAATTCAGCTTCTACGTTCAAGGAGGAGGAAAATGTCAATCGTCGAAGTGTTGGAAAAGCTTTCAAACGCCTGCGGAGTAGCCGGACGAGAAGACGAAGTCAGAAAAATCATAAGGGACTCGCTGAAAACCTATGTGGACGAGATTTCAGAGGACAAGCTTGGAAACATCATAGCCGTCAAGAAGGGCAAGAAAAGCGCGCCGAGGGTTATGCTGGCAGCCCACATGGATGAGATAGGCCTTTTCGTGAAAACAATCACCAAGGAAGGTTTCCTTCAATTCACTAAGATAGGAGGAATAGACGACCGAATTCTGCTAGGCCAGAAAGTCATGGTTCACACGGAGAAGGGGCCTTTACACGGGATAATTGGCTCTAAGCCTCCACATATACAGAAGGAAGAGGAACGCAAAAAAGTGCTCACATATGATGAGCTCTTCATAGACATAGGCGCTGAAAGCCAAGAAGAAGCCAAGAAAATGGGCGTAAAAATAGGCGACCCAGTAAGCTTCGACATAAAATTCGCGAAAATAGGAAACGACGTGGTTGTAGGAAAAGCCTTCGATGACAGAGTTGGCTGCGCCATAATGATCGAAACCATGAAAATGCTGAAGCAAACAGAGTGTACGGTCTACGCTGTCGGAACAGTGCAAGAAGAAGTGGGCTTAAGAGGCGCCACAGTGGCGGCTTTCGGCATATACCCAGACGTAGGCATAGCCCTTGACGTTACAGTGGCAGGCGACGTGCCCGGAGTGAAAGAAGTGGAAGCACCTGTTAAAATGCGGAAGGGTCCAGCCATAGAAGTTGCAGACATGGGTTTAATCACACATCCAAAGGTTCTGCGGCTTCTCGTCGAGGCGGCCGAGGAAAACAACATTCCATACCAGCTTGAAACAGGGCTGCCTGGTTCAACAGACGCCGCCCGCATAGCCCTAACACGGGAAGGTGTTCCAAGTGGTGTAGTCTCTGTGCCAACCCGCTACATTCACAGTCCAGCATCCATGGCAAGCCTAAAAGACATGGAAAACGCCGTAAAACTGACAGTGGCCGCTCTCCAGAAAATCCCAAAATACTTCTAGGCTATCAGGGTCGCGCTTTTTGGCTAAACCTCCTTCATCCAATATTTTGCGAATGAGGATGACTCAAAAATCATCGTGTAAGGCAGAAACTGGACCAACATTCGGCTCATTAAGAGGGCCCTCAACGTTTCTAACAGTTTTCGTTCATGATTATTCCGGATTGAGAGCTGTTCCAGAGACCGTGAACAAAGATAAGCGGGACAAAGTATTGGCTTTGCTGTAATAGCAGCCAAAAAACAAGCCGAAAAGAAAAGTTATTGTGATGTATTAAAGCATGCCAAGAGAGTAAAAGTGAAATGTTCCCAGACGAAATGCCAAAGGATACATCACCTCCAGAAAAAGAAGTACTAACAACCGTCGATGTAAGGCTAAGTAAATGAAAAGGCAAGGGCAAACTCCTTTCTCATGAAACTCTCGTTGTCTATAAGGCTGCTGGATAATAGTTTAAATAGATGTGGCTCAATGATTTTAGGGTGCAAGCAATGGGTAGAAAAGTAGGTTACGAGTTTCTCGAACACACGGCAGATGCCTATATAGCCGCTTATGGCGAAGACTTGGCTGAAGCCTTTGAAAATGCCGCCGCCGCCATGTTTGATGTTATGACAGACGTGGAAAAGGTCAACCCGGAAATTGAAGATTATGTTGAAGTTTATGGAGAGGACGAGTACGCCTTACTCTACAACTGGTTGGAGGCGCTTCTCATTAAGTCTGAGGTTGAGGGCATGCTCTACTCAAAATTTGAGGTTCAAGAATTAAGCAGAGGAGACGGCGTTTTTAAACTTAAAGCCAAAATTTGGGGTGAAAAGTTCAAACCTGAAGAACACCCGCAGAAGGTTGGCGTCAAAGCTGTCACATACCACCAGATGGAGATAACGAAAGGAGAGAATAGGGTTATTGTAAAATTCATTCTAGACATCTAAGCGTTTATGCGAGATTCAGCTTCCTTAAACCCTTAAAGATTTCTTCAACTATTTCGTCTGGAGGCGTTTCAAGTTTTTCGCATTTAACCTCCACAAACGGCACACCCTTAACCCTATAATAGTCCAGTAGAGGCTGGGTCTGCTTCTCGTAGACTTCAATGCGTCTCCTTATGACTTCTGGCGTATCGTCTGGGCGCTGATAAAGGGGTCCGCCGCAATTGTCGCATATCATGTCCTTTTTTGGTTTTAAGAAAAGTATATTGTATATGGCGCCGCAGTTTTTGCATATGCGCCTAGAAGACAAGCGTTCAACAATAATCCATTCTGGCACAATGAGGTGGATTATGGCATCTATTTTGGCGATTTTGTCCAAGGCTTCAGCCTGCAATATGGTTCGCGGGTAACCATCGAGGATAAAGCCCTTGCTTCGTGGAATTTTAGCCAAACTCTGCTTTAAAACCTCCAGTGTTACGTCGTCTGGAACAAGCAACCCCTTTTCAACGTATTCCCTAACCCTTCTTCCCAGAGGAGTGTCCGCTTTAATCATTTCCCTAAAAATGTCACCTGTAGCTATAACCTCGACGTTGAGCTTCTCCTTAAGCCTCGAAGCGTAGGTTCCTTTTCCCGAGCCCGGTGCGCCGAAAATTATGAGGTTAACCATGTTCTTCGCCTTCTAAAGAGGAGGCCTCTTTAGTTTTGCTATTTTTAAATGTTGCGTGCATTTGCGTCTACCGGATAATGAAGGCTATCTCCCTAACTAAAGTTTCAGGGATTATAGCCCTGCCTTTTCTCTTGCTGAGTTTTACAAAGCCCACCTTTTTAAGGACCTGGAGGTCCTGGTAAACATTTTTGACGTTTCGCCTCAACTTTTTGGCTAAATCGTTTATTGATTCCACCCTTGAAATCGCCAGAACACGTAGAAGCTCAATGCGTTTCGGTGTCAGCAAAGCAGCGTGTTCAGGTCTGAGCTCTTTAACCTCTTCAACGACATAGTCCAAAGTGCCCTCTTCCAAGTAGCACTTATAGCTATCTACCAGTTCAGCCCACTCAAAAAAGGCGCTTGCAAACTTCGCATCCAACCTCTGTTTAAGGAAAAGCTCCTCAAATCTTTCAAAACTCATTCCAAACTCCCGTTCAAAACGCTTAATTCGCTCCTCAACCTCTTCGGGGGTAAGGTTTCTAACAATTCTCAGAAGCATAGCCCCTCAAGGAACAAAAGAGGCTAATCGACTTTAAAAGTATAAACTCGACTCCGCCAAAATGTTTAAAGTGGACTTATTGCAAACTTAAGACTCCACTCGAAATGGGACTTGAGTATGGTTGCTGTAAAAATTAACGAGCAACTCTATATGGTCGATGTTGAAGTATCAGGGCAGAAGAATTACATCGCCAGTTACGTTCTGAAGGGTGAAAAGACCATAATCATTGAAACGGGTCCCATTTCTTCCGTGCAAAACCTTATCAACAGCCTCAAGGAGCTGAACGTTAAAGCTGAAGAGATTGCGTACATTGCTGTTTCTCATATACACCTAGACCACGCTGGAGGAGTTGGACCCTTACTCAAACTTTTTCCAAAAGCGAAAGTGGTTGTTCACGAGCGGGGAGCAGCCCACTTGGCAAACCCGGAGCGGCTTTGGCAACAAGCCCAAATGGTGCTCGGAACTGAAGCCGAAGTTTACGGTAAACCAGATCCTGTTCCACACGATAAAATTATGGCTGCAAGGGATGGCATGAGACTCGACGCCGGAGGCGGAGTCACGCTTAACGTTATGGAAACCGTTGGACACGCTCCTCATCACTTAAGTTACTATGAACCCAGGAGCAACGGAATTTTCGCAGGCGACTCTGCAGGAATATATTTAGGCGAAATAGACGTGGTTGTTCCAACAACTCCCCCACCGTTCCGCTTGGACTTGGCTTTAACCTCCATAGAGAAGATGGCAAGATTGAAGCCTTCAAAACTGTATTACACTCATTTTGGCGTTGCGGAGAAAGCTGTTGAAAAGCTACAGGTTTATGCAGACCAGCTTAAGCTTTGGGCGTGTATCGCCAAGGAAACGCTTGGAAAAGGCGAGGGGTTGGAGTTTATGCGTAAAAAGATCCTTGAGTGTGATTCAGCCACACGCATCGCTCTTGAACATGTTAAATCGAATAGAGTTTTTAATGAAATGTCTATTTTAAGAAGCATGTTTGGAGTTTTTGATTACGTGAAGAATTATTCATAAGAATCATTGGTATTTAAGCCAAAATTCCTTATATTTTCCTTCATACTATTTAGACGTTTGGTGACATTATGGGAGAAGAGGGAGAAAGTCGCCCCCCGTCTGAAAAAGTTCCCTTGGAGAAAATTAACGATTACACGTGGCGTATTCCAAAGTATAAGCCCGGAATGAGGGTTCCAGGCATAATTTTCGCCAACAAGGAACTTTTGGAGAAAATGCAGACAGATAGAACCCTTGAACAGTGCGCCAATGTTGCCCATTTGCCCGGCATATATAAATACTCCATAACGCTGCCTGACGGCCATGAAGGATATGGCTTTCCTATAGGTGGTGTGGCGGCAACAGACTATGAGGAGGGCGTCATAAGCCCTGGCGGTGTAGGCTACGATATAAACTGTGGCGTCCGCCTCTTAACAACAAACTTGACCGAGAAAGATATTAGGCCGAAGCTTGTCGAGTTAACAAACACGATTTTCGAGAACGTCCCGTGTGGTTTGGGAAGCCGCCGAAAAGACTTCAAGGTGACAATCCATGACTTGGACAGGCTTGTTGTTGAAGGGGTTCAATGGGCTATAGACCAAGGTTTAGGATGGGACGAGGATGCTGAGCACTGTGAAGAGCGGGGGTGCATGAAAAACGCCAACCCGGACAAGGTTTCAACAAACGCCAAAAACCGCGGGCTTCCTCAAATAGGAACCTTAGGCTCCGGAAACCATTTTCTAGAAATCCAGAAAGTCGACAAAATCTACGATGAAAAAACTGCCAAAGCCTTTGGAATAGAGCAGGAAGGCCAAGTAACTGTCATGATCCACTGCGGTTCAAGAGGTTACGGTCACCAAATATGCTCGGACTACTTGAGGGTTATGGAACGCGCGGTCCACAAATACAAAATCGTCCTACCAGACCGCGAGTTGGCATGCGCTCCTGGAACCAGCAGGGAGGCTGAAGACTACTATGAAGCTATGGCCTGCGCCATAAACTACGCCTTTGTGAACCGCCAAGCTATAATGCACTGGGTTAGGCAAAGCTTCCAGCAGGTTTTCAAGCAAGATCCGGAGAATTTTGGCTTGAAACTGTTGTACGACGTAGCCCACAACATTGCCAAAATCGAGGTTCACAAGGTGAACGGCGAACAGAAAAAGGTCTGGGTTCACCGCAAAGGCGCCACAAGAGCTTTTCCACAGGGCCATCCGGAAATCCCATCGGACTACAGAGGTGTAGGCCAGCCTGTGATTATCCCGGGAAGTATGGGAACAAGTTCGTGGCTTCTGGTTGGCACAGAGAAGGCTATGGAGCTAAGCTTTGGCTCCACGGCCCACGGTGCTGGAAGAATGCTTAGCCGTGCAGCCGCCAAGAAGAGGTTCTTCGGCGGAGATGTTAAAAGAAGCCTTGAACAGCGTGGAATAGCCGTTAGGGCGGCAAGCGCTGTTGTGCTGGCAGAAGAGGCGGACCCAGCCTACAAGAACGTGGACATAGTGGCGGATGTAAGCCACAAAGTCGGCATAGCCACAAAAGTCGCAAGGCTCGTGCCACTGGCGGTGGTTAAAGGCTAAAGTCCCACTTTTTACATTAATAAAACGGTTAAACGTTTCACTATACCTGCCGAGAGTGGTTTAGTTTGCCTCTCAAAGACGAATGCAAGCTTTGTGGAAGGGTTCTTCCTATAAGTTATACTAGGCGGTGTCAACGTTGTGGCAAAATCTTTTGTCTAGACTGCATGGTTCCAGACGTAGTTACAGGTGATATTAGACGACTGTTCTGCCTAAACTGTGCTAGGAAGATTGTTTCGCCGAAAACTGGAAACAAATTTGAAGCCTTGACACGATATCTGTGTTTTAGGGAATCCTTCACAAAAACGGTGAAGCTTTCCTTCGCCCAAATAGATGGCATAATAGGCGACAACCTCCCCTTAGAAGCCTACCGTTCGGAGGAATGGTGGAAAAACACGCTTAAAACGGCTCATGCAAAGGCATGGCTTGACGCAGGATGGGAGGCTGCAGAAGTAAACCTAAAAGAAGCCTACGTAGTTTTCAAGAAAACAAAGAGTACGCCAACTGAAACCACAGAACGCAAGAGGAAGAAAATAAGGCAAGAACCTCAAAAACCTTACACTCCGCCACCGGCACGAATATTTTCAAGGCGTAAACTTTCGAAAACGAAAATCGCCAAACTCTACGCTAGGCTGAAAAACATTGAAAAGGCAAAGGCATCCAAACCCAAATTCCGCGGGGACTTTAAGCCTAAACCAGCCCACGAAAAAAGGCTAATGAAACCGAAAAGCGAATAAGAATAACTTTAATAGCTAATATGTGGTTAAAATCGCGGCCGTCGTCTAGTCTGGTTAGGACACAGCCGCCATAACAGCGGTGGAAGCCTTCCAAGCCTGCGATCCCGGGTTCAAATCCCGGCGGCCGCACCACACAAATTTTAAACATTAATATCCACAGAAATGAAAGTGGAGGCAATGCTTTGCCCACGGTTCACGTGTTTGTTTGGGAGGGCTTCGGAAAAGATAGAGTGAAAACTTTGATACAGGGCATAACAAAGGTTTTTGGAGGATTAGGGGTCCCGGAAAACGTTGTTGAAGTCATTGTACACGAGGTTCCGAAATCCCATTGGGGCATAGGCGGCGAACCAGCTTCAGAAAAGTTTAAAGACAAACCGTGAGCGTCAACTAAATACAGCTATGAAGCGCGCATAATCTCTCCAATTTTCTTTCCAGCCTCACAAAGGCTTCTGGCACAAGCATCGGGATTTTGGCCGCTTTCCCGAAGCTTTTCAAATGGGAAAAACTGGGAGGCGACAAAAATTGTTTTCATACCAAGCTGTTTAGCGCCTTTAATATCCTCGTAGGGACTATCTCCGATAAAAAGGGTTTCCTCAGCCTTAACGTTCAGTCTCTTTAAGGCTTCCTCAAAAATTTTGGCATGGGGTTTACGCCAACCAACAGCGTCTGAAACTATTATTACGTTGAAAAAGTCGTTTATTCCAACCTTTCTAACCCCGGCGTAAATGACCGGTGCGTAAGTAAAATTTGAAACCAAGCCAAGCTTGTATTCTCCATAAAGCATCCGCAAAACTTGCTTTGCACATTTCCTGAGCCTAAACGAGCTCACGTAATCTTCAAAGAAGACGTTAACCGCCGTTTTTATTCGCCAGTCGTCAGAGTTAATTTTAAAACCAAGACTGTTTAGGGCTTCCGCAATCCAAACGGCGTTGGTAACTTCAATAAACTCTTGGTACCGCACAACCCTATACTTCTCGTGGGCCCGTGTGTAAGCTTCCAAAAAATCCTCCCAGCTTACCTTAAGACCCGCATCCACTACAGCCTTGTAAAGTTTCATTTTTGAGGTTTCTAAGCTGTACCCTTTCACGTTAACCAAAGTCCCGATAAAGTCAAACAAAACTGCCTTAATTTCAGCCAAGTTTTTAGTGCACCTTCTTCATATTCACGTACTTTTTTGCATACCTATTTGAATTTAATAAGATTTGGGTAGCTGCTTTACTTTTGGAATAAACGTGCACCTTCAAGTTGTTCAGAGATTACCTCACAAGAAGGCTGAAGAATTGACACATAATGAGACAACAGCTTATCCAACGTTCCTGGCTAGAACCATTTTCTTTATTGGCGTTTTCTCTGAAACCTTGCTCATATCCAGTTTATTGAAAAAGCCCAGAATTGTTCCTCTTCATCCCATGTCACAGGAGCACGATGTAGCGCCAATATGGAGCTAGCTTGTAATCGGAAGCTTAACTCTCACAATCTACAGTATAGTGGCTGGTATAAGCTATTCTAGGGATAGAAGTTGGTATTTGAATGAGTCGGGGAAGGCGAGTTCATTTGACAAGGTCTCATTGTCAGGTGAAATTCGCGCGAAAGTGAAAAACTTAAGCTCCACCTGTCAAAAGCTAAGCGTGTGGAGAAATAATTTTTGGAACAAGGCTTGCCACCTTTTTGGCGAAAATAGTTTCATAAAGGGCTTTCACATCGCCTAAGGAATATTCAACCTTTGGGTCGAATGGTAGTTCCCCAAGAAATGGAACGTTCATCCCTACAACTTTATCCCTTATGGTAAATCTTTGTTCCATTTTCATGTTTTCGACAACTCCTATAACTGGCACCTTTAGCTCTCTAAGCAGCTTTAAAAGTTTTTCAACGGTTTCAAAGGCGAGGATGGACGGTGTGCTTATGACTAAGAATTCGCACCTCTTCACGAGCCTTATAATGTCAAGGGTAATATCGCTTATCCCGGGGGGCATGTCAATGATCAAGTAATCCAAGTCTCCCCAAAGGGTTGTGGAAAAAAGTTCAATCAAAACGTTTGAAACGTCTACGCCTCTCAGCGGCAGGGTTTTTTCTCCGGAAAAGGCTACTATTGACATATATTTTAAGCCATGGACGTGAATCGGCAATATTCCTTTGTCCTCTATGATTTCGACTTTTTTGACACCGAGGATTTTATGTGTTGACGGGCTTGTGAAATCTGCATCGAAAAGCCCAACGCCAAAACCTTTGTCTGCAAGGGTTAAGGCGAGAACAGACGCAACTAGACTTTTGCCAACACCGCCTTTACCGCTTGAAACGGCTATTAACCTCTTCACTTTTTCAAGTCTCTTGTCTATAATGTTTATCCGCGGATCTACTGTGCTATTTGACCCCTCTGATACTCTCAATCACCACACCCCTCCCCCCAAAAAGTTCGAAGTCCGGGCTACCGCATTCTGGGCACTTAATGTAGGCGTGTATGGTTTCTGGAACAAAATGTATTGCTTCTGTGGACTCTCTGTCAAGTTTATTTTGGCTGAAATCCCACTTATGCCCGCAAACTCGGCATATTAGTTCAGCTTTAACCGTTTCTATAAGAAACTTGGCCTTCTTCAGTTTACCAGTTTTAAGCTCGGAAAGGGCAAGCTCCAAAACATCAACATTCACTTGTTGGAGCTCACCAACCTTTAGCTTGACCTCCTTAACCTCCTTTAGGTTTTCTTTTTCAGCTATTTCAAGGATTGATGAAATTATGGCTTCAGCCAAAGCCCACTCGTGCATGAAAAAGCCTCTGCAAAGCTCACATTTAAAACATTTGGAGGAAATCGTTAAAAACTCTCGTGGTAGGCGAAATCCTTTTAAAGAACCGTTTTTCAAGCCAAATTTTGGTGACGGCCATGCCAAAGAAGAAGAAGGAAGAGAAGAAAGAGGAGAAGAAAGAAGAAAAGAAGTAGCTTTTCATCCTCAAAATGCCCCCCAGTTTCCTCTTTTTCTCTTGTAAAAGCATGTTGATGGTAGGAAAGTTTTAAACTTCCTTTCAAGCCTTTAAAAAGCTATGGCTGAAGACGCTGAGACACTTTCAGAATCAAGCCTCAGCGGAATAGGCAAGTACAGAGAACAAATCATTAATGGCCCTGTTGTTAAAACAATCTTTTGGCTAGGGACACCACCCCTCGTAAATCAGCTTGTTGTCGTTGCATACAACATTATGGACGTTTATTGGCTAGGTGTGTACAGTGAAAAGGCCATAGCTGTTCCTAGACAAATGTGGCCCATTCTCATGCTTTTTCAAGCAGTGGCAAACGCCTTGAACACTGCCAGTTTAAGTATGGTCTCACAGTATGTGGGAAGTAAAGCTTACAAAGAGGCTAGTGTTTCTGCCTCGCGTTTCTTCACACTAGCCTGTCTATCCGGTGGCACTTTGAGCGTCATACTCTTAACGCTTAGATACTCAATTTTTACAGTTATATTGTCAACGCCTCCAGAAATCTTCGACTACGTAATAGCCTACTCTGGCGTCATAGCCTTCGACGTGTTCTTCAATTACATAGCCATAACATACACTACAATCCTTCAAGGGATAGGTGATACACGGAGGCCAGCCATAGTCAATGTTTTGGCAGTTCTCGTCAATGCCACCTTGGACCCGTTCTTTGTTTTAGGGATAAGGCCTTTCCCAAGGCTTGGCGTTGTGGGCGCAGCCCTCACAGATGTTATGGGAAAAATAATTTCGATAACGGCTCTGACATATGTTCTCCGAAGGAGCTATCCAGAACTCAAAGTGAGGTTCACGGGGCAAATAGACTTCAAGTGGATGCGCCTAGTCCTCCGTATAGGATTGCCCATTATGACGTTAGGATTAATGAATGGCTTCGCCTTCCTCATACAGCTTAAGCTAATAAATATGGCGGGTGTAGTGGCAGCCACCGCCTTCTCCATAGGCTTTGTTGTTTTAGATGTTGTGGACGCCGTGCTTTGGGGTTTAAGTGGAGCCCCCGCCATAATGATTGGCCAAAGTCTTGGGGCAGAGAAGCCGGAAAGAGCTAGGGAAGTGGCTTGGAAGGCAACACTATTGCTGTTCATGCTTATAGCAGCTGGAGCGGCTGTGATTTATCCCTTTAAAAGGGGCATAGCCGACGTTTTCGTAGACGATGTAAAAATCATCGATGAAACAGACTTATTCCTTCAAAACCTTTTGCCAACCCTTCCATTTTTCGGCCTTTTCGCCGTCGCCTTATCCGTCGGAAGAGGCTCAGGTCGCACGTTTTTCCCCACGATCCTCGGAATTTTTAGGCTTTGGGGGCTTAGAGTTGTTTTGGGTTACGTTTTAGCATTTTCGCTGCAAATGGGTTCCCTTGGAGTGTGGCTAGCTATAGCAGTAAGCAACGTTATAGGTGGAGTAATTGCCGCACTGTGGATAAAATATGGAAGCTGGGCGAGGGCGATAATAAAAAATAAATGAACCATTGTATGTTAATGCCAAAAATCCTTGATTTCGGGTTTGAAATAAACATTGAAGAGGTCCGTCGACGGAAAACAAAAACTGTTTAGGGACAAATAGTTTAGTCATACGTAGCGCAAGCGTTAAAGTGTGTTTAAGGGTTGCGCGTTTATGGCTTTACGACATTTACACGTAGGCTTCGACGACACCGATTCGCCTAAAAGAGGATGTACAACGTATATTGCCGCCCTATTAGTGGAGAAACTGGAAAAACTCGGAGCCGTTTTTACGGACTACCCAAACCTTGTCAGGCTAAACCCAAATGTTCCATGGAAAACCAGAGGTAACGGCGCTTTATGTTTGAGGATAAAATGTGACGGGAAAATGGTTGATAAAATCAAGGAATTGGTTTTAACAGTTGTTGAGGAAAACTCTGACTTAACGTTTCGGGGCACAGATCCCGGCGTGGTTTTTTTCGCAAGGGCTAGGGTTCCAAAGGAGATCCAGGCTTTTGCCAAAGACGCCATTACCGGAATCGTGAATCTGAAAACAGCCCTAAAACTCATTAGACGGTTTGGGGCGGAGGCTGTCGGCTTCAAAGGCGGACGGGGAATAATAGGCGGCTTGGCGGCGATAGGTGAAACATTAAGGGGCGATCACACCTATGAGATTATCGCCTATCGCAAACCGGAGAACTATGGCAAGGAGAGAAGGATCGATAGAAATTCGATTCTGGAAATGGACAAGGCCACCGCTCCATACACGTTTAATAACGTTGATTATGAAACTGGAAGAGTTTTAATAACCCCTCGGGGACCAGATCCCATTCTGTTTGGGATAAGGGGTGAAAGCCCGGAAATAGTTAAGAAAGCCTTTGAAATGGTTAAGGCCCTTGAGCCCGTTGAGCGTTGGGTTATCTTTCGCACAAACCATGGCACAGACGCCCACCTAAAACGTGTCGAAAGACTAAGCCAACTTAAGCCATTCCACCCTGTTATAGCCAGAGGAATAGTGACGGTAAACCCGAGGATTGTTCCAAGAAGACATGTAATCTTCACCATCAGCGATCAAAGCGCCAGTGTTGACTGCGCGGCCTATGCACCCACCGATATGCTGAGAAAGATAGCCAGCAGGCTTATCATCGGAGACTATGTCGAGGTTTATGGAGGGGTTCGTCCGCCGTCGGCAAGTCGCCCCCTCACAGTGAACCTTGAAAAACTACGAGTATTGAAGCTTGCTTCAAAAGTGGTTTATCAGAACCCCGTCTGCCAGCAGTGCGGTAAACGTTTAAAGTCCATGGGTAAGAACAAGGGTTTCAAATGTGAAAAGTGTGGTTCGCGTTACCCAAACCTTAGCAAAGTAACTGTCAAAGTTAAGCGAGACTTGGATGAGGGATTATACATTGTTCCACCCCGATCCCAAAGACATCTCACAAAACCCATTGTACGGTATGGCATGGAGAAACGTCGAACCACGGAAGTTAGATTAATTGAGGGATGGCATCACCCGTAAGCACGTCATCTAGTCCTTCACCTTGAATATTTCGCAAAGCAGCCGGTAAAGCTCGTCACCACCTTCAACCTTGCAGAATAAGTCCTTTTCAGCCCTCAGTATCCGCCCCACCATTTGGTAGGTTTGTCTCCATTCCAGTTCATTCCACATCATTTTGTAGTGTTTTAGCTCTATCCACGCTCTGAACACGAGAACGACAAACATGCCGAGAGTTAAGGCTAGGTTTAACAAGTATATATCAATCAAGTCCAACGTTTTCCACTTCCGAGCCATTTACCTTTGAGATAATTTTTCCAGAGCCAATAAGCTTTAAAGATAGCGGTCTACATGATGTTTTTGGTGAAAAGAATGGGTGACATTTTGCCCCCAATAGTTTACGAGCTTGGTTTAGGAGGCTTTTTAGGCTTTATAGTAGGGTTTTCCGTTAAAAAACTGGGCAAACTCATACTAGTTTTAGCGGGTTTATTTGTCACCGTTCTCGTTTACTTAGGTTTGAGAGGTGTTTTAAGCGTGAATTACGATGCGCTTTTCAGGCTTTTAAGCGACCTTTTGGGAAAGGTTAGTGGAGCTTTTTCATGGCTCATTCACACAATAATACTTTTGCCTTTCGCCGCAAGCTTTATTGCGGGTTTCCTTGCGGGCTTCAAGCTGGGATAGTGAAATGGTTTAAATGTAGGCTGCTCCTTTATCCATTGGAAATCTCTAAACCGCTGGGAGACTGAGTCTTTGGAGAAGTTTCCAGCAGAAGAATACGTGCTTCCATTTTTCAAAGAAAACGGTTACGTTAGGAAACTGTGCCCAAAATGCAAGTCATATTTTTGGACTTTAAACGAGGAGCAGAAAACATGCGGTGAGGCAAGGGTTGAGGAATGCGCCTCGTATACCTTTATAGGCGACCCACCTACGAAGAGAAGCTACACTGTACGGGAAATGCGCGAGTTGTTTCTCTCCTTCTTCGAAAAACAGGGACACACCCGCATCAAGCCATACCCCGTTGTTGCAAGGTGGCGAGACGACATTTACTTGACGCATGCAAGCATAATAGACTTCCAACCATACGTGACGGAGGGAATAGCCCCACCTCCAGCAAATCCTCTTGTAATAGTCCAGCCATGCATTCGTTTAGTGGACATATCTAACACTGGTCCAACTTTTGGAAAATACTTAACTATCTTCGAGATGGGCGGGCACCATGCGTTTAACTATCCAGATAAGGAGGTTTACTGGAAAGATCAAACAGTACGTTACCACCATGCCTTCTCCACAGAGGAGCTTGGCGTAAAACCTGAGGAAATAACATATAAAGAGGACGTATGGTCTGGGGGTGGAAATGCTGGACCGTGTTTGGAATGCATCATTAGAGGCTTAGAGGTTGCAACCCTTGTTTTTATGCAGTACAAGGTCGTTGGCAACCAGCTTGTAAAACTACCCATAAGAACGGTTGACACGGGATATGGCATAGAACGATACGCGTGGCTTTCTCAAGGGGCTCCAAGCGCATTCCATACTATATATGGCGAGGTGCTGGACAAAATCTTTGAAATGGCTGGAATAACCAATATGGACTTGGAGCTTCTCTCTAAAGTCGCCCGCTTCTCTTACATCGTAAGCCTCGAAAAAACAACCGGCTTGGCTGAGGCTAGACAGAAAATAGCCGGAAAAGTTGGCGTCGACATGAACTTTTTGGACAAAATCTTAACGCCTATAGAACACGCTTTCGCCATTGCAGATCACACAAAGTGTTTAAGCTTTATACTCTCCGAGGGGGTTGTACCATCAAACATTCAGGAAGGGTATTTGGCGAGGCTTCTGTTCAGAAGAATATACCGGTTGCTGAGGCTTTTGGGAATTCAAGATAGGCTCTACGACATTTTTGATATGCAAATCCGTTACTGGTCAGTCGATTATCCGCATCTCTTGGAGATGCGGGACGAAATAATGGAAATGCTCCATGTAGAAGAAGAGAAGTTTAAGGAAACGATTGCTAGGGGCGGCGCGCTTATAAAACGCATAACAGAGGAATTGAGGTCCAAAGGCAGCAAAAAGGTTCCTATTGAGACTCTTATAGAGCTTTACGACTCCCACGGGCTTCCACCTGAAATAGTTAAAGAAACAGCGGAGGCTGAGGGTTTAGCCGTCGAGGTTCCGGAGAACTTCTATGGGCTCGTGGCTGAGAGACACATGCATACCTCTAAACTCACGGACGAGGTTAGGCATGAAAAATGGATTGAGGATGAGGTGGCTGGCCTCCCAGAGACGGAGCCCCTGTATTACATGGATCAGTACATTACGGCTTTTGAGGCGAAGGTCATCAAGGTATTCGGGGGCAAATATGTGGTCCTTGAAAGAACATGCTTCTATCCAGAGGGGGGTGGTCAACCTCCGGACAAGGGTTTCCTGGAATTTGATGGAGGGAAAGCCGAGATAGTTAATGTTCAGAAAGTCGGCAAGGTCATTGTTCACGAAGTTGGCAGCGGAGTTCTTCCAAAGGAGGGGAGTATTGTTAGGGGCGTCATAGATTGGGATAGACGTTATGCACTGATGAAAAGCCACACAGCAACCCACGTTGTAAACGCTGCCGCCAGAAGAGTTCTTGGGCAGCATGTTTGGCAGTTTGGCGCGCAGAAAAACGTAGAGAGCTCGAGGCTTGACATTTCCCACTACCGCCGCCTAACATTAGAAGAGGTGCAGAAGATTGAAGCTTTAGCCAACGAAGCCGTCTTTCGCCAAATTCCGGTGGAGGTGAAGTGGATGCCTCGTACGGAGGCTGAAAGCCTCTACGGTTTTAGGCTTTACCAAGGTGGCGCTGTTCCTGGGAAGGAAATCCGCGTCGTCAAGATTGGAGACTGGGAGGTTGAAGCGTGTGGTGGCACTCATGTACGAAACACTGGCGAGATAGGTTTTATTAAAATAATTCATTCAGAGAGGATACAGGACGGTGTGGAGCGTCTCGAATACTCCGTTGGTTTACACGCCTTGAAGGCTGTGCAGAAAAACGAGCGACTCCTATTCAAGCTTTCAGAAATTCTGAACGCACCCCTAGAAAAACTGGACAAAACCGCAGAGAAACTTGTGAGAGACTTAAAGGAGGCAAACGCTGAGAAAAGGAGACTCATTAGAGAAATAGCAAGGCTGGAAAGCTTAGGTGCTGCAAAATTGGACGTTGTGGTTCGCGAGATAGACGGCGTCAAACTTGTCATGAGAGATTTTATGGAGGACATAAACGTAGACCGCATGGTTCAAACAGCCAGCGAACTAGTTAAAAGAGACGAAGCAGCTGTCGCCGTCTTTTACGGCTCAGACGGTAAAATTGCAAGGATACTGATTATGGCTGGACAAAAAGCCATAGAGAGGGGTGTAGACGCCAGTGAAATAGCCAGAGAGGCCTCAAAAATAATGGGCGGCGGGGGAGGAGGACGCGTAAACTTCGCTCAAGGCGGGGGCCCCCGGACGGAGAAGCTACAAGAGGCTGTTAAAAGGGCTGAAGAGGTTCTGGAAGAACAGCTGAAGCGCCATCAGCCAAAACCTTGATGGAAATTTTATTATTCTGTGTGCTTTCAAGCCCATTTATGGGCGAATCACGTTTTAAAGTTGGCATTTCCAGCAAAAATTATATGAAAAAGACAGCCATACAGAATTTCCAAAACAACTAGAGGGAGAAAGTTGGACATCATTGTTTGTGTTAAACATGTACCAGAAACAGCGGAGGCAGAATTAAAGATCGACGCCACGGGCAAGGGCATAGAAAAGGCCGGCTTGGTCTTCGACATAAACGAATGGGACGACTACGCGTTGGAAGAAGCTGTGCGCATTAAAGAAAAGTTTGGAGGAACAGTTACCGCAATAACCGTAGGTTCGGAGGAATCTGACAGCACTCTGCGGAAATGCCTCGCCCGCGGGGCAGACAAAGCCATACGCTTATGGGATCCAAAATTCGCTGGTTTAGACGCCTATGCCACAGCAAAAATTCTCTACAGCGCCATAAAAAACATGCACTTCGACCTTGTCTTGACGGGAGCTCAGGCTAGTGACGACGGAAGCGCCATTGTGGGCCCTGTTTTGGCTGAGTTCCTTGGAATCCCTCATGCTACAATGGTTAAGAAGATTGAGTTCGGTGAAGGCAAAGCCATTGTAAACCGTGAACTCGAAGGAGGATTAGAGGAGCGTTTAGCGGTTAAGTTGCCCGCTTTGTTCACCATTCAAACGGGTATAAACGAACCCCGATACGTCTCAATAATGGGCATTAGGAAGGCTATGCAGAAGGAAATAAAGGTTTTGGGGCTGGCGGACATAGGCTTAAGCGAGAATGACGTAGGCGAAGCTGGCTCTTGGCTTGTGTTGGAAAAACTCTACGTTCCTCCAGTTGAAAAACAAGCCACATTTTTGACGGGAAGCCCGGACGAAGTGGCCGCCAAAATCGTTGAAATTCTAAAGTCAAGGGGGCTGATTTAGATGGTTGAAATATTTGTGCTGGCTGAACATAGACAGGGACAGTTAAGGGACATAACCTTTGAAATGCTGACCAAGGCCAAAGAATTAACCGGAAAAATAAACGCCTGTTTGACGGCTGTTTTGCTTGGTAAAAACATTAAAGAACACGCAAAAATGTTGGCGGAATACGCCAACAAAGTTTTGCTGGTGGAGGATGAGAAACTTGAAAACTTCAACTCCGACGCGTACCAAAAAGTCCTCTCACGTCTAATCATGGAGCATAAACCAGCCCTGACGCTGATTGGACACACTTCATACGGTGTGGAACTTGCCCCAAGGCTTGCCGCAGCCTTAAACATCCCCTTAGCCACAGACTGCATAGACTTTGGTTTCGAAGGCCAGAGATTCACCGTAACCCGGCAGATGTATGGAGGTAAAGTGAACGCCAAAGCCTTTCTCCGCAAATCTGAAAGCTACATGGTCACCGTTAGACAGGCGGCCTTTCAAACACAAAAGCCTCAACCACCTCTTAACGGGGAAATAGAGGAAATTCCATCGCCTCTAACGGAGGAAATAACCACAAAACGCTTCTTAGAATACGTTCTACCACCACCTGGAGGCGTGGACATAACAGCCGCAGATGTGCTCGTTGGAATCGGAAGGGGCATCAAGGACCAAAGCAACATACCAATGGTAGAGGAGCTGGCAAAATCCCTGGGGGGTGTTTTGGCATGCTCCCGCCCAATAGTGGACAAGGGCTGGCTTCCAAGCGACCGCCAAGTGGGAACCTCTGGAAAAACCGTTAAACCAAAACTTTACTTAGCGCTGGGGATAAGCGGAGCCTTCCAACATGTTCTTGGGATGAAAAACTCCGAGCTGATCATCGCTGTTAACAAGGATCCAAAGGCTCCAATATTCAGCTTTTCAGACTACGGGGTTGTAGAGGACCTCTTCAAAATAGTACCAGCCTTGAAAAACAAGATAAATGAAGCGAAGGCTCAAAAAGCTGCATAGCGCCGGAGGAAGAAACCCGTGCATTTCAAACTGACCGAAGAGCAGATGGAAATAAAGCGGGCTGCCCGCGAATTCGCCGAAAAAGAGTTCACGCCGGAACTCGCCCTGGAATATGACCGTAGAGAGGAATTCCCACTGGACCTTTACAGAAAAGCCGCGAAGCTTGGTTTCACAAGCATGCGTATACCCGAGGAGTATGGCGGGCAAGGTTACGGCGTCTTAGAAGAATGTCTCGTTGTTGAAGAGTTCTGCCGCGTTGACCCCGGGTTGGGAGTGGCTGTCTCCCTTGGAAATTTAATGGTTCCAGACGTTCTGCTAAAACACGGCAGTGAAAGACAAAAGGAAAGGTATATTCCACCTCTGGCGAAGGGCGAGAAAATCGCCGCTGCAGCTTTCACCGAGCCTGAACATGGAAGCGACATAACCCGTTTAGACACAACAGCCCTAAAGGTTGGAAACGAATGGGTTATAAACGGTTCAAAACAGTTCATAACGAACGCTCCAATAGCTGACACCTTCATAATCCTTTGCCAAACAGATCCAAACGCCACACCACCATATAGGGGTCAAAGCCTTTTTTTGGCGGAGAAAGGCATGGCTGGCTTAGAGGCGACGAAGCTTCAAGGTAAAATGGGGATAAGGCCATGCGTCACAGGCTCCCTTGCACTTTGCGATCTCCACGTGCCTGAAGAGAACCTTGTCGGCGAGCTTAACAAAGGCTTTTACTACGCCCTTGAACTTTTCGACGGAACAAGGATAACAGTTGCAGCCCAAGCCGTGGGAATAGCCCAGGGAGCCTTTGAAAGGGCCCTCACATACGCCAAAACCCGTAAACAGTTTGGACAACCAATAATAAACTTTCAAGGAGTCTCCTTTAAGCTAGCTGAGATGGCGATGAAAATTGAAGCAGCTCGCCTGTTAACGTATAAGGCGGCGTGGATATATGACCATGAAAAGCCAAACCCCGCAGCCACCTCAATGGCAAAAGCTTACGCAAGCCGCGTAGCAATGGAGGTAACAGACGAGGCGATTCAAATTTTTGGCGGATACGGATATCTAGCCGACTATCACGTTGAACGTTTCCATCGTTGCGCGAAAATAACGGAGATCTACGAGGGTACAAGCGAAATCCAAAAACTGACAATAGTGAACTTTCTGCAAAAGCAAACATAACCTCAATTTTCGGCGCACGTCTAGTATAACCCATATTAAATATTTTATACATTCTGGTCTCCAATACGTCGACTCTAAGCATAACCGAGATTGGAAATGCCGCAAATAGGCCTGACAAAGTGACTGGAATGCACTAGGCACGTATTGGCCGTCAGGTCCATGCGAATATGCGGATAGGACAGGCATGGATGTTGTTCTAAACAAGTTGAAAGAGCTTTACGCCAAGTACAACATGGAGATGTGTAAGCCTTCCCCCTTGCTGGAAGAGTATGTAAGCAAGGGCTGGCTTAGCAAGAAAACTGGAGGGGTTCTACTAGATGAATTTCGAACTTACCGAGGAGCAGATTGAATAAAAATGCCGTGGAAGAGTTTAAACCTGAACTAGCCTTAGAACTGGACCGTAAAGAGGAGTTTCCTCTAGAGCTTTATAGGAAAGCTGCGAAGCTTGGGTTTACAAGCATTTTTCCCGTAAGAGTATGGTGGGCAAGGCTACGAGCTTCTTGAAACATGCCTGCGCGTGTGTGGGTGCTTGCGTGGCTGACTGGCTTAAGCTTTCAGAAATAAAGGTGAGTATGAGGGCAAAGCTTATGGCAAAAGTGGCTCCGGAGGGAAATCTGACATATGAGTTCACGAGGCCCTAACAGTTTGCATCTGAATTTTCACTATAGAAAGTATTATTATTTAAAAGCGGTGTTATCTATTAGGTAAGGGTTTATTATGCCGGCTAAAAAGAAGAGGAAAGCCCAGGAGGAAGGAGAAAAGCTCGAAGAAAAGCCCTGGTACAAGTTTTACCCTCCAGGTGTTAGAAAACATATAGACTACCCCGAAATCCCCCTTCACGAGTTTCTAAGAAGTTCTGCTCAAAAATACCCGGATAAAACAGCCATCGTCTACTTTGATAGGAAAATGACCTATAAGGAGTTGAATCTGCTTAGTGATAAATTTGCAACAGCCTTGGCCGACCTTGGCGTGAAGAAAGGAGATAGGGTTGCTTTATTCTTGCCTAACATCCCACAGTTTGTGATATCTTATTACGGTGCGTTGAAAGCTGGAGCAGTTGTAACGGCTATAAGTCCCCTCTATAAGGAGCGGGAGGTTGAACATCAGTTAAACGATTCGGAAGCCGAAATCATAGTTGTACTTGACCTTTTATATCCGATTGTTGAAAAAGTTTGGGAGAAAACAAAGCTTCAAAACGTTATTATTGGAAGCTTAAAGGATTATATGCCAACATTAAAAGCAGTTCTAGGATCCCTGCTTGGAAAAGTTCCCTCGCGAAGAGTTGAACGCAGAGCGAACGTATACTTTTTCAAGGAATTGATAGAAAAATACGAGGCTAATCCGCCAAAGGTGGAAATAAACCCGAGGGAAGACTTAGCCGCTTTACAGTACACTGGCGGAACCACAGGTACTTCCAAGGGAGCTATGCTAACCCATACGAATCTAGTCTCAAACGCCGTAATGTGCAAAGAATGGCTGCAGGCTAATGAAGGCGAAGAGGTTGTTTTAACGGTGCTTCCGCTTTTCCACATCTATGGCATGACAACAAGTATGAACGCTCCAATACTCTTTGCTGGAACAATGGTCCTTTTACCGCGTTTTGACCCATTGGCTGTTTTTCAGGCGATCCAAAAATACAAGGTGACTGTTTTCTGCGGCGCGCCCACGATGTACGCCATGCTCCTATCCCATCCAGATCTCAAAAAATATAACTTAACCTCAGTGAAGTTCTGCATATCCGGTGCGGCACCGCTCCCGCCAGACGTTCAGAAAAGGTTCATGGAGGTCACGGGCGGCGTTTTAGTTGAAGGATACGGTCTCACAGAATCTTCACCGGTAACCCATGCTAATCCTCTTGATAGAACCATGAAGACCGTGAAGATAGGTTCCATAGGAATACCATGGCCAGACACAGACGCAAAAATAGTTGACATAGAAACTGGCGAAAAGGAACTTCCACCAGGCGAAATCGGCGAGCTGATAGTTAAAGGCCCGCAGGTTATGAAGGGTTACTGGAAGATGCTTCAAGAAACAGCTGCTGTTTTGAGGAATGGCTGGCTTTATACTGGCGATATTGGCGAAGTGGATGAGGATGGCTACTTCTATATAACGGAACGCAAAAAAGACCTCATCAAATACAAGGGGTATAGCGTCTACCCAAGGGAGCTTGAAGACGTTTTATACGAACACCCAGCCGTAAAACTCTGCGCCGTAATTGGCAAACCAGACCCCGTTGCCGGGGAGATCCCCAAAGCCTTCGTAGTCCTGAAGGAGGGTATGACAGCAACCGAAGAAGAGCTCATGAAGTTTGTCAATGAAAGGGTTGCTTCGTATAAAGCCATAAGGGAGCTGGAGATTCGAACAGAGTTGCCGTTGAGCGCTGTCGGCAAGGTTCTACGCAGAGTTTTACGGGAGGAAGAGCTGAAAAAAGCGGCGGCTAAACCCTAGCCAAAATTCTCATTCTTATTTTAACTGATTAAACTGGTTCGTTTAGACATTTTCCCGTTTTTCTTGTCCATTCGTCAACGGGCATGGCGAATCTTTTCTCCACTACGCTTCTGTGGAAGCTGTTATAAGTGCAGAAGGGCATTATTTTGCCTTCCGGCGTGGCGTAGTGAATAACGCACTTTTGAACTCGGTCTAAGTCAAAGTTCCAGACGTCCATGAAATGCATAATCCCTATCATGACAATTCTCCGCATGAATTTTCCAAGAGCCTCGTAGCTTCCCCTCGTGACAACGTCCTTAAGTAAGCCCCTGATCAGCGGCGACTTCACCATAGGCAGAAACTCTAACATTTTCATCTTTGCCACTGTTCTTTTGCCCTTCAAGCCAGTGTAGTAGATGTTCCAGAAGATTTCGGCGAATTTATCCACGTCTATGTAGCGGGTTATAGGCTCGTATTCACCACCTTCCTTAACAACTATGAAAGTTGCAGCTCCACACATGGGGTGCATCGTAAACTCTGGGTAAACCCTGTTTTTAACAATCTCCATCCCCTTGGACACAGGCACGGGCCAGTTTACTGGACGCCAATCACGTTGAGAAATTTTTCCATCCGTCTGTTCCTCTATTAGTTTGATGGCGTCTGGAACCGTTATGCGCATTTTCCGCATTTCGTCCCGGCGGGCTCTCCCAGCCATAGAGATTGGCTGGATGTTGACGCATCTAACAACATCGTGGTTTTGGACAGCGTAGCGGATTATGTCTCCCAAGTCTTTATCATTAACTCCCTTCGCTAACGTTACAACCAAGACTATTGAGTCGAGTCCAATTTTTCTGGCGTTTTCCAAGACCTTTTGTTTAACCTGAACTAAGTCTGTTCTACCTCTCGTTTTCTTGTAGATTTCCTCTCTTAAACCGTCAAATTGAAGGTAAAGCGTGCTCACCCCTGCATCTATAAGCCTTTTAAAGTAATCTATGTCTTCTGCGAGGCGTAACCCGTTGGTGTTAACTTCCACATGGGTTATTCCAGCCTTCTTCGCTTCTGAAACGATGTTTGGCAAATCGTTTCTTATGGTTGGCTCTCCCCCACTGAACTGGAGGGCGTTACAAGCCCATGGCTTGTTGCTTCTAAGCAGCTTAATCATGTCCACAATCTGCTCATAGCTTGGCTCATAAACGTAGTTCACTGCTCCAGCGTAGGCGAAACAAACGGGACAAGCCATGTTACACCTATTAGTCACGTCTATTATGCCTAGAACCGTGTGGGACTTGTGCTGGGTGCATAATCCACAATCATATGGGCAGCCTTTAATAGGCCTTGTGTGAGGGTTCTCTAAACCAGTCCCACAGTATTTAGCCTTATACCACTCCTCGTAAAACCATTTAAAGAGCTCAGCATCCCCCCAATACACATCCTCGAACTTGCCGTGTTCGGGACATGTTTTTTCAAGGTAGATTACGCCGTTGTCCTCGTATATTTTCATGGGAACCCTTTTTAGACATTCGGGGCAAACGCTTGTTGAGTAGCGTTCAAATTTTACAGTCTCCTGTTGGCTTTCAGCCATTCTAATCCCTTTGTTTCAGTGTTAATTTGGCTATGGCTTCGGCTGATATATTAAAATTTCCATAACTTTAATATGGTGAAAAGTATAATTCCATTTCATGAGCGAAAAAATAAAAGCCCTTTTGAAGAAGGTTGGACTCACCGACTACGAGGTAAACGCTTACGTCACCCTTCTGGAGAAGGGTGCCTTGACGGCGAAACAGATAAGCTACGGGGCGCAAATACCCTTCTCAAAAGTTTATCAAGTTCTCAATAGTTTAGAGAGGAAGGGTTGGATAGAGGTTTCAAGGAAAAGACCTAGCAGGTTTTTCCCGAAGTCTCCGGAGGCAGCGCTGAAGGCGGCGAAAGCCATAGTGGACAGCGAGTGGGTGCAGATTGAAAAAGCCGTTGTCGACGAGTTAATGCCCATTTATGAGAAGATCAAGAGCAAGGAGAAGTACGACATTTGGATTTTGAGGGGGTTGGAGAACATAATCCCAAAATTTAAGGAGATATTGAAAAACTGCCGCGAAGAGTTGCTCATAGCCATACCATCCCTTAGAGAGGAGCTTCTCAAGGATTTTCTCCCGTTTATCCATCCATCCCTCATTGGAGACAAGGTGCAAGTATGCTTCATGGTTCCAGAAGGATTCGATGGAAGTCTCTATGGAGTTTTCTCAAAAATAGGTGAGGTTCGAAAAAGGGACAAAATGTTCGGCGGAGGCGCCATATCCGATGGCGTTGAAGTGCTACTCATTTTCAGTGATGAAAGGGGAGAAGTAACAGCCATCTGGTCTGACCACCCTGGTTTGGCAGGGCTTGCAAAAGACTACTTCAATTACTTGTGGAGGGACTCGGAGAAGTGAACATTAAAATTTCGCATTTAGTCTAACTGTTTAAGCTTAACGTGAGATGACGCTTGTGCGGATAAAGATTAGGGTCACTGGCATTATCCAAGGCGTTGGCTTCCGTCCCTTCATCTACCGCGTAGCTATGAGAAACGGCTTGAAGGGTTATGTCCGCAACATGGGCGACGCTGGTGTGGAGATTCTCATCGAAGGAGAGGAAAACGCCATAAACAATTTTCTTAAAGCCTTAAGGGATGAGAAGCCGCCTTTGGCGCAGATCCATGAAATAGTAGAAACCAGGCTTGAGGGGGAACACAAGTACAAGGATTTTAGGATCGTGAGAAGTTCTGAGGAGGCTGAGCTTTCAGGTTCTGTTGTGCCTCCAGACGTGGCGATATGCGGAGAATGCTTAAAGGAGCTTAGAGACAAGAATAACCCAAGATTCGATTATTTTTTCATCACTTGCACGGATTGTGGTCCACGCTTCACAGTTATTGAACGCCTTCCATATGATAGGGAAAACACAACTATGCGAGATTTTTCCATGTGCAGCTTCTGCCAAAGCGAGTACAGAGACCCGCTGAATAGACGTTTCCACGCCCAAACGGTGGCTTGCCCAAAATGTGGTCCCAAAGCCTATCTAATAACCAACGATGGTGAGGCTTTTCCATGTAAAGACCCTATTAGGGAGGCTGGAAAACTAGTTTCTGAAGGCTTCATTGTGGCTGTTAAGGGTTATGGCGGCTTCCATGTTGCGGCTTCAACTTTGAAAGATAAACCACTGGTAAGGCTTAGGAGAGCCAAGCATAGGCGGCAGAAGCCTTTCGCTATCATGGCTCGAGGCCTAGAAGCTGTTAAATCCTTCGCTGAGGTCAGCCCCAAAGAGGCTGAGCTTTTAACATCTCCCATGCGTCCAATAGTGTTGTTGAGGAAAAGTGCTGGCTACTACTTATCTGAGCTTGTTGCTCCGGGCTTGCACAACGTTGGCGTTATGCTGCCCTACACGGGTTTACACTACATGCTTTTCGACGAAGTTGATGACCCGGCTTTTGTTATGACAAGCGCCAACCCACCAAACCAGCCCATAGTTAAAGATGACGATGAAGCCTTGAAAACGCTCGGCAGCATAGTCGACTATTTCCTCTTCCATAACAGGCGAATTGCCCACCGATGCGACGACTCAGTGATACGGGTGCACGGCGAAAAACAGGTTTTCATAAGACGTTCAAGGGGCTACGCCCCCGCACCGGTTATGCTAAGGGAGAAAGCCCGAAAATGCGTTTTGGCCTTGGGGGGAGAGCTTAACAACACGGCGTGTATTTTGAACGGTGAGAAGGCTTTCATATCTCAGCACATTGGCGACGTGGAAAACGTGGAAACCCGCATTTTTCTCCAAAATGCCGCTGAACACCTAGCCCGCCTAACCAACAGCAAAGTTGAGGCTGTTGCGTGTGATTTGCACCCAAAATTCACGACAACAAGACTTGCCGAAGAACTGGCTTCTCTAAATGGTTGGCATTTTGTCCAAGTGCAGCACCACTTCGCTCACGTTGCCGCGTTAATGGCTGAACATGGCATCGACGAGCTTATAGGCGTCTGCTGCGACGGTTACGGTTATGGAGTCAACGGCGAGGCTTGGGGCGGCGAAATAATTTTTGCTTCAAGCAACTCCCTTGAAATGAAACGTATAGCCCATCTTGAAGAACAGCCGATGGTGGGCGGAGACCTAGCAACCCGCTACCCCCTCAGAATGGCGGCAGGGATTCTTCATAAAAGAGTGAGCGTAGATGGCTGGCTCGAGGAGAACACGCAGCATTTCCCCCACGGCGAGAGGGAGATTAGCCTAATCCTCCAGCAGCTTAAAAGCGGGTACGGTGTGATTATGACAACGAGTTGTGGAAGGGTTTTAGATGCTGCGGCTGCTATTTTGGGGCTATGCTTTGAACGCACTTATGAGGGTGAGCCAGCCATGAAGCTGGAATCGGCGGCCGTGGGCGGTAAAGATGTTCTTCAGCTTAAGCCCATAGTTAAGGGCGGTGTTCTTGAGACGACGGGCATGCTTCTCGAAGTTTTCGAAAAACGGAGGAAATGCACAGTTACTGATTTGGCTTTCTCTGTTCACGATTACTTAGCTAAAGGCTTAGCTGAACTTGCCGTTGAAAAAGCCTTAGAAAACGGCGTCAAAGTGGTCGGTTTTTCTGGAGGAGTAGCATGCAACGAAATCTTTACAACGGTGATGCGTGAATTTGTGGAGACGGCTGGTTTACGTTTCATCGTCCACGAGGCTGTCCCACCGGGTGACGGCGGCCTATCCTTTGGGCAAGCTGTTTACGCTGGACTCTTTCAATTTGAGACGCAACCGTTTTATTGACACATGTATCCTTTTCAATGAGAGCCATGTGCCTAGCTATCCCCGCGAAAGTTGTCAAGATTCAGAATGGTAAGGCTGAAGTGGATTTTGGAGAGGGCATTTTGAGAGAGGTTGACGTTTCCCTAGTGGAAGTTAAGGTTGACGATTATGTCTTGGTGCATGCCGGCTACGCCATCCAAGTGCTTAGCCGAGAGGAAGCCGAGGAAACACTAAGGCTGTGGCGGGAGCTTTTAGAAGCTGAAAGTTCGCTTCAACCAAGGTAGACGTGGTTGTTTGGAATGGCTGAGCATTTAAGGTTTAGGGATCCAGACTTAGCCAAACGAATAGTTGATAAAATACGAGAAACAGCGCCGAAAACGGATGTCGTAAAAATTTGCCATGTTTGCGGCACCCATGAATGGACGATAACCCACTATGGTTTGCGAAGCCTGCTTCCTCCAACAGTTGAGGTTATAGCTGGCCCAGGCTGCCCCGTGTGTGTTACACCGGCTTCAGAGGTGGATGAAGCTGTTGCCCTCGCCCTTAAAGGCGTCACCGTCACGTGTTTTGGAGATGTTCTGAGGGTTCCAGGTTCTGAAAAGTCTCTTTTAGACGCTAAGGCTGAGGGTGCTGATGTTCGGGTTGTTTACAGCATCATGGATGCCGTCCGCATGGCTAAGAGGGAGCCGGGTAGGGAGTTCGCCTTCTTCGCCATAGGGTTTGAAACCACAGCTCCGTCGACAGCGATTGAGGTTCTACGGAAGCCCCCTAAAAACCTAAGTTTTCTTGTCTCCCACAGGCTTATTCCACCGGCAATGGAGCTTCTGCTTGGGATAGGCGACCTCCACATAGATGGCTTCATTGCCCCGGGGCATGTAAGCACAGTCATAGGTTTGAAGGCTTACGAGGTTTTCCCCAAAGCCTACCGTATGCCAACAGTTGTAGCTGGCTTCGAGCCTTTAGACGTGTTGTTCGCCATCTACATGATTTTAAGGCAGATAAAGGAAGGCACGGCACGCTTGGAAAACGAGTATGTTAGGGCTGTGAGCTGGGAAGGCAACCTTAAAGCCCAAGAAGTCATGTGTAAAGCTTTCAACGTTGTGGACGGGGAATGGCGGGGTCTTGGAAAGCTCCCCTTTTCAAGGTTCACCCTAAAGGAGGATTACGCTGTTTACGATGCAAGAGAAAAGTTCAGAGTACGCATATCGCGGGGCAAAGACCTACTGCCCGGGTGTCAATGCCACCTTGTAATGATTGGAAAAATAAAGCCTACTCAATGCCCGCTTTTCATGAAGGCTTGTACACCGCAGAAACCGGTTGGGGCGTGCATGGTGAGCATAGAGGGAACTTGTCGAATTTGGGCGAAATCCTCAATGGTTTAAAAGCTTTTATTGAGGTGCAACATACAAAATTCACTTTAAAATGAGGTGTGAAATGTGAGCTTTGAATCAAACAGAATATTGGGAGGTATAGGCGCAATAATCATGGTTGTAAGCATCCTCGGCTTGTTCACATCGTTTCCCGTCACGCTACTCCTATTAATGGTCGGAGCAATCTTGGTTTTAATCGCCCTAAAGGGGTTTGCAGACCATTACCAAGACGGCGGCATATTCAACAATGCCTTATACGGGTTTATCATGGTGGTCGTTGGTATAGTGGCAACCATCGCCGTGTTTATTATGCTCGTCCTACGAGTGCTGGCTGAACTACAAGTTGATTGGACTAACCCGGTAGGAATTCAACAATACCTTATGAGCAACATGAATGTTGTTAGGCAAATTGCCGGAACAGCCATCGGGGCCCTAATAGTGTTTTACATATCAGCCATTATTTCCGCAATTTTGTTTAGAAAGGCTTTGGACGCGTTATCTGCCAGATCTGGTGAAAAGATCTTTGGAACGGCTGGTTTAGTTTGGCTTATAGGTGCAGTACTAACGATAATTCTGATTGGTTTGTTGATCGTTTGGATTTCATGGATACTTATGGCTGTAGGCTTCTTCTCAATGAAAACCGTGCAAGCTCAAGCTCAGCCAGCGGCACCTCTACAGCCTCAACCGCCACATCTCCCACCGTGACCCACTCTTTTGTTGGTTAAACTTAAAACGTTGAGAAGCAAACTGTGTATGGGCGCATCTAGAATGAGCGGTGAAAACGAAAGAGCCTATTCGGGTAAATGTGTTGATTGTGGTTCGCCCCTAGTTTTGTATGAGATGGATTTCGAGAAGAACCGTAAAGTTATGCAGTGCACCCGATGTGGGCTTTTCCACTTCTATAAAAAAGACTTTTTCGGGAGGTGGAAACTGGTTAAGGCTGGAAGGGTTTCAGACCTCTGGAGAAAATCAAAATAACCTAGCATATTCTTGGAACTGGATCTCCGACTGGTCTGGGGATTATTCTTTTTCCGCCGACAACTGTCTGCATGGCAACTAGGTTAAACGCATCTGTAGCTTCACCTATTATCTGGGCCTCCTTTCCCTCCTCGGTTGTCCTCAAAAATTCTAGGAGTTCTTCGGCTTTCTCTTTTACCACGCCTATGACTATCTTACCTTCGTTTCCAATTTCAAGGGGGTCTAAGCCTAACATTTCGCAAGCCGCCTTAACATCATTTCTTATCGGAATTTTATCCTCACAAATTAGAATGCCCACGTGGGATTTTTCGCTAAACTCGTTTAAGACGTCGGCTAAACCGCCTCGGGTTGGATCTTTCATGGCTGTTACACCGCCTACCTCGCCGAGGAAACGTTGCACCAAACGGTTTAACGGCTTCACATCTGATTTTATGCTGCTTCCGAAGTTCAACCCCTCCTGGGCAGATAGGACAGCCAAACCGTGTTCGCCTATGGTTCCGGAAAGGATTATTTTGTCTCCGGGCTTGAGGTTTGAGTCTAAAATCCAACGTGCTTTAAAGTCGCCTCTAAACCGTCTCACAATGTTTAGATTTTTCTCTAAGGCTTCGGTTCTCCTACCGATGCCCGAAACGTTTATGACGCAGCCGCCGAGACTGCCCTTCTCTACAACTTTCGTGTCGCCTGTAACTATGTTTACGCCTGCCTCCTCGCATGTTTGCCTCATGCTTCTCAAAATTTTTTCAAAATCGGACAGGGCCAGCCCTTCTTCAAGTATGAAGCCGCACGCTAGGGCATAGGGTTCAGCTCCTATAACCGCTATGTCGTTAACGGTGCCTGAAACAGCTAAACGCCCAATGTCTCCGCCTGGGAAGAATATGGGTTTCACGGCGTGGGAGTCGCTTTTCAAAACTATGTCACCGACGACCGCTGCATCATCCAAGGCCTCCAGCGGAACCTCCGCGCCGCTGAAACCGCCAAAATATTTCACGACGTAATTTTTGACCAGTTCATGCATCACTGTTCCGCCAGCCCCATGCAGCATGGTTATAACGTCTTTACCTGTAGTCAAGTTTCTCACCGTTCAGCCTTGCATACTAGGTTGTGGCTGGAAATAAATGAATCGCAACTTTTGGTCGTGCACCAAGTCAAAGGTCCTCCTAGTTTTTGTGTGGCGTTCCAGCCCACGCCTTTACAAAGTATCTTTATGTTTGCAGCCTGTCTGAAACAGCTTCAACCGAATGGAAAACCATATAAATCGCCACGCAGCTGTTCAATTGCACAGTTGGAGAGTCTATCAAGTGCCAGAATGGGGATACTCGACACCTGAAGAAGCCTTAGACCCGGAGAAAACGGTTAAGGCCAGCGGGCGAGAGATTAGAGTATCCCATAAAGCAGCCCGCGAAATATGTAAAACCATAAAAGGAATGACTCTTACAGAAGCTAAAAAGTATCTGCGTGATGTGATCGCCAAAAGGAAAGCTGTTCCCTTCACGAGGTTCAAAAAGAAAGCAGCCCACCGCCACGGTTTGGAAAAAGCTTATGTGGGCAAATATCCGGTGAAAGCAGCTAAACAAATACTTAAGATCCTTGAAAACGCGGAGGCCAACGCTGAAAATAAAGGCCTTGACACTGAAAGGCTTAAAATAATTCACGCTTCAGCCTACCCGGGAATGAAGATTAAACGTTACATGCCTAGGGCTTTTGGAAGGGCAACCCCGAAGTTTGAAACCCTAACCCACGTGGAGCTTGTTTTAGAAGAACAGCCCGAAGCAGCTGTGGAGGAGGCTTAAATGGCGGTTGTAAAACATTTTATATCTAAGGCCAAGAAGAGGGCGGAGATAGACGAGTTTTTGCAGAAAAAGCTTGAGAAAGCCGGGTATGGCGGGGTAAACATCGCTGAAACCCCCCTCGGTACCCATATTGTGATCTACGCCATGCGCCCTGGGCTTGTTATAGGTAGAAGTGGTGAAACCATAAGGGAACTTGCCAAAATACTGGAGGAGAAGTTCGGCGTTTCAAATCCACAGATTTCTGTCTCCGAAATAGAGGTTCCAGAACTGAACCCTTACATCGTCGCCACTCGGATAGCCTCGGCCCTTGAAAGGGGCGTCCACTTCAGAAGGGCGGGTTTTTGGGCTTTAAACCAGATAATGGAAGCTGGAGCTCTAGGGGCAGAGATAATAATTAGCGGTAAGCTTAGAACCGAAAGAGCCCGCTACGAGAAGTTTAAGGCCGGCTACCTGCCGAAGTGCGGAGACCCTGCCATGAAATACATGCGGAAGGCTGAAGTTCACGTGCAGCTTAAACCCGGAATCTACGGGATTAAGGTTAGAATAATGCCCCCGGACGCTAAGTTTCCGGACAAAATCCAGATTGTGGAATCTCTTCCTCCGGAAATAGTCGCAGAAAGCCAGGAAAAAACAGCGTCGGAAACAGAAGAGAAAGTTGAAGAGAAGGTTAGGGAAGAAAGCGGGGAGGCTGCTGAGTAAATGCCGATAATCAAGGTTAAAGAGATCAGAGAGATGTCTCCCGAGGAGCGGGCTAAAAAACTTCAAGAGTTCCGTACAGAGCTCGTTAGGTTAAAAACTATGGTTAAGGCCGGTGGCGCTGTGGAGAATCCCGCAAGAATAAAGGAGTTGAGGAGGGCTATTGCAAGAATATTGACTATTGAAAATGAGGCAAAGCGCAGCACAGCGGAGACGCAAGTCTCAAAGGAAGGAGGCGGGGGCAAGTGAAGGTGACGCCTGACATAATCCGATACGAGTTCATAGGCACCGAGGCTAAAGTTGTTAAAAGTACAAACCCGTACAGCGTTGGAATAAAGGGTAAAGTTCTAGATGAGACGCGGAACACTTTCACGATACTCCATAACGGCGAAAGGAAAGTGGTCATAAAGGAAACATCCCTTTTCCACTTTAAATTTCCCGACGGCACTATTGTGGAGATTGACGGCAACCTTCTAGTGGGACGCCCCGAGGACCGCCTTAAAAAGCGGGTTAGGAGGTTGTGGTGATGGCGTTGACCTTTAAGAAGCCCGAAAAAACGTGTAATGACCGAAATTGCCCATTTCACGGGAAACTCACGATAAGAGGAAAGATACTTGATGGTGTTGTAGTCAGCGCCAAAATGGATAAAACAGTAATAGTGCGACACGACTACCTAAAATATGTTCCAAAATTTATGAGGTATGAAAGACGCCGCAGTCGGATACCAGCCCACAACCCGCCGTGCATAGACGCCAGGGAAGGCGATTACGTCACCATAGCTGAGTGTAGGCCTATAAGCAAAACCGTTTCCTTCGTTGTAGTCGAGAAAAAGGAGAGGGAGGCGAAGGGGGCTTAGTAAATGGCTGCGAAGGCGAAGACTAGGGGGCTTGTTGCGAAGGGAGTAATTGCGCAAAGGCCGAAAATATCCAGGGGGCTGCCTGTGGGCGCAATTTTAAGGTGTGCAGACAACACGGGGGCAAGGGAGCTGCGCCTCATTCAGGTTGTGGGCTATAAGGGACGAAGGGGCCGCCTGCCTTCTGCAGCTGTGGGAGACCGTGTGGCGGTTTCCGTCAAGCGGGGAACGCCGGACATGCGCAAGAAGATTTTCCACGCGGTTATAGTTCGGCAAAGGATGCCTTTCCGCAGAGCTGACGGCATTTGGGTTCAGTTCGAAGACAATGCTGCAGTGATAATAACTCCGGAAGGCGAGATGAAGGGCTCTGAAATCCGCGGCCCCGTAGCAAGGGAGGCGGCTGAAAGGTGGCCAAGAATAGCCAGCGCGGCAAGCATAATCGTGTAGCGAGGTGAAGTGTCATGCAAGTTGCCGTTAAAACGTCTTCAAAACCCTCTAAACAAAGGAAGCTGCTGTTCCAAGCCCCAGACCACATACGCTACAAACATTTCGCCGCCCCATTGTCTCCGGAGCTGAGAAAAACCTACGGGATTCGAAGACTGCCGGTGAGACGCGGAGACACCGTGAGGGTTATGAGGGGCGACCACAAGGGTTTCGAAGGAAAAATTTCCCGCGTGGATAGGAAGAAATACCGCATATACATTGAAGGCTTAACAAGGGAAAAGGTCGACGGAACGACCGTTTTTGTTCCAGTTCACCCATCAAAGGTCATGATAACCAAACTTAACCTAGAAGATAAGTGGCGGAGACAAATCTTGGAGAGGAAAAAGAAGGGGAAAGAGGCGAAGGAAGCGGAAAAAGCCTCCGAGAAAATAGAGAAACCTCCGGAAGCAGCGGTTGAAGCGAGGCCAGAAGCAGAGGAAAAGCAACCGGAAGAAAAATTCCCCCAAGCTGAAAAGAAGGAAAAGCCCAAAACGAGAAGGCAGACGGCGAAAAAGGCTGTAAGAGGAGAAGGGGAAGAGGAGAAAACAAGGACGGAGAAGAAGACTCGTACAGGGAAAAAGAAAACATCGGAGGAGCAGAAAGTTGGGTAAAAAGGGAGGTTCAACAGCTCTCAAACGTAAACCGGCGCCGAAAATATGGCCCATCCATAGGAAAGAGTACGTCTGGGTTGTGAAACCTACACCCGGCCCCCACTCCCTAGAAAAATGTTTACCCCTAACCATAGTGCTACGGGAAATCCTAGGGTTTGCAAAGACTAGAAAAGAAGCGAAAATAATAGTTTCTCAGGGAAAGGTTTATGTTGATGGGAGGGTTAGACGCGAAGACAAGTTTCCAGTCGGATTGATGGATGTCATCTCGTTCCCAGAAATAGACAAACACTTCCGCGTTCTACCATCCCACAAAGGTTTAATCCTCCATCCTATATCAAAGGAAGAAACAACATTCAAGCTTTGCAGAATAGAGAACAAAACAACCGTTAAAAATGGGCATATACAGCTGAACCTCCACGACGGCTCAAACGTCCTCATTAAAGTGGCAGACCCCAAAAACCCGCAGGAAGATGTCTACAAAACCTTCGACATCGTTCAGCTGAGTCTCCCAGACCGGCAGGTCATTGGACACATAAGGATGAAGGAGAAGGATTTCGCAATAATAACTGGCGGCAAGAACATGGGAAAATATGGTCGAATCGTCGAAATCGAAGACGTGAAGGGTAGAAAACGCAGAGAGGCCATCGTGACGATAGAGGATGAAAAGGGGAACCGTTACCAAACTATTTTGGACCTCGTGTTCGTAGTAGGCGAGGAAAAACCTCTCATATCTCTACCGGAAATTTCGGAGGCTGCGCAGAATGTCTGAGGATGAAATTAAGAAGCGGTGGGAAGAAAACCCTATGCTTAAACCGAGGATAGAAAAAGTTGTGGTAAACATTTGCGTTGGGAAGTCTGGAGAACCCCTTGAAAAAGCGGCTAAAGTTTTGAAGGATTTAACGGGGCAAAATCCATGTAAGAGAAAGGCCAAGAAAACGATAAGAGACTTTGGAATTCGAAGGGGTGAACCCATAGCGTGTGTGGTTACGCTTAGGAAACAGAAAGCCGTAGAGTTCTTGAAGAGGGTTTTAAACGCGGTTGACTACAAGCTTCCGAAAAGCTGTTTTGATAATCGTGGAAACTTCTCCTTCGGCATAAAGGAACATATAGAAATCCCAGGAGTCAAATACGACCCTGAAATCGGCATCTTCGGCATGGATGTATGCGTTTCGCTATGTAGGCCTGGCTGGCGTGTCAAGTATAGGCAGAGAGCAAGGTCAAAAATTGGCTCCAGACATGCCTTAACCCCCGAGGAGGCTATGGTTTTCGTTAAAGACACGTTGGGGGTCGAAATAGTTTAGGGGTGTTAGGAAATATGGCCAAACAGAAACCTAAAAAGGTGCGGAAATACGGCAAGGGTTCAAGGCCTTGCATAAGATGTGGATCTTACGGACCCATTATTCGACGTTATAATTTATATCTGTGTAGGCACTGTTTTAGGGAGGTAGCCAAAAAACTAGGCTTCCGGAAGTATGAATGAGGAAAATGCCATGGACGTGCTGGCGAACGGTTTAACAGTAATAATGAACAACGAGATGCGGAACAAACGTGAGTGTGTGATTAGCCCAGCCTCTAAACTTTTGGGTAGGGTTTTGAGGGTTATGCAATTGCACGGTTACATCGGCGAGTTCGAATTTATAGATGACGGGCGCTCCGGAAAGTTCAAGGTTCAACTTCTGGGCAGAATAAACAAGTGTGGGGCCATCAAACCCCGCTTTGCAGTCCGCCTTGATGAAATTGAGGATTGGGAAAAGAAGTTTCTGCCCTCTAGGGATGTTGGCTTACTAATACTTTCAACCTCGAAGGGCGTGCTCACCCATAAGGAGGCTAAGGAGAAAAGGATTGGAGGAAGGCTTCTAGCCTTCGTCTATTAAGGAGGATTAGCGATGAGAGCTGTTGAAGTTTCAAAGGTCCTACAGATCCCCGACGACGTGGAAGTCACGCTGGAGGGGAAAAAGGTAACCGTTAAGGGGGCGCTTGGAACACTAACCAGAGACTTTTCATACGCTCCGGTCTCAATGGAGCTTCAAGGTAAAACCCTCAGGATTTGGGCTGAGTGGCCCAGCAAAAAGGAGAGTGCCCTCGTAGGCACGATTTACGCACATGTAAAAAACATGATCACGGGGGTCGAAAAGGGTTTCACCTACAAGTTAAAGATAGTTTTCTCCCATTTCCCAATCTCCGTTAAGGTTCAAGGCGACACCGTTCTAATAGAAAATTTTACCGGCGAGAGAAGCCCTAGAAAAGCGAAGATAATTGGCAACGTTAAAGTTAAGGTTCAAGGCGACGACGTGATAGTTCAAGGCATCAACATTGAAGAGGTCAGCCAAACGGCGGCAAACATAGAGCAGGCAACCAAGATACGGAGAAAAGACCCGCGGGTCTTCCTTGACGGAATATACCTCTACGAACGGAGCGAGGGAATGGACTAGATGAGCGAGTCGAAAGCCACAGCTTTAAAGAAAGCCCTGCGTTTAAGGGCTAGAATCAAAAAGAAGAAGCCTGACTTCGTCAGACAAGAAAGTTGGCGGTACGACCGCTTAAAAGAAAACTGGCGCAGACCAAAAGGCATAGACAACAAGATGCGCATGAAAATTAAGGGATGGCCACCAACAGTGAACGTTGGATACAGGGGACCGAAAGCTGCTAGGGGGATCCACCCATCCGGATACGAGGAGGTTTTAGTATACAACGTCGAGGATCTCAAGAAAGTTGACCCGAAGACACAGGCTATACGGATTGCCCATACTGTCAGCAAGAAGAAGAGGATGCAAATCATACAAGAGGCGCGGAGAAGAAAGATAACAATTTTGAATTTGGGCGAGACTAAAGAAGAGGTTAAAGAAGCTGTTGTCGAAGAAAAGAAGCCAGAGAAGCCCGAAAAGCTCGAAGAAGCCAAAAAGGAGGCTGAAGCTGGAGGCGGAGAAGAGAAAAGGGAGGCTGCCGCAGAAGAGAAGCCTAAAGCTAGACGGAGGAAGGTAAAGAAAACAGGGAGAAGCGGTGAAGAGGAGGGAAGAAGCGGGTAATGACAAACTTGAGAAGCCAAAGACGTCTAGCTGCGCAAATTTTGAAGGTGGGTCAAGACAGAGTATGGATAGACCCAAATAGGACGGAGGATGTAGAAGCCGCCATAACCCGTGAGGAAATTAGAAAGCTAATTCACGAAGGCGTGATTAAACCCTTAAAGGAGAAGGGGGTTAGCCGCGCTAGGGCACGGGTAATTCGCAAGAAAAAGAAGAAGGGCTTAAGGCGGGGGCCTGGCAGCAGAAGTGGGGCCTCTGGAGCCAAGGTTTCCAAGAAGGAGGCTTGGATGAACAAGATTAGGGCTTTGCGGAAGAAATTGCGCGAGCTGAAGGCTGAAAAGGCAATAACTGAAACAACGTACCGCAAACTCTACATTATGGCGAAGAGTGGAAAATTCGCTTCTGTTGCTGACATGGAACGATACATAGGAGCCCACGGCTTGTGGAGGAAACGCTGATGGCTAAGGATGCCCGCTACTGCGTACCCTACCGTAGGAGAAGAGAAGGAAAAACAGACTATAGGAAGAGAAAAGCCTTAATCCTTTCCGGAAAGCCTAGGCTCGTGGTTCGAGGCTCACTGAAAAACATCATAGTTCAGATAGTTGCCGCCAAACCGGGAGGCGACGAAGTTTTAGTTTCAGCTCATAGCAGGGAACTTCTTAGAAAATTCGGCTGGAAGGCTCCTAGGGGTAATCTCCCCGCAGCCTACTTAACAGGACTTTTATGCGGGTTGAAGGCTAAAGCCAAAGGCATAAACGAGGCCGTGCTGGACATTGGACTGCACTCCCCAACTAAGGGTGCAAGGGCTTTCGCGGCCTTGAAGGGAGCTTTAGACGCGGGTTTAAAGGTTCCTCACGGGGAGGAAATCCTTCCAGAAGAAGACAGAATAAGAGGGGTGCACATCGCCCAATATGCTAAAGCCCTAGCAGCCACTGAAAAATATATGACGGTGTTTTCCAAGTATTTGGAAAATAACCTTTCGCCTGAGAGACTTCCAGAACACTTTGAAGAAGTTAGGAAGGCTCTAATCGCCGCGTTCAAGGGTGGAGGTAAAAGTGGTGGCGGATAAAAGCAGCCTTGAACAGTGGGTTCCCAAAACCCGCCTGGGGAAGCTTGTGTTAGAGGGTAAAATAACCTCCATTGAAGAGGTTTTCATGGAAGGATTGCCCATTAGGGAGCCTCAAATAGTAGACGCCTTACTGCCAGACCTCCAGGAGGAAGTTATAAGCATAAACCTTGTTCAGAAGCAAACAGACGCGGGTGAAAGGTCAAGGTTTAAGGCTGTGGTTGCCGTTGGAAACAGGGACGGTTACCTTGGACTCGGAGCTGGAAAAGCAAGCCAAGTGCGGACGGCTATTGAAAAGGCGGCAGCCAACGCCAGACTCAACATAACACCTATAAGGCGTGGATGTGGAAGCTGGGAGTGTGGATGTGGAAAACCCCACTCGGTGCCATTTAAAGTGGAAGGTAAATGCGGCGGCGTCAGGATAGTTGTAATTCCGGGGCCTAGAGGTTTAGGACTTGTGGCCAGCGAGGTTGCAAAGGTTATCCTTGGACTTGCCGGAGTAAAGGATTGTTGGACTAGAAGCTACGGCTCAACAAGAACCGTTCCATCCTTCGCCTACGCCCTCTTCGACGCCTTAAAGAAAACATACAGCCTGATAACGCCAATGGATTGGGTGAGATAGTTTGGCTGAACAACGGCAGGAGCGCAGGTGTATAGCAGTTGTAAGGGTTCGTGGAACCATAAGTGCCTCCCTGCAGGTTAGGGAAACGCTTCACATGTTAAACCTGAAGAGAAACAACTATGCGGTTTTAATCGACAACCGTCCATCATTCCTTGGAATGCTGAAAACCGCGCAAAGCTTTGTCACGTGGGGGGAGGTTTCAAAGGAGACTATAGCAGCTTTGCTGAAAAAGAGGGGCAGGCTTGTTGGAAACAAAAAGTTGACGGACGAATACGCGCAAAAGCTCGGCTTCAAATCGCTGGACGAGCTTGCAGAAGCCATATACAACTGCAAAGTCGAATACTGGAGGCTTCCAGACATACAGCCATACTTTAGACTGCACCCGCCGACGAAGGGGTTTAAGGGCAAAATAAAAAAGAGTTACGGTATGGGCGGCGAACTCGGGTACAGAGGTGAAAAAATTAACGAACTATTGGAGCGAATGATTTAAGTTTTTCCACACCCTTTTTGGGCGATACCTTTTATAGCTAGTTTACAGATGCCATTAAGCTGTGAGGGAGAAGCTTCAAGATGAGATGGCGGAAAAGCGAAAGGCGTCCAAAATGGTTTAAAGCTGTGAAGAGGCTAGATGAAGCTGAGAGCGGAAAACGCCCCAAAACATTCGTCTTTAGAAATGTTAAATCCAGAGAGTACACGCATGGACGCAAAAGGCTTGAAATAGACGTCTCTAAATGTAGGGAGCCCAAGCCCTTACTGGACATTCTGAACCTAGAAGACAGCGTACTTGTCGTTGCGGAGCTTAAAGGTTTTAAGAAGGAAAACATAAAAGTCAACGTGGACGATACATTGTTAATCCTCTTAGCCAAGAATCAAAACCGCAAATACTACAAACGTCTAAATTTGCCGGCAAGGGTTATCCCTGAATCCATGCACACAACTTATAAGAACGGAGTGTTGGAAATAAGGCTTAAAAAAGCCGTAAAAGAAAACGCAATAAGCAAACTGGCTGGTTAAGAGATGCCCCACAGACTTAGAAAAATAAGGAAGAAAAGAGGCTCCAGAACATGTGGATACGGCAGAGTAGGCCAGCATAGAAAATCGGGTTCAAAAGGCTACAGGCATGCAGGACGCCACAAGCACTTATGGACGTATATCGTAAAGTATGAACCAGAATACTTCGGCAAAAAGGGTTTCACTTCGCCCCAAAGTCTAAGGAGGACGGTTAAAGCCATAAACGTTGGAGAACTGGAAGAGAACATTGAAAAATTCCAGCCGAAAGAGGAAGAAGGTAAAATCTTCGTGGACTTGGGTAAATTTGGGATAACAAAGCTTTTAGGGTCTGGAAGGGTCACAAAACCGCTAGTTATAAGGGTTGCTTCATGCTCCAGAACCGCTGCTGAAAAAGTACAAGAGGCCGGCGGTCAGATTCTGACACAATCGGTTGAAGAGGAATCTGGAGAGTAGCGTTAGCTCATGGCTGGAAGGTTCCTAAACTTTTTTAAGCCAATTTCAAGGTTCATTCCGGAGGTTAAAGCTCCGGAACGAAGGGTCAGCTTCAATGAGAAGCTTTTCTGGACAGCCATAGCCCTCATAATCTACCTAGTAATGGCCAGCAATGTCTGTCGTCTCTATGGAATCCAGAGGGAGGAAGAATTCGCCCCTCTGAGAATAATCTTTGCCTCAAGCCGCGGCACCTTAATGGAGCTTGGCATAGGCCCGATAGTCACCGCCGGTCTAATATTGCAGCTTCTAGTCGGCTCGGCCATGATAGAATGTGACATGTCAAAGCCCGAGGACCGGGCGTTATTCACAGCGGCGAGCAAAGTCCTCGCCTTGATACTTACAGGCGTTCAAGCGTCCGCGTATATAATAAGTGGCATGTACGGCCAACTGCCAGGTCCAACAGCCGTCATCGTTTTCCTGCAACTGTTAGCCGCTGGACTAATAGTCATGCTTTTAGACGAGCTTATCCAGAAAGGCTGGGGTTTCGGAAGCGGTATAAGCCTTTTCATAATGGCAGGCGTCGCCCAGCAAATTTTCTGGGAATGCTTCAACCCCTCACCGCCTGTGGACGTATACGGCAGTTATGGCATATTCATCGCCCTAACGCAGACAGTGATAAGTGGAAAACCAGTTACAGGTCTCCTACTTAGGGGAAATTACCCCTCACTGGTCGGTCTCTTAGCGACCATAGCGGCTTTCCTCGTAATAATTTACATGGAGGGCGTGAGGGTTGAACTACCTTTATCTTACGCTGGCTATCGCGGATTTAGAAGTCGCTATCCAATTAAACTGTTGTATGTTTCAAACCTTCCGGTGATTTTCGCCTCAGCCCTCTTTGCCAACATATACTTCTTCTCCTACATTCTCTGGAGCCAACCATGGGGCCGAAACAACTTCTGGGTAAACCTACTGGGATGGTATAGGCTTGAGGGAAACCACTATGTGCCAGCCGGAGGCCTAGTCTACTATGTTACTTCTCCCGGAAACCTTTCAAACGTTATTGCTGAGCCCGTGAGGGCTTTAGGCTACCTAGCGATTTTGGTGGCCTTCTGTGTAGTTTTCTCGCTCACTTGGCTTGAGGTTGGCGGTTTAGGACCCTCCACAGTCGCTAAGCAGCTTGTGGACGCGGGTTTGCAGATTCCCGGATATAGGCGCTCTGAAAAGGCTGTTGAACAAATTCTTAAACGCTATATTCCGGCGGTTACGATTCTCGGCGGAATAATAGTTGGACTTATAGCGGGCTTATCAGACTTCTTCGGAGTGTTCGGCTCAGGGATAGGAATACTTCTCTCGGTGGGCATCATATACCAATACTACGAGATTCTAGTGCGGGAGAGGGCTGCTGAAATGTATCCAGCCTTCAGAAGAATCTTTGGAGAGTAAAGGAAGAAGTAGCCATGCTTCCCACAACCCCTCCCGGCTCAACACTTTTCCTTTTTGCATTAGCCGCCACATTCACTTTCCTAATGAGTCTTGCAAACCGTCTCCTAACAGACCCTGAAAAGCTTAAGGCCTGGAGGAGAGAAATCTCGGAATACTACCGCCAATTGAGGGAGGCTCAGAAAAGCGGGGATAAAAAGCAGATGGAAAAACTCATGAAAAGACAGCAGTACATTTTGCAGCTCAACGCGAAAATTTCTGGACAATCCATTAAAGTAATGCTCATTTTCATAATTCCTCTTTGGGCTGTTTGGATATTTCTTGGCGGAATATACGGCGCAGCCGAAATCGCCTATTTCCCGGGAATTGGATGGCGACTGCCTATCCCGCTTTTTGGCTCCTCCCTGATTTGGTGGTATACGTTGTGTTCTCTCTTTTTTAGCACATTATTCTCCCATTTATTTGGCCTAGTAAGCGTGGAGTGATGTGGGAATGCCGAGGCCAGCCTTACGGACAAGAAGTCGAAAACGCGTTTCCAAAGCCTTACCGGGAGGACGAACAGGCATACACTTTAAACGCGAGGTTCCGGCCCAAGCTAAATGCAGGGTCTGCGGCGGCCCGCTCGCCGGAATCCCCCGCTTACTCCCCTCAGAGTTTAGGCAGCTCAGCCGTTCTAAGAGGAAGGTTTCAAGAATCTACGGCGGACAAGTGTGCCCGGACTGTCTAAAAACAGCATTAAAACAGGCGGCGAGAACCCAAAGCGTTTCCAGCTGAGGCTGAAAGATGGCCGAACAGCCCGTGGTCATATGCATCTGCGGCATGGCTGGTAGCGGCAAAAGCACAGCGGCCAGAAAACTAGCTGAGAAATATGGCTTAAAATACTACTCCGGCGGAGACGCCCTAAAAGCCCTGGCAATGGAGAAAGGATACAAGCCCATGGATAAAGGCTGGTGGGAAAGCGAGGAAGGCCTATCCTTCCTAGAGAACAGGGAGAAAAACCCCGAGTTTGACAAGGCTGTGGACCAGAAACTCCTCGAAATAGCGGAGCGGGGCAACGTCGTGCTGGACAGCTGGACCATGCCGTGGCTTCTCAAAAAAGGCTTCAAGATATGGTTAGAGGCTTCTCCGAGGAAAAGGGCTGAGAGGGTTGCTAAAAGAGACGGTATAAGCGTCAAAAAAGCCTTGGAGGCTTTGAGGAACAAGGAGGAAAAGACGAAAGCCATCTATAAAAGGCTGTACGGCTTCAGCTTAGGCGAAGACTTCACACCATTCCACCTAATACTCGACACAGACCACCTAACGGCGGAAGAGGTCTTCCACATCTTGGTTCAAGTCTTGGACAAAATGGTTTTTAACAAACAGCTAAAATCTCGCGATCTGTAGATTCTGGAAAACACCTCTATAAAAGTCTTCTAGACCATCTCCTTAGCATCGAGAAGGGGATCATTGAAGTATGTAGTTTGGGGTTGATGCGCATGCGAGCGCATCGTTCTCGGCGCCTCCAACCTAGAGGCTTAAGTTGCGAAAGCTTAATGTTGAGCGCTGCATGACCAAAAATACAATAAACTCCCTTAGAGTGTAAAGCGGAGACGACAGAATGAACAATTTTGTTTCAATCGTAGTGACAACGTTCAACGAGGAAAAGTATATCGAAAAGTGTCTACGTTCACTGCGCAACCAGTCCTATCCTTGTAAAGAAATAATAGTGGTGGACTCTGAATCAACAGATAGGACTGTTGAGATTGCGAAAAAATACGCTGACAAAGTTGTCGTTGAAAGGTGTTCAATTCCGGAGGGCAGAAACATTGGAGCGAAAGAAAGCAGGGGCAACCTCCTACTTTTCGTAGACGCCGATGTGATCCTCGCTCCAAACTGGATAGACACCGCCATCCCTCACCTAGGCGATAATTGCGTTGTCGCCGTTTACGGTGATTTGTTCCCTGTAGAGTCCGGCGTCAAAAACAAGCTGGTCTACAGTATTTTCGGTTTCACCAACTTTTTCTCCAGAACATTTGCTAGAAAAACACTGTATGCAGAGTTGGGAACAGCCGTCATGGTAAAGAAGCATGCTTTGAAAAGGATTGGCTATTTTTCCGAGGGCATCTGTTTAGATGACATAGACTGCTCTTTGAGGTTAAACAGGATTGGAAAAATAAAATTCGTAAAGCAAGCCTACGGCTACGTTTCCACCCGGAGGTTCCAGAAAACCGGCTACTTAAAACTCTCCCTAATATGGCTCGTCAGCGGCAACGCCTATCTTTTATTCAAGAAACCGTTCATTCCAATGTATACGAAAGCATTTCCATAGAGTTAAGCCAATAAAACAGGCTGTGGAAAAGATATTTGTGTCTCCTGATATTAGCCCTTTCTGGTTAGATGTGTAGGTGGCACGTGTGTCATTTCTTGAATGCAACTCCTGCGGCTCAAGATTCGACGCCTTCCCGCCCAAATGTCTTTGTGAAAAATGTGGTGGGCTTTTAGAGTATAAGTATGACCGTGAAAAGCTTGAAGAAGCGAAGTTTGTTGGAGGGTTTTCTTTCTGGCGTTATAGACAGTTTATGCCCGAAGTTAGAAACGTGGTTTCCATGGGGGAGGGGGGGACCCCTATTCACTATGCGCAGCGGGTTGCCAAAACCGTGGGGTTCAGAGGGTTCTACTTTAAGGATGAAACGCGGAACCCGACAAACTCCTTCAGGGACAGGTGTGCAGCCCTCTTAGTTTCAAACGCTTTGGATCTAGGCTTCAAGACCGTTGTCTGCGCCACAAATGGAAACCTAGGGGCTTCTATGGCGGCTTATTGTGCAAAGTTTGGGCTCACATGCCACGTCGTGGTTCCTAGAAGCGTAGATGTGGGGAAGCTCGCCCAAATGATCGTTTACGACGCTATGCTCGAGGAGTATGGTGAAATAGTTGATGAGGCCTTGAAAAGGGCTGAGGAAATATCCAGGGAGACGGGCTGGTACCAGGGCTCCGTGGAGCTTAACCCTTTGGCTTTGGAAGCCCTCAAAACGATAGCCTTCGAGGTTTTCGAGCAGATAGGGGTTCCAAACTGGTTTATTGTTCCAATGGGGAGTGGCGGAACCCTGCACGCTATATGGAAGGGGTTTAGAGAACTTAAGGAGACAGGCAAGATTGACGTTTTGCCAAAGATGGTTGGGGTTCAAGCTGAAGGCTGTGCCCCCATAGTCGACGCCTTTTTGCAGAAAACAAGCAAGCCCTTTTTGGAAGCGAAACCTTCAACCCACGCCCTTGCAATTTTAGTTGGAAACCCAACTTATGGATGTCTTGCGCTTAACACCATAAAAGAGTCTGGGGGCTTAGCCTTGGCGGTTTCTGACGAGGAAATTTTCTCGGCGGAGAAGGAAATAGCGAAACTTGAAGGGATTTTCGCTGAACCAGCAAGCGCCGCCACCTACGCCGCTGCCAAAAAGCTTGCAGACCAAAAGTTGGCCGATAAGGCGGATAAAGTTGTGTGTCTGATAACCGGGAGCGGACTTAAGGCAACTGATGTTTTACAAGCCCTAACCAAGAGGAGGAAGATGGCTGTTATCGGGCTGGAGCTGAGCACTAAAGAAAAAATACTGAGAATTTTAAGCGAGAGGGAGGCATACGGTTATGAACTGTGGAAAGAACTTGGAAAAACCATGACCAGAGCGGCTGTTTACCAACACCTCAACGAACTTTCAAGCAAAGGTCTTGTTGTATGCTATGAAAAGGATGGGCGAAAGTTTTTCCGAATAACGAAACGTGGGGAAGAAGTTCTCCGAGCGTTTGACGCCATTAAAATTCTGACGTAGCCTTTAGCCGTTTATTAGCGGCAGAAATAAATAACTAAGTTTTGAGCTCAGAGCTCGTCACGATCATCAGTGTCTACTGGGTGTTCTCATCATATCCTTGGCATTCTATATTGCAGTGGCTTCGCGAGTTTTACTCGCGAGTTTTTCCGGAAAAACTTTGCGTTGACAATTTTCATCCCCGTGGAGTCTTGGTTTGGGTAGGCATATTCGCCATTTTATGGTTTCAGCCCTCGCGTTCACATCAGACCTGAATTCGGCTTAACCATTGCAACACCCATCGTGAAAGTTGTTAGGCGAGCCTCACCGCAAATTAAAACTTACCGCAAATTAAAAGCTAGACTTGAAATTTAAGGGAGTTGAGGCGAACAGGGCTTGAAACTACCTCTCGGAAAGGTTCCAGTTGAGGTGTTAGAAAGGGTTGTTTTCAAAAATCTGGGAGTAAAAAGGGCTGAGGTTGTTTTAGGTCCTTCGGCGGGTTTCGACGGGGCAGTGTTAGATTTAGGCAATAAATCCCTTATCGTTTCCATGGACCCCATAACGGGAGCCGTGGAGAGGATAGGCTGGCTTGCAGTTCACGTAAACGCTAATGATGTGGCTACCTTCGGAGTTGAGCCAGCCTTCTTCTCTTCGTGTATCCTCCTACCGGAACAAGCTGACGAGGAGAAGGTTGAGATGATATGCTCTCAGATGGATAAAGCTTCTAAAGAGATCGGAGTAGCCATAATAGGCGGGCACTGCGAGGTCACTCCGAGTCTCGCCAACCCCATCGTAATTGGGTGCGCCATCGGAGTGGCTGAAAGGGGTGAATATGTAACGGCGGGAGGGGCTAAGCCGGGAGATCTGCTGATTTTGACAAAAAGCGCTGGAGTTGAGGGGACAGCAATCCTTGCGACAGAACATTACAAATTCCTTTTGAAAAACGGTTTCAACCCCGACTTATTAAAATCTGCGCAGAGATTTTCTAATGAGATAAGCGTCGTGAAGGAGGCAGTCCTAGCCTTTAAAACAGGCGGCGTGAATGCCATGCACGACCCAACAGAGGGCGGCGTTCTAGGAGGAGTCCACGAAATGGCTGACGCATCGCGCCTCGGCGTGAAAGTATTTGAAGAAAAAATACCCATAGCTAAAGAGACCATCGAAATATGTAGGTTTTACGGAATAGACCCACTTCAGCTAATAAGTTCAGGAGCTTTGCTCATAGCTTCAAGAAAGGAGAAAGCCGAAAGAATAATCGAGAAGCTGAGTGAAAACGGCATAAAGGCCTCCATCATCGGCGAATTCCTCCCATCCAGAAAGCAGCGACTTTTAGTACGGAAAAACGGTGAGGTGGCACCTCTTCCCCGTCCACAAAGTGATCATTTGTGGCTTGCACTGGCAAAATGCAGATAAACCTCAAGAACTTAAGCTTTAAAACCAAAAGGGAGAAGGATGGCTTACACAAATCTTGGAAGGACAATCATAACAGGCGGAGCTGGCTTTATAGGAAGCCATTTAGTTGATAAACTTTGCGAGAAACAGGTGGAAGTTGTTGTTTTTGACAATTTAAGCGCTGGAAGACTGAAAAATGTTGAGAAATGGTTGAACTCCCATAATTTCAAGTTTGTCCTAGGCGACCTTCTTCATGATTTTGGAAAAATCCTTGAATCGTTGAAGGGTTGCGAAACAGTTTTTCATTTTGCGGCAAATCCAGAAGTCAGAATAAGCTCGGAAAACCCTAAAATCCATTATGAACAGAACATAGCAGCAACCTTCAACCTCCTAGAGGCTGTCCGCAAAACAGACGGCGTTAAAACCATCGTTTTCGCCTCCACATCTACAGTTTACGGGGATTCCGAAGAAATCCCCACACCGGAGGATTACGGTCCCTTGAAACCCATCTCAATTTACGGGGCGGCCAAACTGGCTTCAGAGGCTTTAATGACAAGCTACGCCTACAACTACGGCTTTAAGACAGTCATCTACAGGCTGGCAAACATAGTGGGTTCAAGGGCGCGCCACGGGGTTGTCTACGACTTCGTTAGGAGGCTGCTGGAAAACCCTAAGAAACTCGAGATTCTTGGAGATGGAACCCAGAAAAAGTCATATCTACACATTGAAGACTGCGTGGACGCCATATTATTCGGATTAAACGTGGCGCGTGAAAGAGTGGAAATCTTCAACGTGGGCTCGGAAGACCAGATAACAGTTAAAGAGATAGCCGACATAGTGTGTATGAAAATGGGTTTGAAAGGAGTTCAGTACATGTTCACGGGCGGCGTTGATGGTGGAAGGGGGTGGAAGGGAGACGTAAAATTTATGCAGTTAAGCATTGACAAACTTAAGAAGTTAGGCTGGAAACCCAAACTAAACAGCCGTCAAGCCGTAGAAAGGGCTGCTGAAGAAATTTTGAGGGAAGAACTGAAGGAATGACCGTTGGAAGAGAAAGGTGAAGCCCATTCCCCAAAAGTGTCAATAGTAATCCCCGTTAAAAATGGAGCTGAAGAAATAAGGGATCTCCTAGACTCTTTAATGCAAATCGACTACGACACGAATAAGCTTGAAATAATAGTTGTGGACGGCTGCTCAACGGACGGCACAAGGGAAATAGTTTCCAAGTATCCCGTTAAACTTCTGGTCGAGGAAAAACCCGGAGTCAACGCTGCCAGAAACGCGGGAATAAAAAACAGCACTGGTGAAATCATAGCCTTCACAGATCACGACTGCGTTGTCCCACGAGACTGGGTTAAAAAGATAGTCGAAAACTTAAAAGACCCGGAAGTCGGCTGTGTTGGGGGTCAAATTTTAAGATATAACAACGATTTTCTGGCGAGGTATGCTGACGAAAGCATAATTCCAGTTATGCGGATCTTCAGCAAGAAAGTTTTGTTGAATAAAATAAGCTCTCCGGCTTACTATCCTGTTGGATGCAACTTTGCAGTGAAGAGGGAAGCTGTAAAGAAAACAGGTTTTTTCGACGAAAGGTTTGAATATGGCTTCGACGAATTAGAGTTTGCCGAAAGGGTTTGCGAGAAAGGGTACAGGATACTGTTAACCCCAGAAATCACCGTTAGACATAAACACCGCTCAACAGTCTCCGAACTTCTTAAACAAGCCTACCGCTATGGACAGGGTGGTGGACTTATTCCCAAAATTAAAGGAGTCAGTAGTACACTGTCCATGTGGGTTTTATTGAGTATGACAGCCTTCTCTTTATGGTTTTTCTCAACCATAGCCTTAGCCGTATACGCGATACTAACACGTTCCACTGCATTACTGTTAACGTTTTTCTCCCTCCTTTTCTTCCCACTTGTGGGGCTTGTGGTGTTTTATGCTTTCAGAACCTTTCGCTCCGGGGATGGCATGTATAAGCGAATGCTAGCTTACCCCTTCTTGGACATCGCTCGATCCTTAGCCTTCATAGCGGGAATCCTACAACGTTTATTGAAACCCTCAAAGCAGAGTTTTTCGCGGAAAGTTTAAACCAGGTAATGCATAAATGCTCTTCAAACGCCGTTAAGACAGAGTTGGTTGAGATGACGGAAAAGGAAGACCCCGTTAAACTGCATAAGGACGGAAACACCCTTTATGAACTTGGAAAATATGCAGAAGCTAAGGAAAACTTTCTGCGAGCCTTCGAGCTCTACCAGAAAGTGAACAACTTCTTCGACGCAGCCTACTCGCTTTTCAAAGCTGGAGAATGCGCCTTCATGCTCAAAGACTACGAGAAAGCCGCCGAATACTTCCAAAAATCCGCAGATCTATCCTTCAGCAAGGGATTCGAAAGATTCGGTGTAAGCGCGTTGGAATACGCGAGAGACTGCTATAAGGTGTTGGCACAGAAAGAGAAGGCTGAAGAACTGGATAGAAAAATCAAAGAGGTCAAAACGAGGCTGGAGCAAGCCTTCTAACAACCACTTTCTTTTCATTCTCTAAATCTATTTAGCGAAGCTTGCGTAAACTACATATGAGCCGAGTCAGGACCGGTTATGCCAACCCCCTTTAGGGCTTTGGCCGAGTTATGTGACAAATTAGAGGGTATGAGGAAGCGTATTCCAATGGTCAAACTTGTTTCCGATTTCCTAAAGACCCTTGAGCCCGAAGAGATTGAACCCGCTGTTTCAATGATTCTTGGAAGGGCTCTCCCTCAGGGAAGTCAACAATCCCTTGATGTAAGTTGGGCAACATTAAGCGAGATTATAAAACGTATAACGGGAGTGAGCTGGCAGGTTTTCACAGAAGCCTTTAACAAGACTGGAGACGTGGGGGCTGCTGCGAAAATAGTTTTTGAAAATAGTAGGGTTAAAAAGCAGATGCCCTTGTTCGGGGAGACTTTAACGGTGAGGGGTGTCCGCCGAAGCTTCGAAGCCATAGCCGAAGCCGCTGGACAAGGTTCAAGGGATAAAAAGGAACGTTTAATAGAAGCCCTGCTTAGCTACGCCTCGCCCCTTGAAGCCAAATATTTGGTCAAAATAATCATTGGGGAGATGCGGACGGGTTTTCATGAAGGCTTAATGGAACAGGCAATCTCAGAGGCTTTCAACGTTCCACTGGAGATAGTTCAAAGGGCCAGCATGGTTCTAGGCGATGTTGGGATGGTGGCGGCAATAGCCAAAAATGAAGGCAGAGATGGCCTCCTAAGAGTGGACTTCAAAATCTTCAGACCCGTCAAACTCATGTTGGCGCAAATGGCTGCCGATGTGGTTGAAGCCATAAAGGAGCATGGTGGGAAAACAGCCTTTGAATATAAATTAGATGGGGCTAGAGTTCAAATCCATAAGGAGGGCGAGAATGTTAAAATATTCAGCCGGAGGCTCTCCGACGTTACGGAGAGCATTCCGGAAATCGTTGAGCTTATTAGGAGAAATGTTAAGGTTGAAAGTGCCATTTTGGAGGGCGAAGTCATAGCCGTCGACGAGAAGGGGCATCCGCTTCCGTTTCAACATTTAATGCGAAGGTTCAAAAGGGTTCACGAGGTTGAACATTTGGCTTCCGCAATCCCTGTTAGACTTTACCTTTTCGACATACTCTACTTAAACGGGCAAAGCCTCATTTCCCTCCCATACATTGAAAGGAGACGCATTCTGGCAGAAAACGCTGGGGAAATCCCGTTGACGAGGCAAATAATAACGGGCAATGTAGAGGAGGCTGAAAGGTTTCTGGCGGAGGCCGTAAACGCTGGCCACGAGGGGCTTATGGCGAAAAAAGTTGACAGTGAATATGTTCCGGGAATCCGTGGAAAACGCTGGCTTAAAATAAAACCCACACTTCCTACCCTTGACTTAGTGATAGTTGCGGCTGAATATGGTTATGGGAGACGTCGCGGATGGCTTTCTGACTACTATTTGGCGGCGCGGGACGCTGAAACTGGTGAGTTTTTAACTGTTGGAAAGACTTTTAAGGGTTTAACTGACGCTGAAATCGTTGAAATGACGAAACGTCTCAAAGAGTTGGCCTTGAAAGAGGAGCCGAGAAGAGTGTATGTGATTCCCAAAATAGTCGTGGAAGTTGCGTACAACGAAATTCAGAAGAGCCCAAAATACCGATGCGGCATGGCGCTGCGCTTTGCAAGAATAACCCGCATAAGAGAAGACAAAACCCCAGAGGAAGCTGACACTGTTCAAAGGGTGAGAGAGATTTATGAAAGCCAGTTTTCGAAGAAAGGCATTATAAGCTTCGACTTGAAAACAGCAAACAGCGATTAAAGGGCTGGTTAAATGGTGAACCCGAAAAGGCCCAGAATCACGTACAATGAGTTCTACAGCAGGCAGCTGGTCCTCAAAGAGCTTGGACCGGATGGACAAAAAAGACTTGCTGAATCAAAAGTGGCTGTTGTGGGTTTAGGTGGTCTTGGAACAGTTTCGTCCTTGTACCTCGCCTTGGCTGGCGTAGGGTGCTTACGTCTCATAGACCAGGATACTGTTGAACTCCACAACCTTCACAGGCAAGTGCTGTATACGCCAAAAGACTTAGGCTACCCAAAGGCGGAGGTTTCTGCGAAAAGGCTTATGGAGGTGAATCCCTTCATAAAGGTTGAAGCGTTCCCAGAGAACTTGAATGCCGGCAACGTTGAAAAGCTTCTGGAAGGGGTTGATTGTGTCGTTGACGGCTTAGATAACATGCGAACCCGCTACATAGTCAATAGAGCCTGCGCGAAACTCAAAATTCCATACGTTTTTGGAGCAGCCATAGGTATTGAAGGAAACCTTTCAATTTTCGCTCCTCCAGAAACTCCATGTCTCGAATGTGTGCTTCCAAACATCGACGACAACGCTCTCCCCACATGCGACGTTAGAGGAGTGCTTGGAACAACACCCGGCATAATAGGCGCAATGGAAGCCATGGAAGCCATAAAACTACTGACAGGAATAGGCAAACCCCTAAAGGGCAAACTAATGATATGCGATTTCAACGACATGTACTTCACTACGATAGAAATTCACAAAAGACTAGGCTGCCCAACATGCCAGGGTAAACAACTAACCCCAAAAACCAAAGAAAAACTCGTATGGCTCTGCGGACGAAACACGGTCAACATAAACCCAGAAAAACCAACAGAACTAAACCTAGAAACCATCTACCAAAAAATAAAAGAAAACTTCAAAGTCCAGATAAAAACACCAACAGCGATAGTCTTCGCCCACAAAAACCACGAAGTAACCCTATTCAAAAACGGAAGAACCCTAATAAAAAACGTGCCAGACGAAGAGACAGCTACAAAAATTTACAAAGAAATCAAACAAAAAATAGGCCTAACCTAAAACATTTATTACCACAAACTCAAAAACTAAACTTAGTAAATGCCGGGGTGGCCGAGCGGTTCAGGCGGCTGCCTGCAGAGCAGCTACACGTGGGTTCAAATCCCACCCCCGGCTTGGATGGATGAACCCCCGTATTAGTCTCATTTGCGTTTTCTGAAGAACTTCGCGCCATTATGCTCACAAACATACTCGAAGCCTGCCTCTATCAGCTGAGCTATTTCCTCGT
>Ga0207433_10000650_pt1 | contig 79139 bp, 77 predicted proteins | sample YelNatPaOPGAMG01_FD_187559 | JGI IMG/M metagenome (GOLD analysis project Ga0207433, IMG submission 187559) | Hot spring thermophilic microbial communities from Obsidian Pool, Yellowstone National Park, USA - OP-RAMG-01 (SPAdes) (version 3) | ecosystem: Environmental > Aquatic > Thermal springs...
AATGATATTGTAATGCAACATGTTTATATAATTTCCAACGGGGATCCTCTTCAATATTTTCAACTACTACCATTTCCTTTTTGTACATGGCCGTACCACATGACCCCGCAGCAGGACCGATAGGTGCGCCATCTATTGCCTGCAAATAACCTTCAGGCAAATGGGGAGCCGATAGATGTTGTACGGTATTGTCGGCTTGCAAGGTTAGCACCGAAGCCAACATATTGGGGTGTAACTTTTCTAATTCAATTAATAAAACATCAATTACGTCTTTAAATGAAACCTGCTGTTGTAAATTAAGATTGTAAATAATATTTTCTATTTCCTGTATAGACTGATTGTACTTATTGAAAGTTTCATCTTGCATCGCCCCAACCATACGGTAGGGTTTACCATTTTCATCTTTTAAAATTTTACCTCTATCTAACACATAGGCCCAGGTACCATCTGCTTTTTGATAGTAATAAGATTCTTCCCAAAAATTTGCCGCATCGGCTATGGCCTTGTGTAAACTTTCAGCTACGCGTTTAACATCTTTTTTATGGATTCTACTTTCCCACTGGCTAATACTACCCTTATTATTATCTAATGCATATCCAAACAATTCCGTGTAGCCACTACCCCAGTACATATTACCTGAAATAATATCCCAATCCCAAATAGCATTGAATGACACTTCAGATACATATTCAAACCTTTGGTTACTTTGCTCCAGTAATTTTCTGGTTCTTATTCTATCGGTGATATCATTGATTAATATTAATGAAGCCGGCTGTTGATTATAGGTAATTTTATGTGCTGTTATTTCAACATCAATTACATTTCCCGATTTTGTTACATGTTGCCATTGACCAAAATAAACATCTACACTTCCTGTTCGTTCCCAGTGTTGCTGTAATTTTTCTGCTCCAGATTGAGTATGCAAATCATACACCGTCATATTCATGAACTCTTCTCTGCTATAACCATACTTTTGAATGGCTGTTTCATTAACTTGTAAAAAACGCTTGGTTTCAAAATCAATAATCCACATGGGCTGTGGGTTATACTGAAACAGGTTTTTATACGTTTTTTCTGAATTTTCAATAGCCTGCCTGTTTTTTACATCTTGTGTAATGCTTCTGAAAAAAATAGTAATCTCACCCATGTTGGGATATATCCGGTAACGTATCCATTCATTCCAACTGGCATGGTATAATTCTAAAACATTAGATTGCTGTAAGTCAATAGCATTTTGTACAACCTGCGCAAATAAAGCCCTTTCCGTTTCCGGAATGGCATCAATTACATTGGGATGTTGTAAATTTTCTGAAATATGCAGTAAACGTTTGGCATTAGAATTAATAAAAGTAGCATTACCAACGGCATTAATGGTAACAAATCCATCTAATAACTGTTCTAAGCTATTGACAAAGTAGTTTCTTTCTTTTTCAAATGTGTTTTTCAGTTGTTCAGAATTGTTGAGCAATTCCTGCAACTGATTTTCAACGTTTTTTTGCAAGGTTATGTCAACAGTATTAATCATAATATGTTTAACGACACCTGCATCGTTTTTAATGGGTTTAAATGTATTTTGATAATACATTTCTTTACCATCATGAGGAATAGCCACAATGGTTCTATGGGAATGTCCTGCCAAAACATCGGCGTATAATTGCTTTAAAGCAGGCAACCTTTCCGGAGCAGCATAACTTAAAACCGGAGTACCCACTTCCATATTCCTACCTAAAATTTCTTCACTACGAATAGAAGCGGAAGTATTTATGGCCACTATATTTAATTGATCATCTACTATTATAAAAGACTCATCGGTATTCGACAAAATCAACTGCATTTCATCCATTAATTGCCGGTTTTTCTCCACCTGACTTTCACTTTCTGAAATGTCAGCAATGATAGCCGAAGCTCTTCTTTCACCAGTATTGGTAGTAAACAGTTGAGAAGACATTTGAATAGGGAAACGCTCGCCATTCTTTTTTATCCCAATAAACTTTGCATGAATGGAACCGGTTCGAGCCCTTTCTTGATACATTTCAGTAAAACCCGGCATGGTTTGATCAATAAAACTACTCCGATGCATGCCTTTTAATTCCTCTAAATCGTATCCAAATAATTTAGCAGCGGCATAATTCGCTTCTATCACCGTACCTTCTTCTGTAGATAAAAAAACGGCTAAGGGGGCATTTAATATGGTTTGATGATATATCTCCTGCATATTTTTTTCTTATAGGATTGGATAGCACCCTATTGGTGCTTGTTTCACCTTATAATAATCGTTACAGCCCCAAGTTAGCAAAAAACAAATAAGCAGTAAAAAAAATATATACACTGTAGAAAAGTATAGCCTATTCATGCATTTGTTTCTAAGAATTTTGTTTTAACATATTTAAATCACTATCAATCAAGAATTTGCCAAAATCATATTACTTCCTCAAAACAAAGCATTTTTACAAATTAAATTTTCAAAATATGAACTTTTCTAAGGAATTGCGGTTAATGCATAATACTTTTTCTACCTAAATGTTACCAATTCATTAGCTTATGCAACGGCCATGGAATTTACCCAATTTGCCGGTTTATAGTTTGGCAACCTATTGGGAAGGTACTATTAACCTGAATATTTGCACTTATGTTTCAGCTGTTAGCATGCAGCCAAAATTGTATATGATTGCCATATACAACCACACAGAAACTTTGCAAAGAATGCAGCAAACCAATGAAGCTGTTTTACAACTTCTCGATGCCAGGCAGTATTTTTTGGTACGTGCATTGGGAAAGAAAAGTGGTAGCACTTTTAATAAGCAACAATGGTTACAAAATAAATACTTGTTAACAGAATGGAATAATTTAACCGTATTAAAAGAAGCCGCTGCCTATGTGCATTTACAAAAAATAAATACCATTACTACGCCGGGCGACCATGTTTTATTTCTATTTAATGTATTACATGCCAAATCATGTTCGCGCAATATTTTAACTACCGAACTATTAGCACAAAAAAAGATTATTACAATATGAATGCAGCTACCATTGATAGAATTATTGAAATGGCTTGGGAAGACCGCACACCTTTTGAAGCCATAAAATATCAATTTGGCTTAGATGAAAAAGCTGTTATACAATTAATGCGGAAGGAATTGAAAAGAAGCAGTTTTGAATTATGGCGCAAAAGAGTGAATAGCGGCATTAGTCACAAACACACCAAGAAAAGAGCCGATGGCATGCTACGGTTTAAAAGTAATTTACAACGCCAAATTACCTTGAATAAAATCAGCAAACGATAATGTTATTCAACACTCAATTTGAAGCAATTGAAAAAAAAGTAAAAGCCATTAACCCTGTTGCGTATGCTTCTACGCGCAATTACCTCAATGGCAATGTTACCTATTTATCACCCTACATTTCCAGAGGAGTTATTAGCACACCATTTGTTTTACAACAACTGATACAAAATAACTACAGCTTTCAACAATGTAAAGTATTGTTACAAGAACTGGCCTGGCGCGATTACTATCAGCAAGTTTGGTTGGCGAAAGGCGAAAGTATTAATGAAAATATATACACCCCTGTACATGCATTTATTGACGTTGATATTCCTAAAGCTATTGTGAATGCCCAAACCGGCATAGCTGCCATTGACGATTGCATTCAACAATTATACAACACCGGCTATATGCATAACCACTGCCGCATGTACACAGCTGCATTAGCCTGTAACATGGCACAAACACACTGGTTAAAACCCGCACAATGGATGTATTATTATTTATTGGATGGTGATTGGGCAAGTAATGCCCTGAGCTGGCAATGGGTAGCCGGTACATTTAGTAAAAAACAATATGTTGCCAATCAGGAAAACATCAATAAATACACAGGCACGCACCAAACCAATACTTATTTAGATGTTACCTATGATGCGTTACCCTTGAAAGAAATCCCCAATACATTACTCCAACGTGAAGCATTACAACTAAACACGCCTTTACCCAACAACTTACCCAATTTGCAAATAAATGCGGAATTACCAACCCTTGTTTATAATTATTACAACATTGATCCCTTGTGGCACAGCAGCACTAAAGCCAATCGTGTATTTTTATTAGAGCCTGCAATATTTCAACAATATCCTGTTAGTGAGCAATGTTTACAGTTTGCATTGCAGCTAACACAAAATATTCCGAACCTTCAAATTTTTGTTGGCAGTTTTAATGAATTGTATGCACAATGCAACAATAATCGCATCATTTATAAACAACATCCGCTTAACCATCATTATAAGGGAACCGCTGAGGCTGCCGCTTTTATGATACCCGATATCAATGGTTTTTATCCGTCATTTTTTAGTTATTGGAACAAGATAGCTGCAAAATTGGAAAAGCTGTTTCCATAATATATTATTCTGCTTGCCGGGTAGCGCGTTGTAATCTATCATTAATCGTTCTGCCCAACCCTTCATTGGGCAAACGCTCGGCAATAATTACATCTAATTCTTGCTTATCTAAATCGTGTAATAAAGCATATAAATTACTGGCTGCTTCCTCCATATTTTGGTTGGCCGATAAATAATGAATATTGTAATGGTGATTGGGATTAATTATTGCTTTCCATAACAACAACCCAATTTTTTTACCCTGAAATTGTTGCAGTAATTCTTCAACATTATCCGTTAAATAGGTAACGGTACGCGGTGCATAATGACGGCCTAACATGCCCGGCGCATCGGGACGATTATGTTGGGCGTTGTTCATAATTCGCAAAGGCATCTGCGTTACTGCCTCAATATCTTCCAATGCTAAAGCACCCAAACGGTAAAGAACAGGACCCTTTTCATCAAACCCTACAATAGTTGACTCAACACCTTTGCTGCAAGCACCACCATCTAATATAACGGGCACTTCTTCTTTAAAATATTGATATACATGTAAGGCATTGGTAGGACTAATACTAGTGAACGGATTAGCACTGGGTGCCACCAAAGGAAAGGGCAATGCTTGCAATAGCTGCAATGTTAATGGATGATTAGGCATGCGTACAGCCACCATAATACTGCCGGCAGTAACCAAATCAGGAATGCTACTCTGTTTTTTTAACAACAAGGTAAGCGGACCGGGCCAAAAAGCTTTAGCCAGTTGCATAGCCATTGGAGGTATTTCAAGCGCTATTTCCTGCAATTGTTTGGCAGCACCAATATGCACAATTAAGGGATTGTACAAGGGCCGCTTTTTTAAAGCAAATATTTTTTTTACCGCTGTTTCACTAAAGGCATTCCCCGCTAATCCATATACCGTTTCAGTTGGTATAGCCACCACATCATTTTGCATTAATGCGGCTTTTGCCAGATCAATATTGGTTGTTATCATATAAACCGCTTATGGATTGCAAATATCGCAATACATTGGTTCGGCCAAAGGTTTTCCATGCGGATAAAGTTTTTCTTCCTGAAAATGACACTGATGGCAGGCATACACATAACTCATTGTTAGATGTGTTGGTGTTGAACACCAGGCACAAGGCAATCCCTCCTTTGCCTCAACAATACCATACCCGGGTGCACCGCACGATGGGCAAGCCGATTGAATTTTCTTAACCAACTGCTGTGCTGCCTTTTCAATAACCTGCATACGGGTTGGATTTTGCACGGCACGCATATCCGTTTCAGCAGTAATAATTCCCCCCTTATTCATCATTTGATGGTATTGAACCAACAAATGATGTAAAGAGGAAAAGTTTTTTTGAACTGTATAAGCATTATGCAGTGTATGCTTTAAAATAATGCCGTGACTCGGGAAACCAATATTCCCTGCAAATTCAATTAAATCATTTCTAGCGGAAATGGTTTTGCTGGAGAAATTGGTTTGTGTAGAAAGTTCTCGAACGACAATTTCGAAATTATTTTTTTTATCAATTAGTAATAACCATTCTTCATTAGCAGGAACAAAATACAAAGAAGGATGAGGGCCAAATGAACCTTCACTTGCAATAGCCAAATCGCAATTGGCCTGTTCCATGGCATATAAACATTTTTTTCGGGCGGTGGTTAATGGATCATCTTTACGTTCTACCTCGCCGGTAAATGTGCCAAACAAATCAGTATCAAGGTTCGGTAATGTAAAACATTTTACTTGTAATGCCGATGTAAGAACAGGCGCTATTACTTTTTCCTTCGCATGTTTGGTGGCAATTAACAAATCCCTTCCAATAAAATAATTATTTACTTTCTTCATGTGCTTTAATAACAATATTGGCTTGAATATGTAAAGTGGCTGTGCTGTTCTGTAATTGATTCAGCATAGCACATATATCATTCAATGTTTTTTTTAACTCAGGAATACGTTTTAATGAAGCCTCGTCCGGGTGGCCAAATCGCTCCTGCATGCTAAAACTTTTTCTACTGTGAAATTGAATTTTATCGGAATATAAATTGGTCAATAACTCTTTGGCTTCTTCTGCTTTAAACGTACCATCAATTAACTTAAAAGTATTTTCCATTGCCGGTAATTTTATTCGTTAATATTTTAATAGCCGAAATAAGTGCCAGTAAGGCTAATGCTTTATAACATACGGTGTATAATACATCGTTAGTAACAAAAGCCAAATAAACACTTACTCCGGCAAGTAATAAGTATAGAACAGCCAATATATTATTCTGTAAAAACATTATGCAATTTGTAAATTGGCATTCAGTACTACATTTTTATTGGCATTAATGAGGGCACTACGCACCTGCATTAATTCATTTTGAAGAAACTTAATTTTTGTTTCGCGATATTTAATATCCTCTTCATTTAAATGGCTGCTGATTTTATTTTCATGATAAGCAATTTTAGTTTGAATCATTTTGCTTACCAACTCAAGTGCTTCATGGCTATTAAATTCACCTTGTATTAATTGTATTTGCATAATTTGACATTTAATGAGTGATTGAATTATTGTCCCTGACCTAATGAATAAGCATCTTTACCGTTAAATGCGTACAGGTTTTCAGTTTTAATAACATCAATTTTTTGCTGTACCGCATTTTGTAACAATTGAATAATATTTTCTTTACTGAAGCTACTGCCCGCAGTAGGTTTGAAGCGACAACGCCAGTGGTCGGTACAAAATGTTTCTTTAAAACCATTGGGCCATACTTTAATACCCCTATTGGTAATCATGGTTAATTGCACGCCATTCATTTGAATTTTTTGCACCAGTTCAGCTAGTGTATTGGGGTCTGTTCCCTGCCAGTCAACAAACACATCCACACCTACCAAAGTTTTTTCTGCAGGTGCTTTACGTTGGTAAGCAGGAAGATGTAACGTAGCACTATTGGCGTAACTTACTGCTTTTAAAATTTTAGGTGTTTTACCCAGGTTAGCAATTACGGCATCGGCAAACTGGCTAGTGCCTACTTTTTGTTTGCTTACACCTTCTTTGTAAATATCGTAAGTATGTATTCCCTCTTCAATGGTGGTTAACCAGGCATTTTGAACTTTTTCAGCTACATCGGTTTGGCCAATATGATTCAACATCATAATAGCACCTTGCAGCAAGCCCGATGGGTTAGCTAAATTTTGACCGGCTCTTCTGGGTGCTGAGCCATGTATGGCTTCAAACATAGCACACTCTTCGCCAATATTTGCAGAGCCTGCTAAACCTACAGAACCCGCAATTTGTGCTGCCACATCGCTTAATACATCGCCATATAAGTTGGGCATTACAATTACATCGAAGGCTTCAGGTGTATCGGCCATTTTAGCGGCACCAATATCAATAATCCAATGCTCGTTTTCAATGTTGGGATATTCCTTCGCAATTTCATCAAATACCTGATGGAATAACCCATCGGTTTGTTTCATAATGTTATCCTTGGTAAAACAAGTAACTTTTTTTCTGCCTTGTTGTTTGGCATATTCAAAAGCATAGCGAACAATTTTTTCGCAACCGGGCCTGCTGATTAGCTTTAAACACTGCACCACTTCATTGGTTTGCTGGTGTTCAATGCCGGCGTATAAGTCTTCTTCATTTTCACGCACAATCACCACATCCATTTGCGGATGCTTTGTACTTACAAAAGGATGCAAGCTTACACAAGGACGTACATTGGCGTATAGTCCTAAAAATTTGCGGGTAGTTACATTCAAGCTTTTGTAACCACCACCTTGTGGAGTTGTAATAGGGGCTTTTAAAAAAACTTTGTTCCGGCGAATAATATCCCATGCTTCAGGGGCAATACCTGCGGTGTTACCTGCCAGGTAAACCTTCTCACCAACTTCAATAAAATCCATTTCAATTTTTGCACCGGCTGCCAAAATAATTTTTAAAGTGGCATCCATAATTTCCGGGCCAATGCCATCGCCCTTTGCAACTGTAATTCTTGTCATAGTGGTTATGTTTTGTTATTTGCGGTGCAAAAATGAAGTAGTTCAATCATAATATTTTATTTAAGTTTTTAATAAAAAACATAAATAATTATTATGACCTATCTAAAACCCCCATAGTATAATAGGAGTTTACATAACAAAAAATAACCGAATAAGAGTCAATAAGAACCAGTAATTAAATATAATTATTTGCGCATATTATTGGGTTAATAAATAGTGCAGATAAGTTAATTCGTGCAGCTATAATTACACATAAATAGCTAACAAGTTTTAACGGCTTGAAGCAAAATAACAACTACAATATGTCAGCAAATCGAAAGTATTCATTTATAAAACAAAGTAGGGATAGTATTTAAAATAGTGCTTAAATCCATCAGCTACCAAATAATCTTCTGCTATCAGCTGATTTTGCTGAATAACAAATGCCAGTCCGTTAGGCATGGAAAAAATAGGTGTATGCACGATTCCCGATAATTTCAAAATTTGTTGTCCATTCGAACTGACACGTATTTGAAATTCGCCACTATCCATTAAAGTATCATTCCGGAGTATACGGTAAGTTGAGTCGCTTTTAAATTGAATAACCACCGTGGCAGAGCCCGGACTAATTGTTTGAACATTAATACCCCCAACAGAATATTGCCATTGCCAGGCGCCGATAAAAGCAGGAGATGTGTCGTTGCTTTTTTTGCATGCTATCGCAATTATAAACAATGCACCAATAACCAATATCCATTTTTTCATAATGTCAATTTTACATAAAGAGCAGCGAAGTAAGCATTTTGTTGCCTGTTCATATTGAAGTGAAAACAAATCACTATAAAGTATGAAATACCCTATTGCAGGTTGTCCTCATTCGAAGCTTCTTCGAGACTGCTTCGGGTCAACAGCGTTACGCAACGCTGTTGATAGGTAGTTGCATGGGAGCATGTACGGAGCAAATAGCAAAAAAAATCCCAAGCGGGTAAATCCTATCTAATTTAAAAAATGAGCGTAGCTCAAAAAAATACAGTAAAAAAAATACTTTTTTGTTGGTTGACAAAAGAACATCAATAGCATCAAACAAAAGGATGCCGACATTATAAGAATGGGCATCCCTCGTATTGGATTTAATATGCAGGGGCAATGTTTACGCTTTCACAGCCTTAATAAAGTTGCCGTTGGCATCAAAAATTAAATCCCGACCATTTACTTCAGCCTCATAATGTAAAGTACCGTCAGCTAATGTAATTTTTGAGGCTTCCTTAATTTTTGCGCCTGAATGATTTTTTTGAATGTATTGAAGCACTGCAGCAGGCAAATCCGATATTTTAATGGCCACCTCTGTTTCGGTTAAATTACCATTGGCATCAAATAAAGCACTCATTTCTTTACCATTTTGGTGAAAGCCTGCTTCATAACGGGTATCTTCTTTTTCCCATTTGGCACTAATGCCCGGAAAATGCTTGGCAAATGAAGCTTTTACGGCAGCCGGTACTTCTGTTTCTTTTAATTTTTGTGCGGTAATGGTTCCGGCAATAACCAAAATACCGGCTAATAATCCTAACATTTTTTTCATACGATTACATTTTAGTGAATGAATAATACAACACAAAACTTTAACCCAATTATGAAGCAAAACTGAAGTTGTAGAAAAGCATTTGTTAAGAAAATTGGAATAAATTAATTTTTGCATGTAAACAATTCGGCTTTACAGAAACCTATCCCCTGCCCTGCATTATTCGGCATTTTTGGTTGGCCTTTTTTTTATGTGCCTCTACCGATTACACCTGTACATCCATTTTTTAACAAGCTATCTTGCATTAGTTAACCTCAGAACAAAAGAGTATGAAGAAAGCATTACTTATTTTATTTATTTTAATAATTAACCATAGTTATAGCTTCGCACAAAATTCGGGCACAATACGCGGTATTGTGAAAGACTCAACCGGGCAACAGGTATTGCGCGATGCATCGGTAATGGCGTTGAATAGCAAAGACTCGTCTGTAGAAGTATCTTCCTTGTCGGGTGCAGGCGGAACTTTTGTTTTAAGAAATGTACCCCTTACTACCATTATATTACAAATTAGCTTTCAAGGCTATGCACCTTATTTTAAAACCATTACCCTAAGTGCGAATAGGCCAAGTGTAAATTTAGATACCATTTTTATGGCCGTACAGGCTAAAGATTTAGGAAATGTAACGGTTAAACAACCCCCCATTGCCGTTAAAAAAGATACTGTGGAATTTAATGCCGGCAGCTATAGTGTTAAACCCAATGCAACTGCAGAAGACTTATTGAAAAAATTACCCGGTGTGGATGTAGATAATACCGGTGCTATTAAAGCGCAAGGCGAAACCGTTCAACGTGTATTGGTTGATGGCAAACGTTTTTTTGGTGATGACCCTAAAATGGCTACCAAAAATTTACCACCCGATATAATTGATAAAATTCAGGTGTTTGACGATTTGAGCGACCAAAGCAAATTCACCGGTTTTGATGATGGCAACAGAGTGAAAACCATTAACATTACAACGAAAAAAAATACCCGTAAAGGCTATTTTGGCAGAGCGGTAGGTGGTATTGGCACAGATGAAAATTATGATGAGAGCTTTAATATGCACCGCTTTGATGGTGACCAACAAATTTCATTACTTGGCCAAGCCAATGATATTAATAAACAAAATTTTACACCACAAGATATATTGGGTGGCAATACCGGCGGAAGAAGAGGCGGTGGTCCACCACGTGGTGGAACTGCAGGAGTGAATGCAACCGGTATAACAACTACCTGGGCCGGTGGTGGTAATTATAAAGATACTTGGGGTAAAAACACGGACATTACTGCCAGCTATTTTTACAACCAGTTACACACTACCAACGACCAACAAAGTTTAACACAGAACTTGTTACCGGGCGATTCTTCTACTTTCAATAACCAAAATAATTACAGCATATCCCGCAATCGCGACCATCAAATTAATATGAATATTGAAAGTACTTTAGACACCAGTAATTCAATAGTTTTTCGTCCCAACATTGTTTTTCAAAATAGTTCACCCAATAGTTCATCTACTACCTTAACAACAGGCGGACTTGGCGGCAAACAAATTAACCAATCCGTAAGTACAGGCAATAGCACCAACACCGGTTTTAATATCAATAACGCTAATTTTATTTTCCGACACAAGTTTGCCAAAAAATCGCGCACCTTCTCCGCCAACATTAATGTAAGTGCAGGTGCCAATAACGGTATTGGCTATACGTACGCTGTAAACAACTTTTATGTGCCATTTGTAAAAACAGATACGATTAACCAACGTTATATTGACTCAAGCAACAATTTTACCATTAGCCCAACTTTATCGTACACAGAACCTATTGGCAAAAATCAAATTATAGAAATTAATTACAACTATAGCTATAGTAGCAATAATAGCGTAAACAAAACCTACAACTACGATAATAACGCCCACGAATTTTTACAGTTCGATAGTTTATTTAGTAACTCGTACAAGTTCACCTCACACTCCAACCGTTTAACCTTAAACTATAGAATGCAAAAAGAAAAAATGCGCTTTAGTGTAGGTTCGGGTGTGCAATGGCTAGATCAAAATAGCTTAAACACCACAAAAAGCATTTTGGTGAATACACATTTTATTAATGTAACACCCACTGCCAACTTCATGTATAGTTTTTCGCGTACACAAAATTTACGGATTTTTTATATGGGAAGAACAGGGCAACCTTCTGTTACACAACTACAGCCTTTAAAAACAACTTCTGATTCTATTAATTTTCAAATTGGAAACCCCGATTTAAAACCTCAGTTTACGCATAGCTTACGGGCATTATACTCTTCATTCGACCCAACTACGCAACGCGTAATATTTGCAACCATTAATGCATCGGCAACGGTTAACGATATTCAAAGTTCCATCACCCAAAATCCGAATGGTGGCAAAACCACTACTTATGCTAACTTAAGTGGCACCTATAATCTTTCAGGTTACTTCAATTATGGTTTTGCTTTGAGTAAACCCAAATCCAATTTAAATTTCACTACCAACGTTAATTATAGTCAAAGCCAAACCCTGGTTAATAACGTTAGCAATTTTACCTATAACACTACCTTAGGGCAAACCATTAAATGGACCACTAATTTGAAGAAGATATTTGATATGAACTTTAGTTCAACTACAACTTATAATATTGCACGTTATACATTGCAAGCCAATCAAAATGCCAATTTCTATACAGAAACACTTTCAGCAGAAATAACCTGGTACAGCAAATCGGGTTGGATTGTAGCTTCTAACTTCGATTACACCTATAATGGCAACCGTGCCGCAGGATATAACACCAGTGTACCATTATGGTCGCCTAGTGTTGCCAAACAAGTATTCAAAAACAAATCGGGTGAATTTAGATTATCAATATTTGATTTATTGAATCAAAATACCAACGTAACACGTAACATTACGGCCAATACCATTCAAGATGTACGCAGTAATGTATTAACACGCTATGTAATGTTAACCTTTACTTACAACCTACGCAATTTTGCGGGGCAGCAACAAAGAATGCCGGGAATGTTTCAAGGCATGTTCCGTGGAATGGGTCCCGGTGGTTTTGGCGGCGGAATGCGGAACTTTAGAAACGAATAGTTGTTAGTTTTAACATTACGCAAAACCCTTGTTATCACTACATTTTAGACAATAATATTGCTGATGCCGCTTACTTTTATAAGCGGCATTTTTAATACAAAAAATTTTTTTGGGGAATTAACGATAAATTTTTATCGAAAAATGTTTTTTATTTAGAAACTATATTACTTTTACGCCCTGAAATTAGTGTTGACCAAATTTATACCATTTAACATTGAAACAGCAGGCAACATATCCGCACAGCAACATCAACCGCTCTTTACAAATGAGCAGGGCCGCTGCATTGGTTAACAACAACTTCCGTTTTTTATTACGACGACCTCGTATCTAATATTCCCTCAAATACCTAACCCTTTTGGGTATAATGGCCTACTACAGGCCTGATTGCTATTTTCAAAACTTGCATTAAAATTTTGAACCTGAAGTGGAAAATCAACAAGAAATTATTGTACGCATTGCCAATCATTTAGACACACACTATGCATTGCGCATTACAACCGAAATGGAGGCTTCGGCTAAAGCTCGTGGAACCGGTATTGCCAAACGTTCTCCGGAATACGTGGCCAACAAAATGTTGGAAGGCAAAGCTGTTATTGCCGTTACAAAAACCGGGCAATGGGTGGGCTTTTGTTATATTGAAGAATGGAGCCATGGAAAGTTTGTAGCCAATAGCGGTTTAATTGTTTCACCTGAATTTAGAAAAACAGGGGTGGCAAGAAATATTAAACAACAAATTTTTCAGCTTTCTCGGGAAAAATATCCTGACTCCAAAATTTTTGGTTTAACTACCGGGCTTGCTGTAATGAAAATTAATAGTGAACTGGGTTATGAACCTGTTACTTACAGTGAATTAACCGATGATGAAGAATTTTGGGCAGGCTGTAAAAGTTGTGTGAATTATGATATTTTAATGAGTAAGGAAAGAAAAAATTGCATGTGTACAGCCATGCTATTCGATCCTAAAGACAAACATTCACCCAAAGAAACAACAGCCAACTTTGAAAAGAAACGTAAAGTGTATGAACGCCTATTGCGTTTAAAACAAATTAGTTTCAGCAAAATATTTAAAAGAAAAGAAACCAACGGGCAACCTACTAAAAGCAAAAGCCTGTTTCATGATTTTTTCCCCTTTTAACCTTTTCAACACTGTAAAACATGAAGACCAAAAAAGTTGTTTTAGGATTTAGTGGTGGTTTAGACACCTCGTTTTGTGTGAAGTATCTTAGCGAAGACAAAGGCTATGAAGTACACAGCATTATTGTAGATACCGGCGGATTTACAGAAGATGAATTAAAACGAATTGAAGCCCATGCTTATAACCTGGGTGTAAAAACACATACTACCGTAAACGCGGTACACAGTTATTACGATACCATTATTAAATACCTGATTTTTGGAAATGTTTTAAAAAACAATACTTATCCGTTAAGCGTTAGCGCTGAGCGATTAAGCCAGGCTTTACATATTGCACAACATGCACAACACCTGCAAGCCGATGCCGTTGCCCATGGAAGTACAGGTGCCGGAAACGACCAGGTACGTTTTGATATGATATTTCATATTATGATTCCGGGCATAGAAATTATTACCCCTATCCGTGATTTACAATTAAGCCGCGAAGCCGAAATAGATTACCTGAAGCAAAAGCATGTACAAATGAATTTTGAAAAAAGCATGTATTCTATTAATAAAGGGCTTTGGGGAACCAGTGTAGGTGGTAAAGAAACATTAAACAGTAAAGGCATTTTACCGGAAGAAGCATGGCCTACACAAGTTACAAAAACACAAGCCGAAGAAGTAGAACTTGGATTTGTAAAAGGCGAATTATACACTGTTAACGGAACCACCTTTACGCATCCTACTGATGCCATTAAACATTTACAACATATTGCTGCGCCATTTGGTATTGGTCGCGATATACATGTTGGCGATACCATTATTGGTATTAAAGGCAGAGTGGGCTTTGAAGCCGCAGCACCTATGGTAATTTTAAAAGCACACCATGCTTTAGAAAAACATGTGTTAACCAAATGGCAACTGAGTTGGAAAGATCAACTGGCTGCATTTTATGGCAACTGGCTGCATGAAGGCCAAATTTTAGATCCGGTAATGCGGAATATAGAAGCATTTTTAACCGATAGCCAACAACAGGTAACGGGCAAAGTATTTGTGCAATTGCTACCTTATCGCTTCCAAATAATTGGCATTGAATCGCCTTATGATTTAATGAACAGCAAGTTTGGTAAATATGGCGAGATGAATACAGGATTTACCGGAGAAGATGTAAGAGGCTTTAGTAAAATATTTGGAAATCAGGTAGCTATTTTTCATAAAGTAAAAGAGCAATAACATGCACAGTAAAATAAAAGTAGGTATTATTGGTGGTGCCGGCTATACCGGTGGCGAATTAATACGACTACTGTTGCAACATCCTTATGCACACATTCATTTTGTGCATAGTAACAGCCATGCACAACAAAAGGTAAGTACCGTACATACCGATTTAATTGGCGATACGGACCTGATATTTACCAACACTTTGCTTACGGATGCGGATGTTTATTTTTTATGTGTAGGGCATGGCGCGGCTAAAAAATTTTTAGAAGAAAATACTATTGAAAGCCACATTAAAATTATTGATCTTTCACAAGATTTTCGTTTAAAACAAACATCGTCAATAGGTAACCGTTCATTTATTTACGGTTTACCGGAGTTAAATAAAACGGCCATTCAAACCGCAACCAATATTGCTAACCCCGGCTGTTTTGCTACTACCATTGAATTAGGTTTATTACCCTTAGCCAATGCAGGTATTTTAGGCGATATTTTTACTACCGGTATCACAGGTTCTACCGGCGCAGGACAAGCACCTTCAGCCACAACGCATTTTAGCTGGCGGGCTAATAACATTTCTGCTTACAAAACCTTACAGCATCAACACCTGCACGAAATTGGACAAACCCTTGAACAGTTACAGGAAAATGATGGCATAGCCATTCACTTTATACCCTGGCGAGGTGATTTTACCCGAGGCATTTTTGTAAGTTCTATGATTGATTGTGCTTTCCCTTTAAATGAGCTGAAAGAAATGTACCAACAGTATTACAAGAATGCTGCTTTTACACATGTTTGCGATAGCATGATTGATTTAAAACAGGTGGTAAACACCAATAAATGTTTACTGCATTTAGAAAAACAAGGAAATAAGCTGGTAATACATAGCGCATTAGATAATTTGCTGAAAGGCGCATCGGGACAAGCAGTGCAAAACATGAATTTAATGTTTGGACTACCCGAAACAGCCGGTCTGCAATTAAAAGCAAGCGCTTTTTAAATATGAATTTTCACCACTAAAGCAACTAACCATGAAACTTTTTGATGTTTATCCCTTATACGATATTGCTATTACCCGGGCTTCGGGTGCTTATGTGTGGGATGATAATGGGGTACAATATTTAGACATGTATGGCGGACATGCAGTAATTAGCATTGGCCATACGCACCCACATTGGGTAAAACGAATTGAAGACCAATTGGAGAAAATTGCATTCTATTCCAACTCTGTTCACTTACCTATACAACAGCAATTAGCCGACAAATTAGGCGCTGTTAGCGGAAAGAACGACTATCAGTTATTTCTATGCAACAGTGGCGCCGAAGCCAACGAAAATGCGTTGAAGCTGGCATCCTTTCATACCGGTAGAAAAAAAATTGTAGCCTTCTCTAAATCCTTTCACGGACGTACATCCCTTGCTGTAGCGGCAACTGATAATCCGGCCATTGTTGCGCCTGTTAATGAAACAAACAATGTAGCTTTTCTTCCCTTCAATGATGTAGCAGCATTAGAACAATACTTTGCAGCCAACGGACATTCAATTGCTGCAGTAATTGTGGAAGGTATTCAAGGCGTGGGTGGTATTCATATAGCTTCAGAGGCATTTTTACAATGTATCCGCCAACAATGCAACCAATACAATGCCTTGTTTATTGCCGATAGTGTGCAATGCGGATATGGCCGCAGTGGCAAATTCTTTTCACATGATTATGCCAATGTTCAGGCAGATATCTATACGATGGCCAAAGGCATGGGTAACGGTTTTCCCGTTGCCGGCATTTTGATTGCCCCACATATACCTGCTAAACATGGAATGTTAGGAACTACATTCGGTGGAAATCCTTTAGCATGTGCCGCAGCATTAGCCGTTTTGGAAGTGATAGAACAAGATAATTTAATTGAAATGGCTAAGCAAAGGGGTATGTATATCATGAATAAGTTGAAAGAATTTCCGGAGCTAAGTAATGTAAGAGGTCGTGGATTAATGATAGGCTTTGATGTTCCTGAAAACTTAAAATCATTGCGCAAAACGCTCATTTTCGATTATAAAATATTTACTGGAGAAGCAAAACCAAATACCATTCGTTTACTACCGTCGTTAGCATTAACACGTAAACAAGCCGATGAATTTCTGGAAACTTTACGTGAGGCAATTGACGCAGTTAAAGCAGAAGCAAGCAATCAAGTATCTGTAAAATAATAAAGTGTTCATCACTACCTTAATACTACAACATGAAACAGTTTATTAGTGTTTATGATGTTTTAACCCCCAATAACGGGGAAATAAACAACGCCATTAACCAATTGGTGAATGAAGCATTGACCTATAAAGCCAATCCTTTAAAAGATAATACATTAGGCAATCATTTGCGCTTAGGTATGCTATTCCTGAACCCCAGTCTTCGTACACGACTCAGTACCCAGGTGGCTGCAGCCAACTTAGGTATGGAAACCATTGTGTTTAATGTTGACAAAGAAGGTTGGGCATTGGAGTTTGAAGAAGGTGCTATAATGAGTGGTAATACCGTAGAACACATAAAAGATGCAGCCCCAATTTTAGGAAGCTATTTTGATATTTTGGCAATACGTACATTTCCCTCATTAAAAAACAGAGCGGATGATTACAGTGAATTGTATATTCAGCAATTCATCAAATATGCCGGAGTACCTGTAATTAGTTTAGAAAGTGCTACGTTACATCCTTTACAATCGCTTACCGATATTATAACTATTCAGGAAAATCGGTTACACAAAGCAGCTACCGTACATAAAAAGCCTAAAGTGGTATTAACATGGGCGCCGCATGTAAAAGCTTTACCGCAATGTGTAGCCAATAGTTTTGCTCAATGGGTAAATGCCTGGGGTGAAGCCGATTTTGTAATTACACATCCTGAAGATTATGCATTAGATGAACAATTTACAAAGGGTGCTACCATTACACATAATCAGGCAGAAGCACTAAAAGATGCCGATTATGTGTATGTAAAAAACTGGAGTACGTACAACGATTATGGAAAGGTATATGAAAATGATCCGGCCTGGATGTTAACCAACGAAACACTGGCATTAACTAACAATGCAAAAGTATTGCACTGCTTACCTGTTAGAAGAAATGTAGAATTGAGTGATGAAATTTTAGATGGACCCAACAGTCTAATTACTACAGAAGCCGGTAACCGCGTTTGGGCTGCACAGGCTGTACTGGCCAATATTATTAATACCATGAAGAAAAGCTAATGGAAAATTTAACCATAGTAAAAGTAGGTGGCAATATTATTGATGATGATAGTCAATTGCAGCAGTTCTTGCAGCTGTTTGCAACAATTCCGGGTAAAAAAATATTGGTACATGGAGGTGGAAAACTGGCCACTAAAATGGCAACACAACTACAAATACCACAACAATTAGTAGATGGCCGCAGAATTACCGATGCGGAAACTTTAAAAATTGTAACCATGGTATATGCCGGTTACATTAATAAAAATATTATTGCACAATTACAACAACAGCAATGCAATGCCGTTGGACTATCAGGCGCAGACGGCAATTTAATACAAGCGCACCAACGCGTACACCCTACCATTAACTATGGTTATGTAGGCGATGTGGATGGTGTAAATATTTCATTGATTCAGCAGTTATTGAATAATAGCTACACACTCGTTATTGCCCCCATAACGCATAACTTACAAGGACAATTATTAAATACCAATGCCGATACGATTGCTTCGGTTTTAGCAACTTCATTAGCTGCACATTATGCAGTAACTTTGCTGTATTCATTTGAAAAAGCCGGAGTATTAATGGATGTAAATAATGAAGCATCGGTAATTAATACTATTTCGCTACAACAATTTGCACAATTAAAAGCACAGAGAATTATTGCAGATGGCATGCTGCCTAAACTAGAAAATGCATTTGCTGCATTACAAAAAGGTGTACAGCGTGTAATTATTGGCCAAGCAAACGTTTTACCCGATTTGTTACAAGGGAAGGCAGGCACAACCCTGGTTTCGGGCAACTAAAAAAATTCTTTATGCACACCAACCAAAAGGAAACAACGGTAACACATTTATCAAACGATGCCATTAACTTATTAAAAAAGCTAATTGCTACACCTTCTTTTAGTAAAGAGGAAGAAGAAACGGCAGAAATTATTCAAACATTTCTAGACAGTAAGGGTGTTAGCACGCATCAATACTTAAATAATGTGTGGGCAAAAAATAAGTATTTCAATCCGGAAAAGCCCACCATTCTACTCAACTCGCACCACGATACTGTAAAGCCCAATAAAGCTTATACATTACCACCATTTGAACCTATTGTTAAAGATGGAAAATTATACGGATTAGGAAGCAATGATGCCGGTGGATGTTTGGTTTCACTAATAGCTACCTTCTTACATTTTTACGAACAACCCAACTTGGCCTACAATTTAATTATTGCCGCTACTGCCGAAGAGGAAATATCAGGTACGAATGGTGTAGAAATTTTATTACCCCGTTTGCCCAAAATAGATTGCGCCATTGTGGGAGAACCTACTTTAATGGACATGGCTATTGCAGAAAAAGGCTTGTTGGTAATTGATTGTACGGCTCAAGGGAAACCCGGACACGCAGCCAGGGAAGAAGGCGACAATGCCATTTTAAAGGCAATGAAAGATATTGCCTGGTTTTCGCAATACCAATTCCCTAAAGTAAGCAACTTACTAGGGCCGGTTAAAATGAGTGTTACCGTTATACATACCGATAATAAACAACACAATGTTGTTCCGGCACAATGCCATTTTGTGGTTGACATTCGAGTAAATGAATTGTACACGTTCGAAGAAATTTTATCTACTATTCAGCAAAATATTCAAAGTCAATTTCAACCACGTAGTTGTCGTTTGCGTTCTACCGGTATTGCCACCAACCATCCATTAATAAAAGCCGGAACTAGTTTGGGAAGAAAAAGCTACGGCTCACCTACTACCAGCGATAAAGCATTAATGCCCTTCCCTGCTTTAAAAATGGGACCGGGTGATAGTGCCAGAAGCCATAGTGCCGATGAATTTGTATATATTGATGAAATTACTAACGGCATAGCATTATACATTGAATTACTCAATAAAATTTTATTACCCAACCCTTCCTAAAAATCATTCATCACCTTCCTAATATTTAAACTATGAAACTTTGGCAAAAAAATAGCGATGCATTAAAGGAAGTTGAACAGTTTACTGTTGGCAACGACCGCCAAATGGACCTGTACTTAGCCCCATTTGATGTGTTAGGTTCATTGGCACACATAACCATGTTGGCTTCAGTAAATCTTTTGGAACAGGAGGAAGCTGTGTTATTGAAAAAAGAATTATACCACATTTATCATAAAATCAGCAACGGACAATTTCATTTGGCCCATGATGTTGAAGACATTCATTCACAAATAGAATTATTATTAACCGAGCAATTGGGCGACATAGGTAAAAAAATTCACAGTGCCAGAAGCAGAAACGATCAGGTATTGGTTGATATTAAACTTTTTTTGCGCCACGAAATAACGCAAACCACCTATGCCATTGAAAAGTTTTTCAACCTGTTACAGCACCTAAGTGAACAATACAAAAATTATTTATTACCCGGCTATACCCATTTGCAATTAGCCATGCCTTCTTCGTTTGGTCTTTGGTTTGGTGCTTATGCCGAAAGTTTGGTTGACGATTGTATTACCTTACAAGCCGCTTATAAAGTTGTCAATAAAAACCCATTAGGCAGTGCTGCCGGTTATGGCTCATCTTTCCCAATTAATAGAACACTTACCACACAGTTATTGGGTTTTGATGATTTAAATTATAATGTAGTATATGCACAAATGGGGCGGGGTAAGGCAGAACGTATTACTGCACAAGCATTGGCCAATGTAGCCGATACTTTAGCAAAGTTGAGTATGGATATGTGCTTATACCTAAATCAAAATTTTAGCTTTGTTTCTTTCCCTGCACAATTAACAACCGGCAGCAGTATTATGCCGCACAAAAAAAATCCTGATGTATTTGAATTAATTCGTTCACATTGTAATCGCATAAAAGCGTTACCCAATGAAATAATGTTACAAACCACCAATTTACCATCAGGCTATCACCGCGATTTACAGTTATTAAAAGAACATTTATTTCCTGCTTTTACCACACTTCGCCAGTGTTTAGAAATGGCAGGTTTAATGTTAGAAAACATTGAAATAAAAGAAAATATTATTCAAGATGAAAAATACCGTTATCTGTTTAGCGTAGAAGAAGTGAATAAACTGGTATTGCAAGGCATTCCCTTTCGCGATGCGTACAAACAAATTGGTTTACAAATAGAATCAGGTAATTTCACCTATAGTACCAACTTGCATCACACACACGAAGGCAGTATTGGAAATTTATGCAATCAACAAATACAACAACAAATGCAATCAACTTTAAAAGGGTTTGAGTTTAATAAAGCTGCCACTGCCATTGAACAATTATTGGCATCGGCTAAAAATGAATAATTACAGAGAATTTTTAACAATACAGACACCTATTTTAAAGCCTAATTCAAATTTCTTACTTATCATTGTGCATCAAATAAAAACATTAAACAATTAAATAATCATTTTCTACTATTAACCATTTTGCTGTATATGAATAAATTATTTCTTTCTTTAACTCTACTGTTAGCAGTTATTAGCTTACAAGCACAAACTAAAAAAACTACTACTACACACACTACTGCTAAACCAACACAAACACATGCACCACAATTATTGAAAACCGAAAAAGATTCTGCAAGCTATGCTTTGGGTATTAGTGTTGGCCAATCATTAGTAGCGCAAAATCTTTCAAACATCAACACGGAATTGTTTGTAAAAGGATTAAAAGAAATTACCCAAAAGCAAAAAGTAGCATTAACGGATGCACAAGTAATGAATATCATTACCGCTTATGCAGCCAAAATGCAGGAATTGAAAACACAGGAAAATATTGCTGCAGGAAAAAAATTTTTAGAAGCCAATGGCAAACGCCCCGGTGTAGTTACTTTACCGGATGGTTTACAATATGAAGTTTTAAAAACAGGTACCGATACTACTAAACCTACTTTAAACGATAAAGTTACTTGCCATTATCATGGTACCCTTATTGATGGAACTGTATTTGATAGTTCAGTTGATAGAGGTGAGCCTGCAACCTTCCCGTTAAATGGTGTGATAAAAGGTTGGCAAGAAGCTTTACAATTAATGACGGTAGGCAGTAAATGGAAAATTTATTTACCTTCTGACCTAGCCTATGGCAACCGCGGTGCAGGTGATAAAATTGGGCCCGGTGCTACACTTGTCTTTACAGTTGAACTATTGGGTATTCAACATTAAAATAAAAAAGTTAACCTAAACTTACCATTAAAAAGGAAAGTGTATTGCAGTTTTAACTAAACAAATATGCCCAATATTTATTATTTTCGTTGGGTATGAATGAATTGTACACGTTTATTTGGTTAATTGTTACGCTTTTATTCATTGGCTATTTTGCAGGTTATGAAATTGCCTTTTTAAGTGCCAATCGCTTAAGTATTGAATTAAAAAAGAAGCAAGGACGGAACGGAGGAATTATAGTAGGTAAGTTTTTAGAAAAGCCCACACAATTTATTGGCACCTGCTTAATCGGCACCAATTTGTTTTTAGTTGCCTATGGTTTGTTATTCGATGAATTGCTAAACTCTAGTATCTGGAATTTTTTTAAACGCTTCTTCGATATTGAGAACAGTTATCTAAAACTAGTTTTCAACACTTTGCTTTCCACATTGATTGTTTTAATATTTGGAGAGTTTATTCCCAAAGCTATTTTCAGAGCCCGAAATGATAGCTTATTAATCGTATTTGCCCCATTGGCCAAATTCTTTCATAACATTTTTCAGCCATTGGCATTATTCTTTGTTGGTATTTCACAATGGATTTTAAAATACATTTTTAATGTTCCTATAAAAGACAAAAGTGAAGTTTTTAGTAAAGTAGATTTAGAACATCTATATCAACAAAATAAAGACAACGATGAAGAAAATGCAGAAGTGAATAATGAATTATTTGAAAATGCATTAAGCTTACCCATGGTAAAAATTCGCCAGTGTTTGGTACCACGCACCGAAATAGAGGCAATAGAAATGCATACTCCGCTGGAAGAAGTGAGAGAAAAATACATTCAAACCAAATTGAGTAAATTAATTGTGTATGAAGATACCATTGATAATATTTTAGGCTACATACACCAGTTAGATTTATTTAAAAAACCAGCATCCATTAAAGATATTTTATTGCCCATACCCACGGTACCGGAAACCATGAGTGCTACTGACCTCATTAGCAAATTTTCTAAAGAACGCAAAACCATTGCCTGGGTGGTTGATGAATTTGGCGGCACAGCAGGAATAGTAACATTAGAAGATGTACTAGAAGAAATTTTTGGAGAAATAAAAGATGAATACGACACAGAAGAATTGGTTGAAAAACAAATAGCGGAAAAAGAATATTTATTAAGTGGTCGTTTGGAATTAGATTATTTAAATGAAAAATATCATTTAGAATTTAATGACGAAGAGTCTGAAACTTTAAGTGGTTTTATTATCAATAAACATAGTACCATTCCCAAACCCAAGGAAAGAATTATTATAGGCCCCTACCAATTTGATGTGCTGAATGTGAGTGAAACACGCATTGATATGGTAAAATTAAAAATACTAGAATAAATTGGGTCGAAAATGAAGCCCTTTACCGGCTTTAATTTGTTAAATAGATATTTTTGCGTTTTTGCTGCCTTCATCCCTTTAACTTTGCGCAAATTGAATTGTATAAACACCAGCAATGGCAAAATTTCGCAGAAAAAAAGAAAATACGGAAACTGCAGAAATGACCTTTATAGATCATTTGGATGCTTTAAGAATGCATATTATCCGCAGCGTATTGGTTATATTTATTAGTAGTATTGTAATTTTTATTTATCGCAACTGGGTATTCGACAATATTATTACCGGACCTATTAATCCTAATTTCATTACCTACCGCGTATTGTATAAAATTAGCCACTGGTTGGGCATGGGCGATGGATTGGCATTGCCACCGGTAAAAGTAAACATGCAAACCACCAGCTTTGGCGGGCAATTCTTAGGCAGTATTACTCTTTCTTTTACAATGGGAGCCATTGTTTCGGCGCCTTATGTATTTTGGGAATTATGGCGCTTTATTAAACCTGCATTAACAAAGCATGAATTAAAAAATACCCGCTTCGCTATTTTTTGGGTATCCTTTTTCTTCTTCTTGGGTGCAGCATTTGGCTTCTTTTTATTAGGCCCCTATACCTTCAACTTTTTAGCCAATTTTAAATTGGGTACTTTATCCATGCTGGAATCAAGGCCAACACTTACCGATTATTTAGAGAACCTTACCAACATAATTTTAGGTTGTGGTTTAGCATTTGAGTTACCGGTAGCTACACATGTGTTAACCCGTATTGGCTTGTTAACACCCATGTTTATGCGTCGTAGCAGGCGGTATGCCATCGTTATTTTATTAACCATAGCCGCATTCATAACCCCCAGCCCCGACTGGATGAGTATGATGATTGTTTTTGTTCCCTTAATGGCATTGTATGAATTCAGTATTCTGGTAGCCGCCAAAGTTTATAAGGAAGAACAGAAACGCGAAAAAGAAGAATGGGGATAGATAATGACTGTTCTACCATTAGTGTAATTCTTTTCTAATTTCAGTTAATCGCTTCGTAATTTCGGAACCTTTATAGGGAAGTTGGCCGTACATTAGTCTGCCAACTTTCACGTACATGAATGTTTTAATTTGTATTACTAAAACCAATTACACATGATGAAGAAAATGTTACTCGTGGCTGCGTTGTTTGCCACATGGCAATTACAGGCGCAGACCGGCGATGATGCTGCCCAAAAATTTGCACAGCTTATTACGCCTACAGCTTTAAAAGAAAAATTAACCATTTTAGCCAGTGATGAAATGGAAGGCCGCGAAACCGCTACTCCCGGTCAAAAAAAAGCCGCCGCTTACATTGAAAGTGAATTTAAAAAATTCGGCTTAAAGCCGGGCAATGGCAACAGCTATCAGCAATACTACCCCGTTTATCAAGATGAATTAACCGGTGAACAATTCCGCATTAATGGTGTAAGCTATAGCTGGGATAAAGATTATAATTTTTCTATCAATGCGCTGCAAGATGGCCAATTTAATTATCAACAAATAGTATTTGCCGGCTATGGTATTGTTGATGAAAAAGCTGGCATTAATCAATATAAAGGTTTAGATGTTGCCGGTAAATTGGTAGTAGTATTGGAAGGAGCACCCAAAGATTTAATGGAAAAAATTAATGCACCCAACAACCGCTTTAGTCCTTTTGGTATGTATGCAAAAGTAATGGCTGCTCGCCGCTTAGGGGCAGCAGGAATTTTGTTGGTATCAAAAGAATACCCACGAGAAAAGCCTGTTTCAAAAATGGGTAATATGTACTTAAAAGCCAATGAAGGAAAACCCTTTATCAATGCTACTATTTCTACAGCAATGGCCTCTGCTTTATTAGGAAGAACAGCCCCATTAAATTGGAATGATTTAGCTGCCATTAATCCGGGTACCTATACAGCCGATGTGCAAATAGCCATGCACAAAAAAACCAATGAGTTACAAAGCAGCAATGTAATTGCATTTTTACCCGGTACCGATAAAAAAGACGAATATGTATTTTTAACTGCGCACTACGACCACTTAGGTAAACACGACGGTAAAATATATTATGGTGCCGATGATGATGGCTCAGGCACAACAGCTGTATTACAAATGGCTGAAGCCTTTAGTGCTGCTGCCAAAAAAGGGTATAAACCCCACCGTACCATTGTTTTCATGACGGTGAGTGGCGAAGAAAAAGGCTTATGGGGCAGTGAATATTATTCTGAACATCCCATCTTTCCTTTGGATAAAACTTCCGTTGACTTAAACACCGATATGATTGGGCGTATAGATACCGAACGCAAAAGCGATGACACCTTGAATTATGTTTATGTAATAGGCCACGATAAATTAAGCAGCGAATTACCCATTATTAATGAAGCTGCCAATAAAAAATATGTCGGCCTGAATTTAGATTATAAGTACGATGATCCACAAGATCCAAATCGTATTTACTACCGTAGCGACCACTATAATTTTGCAAAAAAAGGAGTACCTATTTTATTCTTTTACGATGGTATGTTGTTAGCCGATTATCATAAGCCAACTGATACTGTTGATAAAATTAATTTTGATTTGATGAGCAAAAGAGCCCAAATGATATTTTATACCGCATGGGAAATGGCCAATCGTAATAATATGTTATTACGCGACAAACCTTTGAATATGCCCAATGCCCGTTAATTAGTTTTGTTTTGCTATATACAACAACCCCATACCGTTTGGTATGGGGTTGTTATTTAAAAACATTTATAATTGTAAATAAAACTTACTTTCCATTAAAACTATTGAATGCATAATAAACATTTGCACGACTTAATAATTGATACAAACTTCCAATTAAATCATTATCTGTTGGGCGTAAGGGAAATTTAGTTGATAAAATATAGCTATTAGGCGGTAATACCATAAAACGGGGCACCTCTGTTATTTGATATTGATGCAAAAAAGCATTATCATCAATTGTTACTGCACAATATGCACATGCTGGCAGGCAATTTCTTGATTTTAGAAAATTTTTTCTAGCATTTTTATTGATGATTAGATATCTAGGTATAAATTGGAATTGTAGTACATAAACAGCCATAATCAGTATAACTACATTCGCAAGTTTTCGATGCAATTGATTTAGCATCAGATACAGAATCAATGCAAACTTGTACCAGTCCGCCCTTAATTTGTTTCATTTCATCTTTAGTTAAAGATTCCATTTATTTAACTTGTAAAAGCTATTTAAATTCAAATTTTCGGCAGGAAAGTTTCATCGCTTGAAGGACATCCATATTTTTTTTATTGTTTTTCGGATCATAATTGAATAAATAAAAAAAGCATATAAAATATTTTGAATTAGCAATGGGAAAATCCATACAAGTTTCAAAATGGAAATAATTTAATACAACACCATTTATAAAAAAATCACCAATACAATACAGATGAACTTTTTGCATTTATAATAACTCTGCAATCTCATAGTACTTTATCATATACTAGTTTTTTTCATATAAACCGTATATATACTTCTAGATTTTTTTTCTTCTTTGCTCATAATATACCCAATTTCTTTACAGTTAAATATACTTGCTAATAAAGTAATAATTAAACGCTCTGTGGATATTAATCGAAGACTTTTCATAAATGAAAATAGCCGGTGAAACGCCTGCTGCAGAGCAAAAATTGTTAACCGGATAAGTCAATGTTAAGTAATGCTTTTATTTCAGTGCAAGCATTAAATAACTTTAAACAAAAAAATGCAAACAAAAAAACTTAACTTTATATCCATTTGCAGCAGCAACTGAGCTGCCCTAAAATAGAAAAATTAAGGCGGGGCTGGCTATTACAACCAATGTAATTTTTATTGTAAATCAAATAACGATTGAACCCCACAGGAGAACTTTGTCCTTACTTTATTGATGGTGGGAATGAAGATGTAAAAATTTGCCAGGGCATATAATTTTTTAAATAAAGATGCACTATACTGGATTGTGTACTTTCAAAATATATAAAATGAAAACAATCATCAGCTCCTGTCTATTTTATTTTCCAATAATATTATTCGCACAAAAAGCGAATAGCACTTCAGGCATTTTTGAATTGGAAGGCAGACTAACAGGTAAAGATACCGGAAATATTTATTTGGCTTACTATGATGCCGTGGAAGGTTATATCAAAAAAAGCAGTTCCTTAAAAAATGGCAACTTTGATTTTAAAGGCACACTATCATCACCATGCATGGCAACACTGTATTTAAATAAGAATTATCAATCTGTAGACGACAGTAATGTTGCAGAATTTTTTATTGAGCCCGGAAAAATAAAATTGAAGGCATCGTATAATGCATTGAAAAAAGCAATTGTAACAGGTTCACCTACGCAAGTAGATTATGAACAATATTTAATTCAAACAGATATGCTCAATCAAAAGGCAGATAGTATTTATAAGGCATTGAATAAATTATATACTGATGAAAAAAACTTAAAAATTAAAGATACAATTTTAGAAAATGAGTTATTGGCTGAAAGAAAAAAAATAAGACTAGAACAAACACAAAGCGATTTAAAGTATATTTTAAAATACCCCCAATCATTTATTAGCGCTTATTTATTAATGTATAAAATAAACAACTTATCTGTTGATACTATTCAAAAATATTATGACAGGTTAAATCCAGCTGTGCAACACTCAGTAAATGGCAAAGTTATACACACTTATCTTTTACAACAAGCCGGTACAAAAGCACCAAATTTTGAAGGATATGATATAATAAGTGGAAAAAAAATCACATTACACCAGTACAAAAACAAAAAAATTGTATTGCTTGATTTTTGGGCAAGCTATTGTACACCATGTAGAGAATTAACCCCCTATTTTAAAAATCTATATCAACAATACCATAAAGCAGGCTTAGAAATAATTGGCATATCTAATGATGACAAGAGGAAAGATGCATGGAGAAAAGTAATTACCGATGACAATTTATACCAATGGCCGCAAATCTTGCAGCAAGTGGGCACAAAAAATGATATAGGTAATTTATACGGCGTAAGTGCAATACCATGCATATTTATTATTGACAAAGATGGAAAAATTGCATTAAGAATGGAAGGAAATGATGAGAAAGAAAAAATTGGAGTTATTTTAAAGAAGATGATCAGTGAATAATATATTAGATACGAAAATTATTTGTTAAAATCATAGATTATAATATCGCTTAATAAAACCGAATATAATGCAAATGAAAGTCATTATATTGACAAGGAATTTAAGTGAATAAAATGCCTTTAAACACTCTTTATGTTTGTTCTATATAGAATGGATAAGTGTTATTTATAAAAAATATATTGTCTCTACAATAATGGAAAAATAGCTGAATAGCCCTTCAAACGTTGGAACTTTCCTACCTATAAAAAATGGAGAGTATTTTATTTATTAAAATTGAAACAAATGAAACCTTTAACTAAAGAAGAAATGAAACAAATTCAAGCGGAAGAAGATTTTGGTTATGGCGCGGGCATTTATTGTGTTGGCAAAGCGACTGGTGATCAATGCGGCACCAAGTCTTGCATCTGCGAAAATCATTCTGGTAGTCTTTTTTGTACATCAAGCAGCAAATCGTACCTAAAATAAACATTTGCTGAATTTACAGTTTTTCAGCATATAATAATAAGTTGTATGCTGGCTTTTAAAACAATCTATTTATGATAAGATTAATTCTTCAGCTCTTATTTCTTTGTTCGTTAAGCATAGCAGAAGCTCAAACCAATTGCCGCATTAGTGGAACCATCAATAAAATAGAAAAAGGATATTTAAAATTAGTGAAAAATATAGAAAATAATGAGTTGGCTACATCTGTACTATATCAGGGAAATCGGTTTCCCGATAGTATACAAGTAAACAAACATCTTTTTACCATTAGCGGGTTTATTCAGCAACCGGCTTTGTACAGATTAATCAATCTTGAAAATGATTTTATTACTGAACCGTTTTTTATTGACACAGGATACCAAAATATTACTTTTCAACAAGCCGCCAACCACAATCCTTTTGATGTAGGTTGGGGCGTTGAGATAAATTATAATTCAATTCAAGATACTTTCATACATTATTTGAGTTTGTTTGATATAGTAAATAAAAATTTTTTGGCACTTTATGATACTACTAATTGTGAAGTGATAAAAAATATAGTTGATAAAAAAAATTGTTTTGCAAATTTTGAATTTCAAAGAAATAACTATAGAAATCAAAGAGATAGCATTATAATAGAATATATCAATACGCACCCAACATCAAGTATTAACCCTTGGATTTTATATTGGCAAATCAACAAAATGGGGTATCGGTCATGTTATGCTACATTATTACAAGAAAAAAAAGAAGCATTTACCCCCGCCATTCTTAAAATATTTACTGAATTTTTACAACAATTAAAAACAAGAACAATTGGTGAACCATTCCCATTGTTACAATTTATTGAAGCAAGATTGCCCCAATGGAAGCAATCAGTGCCCAAATATACTTTAGTTGATTTTTGGTACAGCAGTTGCAGCCCGTGTATTGGACAATTTGAATTATTGAAACCTATTTACAAGCAATACCATACGCAAGGATTTGAAATAATTGCTGTTACAACCGATGCAGCTTCTACATTACAACAATATAAAGCAGTTTTAGCACAACATCAATATCCCTGGATTCAATGTATAGATACTGCCGGGCAAAAGGCACAATCCATTTACATTCAGAGTTATCCCAGTAACTTTTTAATTAATCAACAGGGTAAAATTGTAGCAACAGATATTACACCTGAACGTTTAGCTACTTTTTTAAAAAAAGAATTTTTGTAAAAAATTTAGGTAAAACCGACATGCTAATTTCAATTCCATCAAAAAGGTAAATACAGACATTTAATCTCTATTTAATTTTCACTAATTAAGAAAATTATATGGATTTCCCCATTGTTAATTCAAAAAAAATAATATATTATTGTATTGTATTTATTCAACTATTCTCCAGAAAATAATTGAAATATTTGAATGGCCATTCAAACGGAGAAACTTTCAGTCTGTTAATAATGGAGAGTATTTTTTAAAATTTAAACAAATGAACCCATTAACAAAAAATGAAATGAAACTAATTTTGGGTGGTAGCACTCGTATGATCTGCATTTGGACTTTTACTGGTGGAAGAACAGCGCAAGCACTTTGTATTGACGGCGGTGGAACTTGCCAAAGTACAGAAGATGCAGCTTGCTTAGCAAATGATTCTTGCGTTAACGTAGATTGTAGATAGAATCATTAATTATTTTCTTACTGATATATCAGTAAGAAAATAATTAGTTAATACCCACATCTTAATATTGAGTAACAATTTAGTTATTTGCAATGAAATACATTTATTGTTTTATATTGACTATATCATTAGGAGTACATGTTACAAATGCACAAAAAAAATGGATTGTTCAGTACCAATACACCTTATCATCTGAACTAAAAGACTCAATGGCTTTTGATATACTTAGACCTGCATATTCAGGATTAATGACTACACCTGACAATTTTTTCTTTAATAAAACAATTTTAGAATACCATCATAATAATAACCTAGCCACTACAACTTGCAGTTATGATTGTAATGATACTTCTAGCGCATATCTTTTTGATGGTATAGGCCATTACATTTTTGTAATACCAGGCGACACAGTTATTATCCATATCCAAAATAAAATAAATGTAGCAGACTCACCACATCATTTTTATAATTACCAAATACAATATGAAGGGAGAAATGCATCATCCTATGCCATTTTTGATTCATTAGAAAATATTGGTGGAGATATGCGATTGCCGAACATAAGTTTGGTACAGGCAAAATACAATATTGATACTCTATATGCAATGACTAAACAATTATTCGAGCAACGAAAAAGCTTTTTGAAATTATATTCAGAAAAGAATAAAATTCCATTAACCATTCAAAAATTAGCTAATGCCGAAATATATGCCTCATTTTATTTTACGCTATTTGAAAACGACAGTGCTATAAACTATTTAACTAAAAATAAAAATAATACATACAACCCGTATTTTACTACATTCGATAGCCCCAACTTTAATGACCCATATATATATTTCAATACTAACCTCAGCCAATTAGCCGCTTCATCTTACTGGGTTTCCAAATCTAAACTTGAAACAGGTTACGAAGCATTATACACTAATGTTGGTTTAAAAAACATATATGAAGATATTAAGGAAAAGAAAATGGATAGTCGCATAAAAAATCATCTTTTAGCTGAGATGTTAGTATGGAGCGTTAAGTTTAAATTAGATTGTTACGATTCTTTGGTTCAAAATTTTTTTCAATTTTGCAATAATAATGGTTATAAATCATTTTTAACCGAAACTATACTTGAAGAAAAGCAAAAAGAAAAAAATGAAAAAGTATACTCACTTTATGATGCAATGGATGCACTTGTTGTTCCTTATAATGGAAAAGCTATAAAACTGAATAATATATTTTATAAGAATAAATATGTATTGATTGATTGTTGGGCTTCTTGGTGCGCTCCCTGCCTTAAAGAATTACCTTATGGGTTTAATTTAGCAAAAAAATATAAAAATAAAATTGATTGGATTTATTTATCATTTGACAGAGACACTTCGGCCTGGAAAAAGAAAAGCAAACTATTAAATTTAAAAACAAAAAGTTTTATTCTTGAACAACAGTTTAAATCTGCGTTTGCCTTACATTTTGGTATCAACTCAATACCACGATATTTATTATTCAGTCCGAAAGGTAAACCCATACAAATTAATTTACCACGCCCTTCGAGAGAAAAAGAAATTGAAAACATTTTGAATAATTTATTGTAACAGAACAATTATACTCTTAAGAATAAGTGTTAATTGTAACCCACTTGCAGCCCGTGTATTTGCAATTTGAATTATTGAAACCTATTTACAAGTAATACCATATTCAAGAATTTGAAATAATTGCTGTTACAACCGATGGTGTTTCTACATTACAACAATATAAAGCAGTTTTAGCACAAAAAAAATCTCTGGAGGCAATATATTGATACTTTCGGCAAAGAGGCACAATCCATCTATATTTAGAGTTATCCCAGTAACTTTTTAATTAATCAACAGGGTAAAATTGTAGAAACAGATATTACACCTGAACGTTTAGCTACTTTTTTTTAAAAAAAGAATTGTTGTAAAAAATTCAGGTAAAACGTTTTGCTAAATCAATTGCATCAAAAAGGGAAAAAACCATTCAATCAATAGTTAATTTTCACCAATTGAGAAAATTGTAGAGATTTCCCATTGTCAATTCAAAAAAAATTATATATTATTGTATTTATTCAACTATTGTCCGTAAAAAATTGAAATATTAGAATGGCCATTCAAACGGTGAAACTTTCAGTCTGTTAATAATGGAGAGTATTTTTTAAAATTTAAACAAATGAACCCATTAACAAAAAATGAAATGAAATTAATTAAAGCTGGCAGTAATGTTGAAATAGATAATAATAGCTGCCCTGCAACATGTAATACCAATTGTAATGCACCTGACTGTAAATGTGATACAAATGGAAGTAATGTTTGTGATAAAAATTACTAATTGAATCAACTATTCAAAGATATTAATAAAACAATGAGATTAATAGATTCTATCATGTAATTATTTTAAATTCAATGTGAAAAAAATAATTCTTTGTTTAGCATACATCAGTATTGGCTTTATACAAGCACAAACAATTGATAAACATTTTACCTTAAATGGCTACATTAATTGTGATACTGGTACTATTCGATTGATATTAACCGGTGATAGTTCCAATTATCCCCCTATCCATTCTTCAACGATAGAAAAAATTCAAAATGGTCAGTTTTCATTTAGTGGCACTTTATCATACCCATTAGCATTTCGTCTTTTATTCATAGGAGCAAAAGAGTATATTTCAGACCAGTTTTATATTGATGCCGGGACACAAACCATCACATGCCATGTTGATTCCCTCCGTGAAATTCCTGACATAAATAATAAAACAATGCAGGAATTGCGCCAATTTAAGCAACATCATTATACAGTAGAGACCATACAACAATATACTAAAAAAAATCCGGATTCATACATGGCATTGTGGCAATTGGCAAGAATGCTTTCTTTCAATTACAATCCCCATTTAGATACAGCATTTGCTTATTTGTCTGATGCGGTTAAAATGAGCTATACTGGTACCAGTTTAGCTAAAAAATTAAAAGCTGCCTCTAGATTAAGCCTGCATCGTGTTTTTCCAAATTTAACATTATTAGACAGGTCTAATCATCCTACAAAACTTTTTACACACCGACAATCGAACAAGTATATACTGATTGATTTTTGGTTCAGCCATTGTAACCCTTGTATTGGGCAGTTTTCACAATTCAAACAAATATATCAGCAATTCAAAAATGTTAATTTTGATATGATTGGGATATCTATTGATGACAATCAAAATATAGTAAACTGGCAAAAGATAATTGATGAACAACAACTACCATGGAAACAATTATTAGATAAAAACGGCGAGCAGGCCTACAAGTTAGCCATTGATACTTACCCTAGAAACTTTCTTTTAGATAGTAATTATGTTATTATCCGAAAAGATATAACACCTGAAGCTTTAAATAATTTTTTAGCTGAAAAAAAATGAATAAACATGAATCTTCTTTTCATAAAGTTCCATAAAAGAAAATATTACTAAATCAAATTCTGGGATATACAAGCAGCAAACCGTAAAAGTCAATGCAAATGAACGCTCTAAGATCCTTTCAAAAAATCAATCACTTAAAATATTTTAATAATACAAAAAAATACTTAAACTTTACAATTTACAGCAGTAATGAGCAAGAATGAAGTTAAAAAATTAAAGCATGCACATAAATAAACGCCGGATGTACCTTTTCATTAACAGCGACAATGGGTGTGGTGGTGGAAGCAACTTTGTTAATTGTAATGGTTCCACAAGTGATTGTCAAACAGTTGCAGATCAAATTTGCGCAGCATCCAATTGTTGTGATGATGTTGTATGCGGATCGACAAATTAGGTAAAATAAAACGGAAACACATCTATTATACATTAATTAACGACAGTAATTAATCAAAACAAAACAAGTGAAAAAATTTTTTGTTACACTTATATTGATAATTTTAAAAATAAATGCTTTTTCGCAGGTGACTATCCATTTCATAGATTCAGAAAAAGTACATCCGGATAGTTTTTATTTTAAAATATATGCACCCATTAATACACAAGGAACGCTGTTTGCGAATCCATATTATTTAGACACAATAAAGGCATATGATATAACAAATAATAGATCTAAAACGACAGTAGAATACCAAATAAAAGATACTTCGATAGGTTTTTTTGCTGATTTGTTCGGAAAAGAAACAATTCTTATACCGAATGATCAAGTCAATATTCAAATACATAGAAGAGGCGTAAGAGATGATAGCATTAAAATAAATAATAGATTTTATGCATATTGGGCCTATGATTATATCTATCAGGGAAAAAACAAGTATTTATATACTATACTTGACACGCTTACCTATTACACAGGATATGTTTATAAATATTTTATAAAATTTGAACCTGACAAATATTCGTTAAATGATTATTACGATTCTGTAAGCAATATTTATTTATCAAGATTAAAGATAATTCATCAATATACCTCAAAATATAACATTCCGAAAGGTATAGCTGAACTTGTAAACGCAGAATGTTATGCAGCTTATGTAATAAACTTGTTAATACCATTACAGGGTAATGACATTTTACCTGAAAAGTATGCCAGTACACTAAAAAACATTGATTTTAATTATCGCTATTTATTTAAAACGCCCTTATACGCTGATGCTTATTTAGATTATGTTGAAAAGTATTTGGTTAAATATTTGCAACAAACTACCAATCCTGAAAATACCTTTCAAGCAACTTATTTGGCCATAAAAAATGCATTCCCCAATTCAAATACCGGTGCCATTTTATTGTCGAGATACATCATGAATAATGAAAAAAAACATTTCTCGTGTTTTGATAGTTTATGTAACAATTTTAAATTCAACTATCCTACGGCCTCACAAATTCATATCCTTGATTCACTGGTGGAAAGGCATAGAGAAAAAAATAAAATAACTAAAAACGATGCCTTTAGTGCTTTACTTTTATCGGCTACTATGCAATTTTCCAATATTCAAAAATGTTTAAATAAAAAACCAATCATCATTAATTGTTGGGCATCTTGGTGTAGCCCATGTATTAAGGAAATACCGATACTGGAAGCAAAAATGAAAGAATATAATGACAATATTGATATCATTTATATTTCATTTGATAACAATAAAAGTGATTGGTTAAAAAAACAAAATGAATTAGGTATTAATCAACAGCAATCTTATTTACTTATCAATAATTTTAAATCTGCTATGGCTAACTATTTTGATATCACTGCTATTCCTCGCTTAATTTTAGTAGATGCAGATGGAAATATAGTTAATGAACATTTGCCATCGCCGAATAATGATGCATTCAAAAACGACATTGATGCAGTATTAAAGAAAAATAAATTATAATTGAAGATGATTAATAGCTTTATGTTAAATGATATATGTAATTTGAAAAAGTACAAAAAGCTATAATAAAAAATTGCACTTATTTCTTGAAGTTAATAGTTTAAACAGATACGAAAGCATACATTTTCTTGTTACATTTTATATAATATTCCAATTGCTTGAATATTACAAAGGCCGGTACCTTTAAATAGTGCCCGGCCTTTGTTGAATAGTATGGTTGCGGTACAAGTGTGCGACGCAACGGAAGTGTAATAGTAGCAATACTGCCGACTACCTAAAAAATTACCAGCCCAATATCCATGCAAACATTAATGGCGCTACAATGGTAGCATCACTTTCAACAATAAACTTGGGTGTATGTATATCTAATTTTCCCCATGTAATTTTTTCGTTGGGAACAGCACCGGAATAAGATCCGTATGAAGTTGTTGAATCGCTGATTTGGCAGAAGTAACTCCAGAATGGAACATCGTGCCACTCTAAATCTTGGTACATCATGGGTACTACACAAATGGGGAAATCGCCGGCTATACCACCGCCAATTTGGAAGAACCCTACCCCCTTGCCGCTACTGTTTTCGCGGTACCATTGGCTTAATGTTACCATGTATTCAATACCGGATTTCATGGTTGAAGCTTTTAGCTCGCCTTTAATAACATAGCTGGCAAAAATGTTGCCCATAGTGCTATCTTCCCAACCGGGTACTATAATAGGAATATTTTTTTGTGCTGCAGCCAACATCCAACTGTTTTTGGGATCTATTTCATAATACTGCTCTAACACCCCGCTGAGTAACATTTTATACATATACTCGTGTGGGAAATAGCGCTCGCCTTTATTATCGGCCTCTTTCCAAATTTTGAAAATATGTTGTTGCAAACGACGAAATGCTTCTTCTTCAGGAATGCAAGTGTCGGTAACGCGGTTGTAATGGTTTTCGAGTAAATCCCACTCTTCTTGTGGACTTAAATCGCGGTAATTGGGCACTCGTTTATAATGGCTATGTGCCACAAGATTCATAATATCTTCCTCCAAATTAGCACCGGTGCAGCTAATAATTTGCACTTTATCCTGCCGAATCATTTCGGCCAATGAAATACCTAATTCAGCTGTACTCATGGCTCCGGCTAGTGTAATCATCATTTTGCCCCCTTCCAGCATGTGGGCTTCATAAGCTTTTGCAGCATCCATTAAAGCGGCAGCATTAAAGTGACGGTAATGATGCTGTATAAATTGAGAAACAGGACCTTTTTGCATACTTTGCTATTTTAAGGGGGCAAAAATAAATTTTTTGAACGGTTTTAACGGTTAATATTTAGCTTGTTTTGTAAGGTGTTATAAAAACTTATACATTTGGTTGCCTTTACCCTACATGAATATGCTGATAAGCGTTGTAATCCCTGTTTTTAATGAGGAATGGAATATTCCCATTATTAGCAATAGTATTGCTAGCCTTTTTAATGCTATACCCTATGACTATGAAATACTATTTGTAAACGATGGCAGTACCGATAATAGTTTACAAGCTTTAAAAACAGTAGCTTCTGAAAATAAACACATTAAATACATTTCATTTTCAAGAAACTTTGGGAAAGATAATGCCTTGTTGGCGGGATTTGATTTTGCCAAAGGCGATGCGGTAATAACAATGGATGCTGACATGCAACATCCGCCTGAATTAATTCCAAAGCTAATTGATTTATGGCAGCAAGGCAATGCCGTTGTGTACACGTACAGAGAAGACAAGAATGAGCATGCCGCAAAAATGAATCAACTTTCTTCTACATTTTTTTATAGGCTCATCAATCATTTATCGGATGTTGAATTGGAAGATGGTATTGCCGATTACCGATTGCTTGATAAAAAAGTAGTGGCCATTTTAAATAATTTGCATGAAGACCGACCTTTTTTCAGAGGTTTGGTAAAATGGGTAGGCTTTCAACAAATTGGCATCCCTTACAAACCAAATGCCCGGGCTACCGGTGAACCTAAATATAATCATAAAGCTTTGGTACGTTTAGCGTTACAAGGGCTTACTTCATTTAGTGTAAAGCCTTTAAACATAGCCATTTATTTAGGTTTCAGCTTTTCAGCACTTTCCGTTTGTTACTTACCTTATGTATTATACAGTTTGTTATATGGCAAAGCCATTTCAGGTTGGGCATCAACCATTGTTACCATTGTTTTTTTTGGAGGATTGCAATTAATGATTTTAGGTATTATGGGTATTTATTTGGGGAAATTATTCATGCAAAGTAAACAAAGGCCTAAATATATTATTGATGAAACAAATATTCAGTAGCAATGGAAAGTACCTTGCAAAAACAACAGCAATCATTCATATATCAATTATATAAACAACTTAAAAGCAACAGAGTAGCCATTATTATTTGGTTTGGATTATCATTAGCTACTATAATTATACAAGTTATTGGCCAAGACAGGTTTAATAACTTCCAAATTTTTCGATATGTATTTTTCCATACACTTCAACAAGCCAATTTATATTTAGAATATCCGCAAACCTATGGTGATGTAAATTTATATGGGCCATTTTTTAGTATTGTAATAGCACCATTTGCAGTATTACCTAAAGATATGGGTGCCATTGCATGGGTATTATTTAATACAGCTATGTTGTATTGGGCTATAAGAAAATTACCCATACAAAAAGAGGGACAAAATTTTATTTTGGTATTTGCATCCGTTGAAATGATGAATGCTTCCTCATGGGTACAAAGCAATGCGTTTATTGCAGCTTGTATTATTTTAGGGTTTTGTTACATTTGGGAAGGAAAAGATAAATGGGGCCTTTTTTTCATATTAATTGCCACTTTTATTAAATTATATGGCGTTGTAGGGTTTGCTTTTTTCTTTCTTAGCAGACGAAAAATTCATTTTATAAAATGGACTATTATTTGGTCAATTTTATTTTTTATTGCACCTGTTTTAATTGCTCCCTTTAAGTTTATTGCTCAAAGCTATATGGATTGGTTTTACGCATTATCAGCTAAATCGGCTAAAAATATTCGTTTAGACATTCAAAATGATTATCAGGATATTTCTGCGATGGGAATATTGAGAAGGATTTTTAAAATTAATTACTTAAAAGACATATGGGTATTAGGTCCGGCTGTATTGTTATTCTTATCGCAATATTTGCAATTTAAAAATTTTAACAACTTACGATTTGCATTGTATCTTTTATGTTCAGTACTATTATTCACGGTTATATTTAGTACCGGTTCCGAATCTCCCACTTACATCATTGCTTTTCCGGCGGTTTGTTTATGGTATTGGCTACAACCTAAACAATTAAGTACTACTATTTTATTTGTGTTTGCTTTTGTAATAACCAGTTTTTCTTATTCGGATTTATTAACACCTTGGTTTCGTGAAAGTATTGCAAGACCTTATGCCATAAAAGCTTTACCGAATGTTATTGTTTGGATAATACTGATTGTGCAAATTTCGCGACAGCAATTCTTGAAAATTTCTGAACAAAAACTTAATAACTTACTTACCTAAGCAATGAGAAAAGGAAATTTCATATTACTAAGCTTTGATGTAGAAGAGTTTGATTTGCCATTAGAATATGGGCATAACATGAGTATGGAAGAACAAATGCAGGTGGGTAATAGTGGCACCACTATTATGCATAATACTTTACAACAACACAATATAGCTTGCACGTTATTTACTACTGCCAACTATGCTATTCACCATAAAGAACAAATTAGCCTATTGGCACAAAAGCACGAAATAGCATCGCACACCTATTATCATAGCCAATTTGAAGAAGCCGATTTGCTCAATTCAAAAAACACCCTTGAAGCCATTAGCAAGCAACGAGTAACCGGGTTACGCATGCCCAGAATGCAACAAGTAAATATAAAAGCAGTAAAAGCAGCAGGATACGAATATGATGCATCCATCAACCCTACTTGGATACCCGGCAGATACAATAACCGACATTTACCTCGTACGCTATATCAGGAAGAAAGTATTGTACGTATACCTGCATCGGTAACACCACACTTTCGTATTCCTTTGTTTTGGTTGGCATTTAAAAATATGCCACTATGGTTATTTACCCAATTTACTTTGCAAACACTACACAAAGATGGGTACGTAAGTTTATACTTACATCCCTGGGAGTTTACGGATATTTCAAGCTATCCCATTCCTGCTTATACCAAAAGGCACGCAGGTAAGAAATTAGAAGATAAATTGCATACACTTATCAGAACGCTTCAAAAACATGGGGAGTTTATAACTATGCAACAATTTAAAAATATTCAGTCAAGCAATATTTTATAAGTACTGTTGACTGAATATTTTTTTGATTATGGCATTAATTCCGTATACGTTTAAATTCGCTTACATTACCTGCAGGTGAAATTTGTAGCACAATAGTTTCCTGCTCAGTTAATAGTGATACATAATAGGAAACTTCATTTTCTGCACTTCTATACTCTATACAATCGGTTAGTTGATAAGGAGGGAAAGGATACTTTAAACTAATAGCTTTAATAGCACGTTCTGGTAATTTACTATAGTCCATTTTAGAAGTTACTGCAGTTAAATCACCATAACTGTCATAGAAGGCATTCATTTCTTTACCATTTAAAGTGAAACTAGCCCTAATGAACTGAGGAGTAACTTTCCAATCAACATTTTCGGCTTTTAAAAATTTTGCTGTAAACTTGTTTAATACGGTAAAGCTTACATCAGAAGCAGGATCGGTGGCGGCAGTAGCTGCAATAGATACTGTAATTAACGCCAGAAATAAAATTTTTTTCATTGTAAATAAATTGAAGGTTTTAAAATGTTTTTTTCACAAGGCAAAACTATTTTACCTTTTAAATGAAACGAAGCTGTTTGTGATTGGTAACAGGAATGTTTATTCGTTTTGTATGAACGGTAGAAAAAAACTTTCTGATATTTTTAAAAAGATTGAATGAAATGCAATACAGACAAGTATTACAGAAAATATTTTTTTTGAATAACTAGCATCACGAATGTGTGATGAAAGTGTAAATAAAATGATAACAAGTTGGATGAATGGAAAATAAAATTTTAAAAAACAGCAGTTATCATCCTTTATGAGTATACACTTATGAAAAAGTTAACATTGAAAAGAAATATCATTTAAAAAAAGTAACTCATTTTTATTTTTCATGATAATCTTCTTCCGTATTAATAGCCCAAATATTGTCTTTAGAAGTAATGCCGTGTATAATATTATTAACAGCTGCAATGGCTGTTAACATAGAATGATCTTGATTATTGTATTTATGCATACCATTGCGGCCAATTAAAAATAAATTGGTAAAGCTATCGGTAAACTGACGAATGACGTTAAATTGATGATAAGTGCCGAAATAAGCAGGATATGTTTTGGGCATTCGAATAAGTGTACTATCCATCACATCCTGCTTATCAATAATACCAATACTATGAAGTTCATCAATAGCAAATTGAATAAAAGTTTTATCATCCATTTGCCATAAATCATCCCCTTCATTACAAAAATATTCTAAGCCTATCCAAACCTTACTTGGGTCAGCAACAAGATAAGGCGACCAGTTATTGAAGATTTGCAACCTGCCAATTTTTACATCACGCTCCTGAATATAAATCCAATTATCGGGAACAAGATTATTGTGCAATGTGCTGTTTGAAGTATGAGTGATTGATAATTTATTTAATAGTAAGCCTACAGTTATAAAATCGCGATACTGTAACCCGTTACTAATATTTTGAATATTGATGGGAACTATATTACCCATTGCTGCAATCAGTTCCTTTACCGGCATGGTTGAAAAAAAATAATTACCGGATACTGAATGGGTATTACCATTCAAGGTGTTGATGTATGAAACAGATTGAATAGCATTATTTTGAACATTTACGGAATTTACTTTGGCATTTGTAATAATGATTCCACCTTTTTCGCGAATAATTGATGCAACAGTTTCCCACATTTGTCCCGGCCCCAACTTAGGGTACATAAATTGTTCAATTAAGGAAGTAACTACTTCTTTTTGTTGAATAGAATTTGACTTTTTAAATACTGATTTAATAGCATGCATTATTGCTTTAGAAACGGATAATTCTTTTATGCGTTGCGCTCCCCAATCAGCAGCAATGGCATTGCAAGGCATACCCCAAACTTTTTCAGTATAATCTTTAAAAAAAGTTTTATACAATTCACGCCCAAAACGATTGATAAAAAATTCTTCTAACGTTGTTACTTTTTTTAAAGGAAACAATCGAATAGCAACATAACTAATACCAATTTTAATTACCCGAACAACACCTAAATTTTGAAGCGTATGAAAGCTAAGAGAAATGGGATAATCGAAAAATTTTCTTAGATAAAAAATTCTAGAAACCCGTTTTCTAATTAACATTACCCTGTCTGTTTGATCAGGATTGGGACCGTTGGGCGAAAAAGCAACCGTTGTTTTCTTTCGGTGATAAGTAATTTCATTTGGAATAACTTCATTTGACCCTACCCCTTGAATGGGCAAAATTTGCTGCCACCATTGCATTACAACATCTGACTTAGAAAAAAAACGATGGCCACCAATATCTATTCTATTGCCTTTATAAACAACTGTTTTTGAGATACCACCCATATCGGCCGATTGTTCTAAAATAATAGGCTGAATGTTGGTTTTGGTAACCAATTCATAGGCAGCAGTTAAACCCGCCGGACCGGCGCCAATAATAATAGCTGTTTCAGACATATAAAATTGAAGATATTATTTAGAGCAATGCGAATATCCGATTTTGATAGCTCCAGCACATTAATTCAACATTAATTTATCCTTGTGATTTAAAATCACATTCAAACAATTATTTTTTTGAATATCAAAATAAATATTATATTGAAAAAAAATCCTGCTTCTATGCGTATTCAAACAATATTTTTATTTACCCTTTTAAGTTTTTGCTCATCATTGGCCTTTAATCAACAAAGTACTACGTTTAAAACTATTTTAACAAAAGCTGGCAATGAAAATAAAAATATTTGGATGTATGTTCAATCCAAAAGCTGCCAATTATGTAATGCATTAGCAAAAACCGCTTTAAATAGCGATGAGAGCATTCAATATATTTTGAAAAACGAATATGTTTTTTATACAACGGCTACCATACCTTCCGAAATTCAGCCGGACACCAGTGTTTACTACTTCCCGGAAACATTTTTTGGAATGATTATAACTGATACCAAAGGAAATATTTTAGCAGTTGATGCCGATGCGAGAAATCACCCTAACTATTACACCAACTTTAGTTATAGCATTAAGAATAAAGAGATGCATGGTGGCTCATTATTGCATCAACAACTACAAGCTTACAACTTAAACAATAAAAATTTTTATAACGCATATAACTTATTAAAAACCTTATTAGATTATAATATAGAGCCGGGTAATGCCTTATTGAATAGGATTGCTGAAACTATTCCTGCTGATTCTATTCATTCTACCACATTCATACAAACCTTAGCCAAAGCGGCACCTACTGTATCATCAACATTATTTAAATACTTAAGAAAAGATACTCGATTGTTTAGTGAAAGCTGGTACCAACTACCATTATCATTAAGAATGACCATTAATAGCAGAATTTTAACAAAGTCGTTGAACAGGGCAATTGCCGATACCAATTTTGTTTATGCCGTAGAAGCAGCACAGTTTATTGCGAATACTTATACCAACAAGGATGAGGGGAATCAGCAATTTGATGCCGCTTTGCTTCAATATTACTATGGCATTGGCGATACTACACAATTCATCCAAAAAGCATTGCGCTATTATGACAGGTATTTCCCTGCAACACTAATTGATTCCGTTCATACAGCGGATTCAATTTATGCAGCAAATAACAATGATGCATTCATGAAACAATTAAAAAAAATGAATATCCAAAATCCAACAGGAAATGGAAATTATTTCATAAAACGAACTACCATTATTTCACCCAACGGAACACGCATTGCCGGTGAATTACATAAAGGTGCTAAACAGTTGTATGAAATGACAAATGAGGTTACCTACCTCAACAAGGCATTAGAATGGAATTCAAAATCAATACGAGCGAATTTAAATGCCGACAATGCCAATACACAAGCCAGAATTTTATATAAATTAGGTAACTATAAAGAGGCCATTCAGTGGCAAAAAACAGCCATTAATGAAGTGAAAAAGAAAAATTTGGATACCGAGTGGTTTGAACAAAACCCGGAAAAATTACAATCATCCAAATCATAACATCTAACATTTTCAATATATATATTTCGCAAAGCCAAATACTGTATCTTTATTAGAATGAATTTTTTGGCACATGCATATTTATCATTTGGCCATAACGACATATTGGCCGGCAATATGATGAGCGATTTTGTGAAGGGTAACAACAATAAAAATAAATTTCCACCCCTTATACAAAAAGGGATTGTATTGCATAGACTGATTGATCAATATACAGATGAACATCCGGCCACTATTGCTGCCAAACAATTACTTAAGCCCAAAGTGGGATTATATGCCGGCGCATTTTTAGATGTGGTATATGATTACTTTTTAGCCAACGATAAACAAATCTTTCCTGCTGAAGAAGCATTACAGCAATTTAGTTTTTCGGTATATGATACCTTACAATTATATCAACCTTATTTTCCGGAAAAATTTAACATAGCCTTTCAGCATATGCAAACCCAAAACTGGCTATTGCAATACCGCTATTCGCAGGGTATTGCCAGAACTTTTGAAGGAATGATTCATAGGGCTCAATATTTATCAGCAGATATTACACTATTACCGGTGGTTGAAGAAAATTATTATTTTTTCGAAGATGCTTATCGGCTATTCTTTCCGGATGTTATTCAATTTGCTTCCAAACAAATGGCTATTCTTTTACAGGAAACTTAATTCAATTTATATTTGTAACGCTTTATTGGCAATATGCCATAATTACTTCAAAATTAATTTGAACCAACCCTGCATATCTGCGTTAATAAGGCATTATTCAACCACACATCAAAAACAAATAAGTATGAACAAGCTACTTGTTGTATGCACCTGTTTATTATTATCGCTGCCAATTATGGCACAACAAAAACCTACAGAATTAGATAAAAGTCCAATGGACATGAGTTATTGGCCCGACAATTACCCGCTGCTTAAAATGAATGGTAAGGTAAAAGATTTACCGATTGCAAGAATTATCTATAGTCGTCCACAAAAAAATAATCGTATTATTTTTAATGGCATTGTAAAATATGGCGAAATGTGGCGCTTAGGTGCTAATGAGGCTACCGAGGTGGAGTTTTTTAAAAATGTAAAAATAGGTGGAAAGGTAGTGCCAAAAGGTAGATATACCCTGTATTGCATACCTGAAGCGGATAAATGGACCTTAATTTTAAACAAAGACAATTATACCTGGGGCAATTACACCTATGATATCAAAAAGGATGTTTTACGCACCACTATACCGGTTGAAAAACTAACCAGTCCCATTGAAAACTTTACTATTTATTTTGAAGATGCCAAAGGAGGCAATGCTAATTTAATTATAGAATGGGACGATGTAAAAGCCACTATGCCCATTAGTATTGTACCTTAAGCAATAATTTTAAAAAAATTTTGCTACTGCCTTAGCAACCTATCGTTAAGGCTTTTTTATTGATTTTTGGCAAGGCATTCCTTAAACTTTTGCATCTTTGTTGAATAGCTAATTATTTAGCATCTATTTTTTCAACAACAAATGCATTTTTATGGAATTAGCAACTTTAATGATACATGCTGGAGCAGAACCCGATCCTTCAACCGGTGCAATAATGACACCGATTTATCAAACCTCTACCTTCGTTCAACAAGCACCCGGTGTACATAAAGGTTATGAATATGCTCGTAGCCAAAACCCTACCCGTTTTGCATTAGAAAGTGCGTTAGCCGCCATTGAGCAAGGTAAATATGCATTGGCTTTCAGCAGTGGTGTAGCTGCTACCGATGCTGTATTAAAATTATTGCAACCCGGTGATGAAGTAATTGCAGCAAATGATATGTATGGAGGCACTTATCGTTTATTTACAAAAGTGTATGAAAAATTTGGCATACACTTTAAATTCACGGATACAACACTTCCTCAAAATGTGCAAAACGCCATTTCACCAAAAACGAAACTTATTTGGATTGAAACACCTACCAATCCATTAATGAACATTACAGATATTGCAGCCATTGCAGCCATTGCCAAAAAAGCAAATGTGTTGTTGTGTGTAGATAATACCTTCGCTTCGCCTTTTTTACAAAATCCATTGTTGTTAGGTGCAGATATTGTTATGCATTCTGCCACTAAATATTTAAGCGGACATAGCGATGTTATACAAGGTTGTTTGGTAATGAATGATGATGCATTACGTGATCAATTATATTTTATACAAAAGTCTTGTGGAGCAGTTCCCGGCCCCATGGATTGCTTTTTGGTATTACGTGGCATTAAAACGTTACATGTGCGCATGGAACGCCATTGTGAAAACGGCGCTACCATTGCACATTTTTTACGTAATCACCCCAAAGTTGCCCATGTATATTGGTGCGGATTTGAAGACCATCCCGGCTATGCAGTTGCTCAAAAGCAAATGCGCGGCTATGGCGGCATGATGAGTTTTACATTGAAAGATGATAGCGTAGAAAACGCTAAGAGGGTACTTTCTTCAACCCACTTATTTTCATTAGCCGAAAGTTTAGGTGGTGTTGAAAGTTTAATCAATCATCCTGCTTCTATGACGCATGCTTCCATTCCAAGAGAAGAACGTTTGAAAAACGGATTAACCGATTCTTTAATTCGTTTAAGTGTGGGTATAGAAGATGAAAAAGATTTAATTGATGATCTTAACAAAGCAATAGGATAACCTTATTAAATCAAGAAAAATAATATGCAAATTTTAGTAGAAATAATTGGTTGGATAGGTGCTTTACTATTACTGGGTTCCTATTATTTAAATATGAGTGGAAAGCTTTCGGCCAAAGCACCACTTTATATTTGGAGCAATTTAATTGGCGGCCTTTGCTTTATTATCAATTCATCTTACCACCATGCCTTTCCATCCGTAATGGTTAATATTATATGGATAGGTATTGCCATTGGTGCATTAATAAAATCACAGCAACAAAAAAGGGGCACCGTTAGTAAATAGTGCCCCTTCTCAAAATATTATTGATTGTAACTATTGAAGTGTAAAATCTTTTTCTAACACATCACGTGAGTTACCCCCGACAAACACTTTAAAAGCACCGGGTTCAATATGCACATTACCTTCTCCGTCATAAAAAGCTAAATCATTATCGGTAATGGTAAAGCTCAATACTTTTTTCTCGCCAGGTTGTAAGTATACACGCTGAAAAGCTTTTAAGGCTTTTACCGGCTGAACGATAGATGCAGTCATTTGACGAATGTACAATTGTGCTACTTCATAACCTGGTTTACTACCGGTATTGGTTAATTCAACTTTTACTTGTAAAGGTGAGCCTTTTTTCATACTGGCTGAACTAAGCTGTAAGTTGCCATAATGAAAAGTGGTATAACTTAAACCAAAACCAAAGGGATATAATGGTTCATTGGGAATATCGCGATAGCGGCTTTTCCAGTTTAAGTCGCCTGAATCGGGTAAAGGTCTGCCGGTATTAAAATGATCATAGTAAACAGGAATTTGGCCAACCGCATAAGGAAAACTCATAACTGTTTTTCCGGAAGGGTTGTAATCACCACTCACAACATCGGCAACTGCATGGCCGGTTTCTGTACCTAAAATCCAAGTATAAACAATGGCATTAACATAAGGCTGAATAGCAGTTAATACCAAAGGCCTTCCGGCTGAAACTAATGCAACAATAGGCTTTCCGGTTGCATGCAAAGCTTTTAGTAAAGCTACTTGACCTTCACTAATAGCAGGATTAGCCAATGAACGATCTTCACCCGCTAACTTGCCGGTAAGGCCAACATTAACAATTACCACATTGGCATTTTTTGCAGTAGCCACAGCATTGTCAATTAATGCATCATTCGAACTGCCATCCGGTAAATATCCATCGCTGTATGTTATGTTACTATTCGCAAATTTTTCTTTCATACCCTCCAAAACACTTACAGCATCTTCAGCTTTTCCATTCGCAATCCAAAAGTCAAACATATCAGCTTTGCTTTTAGCATAATAACCTATTAAAGCAATAGCTGTATTACTTTTTGCGTCAATGGGTAATACGTTGTTTTCATTTTTTAACAATACGATGGAAGCGTCTGCAGCTTTTCGTGCTTCCATTCTATGTGCGGCAGTGAATTCTGTTGCTTTTTCACGAGCTACATCTGAAAATTTGTAGGGATCATCAAACAAACCCAGTTTAAATTTATAATAGAGTACCCTGCGCACATCATCATCAACTTGTTGCATGGTAATCTTGCCTTCCTTCAATAATTGCGGTAAATAATCCACAACCACTTTCGATTCCATGTCCATCATACTGCCTGCTGCTAATGCTTTGTAAGCAGCATCTTTCCTATTGGCCGCATAACCATGTGTAATCATTTCATCAAACGAATTCCAGTCGCTCACTACAAAACCTTTAAAGCCCCATTTTTTTTCTAAAATATCATGCACCAAATATTTATTACCACTGGCGGGAACGCCATCTACAATATTAAACGCATTCATAACAGTTGCGGCACCGGCCTTTACACCGGCATAATAAGGCGGAAGGTATTTATTCCATAAAGCCACTCTTGAAACATCTACTGTATTATATTCTCTTCCACCTTGCACTGCACCATAAGCTGCAAAATGTTTTACACAAGCCATTACATGCTCGGCATCGTTTAAATTACCTTGCAAGCCTTTTACTCTGGCTGCTGCAACCACACTGCCATAATAAGGATCTTCGCCTGCACCTTCCATTACACGGCCCCAACGGGGGTCATTACTAATATCGCACATGGGTGAAAATACCCAATTTAAACCCGCTGCGGCAGCTTCTTTTGCTGCAATGGAAGCATCTTTTTCAATTTGAGCAACATCCCAACTACAGGCTTCTGCTAAAGGAATAGGAAAAATTGTTTTATAACCATGAATTACATCAAAAGCAAATAATAGTGGAATACCTAAACGACTTTCTTCAACCGCAACTTTTTGCATAGCCTTGGTTTCTTCAGCGCCGGTTACATTTAAAAATGAACCCACTTTCCCTTGGCGAGTCATGGCAATTTTGGCTTGTTGGCCGGGATCGTTGGCTGCGGGACCGGTAAAAATACCACCATTCAATTGGTTTAACTGACCGGCTTTTTCTTCAGGGGTCATTCGCTTCAACAAATCGTTAATACGCGCCTCAATAGGGGCTTTCGCATTTTTATACAATGGCTGTTGTGCCCGAATAAATCCTGCAGTTGCAAGCAGGCCGAACAAAATAACTGTTTTTTTCATGTATCTATATTTTAGAATAAAAGCATATATGTACAATATTCGCGCAATAAACACTTGGTGAACTTTGGCGTTTAACATAGGTTTGTGCCATAAAGTTAAGCTGCATTGTAAGCATCTGTATTAAGAAGTTAGGAAATAGATAAAATAATACCAGAATTATGTTGAAAAAGTCAAATTTAGCTTTAAAAGATTTTTTAGACAGCAAGGTATTATTATACAACACTCCGCATTTTATTTCAGGTGATCCTATTTCCGTTCCACACCGCTTCTCATTGCAACAAGACATAGAAATTGCAGGACTTTTTGCGGCATTGTTTTCATGGGGCAATCGAACTGCCATCATCCAAAAATCAAATACATTAATGCATTTAATGGATGATGCCCCTTATGATTTTATTAAGCATCACCGACTTTCCGACTTAAAAAAATTAATGCAGTTTCAGTATCGTACATTTAATACAACCGACTTATTATACACCATTCATTTTTTACAGCACCATTATTTACAACACAACAGTTTAGAAACTGCCTTCTGCCAATGGGGTAATACCATAGAAGCTATGCTAAATGGCTTTCATCATTACTTTTTTTCATTGGAAGATGCACCATTACGAACAAGAAAACACATTGCAGCACCGCAAAATAAATCGGCCTGTAAACGTTTAAATATGTATTTAAGATGGATGGTACGAAATGATAAAACCGGCGTTGATTTTGGCATTTGGAAAAATATTAGCCCGGCACAACTTATTTGCCCATTAGACCTGCATGTTGCACGTGTTGCCAAACGTTTAGGTATGATAAAACGAAAACCTGCCGATTGGTTAGCAGCCATTGAATTAACGAATTTTTTACGCCTATTAGACAAGAATGATCCCATAAAATACGATTTTGCTCTTTTTGGTTTAGGCATCATTGAAAAATATTAATGTACTTTGCCTATATAATATTATGCAGGAATTGCCTTTAGATATTATTCAAAACTTTTTACAAAAAACGGATGCAGCAATTGTGCCCCAAAGCCCGCAATACACACAACTGCGAAATGCCATTGAATATTTAATTGAAACCGATTTTCATGCACTGATTCAATTGTTGTATAGAATAGATGTAAACGAAGCACAATTAAAAAAAGCACTCAACGAGAATTTACCTGAGCATGCTGCTGATGTTATTACCCAATTTATTATTCGCCGGCAGGCAGAAAAAATAGCTTTCCGAAAAAACATGCAAAAGAATAATAACATTAATGAAGAAGATAAATGGTAGATGCCTGTAATTTTACACTATTAACGAATTTAAATTAGTAGCACATGAAACTTGTATCATATTTAAGAGAGGGTCAAGATCAATTAGCTTTTTTAGTCAATAATTTCTTGTACGATTGTGATGCCGTACACCCAGAATTAGCAGGAAATATGAATATGTTTTTAAACTATTGGGATGACATGTTTCCGATTGCCCAAAAAGTAAACACGGCACTAGTAAATGGCTCTATGGGCGTTAACAAGGGCTTACCGTTAGATGGTATTCAATTATTAGCGCCTATTCCTTTTCCAACCAGCTGCCGCGATGGCTATGCATTTAGGCAACATGTTGCAGCAGCAAGGCGTAACCGTGGTGTACCTATGATACCCGAGTTTGATGAATATCCCATTTTTTATTTCACCAATCACCATAGCATACAGGGTCCGGGGCCTGTTTACTGCATGCCCGACCACTTTGAACAATTAGATTTTGAGTTAGAAGCTGCAATAGTTATTTGCAGAAACGGAAGAAACATTGCCGCCGAAACTGCCGATGAATACATTGGTGGTTTAATGATTATGAATGATATGAGTGCCCGCAAATTGCAAATGGAAGAAATGTTATTGAATTTAGGACCTGCCAAGGGAAAAGATTTTTCAACCGTTATTGGACCCTGTTTGGTAACATTAGATGAATTGGCCCCTTATGAAATTCCAGCAAAACCCGGCCATACCGGTAAAAGTTGGAATTTAACCATGAAATGCCGCGTAAATGGCATTGAAGTTAGCCATGGCAACTTAGGTGACATGGATTGGACTTTTGCTGAAATTATTGAAAGAGCCAGTTATGGTGCTACATTATATCCCGGCGATGTAATTGGCTCAGGCACTGTTGGTACCGGTTGTTTTTTAGAATTGAATGGAACCGGCAAAATGAATAACCCCAACTATGTACCGCAATGGTTAAAAGAAGGTGATATTGTTGAAATGGAAATTGAACACATCGGCAGTATTAGCAATACAATAGTAAAAGAAGACAGTAGCTTTAGTATTTTGGCTCAAAAGAAAAAAGGCACAAGCATTGCTTAATACAAAAATTACTTCAGTACCATGCTTATTCATATTCAAGAATTAAAAGGAACAGAACGACAAGGTTGGTTACAACATGCCATAGCCCCCAGACCCATTGCTTTTGCAAGTACTATTGATAAGCAAGGCAATGTAAACCTGAGCCCTTTTAGTTTTTTCAATTTATTTTCAACTAATCCGGCCATTGTTATTTTTTCACCCACACGCAGTGTACGCGAAAATGCAGTAAAACATACTTTGCTTAATGTAATGGAAGTACCCGAAGTGGGTATTCATATTTGCACTACTGAAATGGTGCAACAAGTAAGCTTAAGTAGTTGCAATTATGCCAAAGGGGTTGATGAATTTGTGAAAGCCGGATTTACAAAACAGAAAGCAACCTACATTCAACCGCCTTTGGTAAAAGAATCGCCGGTTCAAATGGAATGTAAAGTATTAGAAATAAAAAGTTTGGGCGACGGCCCGGGAGCCGGACAATTAGTAATTGCCGAAGTTATTTGTATGCATGTTGCAGAAAGCATTTTAAACGAAGCCGGCACAATGATTGACCAACGTAAATTACACCACGTTAGTCGTTTAGGCGGCGATTGGTATGCATCCATCAATGAACAAAATTTATTTACGGTTGCTAAACCCAATGCACATTTGGGCATTGGTATTGATGCCTTACCTACAAGCATCCGCAACAGTAAAATATTAACCGGTAATCATTTAGCACAGTTGGCCAACGTTAGTGCCTTGCCCGAAATTGACGCGAATTTTAATGACGACAAGGTAAAAAATATTATACAATATTATGCCGGTAGCCCTACCGAAATGGAAGAAGAATTGCACCAGTATGCAAAACAATTTATTGACAAAAATGAAATTGACAAAGCCTGGCAAATATTGCTAACCGGCACAGATGTTCTCTAGTAATTTGCCAAAACCGATCAAATTAAAATAAGACATTAGCTCAATGCCAACATATCTTCCTCGGTAAGTAAATTATTAAAATTATTGGCCGGTTGCTGCTTTACTTTTTGTGCAGTTAATATGGCCTGCTGAACAATTGCATGCGTATCATGCGATAAATGCAAAGGTTTTTGAGGGGAAGCATTTAACCAATTAGCAATATGATGATGCAAATGCTCATCAATTTTATCAATAATAGGCACATTAAAATCAACCAAAGCAGCGGCATTGCACAATTGTTCATATTGTCCGCGAATGGGTAAACACAAGAGTCTTTTTTGCAAAAACAAAGCTTCAGCAGGTGTTTCAAAACCGGCACCGGTAATAATACCATGAGCATGAATCATGCTATGATTAAATGCTTCATTGCTAATAGGTATAAAAGTGATATTGCCTTGTTTTACCCTTTGTTTTACTTTTTTTGAAAACACTTCAAATGCAACATCCGGCAATTTATTTAATGCCGCCGCCACTACTTCATCACTGTAATGCGATAAATAAACAGTAATATATCCTTTATCGCTTGGGTTTGCCTGCTTTATTTGTTGTTTAATAACAGGAGGAAAAATAAATGAATCGTATTGATTAAAATGCAAACCTACATAGGCAGTGGCAGGAGCATATTTTTTTAATACCAGTTCACCTACTATATTTTTTTTATCGGGACGAGGAGTTTTTGGAGAAATAAATGCTGCCTGATGACCGAAATTAACACTGGGTACATTTTGCAGAAAGCAAGCTAATGCGGTAATACTTTCAAAATCATTCAATACAATGTCATAGTCATGTAGCGGTAAGTCCTTTGCTTCTTTTAAAGCCCTTACAGGCGAACAATAACGCAGCATTTTAACGTAATCTAAACCACCTTTATTTCCGTAAAATAAACTTAACCCTTTACTGGTGAATTTTACCGGCAAATTAGGATTAAGATTACTGTTGCTTCCGCTTAAAAACACATCAACGGTGCCGTATTGCTGCAAGTAAGGCAACAATTCCATTGCTCTGCTAATGTGCCCATTTCCGGTTGCTTGTACTGCATAAAATATTTTCATAATTGCATCTTTTAAAAGGGTGGGGTAAAAGCAGCTTGCCCGGGAAATGCATGAAAAGAAGGAGCAAAAGCATGAACAAATAAGGCAATTTCATCTGTAACTACATCCGGACTTTGTACTTTCTTATTCATATCAACCACCTTCGCACTTTCAAATGCTTTATCATCGTATTGATACATGTGCCAGGCATTACCATAAAATTCCAAAGCGGTTAAATGTTCCACCCAATCGCCACTGTTTAAATAGGTAACTTTTCCATTTTCATTTTCAATAACCCGCATTTGTGGTTCATGAATATGGCCACAAATCACATAATCGTAATGTTTTGAAATAGCAATTTCGGCAGCCGTTTGTTCAAAATTGTTAATTTTAATAACCGCTTTATTCACCCTATTCATTACTGATTTTGATAAACTCATTTTTTCGCGGCCCAGCAATTGCAAAAAATAATTCAACAACCTATTAAAGCGAATTAATAAGTTATATCCATGACTTCCCCATTTGGCTAAAAGCTTGGCACTTCCTTTTGTTGTATTATCAAATACATCACCATGAAAAATCCAACATAAATGCCCATTTATTTCCATTACCATTTTGTCAACCAATTGAATATTGCCAACATCAAAATGCGTATAACGGCGCAAAGCTTCATCATGATTTCCGGTAATATAAATAACCCGGGTACCTTTGGTAGCCAGGCTCAAAATTTCTTTAATTACCTGCATGTGTGTTAAGGGAAAGAAATGTTTTCGGAATTGCCACACATCAATAATGTCGCCATTCAGAATTAGGATTTTGGGCGATATACTTTTTAAATAATTTACCAGCTCACGGGCATGGCAGCCGGTAGTTCCTAAATGCAAATCACTCATCACAACAACGTCAACTGGCCTTCTGTTCATAACTAATGGTTTACCAAAATTCAAACCATAGTATTACCTGAATGTGAATGGAATATGAATTAATTGTTACATCTGCCTAAGACAGATGAATCAACCTTGTAGAATTGTTAAAAGAATAGCCTTTTAAAGCCACTATTTGGGTAACAGGCCATCCGTAAGTTGAATTTTAAACTATCTTTGCACAACAATATACAGGTATGAAAAAGTGGGTAAGTAAGTTAGCAATCACTGTATTTTTCGCTTTAGTTACAGTTGGCAGCCATGCACAATGCTCTATATGCACCAAAACAGCCTCACAACTGGGTGAAGGACCTGCAAAAGGCTTAAATGCCGGCATATTATATTTAGCCGCAACTCCTTTTTTAATTATCGGATATTTGGGTTATCGTTGGTTTCAGGCTGAAAAAGAAAAACAGCGTTTAGATGCACAGCCCAACGATCAGGATACTATTTAAGTAAGCAATTACTTTCTGAATTGTTCATGCGTACCATCGCAAAATGGCGGTGTTTTGGTGTGTTTACAGTTGCACAGCCAAACTTCTTCACTTTTTTCTGCAGTAAATCGTAGGGGTTTAAATGGCATCCCTTCAATGGTTTTATGATGGCCATCGCAAAATGGATTTTTTTGACTTAACCCACAAGTACACCAGGCATAAGTTTTTCCTTCTTCTAACATTACAGCTGTAGGTTCAGCTTTAAAAACATGAGGTTCTTGCATAATCCAAAATTGAGGATGCAATTTAATCAAAAAAAAATGCTAACTGTTCCAGAAATGTGCATTTATTGAAAAAAACCTTATTTACCAACCATTTGACTTTGTGCATTAGATTTGTGCAGTTTAACTTACAGTATGAATCATTCAGCAGAAATACTTTTCTTACCCAAAAATACCAATCAAAAAAACAACACTTTTTCAATTGTTATACCCAGCTGGAATAATTTACCCTATTTAAAACTTTGTGTTGAAAGCATTAGAAAAAACTCAACATTATCACATCAGATTATTGTATTTGTAAATGATGGTAAAGATGGCACTTTTGAATGGGCACAAAGCCAAACAGATATTGATGTTGTTTATAGTTTGGTAAACGTTGGCGTTTGTTATGCACTTAACGCATGCAGAAAATTACTGCAAACTGATTATTTGTTGTACATGAATGATGACATGTATGTTTGTCCGAAATGGGATACTTATTTATGGGAAGAAATTCAATTAATTGGTCATAAATACTTTTTCATATCTGCAACAGCTATTGAGCCTGTTGCTTCCAGCAACTGTGCTATTGAATATAATTTTGGTACCGACATAACAAATTTTAATGAGGCTGCCTTACTTGAACAATTTGCACAGCTTCCTATGAATGATTGGCAAGGTGCTACCTGGCCACCCAATATTGTACATATAGATGTTTGGGATTTGGTAGGTGGATATAGTATAGAATTTTCTCCTGGTATGTATTCAGATCCGGACTTTTCTATGAAACTATGGCAAATGGGTATCCGTTATTTTAAGGGAATTAGCAAAAGTAGAGTTTATCATTTTGGTTCAAGGTCGGTAAAGCGAGTTGAAAAGAATCCAGGATATTATACCTTTATAAATAAGTGGGGAATGACTTCCAGCACTTTATCTAAGTTCTACTTAAAAAGAGGTGAACCTTTCAAAGGCAACTTAACAGAACCCAATATTACATTTTCTTTAAAAATAAAAAATAGTTTAAAACGTTTATTGGCGAGTTTCAAAAGAAATAACTTTTAGTTACCCAAATCAAAGTATTCGTAAAAGTAACTAGATGGCTTCAAATTAAGATAATCAACTCTATTGGCATTAAAATCATTATAGGTTAAACCCTCTATCTCTTCTTTAGTGTATTGAAATGGAAAGGTTTGATGTTGCTCATTAGATTTTGTAATAATACCAAGACCATGATCACAATCTAAAACAAATACATTCAAATCTTTTCTACAGCATTGAATATATAAAATTGTTTTCCAAACATCTCCATTCCAAGTACCCGAAAAACTTCTTTCTTCCCATTCCTTAAATGTGCAAGCAGCTTCTGATGTTAAAGGATTGCAATCATGCATAATAATAACACCATTGGGATTCATGTTTTCTACTATATTATTTACATCCCGAAGGGCATATTCAAACTCATGCATACCATCAACCAAGGCTATATCTATTTTTTTTGTTTGAAAAACTTTCTGCGCATACTTTTCAAAAAAAACATCACTAGCCATTTTAAAATACTGATTGAAAATATTATACGGGTTTAAAATCATTTTCCCCAACACCCGAAACTTTGTAAATCTAAAAGATGGATCAATGGCTATCTTGAAAAAAGATTTAATCCTAAAAAAAATATGACCATTAAAAACACCGATTTCAACGTAATTTTTCAGCTTTTTGTGTTTCATTAAAAGGGTAATAGCCAATAATCGATTCATATAAGACAATATTGATTTGCTGAAAGTACTCGTTTTTAAGATAGAAATGACATTAAATTACTTATAAATAAATTCTACTTATCCAAGCATATAAATTAAACCCTTCATTCGATACTTCAGCTATTAATTGTTCTTTTAGTTTTTTACGACTTATTCCTTTCATGCATTTTTCTTGCAATAAACTGTAAGCTTTATTTGCAAGCATTACAACATTATACTCGGGCTTAAGTGTTATAGCCGTATGCGTTTCAATTGCCTGCATCATTGCCTCAATACCCTGCTTTTGAGTGGCTACTGTTGCAACAATAGGCACTTCCCAAACATTATTATGCGTTAGCTGACTTAGTATTTGTTTTAAACTATTGAGGCATTGTTCTGCCCCCGGCATATCAGTTTTATTTACCACAAAAACATCTGCTATTTCTATTAACCCGGCTTTCATATATTGAATTGCATCGCCCATTTCAGGGGCCAATACTACAATGGTTGTTGCAGCTATTGTTGCTATGTCAATTTCATTTTGCCCAACACCAACGGTTTCAATAATAATATCCGTAAAACCTGCAGCTTTTAGCACATCGGTAATTTCATAAGTTTTGGGATGCAAACCACCCATATTACCCCTTGTGGCTAATGAACGAATAAAAACATTTTTATGTGTGTACCATTGGCTCATCCGTATTCTATCGCCCAGCAATGCTCCATTATGAAATGGCGATGAAGGATCAACACATAAAACAGCTACTTTTCTTTCTTGGGCTAATAATACTCCAATCAATGCATCTGTCAATGTGCTTTTGCCTACGCCGGGTGGACCGGTAATACCTATTACACGAGTACTTGTATTATATGCCAACATTTGCATGAACAACTCATAGCCTGAAATTTCATTTTCTATCAGTGTAATTGCACGGGCAAGTGACTTTATATTTCCGCTTTGTATATCTTTCAGCAAATTTTGCCACATAACCATTCATTATTCTACCTAAAATTAAACCATAAGGGTAATGACATGACCAAAAACAAAGAAAAATATCATTTACTACAAGTGTTACGTTCTTCAGACTACAAACTGATTGCTTTGTTGATGGTGATGCTTTTAGGCTTACTATTCAGCAGGGCATTACTATCTATTAGTATGCTTGTATGGCTTATAGTGATATTGATTTCATGGGGTAAATGCAATTTTTTTAGAAGTGACAATGATATGTTGTATTGGTCAATTGTACCGCTAATACTATTTCTAACAGGTGCCTGGCAATTACCCTTTCAAAAAGACACGTATGATTTTTTGTTAACCTTATGTACCTATCCTATTGCTTTTTTTTCAGTAACAATGCTCAAAAATCTAAAAAATATTTCTATAATAAATAAAATATGGGTTATTGTTGCAATAGCCGGCTGCATATATCCCATAAGTTGGTTTATTACACATATACAAGCAAGCATTACCAGATATGGCAGCGGACAAACATTACCAGTGTGGATGGATAATGACCATATTCGTTACAGCATATTTTTATGCAGCGCTCTTGTAATGCTATTATTCCATAACCCATTTTCTTTAAGGCTTCGATGGATTTTGGTTAGCTTATTGCTTATACTCATTCTATTTTTATCGGTTCGTACTGCCTGGATTATACTTATTATTTGTTTGCTGTTTATTCCTTTTTCAAAATCTATACCTCAGCGCAAATGGATAACCGTGAGCATAATACTTTTAGGTTTTTGCAGTTATATTTTTTTCCCTACCGTGCAAAAAAAAATTGCTTATAGTTTTTATGAATGGCAGCAATTTAATCCATCCGTTTTTAACAGCAATTATTCAGATGGTGCAAGGCGCAATATGAATACCATTGCTTTAGAAGCTATTCAACAAAAGCAATATAATATAGGCTGGGCCGGAGTTGCACCAACCATGCAACAAATTGGTCGAACCTATTTTTCGCAACAAAATTTAAAGTTCGGGTGGCCATTCAACCAATGGTTGTTTTGGTTAATAGGCAGTGGATGGATAGGCGTAATTGCTTGGAGTATTTGGTTATTGTATCCCATTTTTTGGGCTTGGCAACAAAAACAAATAGGTGTTGCAGTTTGGAGTATTGCCATTACTGCATCGTGCCTGGTTGAATGTAATTTAAATTACCAGTTTGGTGTTTTTTTACATGCTTGGCCATTGGCATTAATGGCACTTTCACCTCAGCGCAGCAGTTTATAATTTCTAAAATCAAATGGACGAATGCCTGTTAATTTTTCAAAATAATACAGCAATCGGTCTTTAAATGAAAATCTTTTTTTGTGTACATCTAATTCTATCTGCCAATTTTTTGCAGCAATGCGTTTTTGCATTACAGCAGGATGTGTTCCGGTAAATTTTTGAACAGAATCGTATTCATCAAAATTATATACCTGCTCCGGCGAATTGGCTATGGCTTGAATAGAGGCATGGTTCCAATAAGCGGCCATATTTTTATTTTTACGCATCATTTGTTCCGGACTTTTCACCCACCCATAATGATAAATAAAAGCATTAGCAGGCTTTACCCATAATTTTCTATTGCCTACTCTAAATCCTTGTGCATCTTTATATGCAGCAATTTTTTTATCATTTCGAATAATGCGCACTTCATGATCGTACCAAGTTCTACTATCACCCACATAATCATAAGTGGCATAAAAATGTAGGTATTGAAACAATAAACCTTCCACTTTAATATTGTATTGATGTTCTTTACAAGCTGCTAGTATAGCTGCATGGTATTTTTCATGAACGCATTCATCGGCTTGTATATAAAAAGCCCAGGTACTTTCCGGATTAATCAACTGAAATGCTTTATTGGTTTCGTCGGCTAAAACTACCCCACCCGATTGCAAAGTTTTATCCCAAACGGAACGATGAATTTTTATTTTAGCATCACCGATTGATTCAACCAGTTCTAAGGTTCCATCATCACAATCTCCCACCAACACAATCATTTCATCTACCACAGGTAATATAGAAGTAATTGCCTCTACAATGGGATAATCGTTAATCACTGCATTTTTGATAATTGTAAATCCGGAAATTTTCATGTATATAAGAATATAAATTTGTTTTATTCAAACAGGCGGCTGTTGATTGCTATTAAAATTACTAGCACAAAGAAACTGAAAAAAAACCGTAAGCCTTACTTTTACATAGAATTGATAAAATACTGTACATTAGAATTACCTACAAATGACCAATTTTATACCGATATTTCCATTAAGTTTAATTGTTTACCCCAATGAAGTGGTAAACCTGCATATTTTTGAGCCTCGCTATAAACAACTTATCACTACTTGTTATGCAGACAGTAAGCCATTTGGTATTCCTGCTGTTTTACAAAACAAACTAACAGACTTTGGCACATTGGTAGAAATTAAGGAAATAGTGCAGATACACGACAATGGCAATATGGATATAGTTGTGAAAGGAACTTCGGTGTTTAAAATATTGGAAGTAATTAATGAACTACCTGATAAATTATATAGTGGCGCCATTGTGAATTACCCTGCCAATGAAATGCAACCAATGTATGCATACTTAAAGCCAATATTACAACAAATTAGAGATTTGTTTCATCTTCTAAAAGTAGAAAAACAATTCAAGAAGCCCGACGAAACACTGTTAAGTTATGATGTTGCCCACCATGTAGGGCTAAATCAGGAACAAGAATTAAGTTTACTGGGTTTTTATAAAGAATTAGAACGAATTGAATTTTTACGGAGGCATTTAGCCCAAGTACTACCTTTATTACAAAGCATGGATGAATTAAAAGAAAAAATAAAATTAAACGGTCATTTTAAAACTTTGAAAGGATTTAATTTGTAACTACAAAAAAATACAAATGCCCACAACACTTTGTTTAGACTTTGGTAATACTCGTTTAAAAGGAGTCATTTTTCATAATACAGACATTGTTGAGGTATTTACCTTAACAAATGACAGCCCATCAACTATTGAACCCATTCTTAATCAATTTAAGCCTACACATTGCATATTATCATCAGTTATAAACCACAACGAACAGTTACCACAATTTTTAAGCAAGCATACACGCTTTCATTTACTTAGTCATGAAAGCAAGCTACCCATTTCTACTCCTATCGGAAAGCCTTCAACAATAGGTGCAGATAGATTAGCTATTTGCAGTGCTGCAGTAAGTTTATTCCCTACACAACACAATTTAGCCATAGGCTTGGGTTCCTGCATTACTTATAATTATGTTAATCCTTTTCATGAATTTTTAGGTGGGGCTATTTCTCCCGGCATGAATATGCGTTTTAAAGCCATGCATGAACAAACTGCTAAATTGCCTTTAGTACAAGCTGATACAAATTTTCCGCTAATTGGCTATGATACTAAAACAAATTTACAAAGTGGTGTATTAGTAGGGATGGCTAAGGAAATTGATGGCATTATAGAGGCATACAAAGAAAAATTTTCAAATTTAAAGGTGAGTATAACAGGCGGCGACATGCACTTTTTTAAAACTTACCTAAAAAATGACATTTACACTGACGAACATTTATTATTTAAAGGTTTGTTATACATTAATCAATTAAACAATCCATAGTTCTCATTGGCAAATTGTAATTTTGCAACAGCAATACGCAGAAAAAAAACATGCTATCAATAAAAAAACTTTTATTCATTTTGTTAATGGGGTTAACTGCAGTTGGCTGTGAAAATGATATTCATGAAGTACAAAATTTAGGAAAGCGAAAGATGGGGGTAGAAGAAGGCACGGGTATCGTTAGCCAATTTAGCCAAGGGGGCCATATCAAAGCTATATTAAGGGCACCCTACATGTTACGATATCAATTGGACACTGTTAAAATTGAATTTCCCAAAACGCTGCATGTTGAGTTTTATGATAGCACCCCTAAAATTGACAGCCGCTTATTTGCTCGTTATGGCTCTTATTTAGAAAATGAAAATAAAGTATTATTACGCGATAGTGTAATTGTTTTCAACATAAAGGGTGATACGTTATTTACGAACGAATTGTATTGGGACCAAGCAAAAGGCACTTATTATACCGATAAACCGGTTGTTATTAGCCAAACAAATCCTATTCGTCAAAAATTATATGGAACGGGTTTTTCCTCCAATCAGGATCTTACCAACATTAAAGTATTTAAGGTAGGTTTCGGCAATGGAGGGCAGACAAGTTTTTTAAATGTTCCTGATAGTTCATTGTAACATATTTATTTAACTATAAAAAATTTTCGTATGGAATACAGGAAAATGGGGCGTACTGGCTTACAACTCAGTGCACTCAGCTTTGGAAGTTGGGTAACCTTCCATAAACAAATTAATGATGGCATTGCTGATGAATTAATGGGTATTGCCTATGATAATGGCATTAATTTTTTTGACAATGCCGAAGCATATGCTTTAGGCGAAAGTGAAAAAATGATGGGGCGTGTTTTAAAATCCAAAGGTTGGGATCGTACCTCTTATGTCTTATCATCTAAAGCATTCTTTGGATGGCGGGGGAAAAATAACAAACCCAATCAAACCGGTTTAAGCAGAAAACATTTAACGGAAGCATGCCATGAAGCATTGCACAGATTACAAACAGATTATTTAGATCTTTATTTTTGTCATCGCCCCGACAAATCTACTCCCATTGAAGAAGTTGTTCTTACCATGAACACTTTAATCAATCAGGGCAAAATTTTATATTGGGGTACCAGTGAATGGAGTGGCGTTGAAATAATGGAAGCTCATCGAATTGCACGTGATTACAGAATAATTGGCCCTTCTGTTGAACAGCCACAATACAATCTTTTTGAAAGAAACAAATTAGAAAACGAATACTTAGAAATATTTAAAAATGTTGGAATGGGCACCACTATATGGAGCCCCCTAGCTTCCGGTTTATTAACCGGAAAATACAATAATGGCATACCCGAAGATAGTCGTTTAAGCATAGAAGGCTTTGAATGGCTGAAAGACAGAATACTGGTATCAGAAAAAATTGAAAAAGCAAAACAGCTTACCGCATTAGCACAATCTTTAGGTGTTTCAGTTGCAGCTTTAAGCATTGCATGGGTATTAAAAAATCCGAATGTAACTACCGCCATATTAGGAGCTACTAAAACACAACAATTAAATGATAATTTAAAAGCACTTGAGGTATTACCAATGCTGAATCAGGAAATGATGGATAAAATTGAAGCTATTGTAAACAATAAGCCACATTTAGCTGACTTTTAGAACTACCCCAATATATAAATAGACAGAGGCTGCGTCATATATCGATGCAGCCTCTTTTTATTAACAGATTGTTCCTTCCATAAACAATCCAATACACTTAACTCATATGCATATCTTCCGTCATTTTATGATATGACTTTTTGCTGGCTTCTACCAACTTTAAAATCCTTTCCCTAACATCATCACGCATACCACCGGTTTCATTTTCAATAATGGTTTTCAACTCATCTAATTCACTGTTAGCCTGGCCGCGCATTGCTCGTATTTTTCGCTTAATATCTTCTGCGGTATCTGCAATTTTTTTTCTTGTTTCACTACCTTTTGCCGGAGCTGTTAATAAACCTATTGCCACTCCTGCAGCTACTCCTGACAAAATACCGATTAATAATTTTTGTGTACTCATAGCTTTGTATTTTTAGTGTGAATAATCATTTTTTTAAAGCAAGTACAAGGTAAATACATATTGTTTTAAAGCAATGTTAAGGCAATTAGAAACAATATTTTTTAACAATACAAACGGATAGTATTTAACACAATTTCATACCCGGGAATGATTTGCCATAATATTAAAAATTCAACATAAATCATATTTTGAAGAAAGAGTAAGCAATTGATTGTATTTTTGAATATATGTTACCCATAACGCAAAAAAATAGCACTCCTATTTCGCTTTCATCTTTTTCGGTTTGGAAGTATGCTCTCATTTTTTTGGGATGGTTTGTAGTTTTTTATTGGGGTACAAAAATTATATGGGGCTTAACTACACCTTATCATTTATATGTGCCATTTATTGATCATTACTTCAATTACATAGCTTTAAATAGAGATATTGTACTTAGCGGTAGCAGAAAAATTTTAGAATCATACGGATATTATATTTATAGCCCACAGCCGGATATACTAACTATTAGCGGAGAATATGGTATTATTTTAAATTACTCATGTTTAGGATTTGCTGTTATGAGTTTTTGGTTAGCTTTTGTTATTACACACCATGGTAAGTGGTGGTTTAAAGCAGTATGGGCTGTGATTGGCATTGCCATTATTATAGCATGCAATATAGCACGTGTTTGCCTTGTACTTATTTCAGGATTAGAAAAATGGCAACTACCCTTTGGCCTTGATCACCATACCTGGTTTAACATTGTAACCTATTTAGCAATTTTACTCTTGGCGTTATTGTATAATAACATTGTTAATAGAAAATTTCAATCATAACGTATTTACAGCATAAAAAAAGCGGAGATGTATGTAACATCTCCGCTAAAAAATTATTCAATAGAAAAAATTAAGCAAATTTAAACGCCTTCATATAAGCAGCATCTGCTTTAGCACTTTCTAAAGGAGTGGTTCCGGTAAATGCTTCCTGTTCTACAATATAATACTTCATGCCGTTATCCTTTGCAGTTTTTAAAATGGTTGGGTAATCAATCGTACCTTTTCCTAATATGCAGGATTCATGTCCACCATTTGCAGTTCTAGTCAAATCTTTTACATGGCAAAGCTTAAATCTGTGGCTATATTTTCGTAACCATTCTTGTGGATTTTCACCGGCAGCTACTACCCAGTAAATATCCATTTCAAAATCAACCAAATTAGGATCGGTATCATTCATCATTACAACTTGCGGAACTTGGCCATCAATAGGTTTAAATGAATAATCGTGATTGTGATACGCAAAGCGTATACCGTTCTTTTTACAAATTTCGCCGCATTTATTAAATTGTTCTGCAAATTTCTTAAATGCATCAATATCTTTTTGCGGGCCTTTGTAAGGACATATTAAATAATCCATACCAATTTCCGCAGCCTGTGCAGCCTTTTGTTCAAAATTGGTATTGATGTCGCAATGTGATGAAATAATTTTAGTACCAATACTATCACAATATTTTTTAAATTCTTTATTGGTCATTCCCCAAAACATACCCATCTTTCCTTCAAAGCTTTCCAACTGCTTGTATCCAAAAGAAGCAACTGCCTTCAGGGTTTGTTTAGGGTCTTTGGCCATATCTTCCTTTACTGTCCATAATTGCAACCCAAATTTTTGCAAATCGCCTGCAGCATTATTTTCAGCCATTTCATTTAAAATATTAGTGGCCATTTTTTTCACGGGTGCAGCCATTGCCAAGGCAGATAAGCCACCCATTTTTAAAAAAGTTCTACGATTAGTTGACATGAGGTTGTATTTAAAAATGAATGTAGGTTTTTACACATTTAAAAAAATGAAAAGCAGCGATTAAGTAGCCCAAGCTTTATCACCTTTTTTATAAGGCATGCAACCATCGTAATGGCCCGGCACTGCTACATAACGCAATGCTTGTGTAGCACCGGGTTTAGACGTAAAATAACCCAGTAAGGTTAGTTGCTTCATCATAGTAAAATAATGATTGGGAGAAAATGCAATGGTTTTATTGCGCTCTTTTGCTGCTTCTGCTTGCAATTTAGCTTCCTTTTCATTTTTTTCCTTCTGATAGGCCTTGGCTTCAGTATCAATTTTTTCTAACAGTTCAGTACGCTGTTGTGGAGTTGCTTGCATAAAGCCTATACCGTAAGCTTTCTTACTTGCCTCATTCAACTCCTTAATACCTTTTATAAAAGCCTGTTGATCCGGCTCGGTATAACAATCAGTAACCATTACTTTCATAAAGTTACCAATGCCTGCAGCTTTTGCTCCTGGCGATGAAGTAGTAGGAATAATGGTTTCACCTACTTCGTCTAAAAATGCAATATCATCAGGCGCAAAAGCAACTGTACCCGATTTTTCATTTTTACAACCAGTTATTAAAAACTCGCCTCCAACAAGCACACCGCCGGTAGCCAGTGCAACCATTTTTAAAAGCTCTCTTCTATCCATAGTTTGTATTTTAAGTATTTAAATGTTATTTTTTTTCAATTGTTCAACTGCATAGTTAGCTGCTCGGGCTGTAATAGCCATATAAGTTAACGATGGATTTTGTGTACTGGTACTAACCATACAAGCCCCATCGGTAACAAACACGTTTTTGCAGTGATGCATTTGGTTCCACTCGTTCAACAATGCTTTCTTAGCATCTTTCCCCATTCTTACACCACCCATTTCATGAATATCTAAACCGGGGGCTTGATGAGAATCATGTGTTTGAATGTTTGTACAACCGGCAGCTGCCAACATTTCACTGCCTTGGGTTAAAAAGTCTTTTAATAATTTTTCATCATTTTCATCGTAACCAACGGAAGTAATTAATTGTGGTATACCCCACTCATCTTTTTCTGTGGTACTCAAACGCACATGATTGGTTTCTTTTGGAATGGTTTCACCTTGCATCATCATACTTACATACCAATTTCCGGGTTCAGTCATGGCATCTTTAAAATCAGCACCAATACCATTAGCGGAAGCCCTGCCTCTTCCAGCACTATAGTGCACCATATATCCACGTAAAAAATCTGTTTCTTGTTTGTAAACATTTCTAAAATTCGGCATCATAGCTTGTGTTGGCCTGCGACCATAATAATATTTATCAAGTGGGCCATCAAAAGCCGCCGAAACATGCCCACGATAATTATGAAAAGCAATATATTTCCCCAGCAAGCCACTATCGTTACCCAAACCATTGGGAAAACGATTAGAAACAGAATTCAATAAAATTAAATTGGTATTTATAGTTGATGCATTGACAAAAATTATTTTAGCGGAGTACTCAACAGTTTCTTTTGTTATAGCGTTAATAACTCTAACGCCGGTAGCTTTCTGTAGCTTATCATCATAAATAATTGAATGTACTACACTGTTGGGCATTAAGGTAAGGTTACCGGTTTTCTCCGCCCACGGTAAGGTACTTGCGTTTGAACTAAAGTAGCCTCCAAAAGGGCATCCACGTTCGCATAAGCTACGTGCCTGACACTGATTTCTACCTTGTTCAATATGTATAGGATTAGGTTTGGTAAGATGCGCACATCGCCCTTGTACCACAAATCGGTCTTTATATTGTTGCATTATGCGTTGCTGAATTGTCTTTTCAGCACAATTCAATTCCCATGGTGGTAAAAACTCACCATCGGGTAAAGTTTCCAAGCCATCTTTATTTCCACTAATACCCACAAATTTTTCAACATGCGAATACCATGGCGCCAACTCATTGTAGGTAAATGGCCAAGGTATAGCAAAACCATCGCGCTCAGGACCCTCAAAATCAAAACGACTCCAACGCTGTGTTTGCCTTGCCCATAACAAACTTTTACCGCCTACCTGGTAACCTCGTATCCAATCAAAAGGTTTTTCCTGCACATAAGGATGTTCAACATCTTTCACAAAAAAATGATTAGTAGCCTCACCAAATGCATAACAGCGTGCCACTACAGGATTCTCTGTTACTACTTTCAAAGGCATTCTTCCACGATGCGGAAAATCCCATGGATTTAAAGTTGCAGTTGGATAATCTTTAATATGCACAACATCTCTACCACGTTCCAACAAAAGCGTTTTTAATCCCTTTTCGGTTAATTCTTTCGCAGCCCATCCGCCACTAATACCCGAGCCAATAACAATAGCATCGTAAGTGTTTTGCACTTTGGCTTTAGTATTTAAATGTATGTTAGTAGTATCCTGTGGCATGTTTATTTTTTTACCAACGTACAGTACTTTGTGCAGCTTCTGTTGTGTCACTCACTTGTACGTTCTTGTCATTATTCAACAATAAGGTTATTAAATATTATTCTTTTTCAATTCACTTACAGCATAATCTGCAGCCCTTGCAGTAAACGCCATATAGGTTAATGATGGGTTTACGCAGGAAGATGACACCATAAAGGAACCATCTGTAACAAATACATTTTTAGCATCCCAAACCTGATTGTATTTGTTTAATACAGAGGTTTTAGGATCATTACCCATGCGTGCAGTGCCCATTTCATGAATACCATGCCCCATTGCATGACCACTATCCCAAGTGGTTACATTTGTAGCGCCAACAGCAGTTAACATGGCAGCCATTTCCTGAACCATATCTTTACGCATGGCTTTTTCATTTTCCTTAATTTCTGCATCCATTGCTAAAACTGGTAAACCCCATTTGTCTTTCACTTGCTTATCAAGCGTAATTTTATTTTCATGATAGGGCAATATTTCACCAAAACCGGTAGCCCCTATCGTCCATTGTCCTGGTTCAGTCAATGCTTCTTTAAATGCTGCGCCAATATGTAATTCTGCTATATTTCTACTCCAACCTTCTCTGCTTGCACTGCCTTGATAGCCAAAACCACGCAAATAATTCCGCTTATCATTGTACAAGTTAGCAAATCTGGGAATATAAAATCCGGTAGGGCGGCGACCCCCATCATAATAAATGTCTTCAAAACCCGGCATTACTCCGGATGCACCACAATTGTAATGATGATCCATAATATTATGCCCCAATTCGCCACTGCTGCTTCCCAAGCCATCGGGCCAAATATCAGTAGCAGAATTCATTAGCACCCAAGCTGAGTTTAAGGAAGAGGCATTTAAAAAAATTATTTTTGCCTGATAAGTATAGGTTTGATTATTCTCTGCATCTAACACTTCTACACCGGTTGCTCTTTGCTTGTCTTTATCGTATAAAATTTTAGTAACAATACTAAAAGGCCTAACCGTTAGTTTGCCGGTTGCCATTGCTGCAGGCAATGTACTGGATTGGGTGCTAAAATAACCGCCAAATGGACAACCTTCCCAACACCTGTTTCTAAATTGGCAATTGGTACGGCTTTGAATAGGCTTTGTAATATTTGCTACCCTACCAATAAACAAATGACGTTGATTGTTATACTGCTTTTTTATACGAGCAGCTACTTCTTTTTCAACACAATTTAAAGGGATAGGTGGTAAATACTGGCCGTCGGGCAAATGGGGTAAGCCTTCCAAGGATCCACTAATGCCCGCAAATTTTTCAGCATAATCATACCAAGGTGCAATTTCTTTATAACGCACCGGCCAGTCAATGGCAATACCATCTTTGGCATTGGCTTCAAAATCAAAATCGCTCCAACGATAGCTTTGACGTCCCCATAGCAATGAGCGACCACCTACCTGATATGAACGCCACCAGGTAAAAGGTTTTAATTCAACATAAGGACAATCTTGTTCATTTGTCCAGTAATCCATTACAGCTTCACTGGCAGCCCACCCACGATGAATAACGGGGTAGGCCTTACGTTGTGCTTCGGTTGTTCTGCCTCTATGCGGAAAATCCCAGGGATTCCATTGTGCTGTTTTATAATCCTTAATATGCTCAATATTTCGGCCACGTTCCAACATCAGTGTTTTTAACCCCTTTTCGGTTAATTCTTTTGCAGCCCATCCGCCACTAATACCCGAGCCAATTACAATAGCATCGTAAGTATTGGCAGCATTAGCTTTGTTATTAATATTGGGTTCGTTGCCGGGCATATTAATTTTGCAATTAAAGCTTGTTTAAATATTTCCTTTTTTCAGCTCATCTACCGCATAATTTGCAGCTCGTGCTGTAAAGGCCATGTAAGTTAACGATGGATTTACACAAGATGCTGAAACCATAAATGCACCATCTGTTACAAATACATTTTTAGCATCCCAAACCTGGTTGTATTTGTTTAATACAGAAGTTTTAGGATCATTACCCATACGGGCAGTACCCATTTCATGAATACCACGGCCGGGTGTGCCATCACCATCCCAACCTTGCACATTTTTAACTCCTGCGGCTTCTAACATTTCAACTGCATCGTTTAGCATGTCTTTCCGCATTTTTAATTCATTTTCTTTCAATTCGCAGTCGATAGCTAAAACGGGTAATCCCCACTTGTCTTTACGATTTTTATCAAGGGTAACTTTGTTTTCATGGTAAGGCAAAATTTCACCAAATCCACCCATACCCATTGTCCAGGTTCCGGGTTCAGTTAAAGCTTCTTTAAATGCGGCTCCAATACTTAATTCCGGAATATTGCGGCTCCAGCCTTCACGGCTTCCGCCACCTTGGTAACCAAAGCCTCGAAGATAGTCGCGCTTATCACCAAATAAATTTCGATAACGAGGTATATAAACACCATTGGCTCTTCTGCCATAAATGTATTTATCTTCATAGCCATCTACAATTCCGGAAGCACCTACACCTAAGTGATGGTCCATTAAATTATGTCCCAATTCTCCGCTGCTACTGCCTAATCCATCGGGCCATATATCAGTAGCCGAGTTCATTAATACCCAAGCACTATTTAAGGTAGAAGCGTTTAAGAATACAATTTTGGATTTGTATTCATAAGTTTGATTGTTTTGCGCATCAAGCACTTCAACGCCTGTTGCCTTTTTAGTATCCTTATCGTACAAAATTTTAGTAACAATACTCCATGGTCTTAAGGTTAAATTACCTGTTTTTTGAGCGGCAGGTAATGTAGCAGATTGCGTACTGAAGTAAGCGCCAAATGGACATCCCAACCAACATTTATTTCTGTATTGGCAATTGGTACGTCCTTCGTGAGGTACAGTAATATTGGCTGTACGGCCAATAATCATGTTACGTGCGCCTTTATAATGATCTTTAATTCGTGCAGCCACATCTTTTTCTACACAAGTCATTTCCATGGGAGGCATAAATTGGCCATCGGGTAGTTGCGGCAAGCCATCACGGTTACCACTAATACCGGCAAACTTTTCTACATAATCATACCAAGGTGCAATTTCTTTGTATCGTACCGGCCAATCAATGGCAATACCATCTTTAGCATTCGCTTCAAAATCAAAATCGCTCCAACGATAGCTTTGGCGGCCCCATAACAAAGAGCGTCCACCAACATGGTAGCCCCTAAACCAATCAAAACGTTTAATTTCAGTATATGGCGATTCTTGCTCATTCACCCACCAATCAACATTAAATTCATTCAATACATAATCGCGCTTTAAAACAGGATGATCTTTAATCATTTGTTGGGTTGGTCTGCCTCTATGCGGAAATTCCCAAGGATCTTTATTGGCATTTACGTAATCTTTAATGTGCTCAATGTTTTGGCCACGCTCTAACATTAACACTTTTAAACCTTTTTCGGTTAATTCTTTCGCAGCCCATCCGCCGCTAATTCCCGAACCAATTACAATTGCATCAAAATAATTATCTGCCATAATCGCTGTTCAATTAAAATGTTATAAATTTATATTATTCGTTTTTTATTTTTTTCTTTTCCTACTCAAAAAATTAAACATCACAAATAGCAATTGCTTTTTTAAGTGATTCAATTTTATTGTTACCTGTTGGTATAAATTCCTGAGCAACAAAATCATTAAAACCGGTTGCTACAATTGCTTTCATAATAGCCGGATAATACAGCTCCTGTGTTTCATCAATTTCATGACGCCCGGGAACACCACCAGTGTGGTAATGACCAATGTAGGAATGGTATTGTTGTATGGTTCTTATAACATCACCTTCATCAATTTGCATATGATAAATATCATATAATAATTTAAAATTAGGCGATCCCAAACGTTTACAAAGTTCTACACCCCAAGCAGTATGGTCACACATATAATCTTTATGATCCACTTTGCTATTCAATAATTCCATTACCAGTGTAACATTATTTTTTTCAGCAAAGCCAATAATTTGTTGCAATCCTTTTACACAATTATTCCAACCGGTTTCATTATCCATACCTCTTCGGCTGCCACTAAAACAAATTAAATTTTTGTAACCGGCTTTGGCTACTAATTCAATATGTTCCTTATAACGCGGAATGAGTGCGGCATGAAAACGGGTATCAGCCCATCCATCGGTTAGGTTTAATTCAGCACCATTACACATGGATGAAGTGAGGTCATATTTTTTTAATGTTGCCCAATCAGCGGGGCCTACCAAATCAATGCCTTTTATGCCGATTTGTTGTGCAGTGTGGCACAACTCATCTAATGGCAGGTATTGATAAGTCCACCTACATACTGCATGATTAATATTGCCTTTTAAAGCAGAGGACATATTAGCATCCGGCTTTTCATATTTCAAATTAAGCAATAAGGGGGCTGCAGCAACTGTTGCTGTTCCGGTAAATAAAGTTTGAATGGCTTTTCGTCTATTATACATATTCATTCAATAAAAGGAACAAAAAAGATTATGCCATTGATACCATACGTTTTTTTTGACTTCTTTTATAAAAGAACAATGCTGCAAATGCTATAATTAAAATAATGGGTATGGTAAATGTGGCATTTATGATTGCCGGGCCGGCTAATTTTTTGGCTTCATTTAATTGATTAGCCAAATCACTGCCGGGTGGGGCCTCCATAAAAGCCTTAATATCAGCATTTGAAGGTAAATGTGTAGCCAATAAGCTATCATAATAGCTACCCATAAACATCATGTAAACAGAAACGGCAAACATACCTGCACCACCCATTAAATTAAGGCCAACAGCACCGGTATCTGGTAAATTTTCAGAAACAAAACCTAACATAGTAGGCCAGAAATAACATACTCCTAATCCAAATATTAATGCCCCGAAAAACAATAAATTACCTGTTGTATGACCTAGTATATATAAACCAATTGCAGAAAAAACTGCAGAGAAAAATAACACACCTGCAGGTGATAAGCGATGTACCACCGGGCCGGCAAAACCTCGGCCCACAACCATTACACCTGTTTCAATGGTTAATAAAAGAAGGGCATTATCACTTACGTTTTTCAATAAAACATCTATCCATTGTCCCGTAAATAATTCTGTAATGGCAGTTCCGAACATTAAAATAATCATGATAATAAATAATGGATTGAGCAATGAACGATACATTTTTGCAGTGCTTACTCCTTTAGCTACACGTTCGGTTACTGGGAAGGATAATTTACTAAAAAGGTAACCATACAATAATGTAGGTATAATCATTAAGCCCACCTGAACTTGCCAGCCTATGCCTACCTTATCTAACAAAAACACCAGTAAAGTGCCTATTACAATACCACCCGGAAACCACAAGTGAAAGTGATTAAGCTTAGTGGTTTTATTTTCAGGATATAATGAAGTAATGAGTGGATTACAGGCTGCTTCAACGGTACCATTAGCTAATCCTATTAATAAAGTTGAAATGAATAAAGCCATGTATGGACTACTAAACTTACCGGCATATATGGTTAAAATAATTCCTGCCAAATGAAATACAAACGCAATAATTAATAGCCGCTTCATACCAATGATATCCACTACAAAACCGCCAAAAATAATGGCCAAGGGGAAGCCCCAAAATGCAGTGGCAGCAATGGCTCCCAGCTCTGCCTTATTCAGCTGAAACTGCGTGCCCAACGTATCTAAAATTCCGGCACGTATACCAAAAGAAAGTGAAGTAACTAATAAGGCCAAACAACTGGCAACAAATAATTTGTTTTTTTGAATGTTTGCTTGCATAATCAATCGTTAGAAAATAGGTTTGAAACTTAAATGTAGAAGTTATTTTCAAAACAGCCACAATTAGCTAGAATTTTGATAAAAATCAATTCCTTTTTTAACGCTTTGTAAACCTGTAAAATTATACTGCACAAAGCTTACATTTGATGACATTGTTTTATACAAAGCCATTTAAATAAATTGTTAGCAAGGCAAATGAAGCAATTAATTTTGTTGTAACAACTGCTTATAACCGGCATACAACTTTATTTTGGCTACAGTTTGATAACTAAAAATTGTTTGTTAATTATGAAAAGAAAACTACGCATGGGCATGATTGGCGGTGGCAAAGACGCTTTTATCGGTGCTATACATCGCATTGCCGCAAATATGGATGGTTTAATTGAATTAAGTTGCGGTGCACTAAGTATACACCCTGAAATAGCAACGCTTTCAGGTGAAATGTTGTTTTTGCCAAAAGACAGAACCTATTTTAGTTATGAAGAAATGCTGAAAGCCGAAAGCCAATTACCTGCTGATAAACGCATTGATTTTGTTACCATAGTTACACCCAATTTTGCACACTTTGCGCCTGCTATGATGGCACTTGATTTAGGCTTTCATGTTGTTATTGAAAAACCCATGACTTTTTCATTAGAGGAAGCCAAACAATTAAGAGAAAAAGTAAAACTAACGGGCAAGCATTTGTGTTTAACACATACTTATTCAGGTTATCCAATGGTGAAACAAGCACGTGCATTAATTAAAGCACAGGCTTTGGGAAAAATCAGAAAAGTTTGGGTTGAATATCCACAGGGTTGGTTAAGTAAATTATCAGAAAGAGAAGGCAATGCACAAGCTGCTTGGCGCACCGATCCTAAAAAAAGTGGTAAAAGCGGCGCCATGGGCGATATTGGTACCCATGCTGCCCACTTGGCTGAATATGTTTCCGGCTTAAAAATAACCCATTTGTGTGCCGATTTAAATGTTATGGTTGAAGGCAGAGCGTTGGATGATGATGGCAATGTATTACTAAAATTCGACAATGGGGCTACCGGTGTTTTAATGGCATCACAAGTGGCGGCCGGTGAAGAAAATGCATTAAAAATTAGAATTTATGGTGAAAAGGGTGGTATTGAATGGGCACAGCAAGAACCGAATACACTCCTCTTAAAATGGTTAGATGCTCCCACCCAAATTTTGAGAGCCGGAAGCAATTATGGCCAAGTGCTTTCATCGTTTGCTACACATAATTGCCGTACACCGGGTGGGCATCCGGAAGGATATTTGGAAGCCTTTGGCAATATTTACCGAAATTTTGCGCAAACACTAATAGCCGAAATAAATGGAGAACAACCTACTGCAGAAATGCTCGATTTCCCATCGGTAGATGAAGGGGTTAGAGGAATGGCTTTTATTGATAGTGTAGTTGCTTCGGCACATGCAACGGAAAAATGGACGCCATACACGGTATAGCATTGACGAATAGTATTACAGAACGTACAAGTGTGCGACGCAACCACAGCCTCATGCTTGTACTTTTGCTGATTTCATAAATTAATTACCATGCAAACAATTAAAGGTCCCGGCATATTTTTAGCGCAATTCATGGGTAATGAAGCGCCATTTAACAGCCTTTCAAGCATATGTGAATGGGCTGCATCACTAGGTTATAAAGGCATTCAAATACCAACATGGGATAGCCGATGTATTAATTTGCAATTGGCAGCAGAAAGTAAAACGTATGCCGATGAATTAACGGGATTGGTAAATAGTTTTGGTTTGGCAATAACAGAATTATCAACCCATTTACAAGGGCAACTAATGGCTGTACATCCGGCCTATGATGCGTTGTTTGATGGATTTGCACCTAAGGAAGTGCATGGTAATGCTACTGCACGCACAGCATGGGCTGCTCAGCAATTACGCTATGCAGCAAAAGCTTCGCAAAACTTAGGCTTAAATGCACACGCTACTTTTAGTGGCGCCTTGGCTTGGCCAATGATGTATCCGTGGCCACAGCGGCCAGCCGGCTTAGTAGAAACTGCTTTTACAGAAATGGCTAACCGTTGGTTACCCATTTTACGATATTTTGACGAGTGTGATGTAGATGTTTGTTATGAAATTCATCCGGGAGAAGATTTACACGATGGGGTTAGCTTTGAAATGTTTTTAGATGCAGTGGAACAACATCGTCGTGCCTGTTTATTGTACGATCCCTCTCACTTGCTTTTACAATGTTTAGATTACCTTACTTACATTGATCATTACCATGAGCGCATTAAAGCATTTCATGTGAAAGATGCAGAATTTAATCCTACCGGTAAACAAGGCGTATATGGTGGTTTTCAAAGTTGGGTAAATCGTGCCGGACGTTTTCGTTCTTTGGGCGATGGTCAGGTAGATTTTAAATCGATTTTTAGCAAATTGGCCACTTACGATTACAAAGGTTGGGCTGTTTTAGAATGGGAGTGTTGTATTAAAAGTGCCGAACAGGGTGCTAAAGAAGGAGCCCCGTTTATACAACAACATATTATTCCGGTAACACAAAAAGCTTTCGATGATTTTGCAGGTACCGATGCTTCAGAAGATTTTAACCGGGCGATACTGGGATTAAAATAACTTTGTAAAATTATTTAAACAAACTTGTTTTTTATGAAAAAAATTTCTATTGTGTTAAGCATGGCATTATTGGCATATGCCTGCGGCAACAGTAACCAAAGCAGTAATGATCAAAATGCCGCAGCAGGCAATTCCGGATCGACTACCGAAGCAGCAGCTCCTGCACCTGCAGCCGCTTCTACTGATTTATCAGACAATCCTGATTATAAAAAAGGTTTGGCTTTAATAGCCAAAAACGATTGTTTAACCTGCCATAAGGTTGACGAAAAATTAATTGGCCCCGCATACCGTGATGTTGCCAATAAATACACTGACAAGGATATACCAATGTTAGCAGCTAAAATTATTAAAGGCGGTTCAGGCGTTTGGGGACAAGTACCCATGACACCTCACCCCAATTTATCGGTAGCCGATGCTGAACAAATGGTGAAGTACATTTTGTTACTGAAAAAATCATAATGTAGCATTTTAAGTAGCAGAAAAGGAAATGTGCAGGACTAATCAACTTTTTCTAACTAAAAACAATAACAATGCTTCGTAAAAAAATTTTCATTACAACATTGGGAATATTGGCACTGTATATTTCCTTTTCATTTACCTACATTACACCTGCTTCCATTGCAAGTATTACTGGCCAACAAAAAGGATGGATATCGTTATTTGATGGTAAAACCTTTAATGGGTGGCATAGTTACGGAAAAACAACGGTTGGAAAGGCCTGGACAATTCAGGATGGCGCTATTTATTTAAATGCTGCCAACAAAAAAAATTATCAAACTGATGGTGGTGGTGATATCATCACCAATGAATCATTTAAAAATTTCCATTTCAAAGTTGACTGGAAGATTTCAAAAGGCGGCAACAGTGGTATTTTGTTTTTTGTGCAAGACAATCCCGCAAAATACCATGAAACCTGGAATACGGGTATGGAAATGCAAGTTTTAGATAATGATGGGCATCCTGATGGTAAAATTCATAAACACCGTGCCGGCGATTTGTACGATTTAATTGCCTGCAGCAAAGAAACCGTAAAGCCTGTTGGCGAATGGAACACAGCCGAAATTATTGCCGACCATGGCAAGCTGGAATTTATTTTAAATGGGACAGTGGTAGTAAAAACAACCATGTGGGATGATAATTGGAAAAATATGATTGCCCACAGTAAATTTAAGGATATGCCGGGTTTTGGCATGTTTCAGGAAGGGCACATAGCTTTACAAGATCATGGGAATGATGTTTGGTATAAAAATATTCAAATAAAATTGTTACCCTAAAAACATTAGGTTAGATAAATTTTTTTATGGGGATTCTTGTCTAAGAATCCTTTTTTATTTTCACTCCACCTTTTTCAATTTTATAGTATGGATGTTTTAAAAGATGATACCTATTTTATGCGCAAGGCCTTAGAGCAGGCTGAATTGGCTTTTGAGGCAGATGAAGTACCTGTGGGAGCTATTATTGTACAAAACGATGAAATTATTGCTCGTGCCTACAATCAAGTAGAATTATTGAAAGATGCCACTGCCCATGCAGAAATTATTGCCTTAACCACAGCATTTGCCGCAATGGGTGCAAAATATTTACCCGATGCTACCTTATATGTAACCTTAGAACCCTGTTTAATGTGTGCGGGTGCTTTATATTGGAGCAAGATTGGGCGAATTGTATATGGGGCGTCGGATGAAAAAAATGGATACAGCAGATATGGATTAGAACAATATCCATTTCATCCTAAAACTATACTTACCAAAGGAGTTTTAGCAGATGAAGCTGCTTTTTTAATGAAGTCATTTTTTAAAGCAAAACGATAAAATGATGGATGAAGGGTAGCAATCAATAAACGGTGTTTGAAGAGCACTAGGGAATTGATTTATAGCTATAATAAAAAAAGCCTTCTTGTGTAATACAAGAAGGCTAGATAAATACGGCAGCTACCTACTCTCCCAGGGACAAGGCCCAAGTACCATCGGCCATGAGGGGCTTAACTTCTCTGTTCGGAATGGGAAGAGGTGAACACCCTCGGTATAACCA
>Ga0207433_10000658_pt1 | contig 78735 bp, 66 predicted proteins | sample YelNatPaOPGAMG01_FD_187559 | JGI IMG/M metagenome (GOLD analysis project Ga0207433, IMG submission 187559) | Hot spring thermophilic microbial communities from Obsidian Pool, Yellowstone National Park, USA - OP-RAMG-01 (SPAdes) (version 3) | ecosystem: Environmental > Aquatic > Thermal springs...
CCTCTAAGTCCAGGGCGATCATCTTGGCCGCCTTCACGTACCACGTCCCGGGCCAGAGTCGGGTAGCCGGAGCCGGGATCGTCGGCCGGGTGCTCAGCCAGTCCCGAAGGTATTCCGCAACGTTAGCGGGAAGCGGGATCGTATCCTGTCGCTTGTTTTTGGCGTAAGCCGCTTCCACGGTGACCGTTGGCGGATCAGTGTCCAGGGCTAACGCCCCCCGCGTCAAACTTGCCAGCTCCGACGCCCGGAAGCCGGAGTAACTGGCCAACAGATACAGGGCCGCCCTATCCCGCCCCGTTAGTCCCCGGAAACTCCGCAAGCTACACTCGGCGGCTTCGATCAGCCGGCGCAACTCATCGGCGGTCAGTGCCCGCCGTTTCACCCGGCGGTCTATTTCAGCGTTCCAGCGGGAGAGTCCAGCCAGTGGATCATCGGGCAGCTTGGAGTGTTTCCATAACCACCGGGAAAACATCTTGCACGCAACAAGATGGTGGTTGCGGGTTTCGGTGCTAACGTCCAGGGAAAGAATGACGTCCCGGATAGCTTGGGGCCGTATGTCACCAAGAGTTTGGACGTTAGCAAGAGAAAACACTTTCCGAATCCTGGAAACAGTACGGGTGATATGATCGGCTGTCCTTCCCCGGGCCTCTAGATCACGCTGGAAGTCGGCTAGGTGGTTTTCCACTGGTTCACGAAGAAACCTATCCGCGGGGCGAATCACTCCCGCAGCCAACCGCTCCGCGTCCCGCTCCAGCTCCGCCGCGTAGGCTAGGGTTGCTTTTTTGTCGGTGTAGCCGGGGAATTCCTTCACTTGCCCGTTGGGAAGCCGCAACCGGATGTACCACTTTCGGGATTGCTCTTTCACCTTTTCGACGGGCTTCCCTTGCTTGATGAGTCGCTGGGCTTCCGCCGCCGTCACCCGTTCCCCTTGGTGGAGCCAACGGGTTACCGTCTTTTTGAAGATGTACGCCATACCGGTACCCCTTCACAGAAAACCATACCCCGACAGAAAAACGGGGCGGGAAGCCGGGGGTACAGCGGCTTGTCGGGCGTCCCCTATCCCGCCCCCAAGAGCCTGCCCTATCCTACAGAAGCCGGATGCCTATTGCAATGCGTCCCACCATTAGCCGCGGGCCGTGACGTTAGCCACCGACGGTTCCGCAATCCTTCCGCATTGCGGGCAACGCCACTCATTCCAGAAGTGAAAATCCACCAGAACCGCAACCGGAAAGCCGCACCCCGGGCATTCCGACGCCCTTGCCCGCGTGATCGTGAAGCCGAGGGCTATGTCTGCCCACCACTTGGGCAACTCCACATTGCGGGGCCAACCACGGGGCTTTTTCAGCCGGCGCTTGAATTCCCGGTAGAAGGGCGTTAGGGCGTCCAGAATCTCTTGAGTGACCGGCCTTTCACCGGGGAGTGAATGCCACACTTCCACCACGCCATCCGGGCGGAGCCGGAGCCGGTAGCCGCCCCGGAGTAGCCAGCTCACCGCTTCCTGGAAATCTTTGAACGTGAGCGGGGAAGTCTCTGTCCGTGCGGATATTCTCATGGCGTCAACTCTCCGTCATGAGCGTACTGGATCGCTTCCCTAACGAATCGCTCCGCGGCCTTCGGCCAATCCACGGGATCGATCTTGAGCAACCGGCAGGCGTCCAGTAGCAGGGCAACCGCGGAGTCGTGGAAAGTGTCGTAGAGTTGAAAGAGGGCCGGGAAGTCCACGCGCTGTGTCGGCGTCCCCGTTGGCATAAGAACGTATCCCGGGCCATATTCGCTCGGTTGCAACCGGATGGAATATCCCGCGTCCCAGAGTTTGTGAAGTAACAACCAACCGCCCACTTCCTCTTTGTGGCCCAGTAGGATGGCCACTTCCTCCGCCGTTAACGCCCCGGGCTTCACGCCAAGCCGAAGTTTGCCGTTTTCCCATACCACCTTAACACCAGGACGATTCAGCCAGTGAAGGAAGTACGGGGGGCTTTCCGGCCTGGTTTCGGGGTGATTGCTAATGTCCAGGGTGTTCGGGTGCTTCACGTCTATTGCCTCCGCTCATGCGAAGTCCACCCAAGCATCGCCGCCGGCTTCGGCCGCTTCCGCCAGTCGGCGATTCAGTTCACCAATGTCCACCACGGGACTTTGATGCTGTCCAGATCGCCCGGAATTCGTTCCGCCACTTTCGGGGGGTATAGGATTCACAGCGTCCTGGTGATCAACCCCGTTTTTCGGCGCATCGACAACATCGACATCGACAAAACCCTCTGAAACACGGCTTTTATGAGGTTTCGTCGATGTGTCGATGTGTCGATGGAGCCTGAACACGGCTTTTGGCCTACCCCCCTTTTGGTCAACGGGCACCTCTTCCCAGTGGCCTAGGCCGGCCTTGACCAGCTCATTGAGCGCGTCTTCAGCTTCCAGTCGCTTTCCACGGAATCGCCATAGGTTCCGAACAAGGTCACGCACCGTGACCGCGCCGCCCCGGTGGGCGATCCACTGGACCAGCTCTTCCTGTTGGTTCCCCTCAGCTCCACGCGCCAGGATTTCATAAATCCGGGTAGTCTCAACCTTATGCCATTCAGTGAGGGTGATCGCCCTTTCCATGGATTCCACGTCAATGATGTTCGGATTTACACTGTCACCCGCCGCCCACCGCGTAAGATGAAGAATCAGTCCCAGCCGGAGCGGAATTTCTTCCAGTTTTGAGAACGCCGCGGCCAAGTCACCGGTCAGGTCGATCAGCTCTTGGTTGTGTCGGTTGTAAAAGCGACCGTAAGCAGCTTTCGCTTGTGGGCTAAGGATCACAATCTTCGGGCATGGTTCGCCATCGGAGCCATAGTCAAAGTCGAGGTCAAGTAACCGGTCGAATACACGACCGACGTCCGCTCGTACACTTTCTGGCACTGTGTGTTCGTTCCATATCCTCAGCCGTCGCGGGGGCCACGTTAAAAGGAAACGGGCCAAAAGTCCGTTCTCACGTAAGGCCAACGTGAACGCCCGTTGGAGTGTGCCTGGTTGAATGCCTCCGGCGATCGAAACCGCCGCGTGAGGGACGTGAAAAGTGCCTTTGCTGCGCCGATCTACAGTGTGCGGCATGGCGTTGTAACACGACAGCCAAAAGGCGACATCGCCGCCTTGGGTGTTGGCGTAGCGGTCAAAGTTTCCCAGCCATCCGGCCAGCTCGTCACGGGCCAGCAGAAGGCCACGTGGGTTGGCTTGCAAGATCGGCGCGATCGCCTCCACGGTGGTATCTGCGACCAGAATGCGCCGCGCCGTCGGTTGCTCAGGCTCCTCTGGTGGTTCGTTGGCATCTTTTGCTCTCTTCCACTCAGCCAGTGCCTTTTCGTAGGCCAACCGGTTCGCCTGATACTGTTGCCGCTGCGCTTCGTATTCCTTGAACCAGGTCGTTTGTCGGGCGTGCAACCATTGGAGGGCCAATTTCATGGACGGTGTCTTCAGCGAACCGGATTCGCCGATGATGGCCGTCCAAAGAATGGGCGGAACGCGCCAATTTTCATTGACGCTAGCACGTTTGGTTTCAATGATCCGCGTTAGGCCAATGGCAGCTCCGCAAGCGGTCAAGAGGGGCAGGGCCACGAAGGATGGATCAGAGCACATGCTTTCCGCTGCTACCTTCACAAATTCGGACAGCGGGCGGGGTAGTGTATCGACCGGGTAGGCTTGCCACGTGGGGGCTGGCGGTAATGCGTCGCCGTCCAATTCTGATTGTGTAGCGGTGGGTAATGGTTCCGGTGGCGTTTCCGCCGGCGCACTTGCGGGCTTGGTTACCGGGGCCTCCGCTGGCCGGGAGTCTCGCTCTTTGGTCTTCGCTTCATCGACCGCTTCCTGGATCACGTTCAACGTGTCCCCCCGAGCGATGCCAAATTCCTGGTAGAAACGATCGGCCAGCTCCCGCCAAGCTTTGCGATCCTTTGCTGGAACAGAATGCATGATCGGTTTGGGAAGAGGACCGCCTTTGAGTGTCACCACAATTTCGCCGTTTTTTGCTATGGCCCTGAGGGTTGTTGAGTAGTGATCAGGCATTTACTAGGCTCCGTATTAAGGTTGCGTAGTCCTCAGCGTCTATAAACTCACTCGGTGTAACCGGGCGGAGATTTTCCGATGCGATAACCGCCCCTGGAAGCAATAAATCGCGCATGGTCTTGGGAATCTGTTGCGCGATGAAATCTTCAGCCAGCAGCTCCGCTCGCGGGTCATCGAGGAATGCGATCGGCGGAACGACAATCCGGGCGGTGACGACCTCCCGGGGTGCCCGCACTTCCAGAGTCCAAGGACCGTTTTCGCGAACCGGCGGCCACGCTACCACTAACACCGGGATGCGTTGATTACCCCGCGGTTTTGGCGGTGTACGGCGAAGCGTAACCTGTCGCTCAGCCATTGCCCCCTCCCTGCCGTTTTCGGCGATTGTCTTTGGCGGAAAGCCACTGCTGGACGGCCGCCCATTCCCATCGGACGGTCCGTTTCGTCAACCGCACTGGCTCCGGCAACCGGCCGGCGCTGACCAGCCGGAACAGCGTCCGCCGGGAGATGCCAAGCCGTTTCGCCAATTCCGCCGGGGAAACAAATTCGCTCATAAATGCCCTCCGTATCCAGAGAAAACCGCCAACGTTTTTTGTTGACGATACGGGAGGGCAGAAACTGGTGTGTACTTTGGGAAGTAGAGTTACACTTCTGGCAATAGAAAACCCCGGAAAAAACCGCGTTTTTGCAATCTTTCCGGGGTTTTGATGGGAAGTAGAATGTCTAGTACTTTTAGGGGGATGGGTGGTGCCTTATCGTCCATGTCCTGGAACAAATAGCGTGTTCAATTGTTCGGCTTTCACGCCCTTTTGCTTGTGTGCTTTGTTGCGTTTTTCGTCACGCATAGTTTCCATGCGTTCAGCAACTTCGTCAAGTCCTTCAAATGTCGCATCGAACATACGCCGCCAGTATTTAACAAAATCGGCAGCATGGATCAGCAAGCGGTTGCGACTTGGCTTCTTTCGACGTATGACGTCGGGTGGGATTGAATCCAACCAGCGTTTGAATTGCTTATACGTTTTGTACTTGTCTTGAAGCCTAAACACCGCCGTTGCCGGCACATAAACATCAGTTACGCTAAAACTGGACCGTGCGTCATTCCCTGAGGAAGCGGGTGTTGCGGGTGTAGCTTCGACGGGTGCTGCTGCCCCGTCTTTCACCGCACTTTCGGGCTGTTCTAGAAGTCTGGCGATCGCCTCCGCCTGGCGTTTCCCTTCCCATTCCTGGATCACTTCCACGGCGGTCATTAAGTCTTCAATCGCCTGCTCTAAGCGTCCAAGCTCCGCGTAAAAACCCCGCTCCCATATCCACCCAACGTCCCTTTGGCCTATTACTTCCCGGATCCATTTTTGGAACCATTTCGCCTGTGTATCGAGAGCCGCCCCTACACGGAGAGAACCATAGCCAACAAACACGCGCTCAGTGGGTCCAATCCACAAGTTAGCCACTTCCGGCGGAACGTCACGCCTCAGCTCGGCTAACGTGTTGGCCGCCGTCAGAAAAGCTTGCTTGACGCCCTCCCATGCGTCTATGGCTTTCCGGTACCGATCAGGGCTGTCAAGCGTCACCAACTCCCAAAACACCCACCAGCGTTCCAGGACGGCCTTGTACTGCTCAGCCAGATTTCGAAAACGTTGGGAAAAGGTTAGCGACACGGTCAGCCCCTCCGTGATAGAGGACAGCCCACAAAGAATCAAGGGCGGGCAACCGCCGGGCTGATAGCGGGTTTCGGCGTGCACCAGCCTAGCCCGCCCTTATCTCCATCTTACGGAGTGTTCGTGTTCCTACAAGATTTTGTGGACCACTTCGCCGTCCCTTTAGACACTTTCCGTGTTTTCGACACCCCCCGTTAGGTGTCGAAAAGTGTCGAATTCTTGCGCATCATCGTTGGACGCCCGACGTTTTGAAGCAACATGTATCTACGCAGTGGGCTACCAGTCCCCCCGCGTTCCAGGGCCAACCAAGGATGTTGGGTTCCACGGCGTGCCGTTTTGTGCAACCTTTTTCCTGGTTCATGGCGATCACCAAAAGCCTGGATTTTTCAGCCTGGTCACCGTCGGTGCCATTCACCCCGCGGAAAAAGTGGTGCAACCATAAGTGCAACCGAGCCGATGTGGCACCGTAAATTGTTTTTTGAACGCAACTTACGCAATCGCTCAATGGACTCATAATCCCTTGGTCGGGGGTTCGAATCCCTCCGGGCCTAATACCACAGAAGATCAGAAAACCCCGTGATTTCCCACGTAAGTGACGGATTTCACGGGGTTTTTGATTTCGCCACAATGTTCTGGAAGAAAAAATGTGCATGCGAGTTAGAAGGGAAAACCTCGCGTAGAACCTGGAATGGACCTGACAAGCGGGTCCCTCCGAGATTATTCCGGAGGGGCACGCTTGTCGTGCCCGGTGAAGGGGAATGGGCCGTCGATCGGTGTTTACCGGACCCGACAAGCGGGTCCTTGCAATTACGCGGACCCGACGAGCGGGTCCCTCCGAAAAAACAGACCCGACAAGCGGGTCCCTCCGAAGGCCAGATACACCTCAAAAATGCGAGAGTCATAAGCATTGGTAGGGGCAATTCATGAATTGCCCCTACCGCGATTCGATCGATTTGGCTGTGGTGCCATGTGTTGCAGAAATACGGCTTTTCTCCTGGAGGCGTATGCCCAGATTCTCCGCTCTCCGCCCGGCACAACCTCGCCAGGACAGCATCCGGGGCGGCGAGTTCAAGCTATCGAGGCTACCGCTGCGAGGCCGCCTACGACAGCGTTGTGGCGGGCTTTCCTCAAAGCCCAGTCAGGGCCTGGGCATCTTCCGAAGAAGGTGATACTGCGTTTATTCGCCGCCCGTGGCCGAACCGGTAGCGGTGGACCGCGTCTGGTTCTTCGATCGCCCAAATTCACTTGACCAGATTCCAAAGGGGCTCTTGATTTTCAGCGATGGCACGACGATCGAGACGCCCGAACTTCTCGACAATGCGCGTCAAGGTGGGGAAATCGTCTTTCCGCCGGGCGAGGCCAAATGGCTGGCCTTTTTCGTCACGGCAACCAAACCTGGAACCCAAAACGTGGGTCTGGCCGAATTGGCCGTGTTCAGCTTCGAAAAGAAACCGCCTTAAATGATTTTGCCCGGCGCGTTGCGCCACGCCATTTGCCCGTTAGAGTAGCCATGGTCGGGGCTTATTCGCATATACTCAATATGATAACACAATGAAACGTCTGTTATTCCGATATTGTGCAGCGTAATGGAGGGGCTACTGGAGAAGTTTCTGACCTCGGTGGCGTCCAAGAAACATTCTCAGTTGGTCAGTACCGACCTTGGGAATAAGTCTGGCGAGCGCCACTTTGCCCCCTTTTGCCGTCCAGAGAGGTTTGATTTCAGCCACTTCATCACAGATTTGCTGCCACCGATTGAGGCATACCGCGGCGGGAACGTTTGGAGGAATTTTGTAGTATAAATAGATGTGACGTCCCATCTGATAGACGGCCCAATCCTGAGCTGTCTCCTCCATGTATTTGTTGAGGTGACTTTCCAAGCGGATCAACACACCCCGCGGCTCCGCACCGGGGGTAGCGCCTAAAAAGCTGGATTTTGCCAATGCCTCCTGATAGCCCTGGGACTTCGCTCCGTCGAGTAAATCCTGGGCCTTTTGCAAGGACGCGGGAAGTTCTCCTGGCAATCCACAAAAACGGGCCAATTCGCGAAAGAAATTCAATGTTGCGGCGCTGTCGAGTATATCCACTCCCAGTTCCCTCGCCAGCAATTTTTCCTGCTCACGGAATGCTCGACCCGGCCTGATCATCAGGAGCATCGCCCCGATTCCCCCGATATCGCGGCGGATGGCGGCCGCCTGACGAATCTGGACGGCAAGGGGCTCCACCCGGCGGCCTTCCTCGCTTTCCACGCGGAGCTTGCAATCGAAGATTAAAATTCGGCCACGATAGTTCGCGATCACGTCTATTTCCTGCACGGATTGACCATTGCCTTCGCCGAGCTTCGCATTAACGTCTACCTGCGGGATACCCATTTCGAGAAGCACGGCAGCGACGAATTTTTCGAAGAGAAATCCTGCCTGACCCTCATTCGGCCGGCCAATCCTGGCGAACATCCGAGGCCAGTCCCAGCCCGTCTCAATTCCGTTCTGAACAAGTTGTGCGACAGGGAGTGGTTCGGGCTTATGACACTGCCATGTACGGTTGAAGGCCACTCCCGACTGCGCCTGCACGAGATATCTGACGGGAATATAGTCGGTTTCCGCACGATCTATTGACAACGATTCCAATTGTTCACCGTTGGCGGTTTTTCTCCAGCGGAACCATTCACCGGAAAGCTCTCCGTAAACGACCTCCGTATTCGGCAACTCCTTGGCCTGAACGGCTCCATAGAACATGAGCTTGAGTCCGCCCGTGGCATTGATGATCCACCGCCTTGCCGGAAGTTGCTTTTGCCAGGCGAGGATCTGGCCCAACACATCCTGTGGCAACGTGCCGCCGGGAGCTTCTGGAAGATGAACATGGATCGGTGGAAAAACCTTTTTGGCAAATGCCGCAAAGCGTTCGGCGGGTTGTTTTGATCTGACAGGATCGTTCGTGTAATAAATGCATAGATCCTTGACGCCGCCCTCATGTTTATGCCAGTGGACCAGGCCGAGGATATTCGGCCAGAGCTGTTCACTGGAGAGGACGACCATAGCATTGGGTAGCTGTTGCATACCCTATGCGCCCGATCTGGAACCCTGCAATAACTTGATACTCGGTCGCTTTAACAGACAAGACGGCCAGGGCAAACCGAAGCAAGCGGACGCCGCAGCCCTAGCCGCCAATTCGTGCCAACGCCTTGGCTTTACGAACATCGCACGTTCTTTACAGGCCTTAAAGGGATGGATATTTTTCGCCCGAAATGTTATAGGTCTTCTATTTTTTAGCTTTAAATTGAATCTGTTTTTGCTTCATATTGATCAAGTGAATAAACACGCGTATTTTTGCTCCAATTGTTTTATCGGGCACATTATTCGGATCAATGATGTTTCCGACGAGACCTGTTGGTTCGTGTTTTGCGAACAATCTGCCTTTACCTTTGGGATCTTCCACGATTGTGACTTCCACTTCGTCGCCACTTTTCAAAGTAGGGAGAGAAGGAGCGGGGGCGCTGGTGGGCCGAGCCCCAGCCCCTGGACTTTGGCCAGGCTGACCAGTGGGGAACCGCGCCGGCTGCATGGCGGCCCCCTGTGAGTTCGAAAACGCACTTTTCAGATTGGCAGTTATTGTTTGTATCGCCTGAGTAAGAAAATTCTGGCTTGCCTTGCGCGTGCGATCGGCCGGTAACTCTGGGGAAGGAAACCCAACACAGCGCACAACATAATTCCCATTTTGACGTCCCACATGAAAGATGAGCGGCGATGCGTGACGGTTCGTCTTTGCAACGTGTTCGCCTAGGTTAAATCGGCCGCGTACATTTCTCGGCAGTCCCAACGCCAGTTTTTGAGGATTTTTCGCGTACTGTTGGGCAAAAGCTTGAGCGGCGGCACCGATACGGTCCAGGATCCACCAGACATTTTTCCAGCCAACCGGGAGCTCCTCACCCGAAATCATCGTTTCCAGAGTCGGTGCGTCGCACCCTTTTTGAGTTGACCGGTTGCATGCCTTGCGAAACTTCGCGGCGACTTCTTTACATTTTTCCAGGTTCCAACTGGAAAGTTCGGCGGGCACATCGAAACAACCAAAACCCTTCCGCGACTTGGAGCCAACCCCTCCGTAGTAACAGAGCAACCACAACGCCGCCTGAGCCTGGGGCAGGACATCAGAAACTGATAGGTCCCATTTTTCAATAACGATGCCTTTATCATTTTTTATCTCATAAATCTTCGGACGAACTCTCATCGTCACCCGCCATTTTGCACCCGGCATTATATAATAGCGCTGATAACGCTGGCGCTGGCCATTCTCCCTGCGCATGTCATCCATGCCGAAAGTGAAATAATTAAGTCCCTGCGTAGTCCTTTTATTCGGCGGAGCAGGCAATTTATTTTCGTCTCTTACCTTGTTTTTATCGAATAAAACAGGCTTTACGTTGTCTAACGGCTCCACCGTAACGCGGACGGCGCCGCAGGAATTTGTATCGCCCCAAATCGCGGATTCCATCCGATAGAGAGTGGCGGCGTCCACGTGGGCGGCGTGCATGGTCCGCCACCACCAGCGGAGCATGCCCCGCAGCGTTGCCGGCCGGAGTTCGCAGTCCTCCTCCTTTTGCAAGGGTCCCGCCAGAAACGCCGGTGTCACGAGTTCCAGTGTGCAGGCAAATTCCGCCCGCTTTTGCTTGGCCAGGGCCCCTTTCCAGGTTTTATCGATGTTATCCGAGGAGAACAGCTTTGGCGTCTCGGTTAGCTTGAACGATCCATACCCGGAGGCCGTTTTTGCACCGGCCCCTTCGTATTCCAGAGCCCCAACCAGCCATTCCGTCGCCAGTTGAAGGAGTTGATCCGGGACATCCGCCCGGCGTTTGGCCAGTGCGAAACAGAACGTGTGACCGGCAGAAACCGCCAGGAAATACACCGGACGGGGCGAATCCCAGTCTCCCGGTGGTTCCTGATTCTGGTAATAACTGAAATGGTGGTTATTCAATATATCAACGACTAACGGCGTCCATTTCTCGGGCCAGGCGTCCAGAAAGACAATCTGTCCCGACGAGGCTGTGATCTCTGTTCTGGGGTCGCTCGGATCGTGGCGGACTTCGGCAGGATGATGGGGATCCCTGATCTGTTTGACGCGGTCGGGATTCGGAGCCCAGCCGAAGACGTCCTCGATCTGTTGCCACGCCTTTTTCTGATCGGTTTGCGTGGGCAGCCAGACCGTTTCGGCAAACGCGCGGGCCATTCCTTTGAGGCCGGTTCCTGGTAAGTAGACAAACCCATAAATCGGATGCAAACAAATGCCGGCGTTTTCGAGCGCCGATGCACGGGCGAGATGGAGTGTCAACGGCCCGACGGTTTTAGCTTTGAAGGTCATTGCTCCCCTCGCCGCCGCGACGGCCTGCCACCGCGCGAATAAACCAGCGTAGTTTAATCCCGGTGGCTCGGTTCTGGACTTGCGGGCGATCAGTTCAACGGTAGGCTTTTGCACCCGCTCCGAGAGCTTCCCGGTGTCGTCCCCAGGTTTTGAGAACAGCTCCTCATCCCATGACTGGACGTATTTGTCGAGCTGTAACCCCAGGTGGGTGTTCTTGTCCAGCAGGTCTCGAACAGATTTGGGGAGGGGAACGATCATCGCCATAGGATTTTCTCCTCAGTCGGTCGCTGCGCTGCCCTCGGATCCTTCTGCATCCGCGAATCGGACTAACCACTGGAGATAGGCCAGCACTTCGTCGGTGGCCCAACGGAGGAACTCGGCATCACCTTCGACAACGGCTTTCAAGAGGGCCATGTCGTCTGGTTCTGGTTTCTTGCTATCCGGGTTGATGCGTTTATCGAGCACCCAATCTCCCAGGGCCACGAGCAGCTTCGGCGCGTAGTTTTTTGCTTTCAAAAACGCCAGGGCCTGTCCCAATCCGGAGGCAATGATCCGCACCGGCAACTTTTTGGCCTGCCTACAAAACTCTTCAAAGTTCTTTTTCGCCTCTTGATCTTTTTTATTCGGCTTCACCGCCTGAACGGCTTGCCATGCATGTTCTGCCCGACGTTGATCGAGCGTTTTTTTCTCGGGTTTTGTTGCGTTCGCCATATCCCCTGACTCCTTCTTTTTGTTCCATAGGCCTGACTGATAACTGAAGCGGTTCAGCGCTGCAGAACATGCACCGCACAGAGGCCTTTTCCCGTGGTTTCGTCGCCCCCGATCTGCAACACGCGGACATCTTCCAGGCACTGCCGAACTTTGCCGAGCACCTCCGCAGCATCCATGGAAGCTCTTTCGTTCCGGCTGGAATTGGCCAGCAGCACAGAGTACATGAGGGTCTCGGCCGGGAGAAATTCCTGATAAAACAGGGCGCCCTCCTTAACCGTTTTCCGTTCGTAATCGAGGGCGATTCGGGCAACGATCTCCGTGGCGTTACGGACAAAATGGGTGAAATCATCGTCAGAGAGCACGACAAGGTGGCTCTTCATACGCTCTTGGGCAAACTTGTCAGCCACCGCATGATTCGCCAGCCACTCGGCCACGCCGTCGCTTGGGCCAATCACTTTGTAATCAAACTCCTCGAGGACCACAGTCGCCTGATTCGACTGCCCCACCATGAGCGGTGAGTTCGTGGGAACGAGGGCCTTGTGTTCGGCCGGCCAGGTTGTGGGAAGCGACGGAAGCGGCATGCCGATCAGGGCCAGGTCGCGGCACAAACGCTCCAGAACGCCGCGGCACGTCACCCAGGCAAACACCCCACGGAGCGAACGCACGGGATAGGCGAGAATGCGGGCATCGCTGACGGTGAGGGCGCCTGCGTGGGCGCTGCTCTCGTCCACTTTGCCCGGTCCAAAGATGGTGACGATGTCCGGATGTTCCTCGTTGACCACCTTGCGTGGCTGCCCGGTGGCCTGATGAATCTTCTCACGGCAGGCATCGCGGAGGACACCCTTGAGGGCTGAGCCCGCGATGTTCGGCCAGCCGGTGTGCCGTTCCCGTTGGACGGGAAGATCGACAGTACCCAGGGCCGTTCCCGAGCCGGGATGCAACGCCGTCTGGGCATGGATGAACAACAGTGCGCCCTGTGTGGTGGTTTTTGTCGCGTCAGACATCGTTCCAAACTCCTTGTAAAAAGCAGCCCCAACCCTGTTGCTGGTCCAAAGGCTTATCAGACAACGGATCCGAAAGTGTTTCCGGAAGGCGTTCGAGGAAATACACGGAACCGGCCGAGGCGGCAAAACGTGCGGGCTTGGGTCCCCGGCGCACGAGGTCCCAGCCGGAGACGGCCACCTCACCTGGCACAGCGGCCGCCACCAGTTCCCCCGCCAGGCACCGGGGATACCATCCGTCCTCAAAGATTCCAGGTGTCGTCAGCACGACCAGGGGTTTTTGCCCGTTTTGAGGAACGGCCCTGGGAAATTCGAGCGGTTTGTCGAAATGCTTGACCGCCACCTGTTTGCCTTCCCCGCCCCAGCGGAGAAAACTCACCGATTTCCACACCGATTCGCCCTCGGGCGGCAAATGCAGCTCCACGTAAAAGGCCACCTCCTGTTTCAAAGCGAGGAAGCTCGCCGCGTAGATCTGGTGTTCCTCGGAAGTGAGTCGCTGAGGATTGATTCCAATTCCGGTGCGATTGTCGTGACCGAACAACTCGCTCTCCGAGACGAAGTCCTCTTTGTTGAAGTTCTGGGACGGTTTGCTCTGAAGGAACTTCTGAATCCCGGCCGCGGTGAGAAACCCCTTGCAGGTCTCCACATCTTCTCGAGTGCTCACCCAGATCGGCCGCATGCCGGCCCGAGGAGGCTTCCAGCCGGGCAGGGTCTGATTCCGGGAAAGTGGCTGCCCCAACCAGATTTCCGGCCGTTCTGCCAGTTCACTCTTTTTGAACGAGAACATAGTGGCCGGCATGGGAAACAGAAGCTCCCAATGGGCGGGATCGGGCTTATCGGTGGAGGGCTCTTTTTCCCCGCGACGCCTTCTGACCAGCCATGGTCCCCGAATGCGAACGGAAAAGAACCAATCGGGTGCTCCGGCCTCCTGGAGGCCCTGACGCCACACTTCCTGATATTCCGTTTCTGCAAGGCGGCGCTTCTCGGCTGCGCGGATATACGCCTCGCGGAGTTTGTCGAAATCGCAGCCCACGGCCCGAAGGAGACTCGCCCAGATGGCGCCCGCCGTGGTTTGGGGTAGCGGCAGGCCCGACGAGCCGCGCGTCGCCGCAGTGAAGGGGCGACCATCCCGGAAAAAGAGGACGTCTAACGGCTCCAGCAGGGCCCCCACATGTGTGAGTTGCCGACTCATTCATCCCTCCTTCTCGCCAAAAACGATGCCGTCTGGCACAAGATGAGGAAGTTTTCCAGAAGTTGACCATTTCGGCCGGCGGATGCGCCCGGTGTGGCCCCCGCTTTTGGAAGCGACCGTGATCGCTGGTCCCACAAACTGCCGAAAAGCTCCAGTTGTTCCACGATTTTGGCCCCCGCCTTTTTGGGTGCCTCGGGTGAGAGGCGCTTTCGCGTCGACTCTTCGGCGCGATCCACCTGCCGACGGATCTCGGCCTTCATCGCATCGACGGGAAGCCCCTTCAAAACTGGCAGGTCACGGTACAGATGGCGTGCCCAGCGGTCGGATGCCCCCGCCGGACTCTCTTGGCTGGGTGTGAAGGCGGAGATCCACCCCTGAAGGATGTCCAGAAAGGGCCAGGGACAAAGCGCCACGGTGTGTTCACCCGACCGGCGACAGACGGTGATGGCGACCAAATCCCGACCGTTGTTTTTGGCATGCTTTTCAGCCTGCCTTGCGGTTTCCAGGGCAAAGCGGAGGTCTTCCTTGTAGTGGACGACGGCGATGCCGGCACTGAGCGTGGCGGTGTCTCCTGGCTGTCCCTTTAGGACCTCTCGAGCCCACACTTCCCGAAAGGCCTTGTTGAGTTCCCTGGCGCAGGAGATCACCTTCGTTGTGGGAAGCAGCGCCAGCACATCGTCCCCACCGCAGTACACAAGGACGCCGTGATTGTCTTCCACAATTTTCGGAGCGTGATTGAGTGCAAACGTCATCAGGGCCTTACTGATGGTTCGGGGATGCTCGCGGCCGGGCCTGGCGCGGAGATGTTTGCCCATGCGATCACCATCCATCATCAGCACGGCGTAATACGTGGGTGCCCCGCCCTGGCGATTTCGTTTCTTTTTGATCTGCTCCCAGACTCCCGGAGGGCAGAAACCTTCCTCATCATCCTGCTCCGGCCGGTTCCAGTGAAGCCATTCGCCACTCCACCCTCCGTGCTGCTCGCGTACCTTCTGGGGAGAGAGCGCAGGTTCCTGGCTGAGCCATTCGGCAGCGGCGACAGTCGCCACGTCGTCCAACCGCATCTTCCGCGGATCGAGCCCGAGTTCGTCTACAAAATAGGCCGGCCAGGCAAACCGTTTGACGAGGCTCACGGCACAGAGACGTTCACCGGGGCGAACACGCACCCCGCCAATACTCAGCCCATTCTTGCTGCTGAGCTGCTGCCAGAACTCGGCGGCCCTTGTCAGTTCGGCAGGTCCCAGATATTCGTAGGTTCCCAGCAGGGAGCACTTGCCCGGATACATCCCCAATGGGTCCGGGCTCGGGGAATATTGAGTCACCTTTCTGATCACCTTGTGTGTGGCATGGACGCGGGCTGCCAGTTCCGCCTGATCCGTCCACAGCTTGTCTTCTTCTGACGCGCCGGCCCAGGCGTCTCCGGTCACTCCCCGCTCACCGAGTAACGACCTGATTGCGTCGGGCGAAATCAGTCCCCTGGGCACAACGGTAACTCGCACGTCAAAGAATGAATTAACCTGGGCATTCCACAAGCGATGGACTGCGCTCTCCCACTCCGCAGACCAGTTGCTTCCCGTTTTTGCAATTCCCGTCTGTAACGCCTGGCACACCGTGTCCGCGATGCTCTGCCACGCCTTATCGAACGCATTGCGGCATGCTTCGCCGAGAGCCTCCGCCTCGTCGGCTGGAACCTCGGCGAGGAACCGGTTTGGCAAGCACGGCGAGCGCAGCGCGTTGCGCAGGCTCTGCGGCGACATCGGGTCCTGGCTCATATCGGGTTCGACGAATGCTGCCGCCCCGTGTTTTGAATAAATTGGTTCCATGGCTTGGCGGGTCAGCCAGGCCAGCAAGAAGCTACCGGTCCACAGGTCGCGCAGCGTCCGCGCGGCAGAGATGAAGGACTGGACCGGCCCAACGGAAAACACGATGAACGCACGATCACCCATGGTGTTGTCCTCGCTTTGCGGCACTGAAACCCCAGGTTCGTTCAAGAACCTGCCCTCGAAAACGACTGCCCGCCGATGGTCGATGAGTCATTCCTGTTACCCCGTGGATGTTTCCCTTCGTTTGGCCAGTGATTCTGGCATATTGACTCCATCATGTCAAGCGGTCGCCACTCAACCGGTGGTCTCTTTCATGCGTCGTTCCCTTGCCTCGTCGCGCACCTGTTGAAGATTGATGATCTCTGCCACCTCGAACTGGGGCGGAACGTCGCTCGTCGGCCGAAGTCGCATGATGGCCGGAAAATGCCCCACCCTTCCATGCAGTTCCGCCAGAAACACACAGGCGATGGGAGCGAAAGAGGGCGGATTCACCACGATGGGCAAGGTTTGCCATTGTTCATACGTGAGTTCAATTTGGTCCAGCAACGCGCGCATCTGGTCAACAAACGGCTGCTGTGGATCGAACTGACATTTCAGATCAATCACCTTGCTGATCCGCTGACCCGTGAGCGCACGAATTTGCTTCTTCTGTTCCGGTGTCAAAGGGTGACTGAAATTGAGAATCCATAATCCCGGCATAAAAGATCCTTTCTATAATCAACTCATCCGTGACTATTATGATTTACTTTGCTCTCTCTTTTTCTTACGAGCGTCAACACCCTCGGCTAACAAACAGGCAGGCCCAACACATCTAGCTACCAGGGGCGTTTAGCTTCGAGAAGTGCCTGCCGCAGCTTTTCCATTTCCTGATCTAGCTCGCGATTATTCGATCCCAGCATGCCTTTTTCCGGATCTAAACACTCCGCTTGCTGATGCTAGTGATCCACCTGCATCGTTAATTTCGTTACTTGTTGCTTCACGTGTTGCATTTGTGACACAGTTTTAGCTTCCTGCTGCTCATACTGACGAATAATTTCTTCAAGGGCAGCGACATGCTTGGGCAGGTCCGCATTGATAGCCGTTAATTCCTCCCATTCGTCTGGCATCTTCATATTTGGTGTGGATTTTTTAGTGGGAGGCGTCCAGGGAAAGAATTCCCGCAACCTCTCGTCGAACTCTGCCACCGTGGGGCTTGGCGAGTCCTGCTCATACTCTGCATGAGATGAGTACCGCAGGGCGATAGACAGTTTATTCCCGCGGACAAATCCGGCTGCCCGCTTCTGTTGGTCAAAATAGACGTCCCCTTGGTGCAAATGATCCTTCGCATGAATCATATTTCAATGGGCAGTTTTACCGCCGAGTGTGGCCATCCTGAAAAGTGCCGCCTTCAATATAGCGTTCGCAAAGACCTCGTCAAGTACGCGGTAGCCTGCCCCCTCCCCACTTTTTTGCAAAGACCGGCGACGTGCCACGGCACAGTGTTGTAGGGGCAATTCATGAATTGCCCGTACATGATTTGCCCCTACCAGAATGCGAGTGAATTGGGGGCGATCATCCAAGGTTGACATGCGGACCTGACAAGCAGGTCCCTCCGGGTTGAATCTCGCTCCTACCCGAACCGATGTGGAGGTCCGCGTCGGTATAAAAAGTGTGGGGATGAGTCAGCGCCGTGTCACCCATTCCAGAAAGTAGAGAAAGATACAACCAACGAGAAGTCCCAAAACATCGTTGCTGAAAAAGATCACGGCGACCCAAAGCAGAGCAAAAAGCAAGTCAATCCCATTTGGTTCCATGGCATGTATGATCCTTAACGTGAGGTTGTTGAAGAGCCAAGGACCGCTTCCGTACCGGCCTCGGCCGCCTTTTCACCAGCCCAGTAACCCCCGATGGCCCCGGCGATTCCGCCGACTGCACCACCGATGACGGTTCCCACTCCGGGGCAGATTGCCGTGCCGATAGCGGCCCCAACGCTCCCTCCTGCTTCGGCACCGGCCAACGCACCAGCCCAGCCGCCCACGCAACCTGTCACATTTTTGGCGTGCTCCAGGTTGCGTTGCTCTCGGGTGATTTCGCCCTTCTGATAGGCTTCTTCCACTTCGTGCGAACGGTAAATCCTGACTCCCACGTCCACCGCCACCGCCACAGGCCCCGCCACCTTGGCCGCCTTTCCCAGGCCCGTCATCGCACGTTCTGCCTTGGAGGCCGTCGCCGCCACTTCCACGGCTTCCGCTGCCCGGGCAGTTCCGCGTGTCGCTTGCAGGGCCCCTTCCTCAGCCGCCACCGCACCTCGCCCCACGCGACCAGCCTGCTTAATCTCTTCACCGGCCTCCGGGAGCGCCTTGGTCAGCGTTTCCATGCCCCGGGCGACACTGCCCACTTTTTCTGAGTTCTCACGAGAAACCATTGTCCGCCGCGGAAGTTCCTCAACCGTGGGTCCTGTCAGGCGCAAACGCTCCATGGCCGCCTGTGCCAGCGCACGGACCTCTTCAGCACATTCCGAGTTCCTGTGCACGGACTCCAGGATCACCCGACCAGGTCGGCCCAGCACGTGCTCGGTGCGGACCACCTCAACGCGAAGGTTATTATTCAAACCTGCCTTGAGTACCTCTTCCGCGGCCTTCCGCTCAACCGCTGATGCTTTGGGATTGATGGCCATTCGCTCGGCCGACTTGACAGCCCATTGACCGGTGCCCTGCTCATAGCCATATGCCCGACCCAACGGAGACGTCCCGCCTTTGGCCTCGATGACCACGATTTCACCCGTCCTGGGATCACGATAGACCTGGTCCAGACCTTGAGGGATGGTTCGTCCGACGCCATCGAAAATCGGCTCATAACCCCTGCTTTTCGCATAGGCGCGAGCACCTTCTTCGCCGATCTCTTCTGAAATGGGGTTGCGTTGTTCCAAAGTGGCACGGATCCAGTCTTCGCGGCGATCGGTGAGAGAAGGAATGTTGTCGATGACAGCCGGCAGATCCAAATCGAGTGGTGACGTGACTTCCACCGATGGGGCCACTGCGACAGCCTGAGCGTTGGCCTTCTGATGGATTGCCCCGATCAAAACGGCGACAAGCAGCCCCAAACGCACGAAACGGTTTGTGAGATGGCCGAGTGTCATACGCGACTCCACGTTCTTGCGACTCTTCGTGGGAACTTGTTGTTTTCCATCCGTCTTTTACGCTGTGGTCGCGATGTCCATAACAAAAAATTTCATACACACCGGCAGGGAAATTAAATGTGACTATGTTGCTAATAACAGTCTCGTAGTAGTCTCAATGCCGAACGATATGAAGGATATGAAGAGCGGGATATGCGGCGAGCTGCTCTGTCGTTTTCCTCAACCCACTGCAGGGCTGACGCCTCCCCACTTTTTAAAGGGCAGCTACGTGTAACGCACAAAGCGTTGTAGGGGCAATTCATGAATTGGCCGTACATGATTTGCCCCTACCAGAATGCGAGTGAATTGGGGGCGATCATCCAAGGTTGACATGCGGACCTGACAAGCAGGTCCCTCCGGGATTTTTTCGGAGGGGCACGCCTGTCGTGCCCGGTGAAGGGAAATGGGTCATCAGTCGGTGTTCATCGGACCCGACAAGCGGGTCCCTCCGAAAGTGGACCTGATGAGCAGGTCCCGCCGGGTTGAATCTCCCGAACCCATGGTGGGGGTCCGCGTCCCCTTTAGAACGAACGTGGGAACGAGCGAGACGGCGGGGACGTGGAACAAGGCAAGATAGATAAAACACAAAGACTGCCTGAGACTCACGCTTCCGGTTGGCGTGCCATCTTCAACCACTCTTCAGCGCGGCGGAAATCGTCCGGCGTGTTGATTTGCACGATCGGCGGCCAATCTGGCGGAAGGGCCACCGACACCGCGGGCACCGCCGCGAGGAGTTCTTGAAGACTCCGGCGCCCGGCCGTTATTGCCTCCTGCACACGAGGACGAATATCCCGGGAATAAAGTGCGCAGAGCGGCTCCCATACGTCGTGGTGAAACGCCACGGCAAGCGAGTTGGCGCGACGCGCGCTCATCAGTCGGCCAATCCACGAGGCCTTCACAAGCACCAGGTCGCACGACAACAGAAGCATCCAGGGTTCGCGGAGATCATCCAGGGCGGTGATCAGACCGCCCAACGGCCCTTGACCGGGAGATAGATCCCCGATCGTCCGCAGTCCCAGCGAGGAATACTTGCCCGGCCTGTCAGCCACCACGGTTACCGAAGTTGCAAACGGCGTCACCATTCGCGCGAGCCGGACCAGGAGAGGCTCACCAGCGAGAGTCGCCAGGGCTTTATCACTTCCAAATCGGCTGCTCCTACCACCGGCCAGAATATAGACAGGAATTCGATTGAGCATAAATATTCACAATCCGGCCGTGCCTTTGTGATATTTACCGAGGATCGCCGTGGGCGTGTCCTTCATGCCCTTCACCGTGAAGCATGGCAATGGCATGGGGAATAACATCGGCAATGGCGGCAAGGGTCTCGAGGGCTCCTCGGGGAGAACCGGGAAGATTGATCACCAGAGATCGCCGGACAACGCCGGCCTCCCCGCGCGATAAATAGGCCAAAGGCGTTTGCGGAAGGCAGCGCAGTCGGGCAAGTTCCAGGATGGCCGGCCAGGGACGATCCAGGATGCGGCGAGTCGCTTCAGGTGTGACATCCCGCGGCCCAAGGCCGGTTCCCCCCGTGGTCAGAATGAGATCCGGGGGTGGTGCGCCTTCGACCCAGGTTAAAATCTGTCGGCATATCAGATCAGCGTCATCCGGGACACAGGCCGCCGCGAGGACTTCCGCCGACCACTTCTGTCGAACAAACTGCACCAGGGCGGGACCGCTGCGATCTTCGCTTTCACCCCGAGAACAACGATCACTGCAGGTGAGGACGGCAACGCGAAACGGCATGATCATTTTGCGTCTTCTTCCCGTCGATCGGGCGCCCGGTAGTCCCCGTGCTGGCCCCCACTCTTTTCCAGAAGCCGCACGGATTCGATGACCATTTCCCGGTCCACACTCTTGCCCATGTCAATGACGGCGAGGGCCGCCACCGCGGCGGCCGTGAGCGCCTCCATTTCCACTCCCGTGCGACCCGTCGTGTGAACTTCTGCTTCGATGACGACGATCAGGTCCCGAAGTTCCACACGGACATCGACCCAGTCCAGGGGGAGGTTGTGACAAAGCGGGATCAATTCACCGGTACGTTTGGCGGCTTGAATCCCAGCGAGCGACGCCACGGTGAATAGGTCGCCCTTGAATAGCGACTGCGACTCGATGATTGCGGCAAGCTCCGGCGAAACACGGACGCGGGCTTCGGCCAAAGCGCGACGAAGGGACTCGGGCTTGTGACTCACATTGACCATGTTGACCCGGCCGTCTGCCCAGTGGCTCGGCTTCTTCTGCGACTCAAGATTCTCTTTCTGAACCGACGAGTTACCGGTCATAGCAGGCTCCAGGGATAATAATGGCGAAGACCTGTTCCCGCCGTGTTCGGCGGGATCTCCACAAAGCCGTCAGAACGGGCGGCAGACACGAGGTCTCCCGAGCCACGCGTCGGCAGGAATTCCGCAGCCGCCTGCTCCACAAGACGTACCGGCCGATATAGCCACAGCGTGGGATTGCTCACCTCCGGATCGTTCACCTCGACGAGAGTCGGCTGCGGCTTCCAGCGGGAAAGTCCACCGAGACGTCGCAGCACCATTCCGGCGAAGCGACAAGCGGTGACCAAAACGGAGACCGGGTTGCCGGGAAGCCCCATCACCGGTCTGCCATGGCACATCGCCCCTAAGAGCGGTTTGCCGGGGCGGATGGGTAACTTGTGGAAGACAATCGTCGCACCAATTTTTTCCAGCGCGGGCCGAACGAAGTCCGTATCTCCCATCGATACTCCGCCCGTCATCAACACCAAATCCACCTGATCGAGGGCTCCCGTCAGGGCCGCAACCATTTGGTCCAAATCGTCCGGGATATGCTGGAGCAGCCGCAATTCCAGGAAAGGCACCATGCTCAGCAATCCCCGCAGCGACCACGAATTGCTGTCGCGAAGCTGCCACGGTTGGACTGTGTCATCGACGGCGACCAGCTCATTCCCGGTGACCAAGAGGGCCACTCTAACCCACCGAAACACCCGCACCCGGCTGTACCCGAAGCCCGCGCACGCACCCAGAATGGGTGCCGTCACGAGCGTTCCTTCCGGGACCACGGTTTGCCCGGCGGAGATGTTCTCTCCCTGAAACCGGATATCCTGTCCCCGCGAAACGCCCAGTTCGGCGGGAACCTCAATGTGCGTCCCGTGCTCCCGGACCCACTCGCGACGAAGCACCGTATCCGCTCCTTTGGGGACAGGCGCGCCGGTGACGATTCGAATCGCGGAATGCGGTCCAAGCTCTATCGGGGGCTGGCCGATCCGCGCCTCGCCGATCACCGGCAGCACAGCCGGGCGATTCGCCAGGTCCTCCCAGCGCACGGCATAACCGTCCATGGCGCTGACATCCAGCGGCGGGCTATCACGATCGGCGACCAGCGGCACCGCCAGCACACGTCCCACCGCCTCAGAAAGTTCCACGTCTTCACTCTCGACGGGAGAAAGTGAATCGGCCCACCGCGCTACCGTCTCCCCCGGACTCGCTGTGTCTGTTCGTTCCCTGTTGGTGCTCATAAGTCGTCTTTCATTCACCTCGACGTCGGTACCCAAAATCTGCTTTTCTTCAGAACGGGAGATCACTTTCCCTGTGCGATGAACAATGTCCCCTCAACCTGCCTCATCGGCCGTCGTGTCTTCCGGGACAGGTTTTTTCCAAATGGGAACATCTTCTTTGAGCCGATCGACAAACCACTGGCTGGCACGAAATACCTCCTGTCGATGCCACCCGCTCACCACAAGCCGAAAAGAGCACTGTCCCACCGGCACAAATCCCCGGCTGTGTTCCACGACCACCGTCGTGACACCGAAATCGCGAATCAATGACTGGGCGAGCTCCTGGAGGAGGTTTTCTGCCATGGGAGAGTAGACCTCGTAAGTCAGCCCCGAAATTGGCCGCCCCTCTTCCAGCCGACGGACGATCCCTTCAAAGACCACCACAGCTCCGTCATCGCCTGTGGTCTGAATGCGAGCTGTCTCAGTCAGTGGACCGTCGCAAATCGCTACCCGAACCGTCATCCTCCCGACACCTTTCCAATGAGCGCGATCTCGTCATCCGGTCCAAGGGGCGTATCATCGGCGGCAAATCGGTGATTAACGGCCACCCGAATCTGGTTCATGAGCGGCCCCAACTTCCCGTGACGATTGGCCAGCCAATTCCGCAGGTCGCCGACCGTCCGAATCCCCTCCTCGGCCGGCACAGAAATCTCGCTGGTCCCCAGGAGAGTCGCTTCGGCCCCAAACAGAAGTACCCGGAGCGACCCCGACGTTCCCTGTTTAATTTGATCGACCTGGTCCATGGAACGCTTCCCAACCTGGATTCGCCAATTTGCCAAAAGAAAGATTGCAGGGAATATCCTTGCCGTCAACGGGGTCCCGAGGTTCGCCGTACTGAAACACCCGAGTCTTCCTCACGCGATCCCTGCTGCTGGGAATAAGGACCGCACTTTCGCAGCGTGCCGCTACCCACCCAGCACAGTCATCATCGTCATCCCGTAGCCTGGGTGAACCGGCTGTTTGCGCCGGAGCGCCTGTTCTATCAGCAGATCCAAGCGGGCGGAATCAAACCTCGGTCGCAAGGCGGGGAGCAAGTCCACGGGTTGGTCCGTCATCAAACACGCGTGGAGACGGCCCTCTGCCGTGATACGAATGCGATCGCACTGACCACAAAAGTGTTCCGACATCGGCGTGATGAAGCCGACCCTGCCGGTATGTCCATCCTGGAGGATCACCTCATAGAGTCGCGCCACGCCTTTCCTCTCGGAAACAGCGTGAAATTCACGCACACTCGTCAGCCGGGAAATCATTTCCTGGACGGGAACGAACAGCTCGTTCCATCGGGCACTTAAAGGTCCGATGGGCATCAGCTCGATGAAGCGGACTTCCCAGCCGTTCGCCAATCCCCACTGAAGGAGTTCGTCCAATTCATCATCGTTGATGCCCCGCATGACGACACAGTTCACCCGAATGGGGAGAAGTCCCGCCCGACGCGCGGCCTCAAGTCCACGAAGTACTTCGTCCAAACCATCGACTCCGGTAATCTGGCGAAATCGCCCAGGATCAAGAGTATCCAGACTGACATTGATCCGGCGGAGGCCCGCGGCCGCAAGGCTTTCCGCAAGCGCTTCCAATCGGAGACCGTTGGTCGTCAGCCCCAGATCAGCAAGCCCCGGAACACTCGCTACCTCACGGACGATCTCCACAATATCCGCCCGGAGGGTGGGCTCACCTCCCGTGATGCGGACCTTCTCCACGCCATGCCGGGCCACCAGATGACCGACAAGCTGGCGGATCTCGCCAAGTGTCAGCAGAGTGTCGGCACGGGATGCCTGGGGAAGGATCGTGCCCGGAGGACGGCAATAAAGACACCGCATTCCGCACCGAGAGGTGACGGAAAGGCGCAAATAACGTATCTGGCGTCCCCAGCGATCTTCCAGCACCATTACCTTCACCAACACCGCATTCCGGCTCGGGCCATGAATCTTCGCCCACGGGTGTCCTCCCGAATTGGCCGCCGGAAAAGCCCGGGTGGTAACCCCATCAGCCCCGACTCACTTCGGCTCAATACTCCCCACCGAGCGCTTGGCACGCTCCCCAACCAGCGCACCTGTTTTTTCGCAAAACGTCAATTCTATCCATTTTGCTTGACACAATTGCTACTCTACGTCCGTTTTCGGTCCGCGTCAATCGCTTTCGATGCTGACACATCCGCACTTTTCCCGCGCCGATAGAAACGCGGGCGTCTCCACGGACTCGCGTGGGACCGGGGTTCAGCCCGGTGGGACGTGCTTGTCACGTCCGCTTTTCCGGTCCGAAAAAATTCCGGAGGGACCTGCTTGTCAGGTCCAATGAACACCGATCGATGATCCATTCCCCCGTCACCGGGCACGACAAGCGTGCCCCTCCGAAAAAATCCGGCTGCGATCTGCGAACCTCAGACATCTGGCTCGGGCTTGGACTCTTTTCTCAGCCAGTCCAGTAACCGGCGGGTGATTTCCACGTCATGAATCCGCAGGATGTCCACCCCTGCCGCGGCCAGCAATAGGGAAACGCCCAAAGTCCCCTCTATCACTTTGCGAGCTTCCGCGCCTGTGATCTCGCGAATGAAGCGCTTCCGGGAATGGCCCACCACAAGCGGATATCCCAATTCTCGAAACCGCTGAATACTCCCAATAATCTGCCAGTTGTGCTGGGGAGTTTTGGCAAATCCCAGCCCCGGATCAATGGCCAGCTTCTCTTCGGGAATCCCGGCCTTTTTGAGGGCCTCGCATCGCTCCCGGAGGAATCCCCGTACTTCCTCTACCACATCCTGATAAACGGCTTGCTGCTGCATGGTCTGCGGCGTGCCCCGCATGTGCATCAAGCAGACGCCCGGCTGAAATTCGGTCACCACCTCCAGCATCGTGGGGTCGCCACGAAGAGCGGTCACATCGTTAACGATTTGCACGCCCGCTGCCAGAGCTTCTCTCGCCACCACCGCCTTGGAGGTGTCGATGGAGAGGGGAACCGACACGCGTTCCACCAGTGCTGTGATGACCGGCAGGACGCGACGGAGTTCTTCCTTTAACGAAACGGGCTGAGCGCCGGGACGGGTGCTCTCTCCACCCACGTCGATGATGTCGGCCCCCTCTTCCGCCAGTTGGAGGCCGCGCTCAATTGCCGCCGACGGTTCCAGGTACAGTCCGCCGTCCGAAAAACTGTCCGGCGTGACGTTGAGAATGCCCATCAGAAGCGGCCGACGGGCGAGCGACAGTGTCGTACTCCGCAACGACCAAATGTCAGCCATAGGCGCTTTCACACAAAACTGGATGCAAGGCTGAAATGCAGCCAATCTTTTCCACCGTTTTAATTTCCCTCGTGGTTCTGGATGATCCTCGGATGACTGGAAGCCCTTGCGGAAAAAGCCTCCCGCGATTTCCCGCAAAATTCATGGGGATTGCTGCTGTTCACGGAGGGGCCGAATACCCCCGATGGCCCCTTTCGCATAGTACAGCAGTTCTCTCCGCGTGGCGAGGAAGTACACGCTGCAACCGAGGACGATCTTCACCGGCAAGGTGATCCAGGGTGAGGAGATTCCCCAATAGCGAAGGCCAACGTCGGCTGCCATGACGGCCACGGCCATCAGGAGGGAACCACCGATCGCCGGCCGGGCCGCAGTCACAAGCAAGCCCAGGGGCAGGCCTGCACAGCGAAACGCCCACGCAACGTAGGCCGGCACAACCAGCAAACCAAAGACGATCAGATACACCCACGCAAGGAGGATTACCCCGTTGAGTTCTCCCGGGGAGGCAAGAACCGCCACCAAAAAGGACAGGGAAGTCACAGCCGCCACCGGGATGCAGGCCTGGGCCATCTGGTCAGCGCGACCGACGGAGGAGTAGAGGCTCCCCATCACGTTGAAGATGGCCTGAGCGGGAATAAGAAGGGCGAGGATCTGGAGGACAGGTCCCGCAGACTCCCACTGCGGTCCCCCCAGCACGATCATCGTTTCCCGCCCGACAAGCGCCAGCCCGATCCCGCAGGGGAGCATACTCCAGGCGAGAAACCGAAAAAACCCTGCCGCGTAGGCACGGTACTCTTCTGGATGAGAACGAGCATGGGCCAGCGCCGGCAGCATGATTCCCGTCAGGGGTGAAACCACCAGGCTCACTGGCTTCTGGGCGAGATTGAAGGCCTGACCGTAAAGGGCCATGGCCTGCGTTCCCAGAAACCGTCCCACCAGGATTTTGTCAACATTACTGACAAGAAAGAGAAGGAGACTGCTGAGCGTGTAATGTCCCCCGAAGCGGAGAAGCTCGCGGCTGCCGGTTCGCCGCAGGATCCATTTCGGTCGCCATCCGGTGACTCCCCATGCGAGGAAGGTACTGGCCAGTGGCTCCGCATATTGCTGAATGATGAGGGTCCACACACCCGCCCCCAGGAGAGCCGCCACCACGGCGACTCCAGCGCCCACCAACTGGGAAAGGACACGAATTGCGGACAGTGTGGGTAAAGCCATCTTTCGCTGGAGCATGGCCTGGTGCTGGGCGCCGAGAGTGGTGGCCAGCGTGGTTCCCGACAGGGCCAGCGTTAATGTGAGCAACTCGGGCCGACCGTAGAATCGGGCAATCCACGGTGCGGCACAGGCGATGAAGATGGCCCCCGCAATACCCAGGATTTGCTGCGTCCAGAAAAGCGCCGAGGCCTGCTCGTCGCTGAGCTCCGTGTGCTGGATGGCCGCCACATCCAGGCCGGAATACACAAAGATTCGAACAAATGCCAAAAGCGGTAACACCATACCCAGCAAGCCATACGGTTCCAGGCCCAGCCTTCGCAAAAGAATCCCAAGCGCGACCAGAGAAAGAATCTGGGAAACGAGCTGGGCGAGAAAGATGGCGGTGCTTCCCCGCTGCACCGCGCGGGAAAGTGATTTCCCTCCCAGCGATCGCAGCGACGGGTCATCCCGCGTCATCTGGCGGTCCCTCTCATCAGGTCTCGGGGGTGGCGCGACGGGGAATAGGGCGCCCCATCACCTGGAGGAGCAATTTCAGGTCCTCCCAGGCTTCCCGCTTCATCGCCGGATTGCGGAGAAGAAAAGCCGGGTGATAGGTGCAGATCACCTTTGCCCCGTTATACTCCCATACTTTTCCCCGCAAGCGTCCGATGGTCAGGTCAGTGCCCAGCAGGTTCTGCGCGGCCACATTACCCAAGCAGCAGATAAATTTGGGCTGAATGACCGCCAGGGTCGCATCCAACCAGGGACGGCAGTTAGCCGCCTCTTCGCGGGTCGGCGTGCGGTTATTGGGCGGCCGACAGCGAAGAATGTTGCAGATATACACATCCTCCCGACGCATGCCCATCCCATTTGTAATCATTGCCGTCAGAAGTTGCCCTGCCCGGCCGACAAACGGAAAGCCCTGAACATCTTCGTCGTAGCCCGGGGCTTCTCCGATAAACACCAGCTCCGCGTAGGGATTGCCCACCCCAAACACGGTCTGCGTACGGTTGGCCACCAGTGCGGGGCAGCGGACACACTGAGCAACCTGCCGAGCCAACTCGGCGAGGATTTCCTCACGGGAGCCGCCCTCCGGCAAACGCACGTTCTGCCATGTCCGCCCAGTCCCCCCCAAAAGTGAAAGTTGCTCCGCCCCCGGCACTGCCGTGGGTTGGGGAGGAAGTTCCTTGCGGGATGCTGTTTCCCGGGCAGGTTGTTTCTTGGGCATGGCGGGTGAAACCGGTTCGGGTGCTGTGGTTGAAGCGGTGTCAGCGGACGTTGACGGGCCGGTTTCCTTACCGGACGGCGGGATCGTCTCCGTCGGGACGGGCGTGCCGGTAAGTTCCGCTGGGAAGGCCCCGGCAACGCCTGCCGGCATCGGCATCAGTAGGTGCTGGACGCCCGCCCGCTGGAGGTCCTCGAAATAGAGCCGGAGCCCTCGCAAGATGGCCTCCTTCGAGGGAAACACACCCGATGGAGTGTTCGCGTCGGGACGGGAAGCGGCGTCATCCTGGCAATGATCACTCATAGACGCCCGTCAATTTTCTCGCATTGGGTCACGACGCGGCCCGCTGCCGCAAAGCCTTGATATCCAGAAATGCCTGCCGGGTGCGACGACACAAGCGAACAAAGTTCTCGGCCAGCGACACGCCCGGCAAAACCAGAACAGGCTGATCGCCCTTGAAGAACACGATGTCGGCCGCTCGCAAAGCCGCCTGTCCCGGCTGCGGCTGGGCCTCGATACGATCCACTTCGTCCCAGCCGATGGCCGCTACCTCTTTGGGAATGATGCCTTCCATGACGACCACCCGACGGTCGGTGACCACGTACCGCCGAGCATGACCGGGACGCAAACGCCATAAGTATACCACAGCCGCAAGTGGTGCCAGAAACAGTCCGGCGAGAACGGCCGCCCAGGGCCCCTTGCTAACGGCCCGTTCCCATACCCGCCCGATCCACCGACCGAAACGGAACGCCGCAATCGACGGCCAGACGGTCTTCACAATGTGTTCTTCTGGCTCACGGATTTTTTCAACAGCCATGCCTTGTCTTTCAAAAAATTAGAATGTCGCAGCCCGCCCAGCAGCCCCAGCAACATGCGCGGGTAACCTGCAAAGGTTTCCCACATTTTGGGCCAAGCAGATTACTGATCACAACAAAAGTCACGCTGATTCCCACCTTAAAATGGATATTTTAGCATGCGCTACCCGCCTCGCCCATTTCCGACGAACCCTGATACCTCCCCAGTTTTCCCTCGGCAATCGGCGCGGACGTGCAAACGGGTTCACCTCAGCCCGGAGGGACGTGCTTGTCGGGTCCGTAGTACCACGTTCGATTATCAATTCCCTTTCACCGGGCACGACAAGCGTGCCCCTCCGAACGATTTCTCGGAGGGACCTGCTTGTCAGGTCCGCACTCGGAGGAACCCGCTTGTCGGGTCCGTGATTCTAAGTTCGATCATCCATTGGCGTTCACCGGGGACTAAAGTCCCGCGTGAAAAGCGGGGCTAAAGCCCCGCACTCCATATGGAGTGCGGCGATTCATCGCCGCTTTTCGGTGAAGGCTTTAGCCTTCACAACCTTGGCGTTGATCCGGATGGAATCGGACTACCGGTCGCGGTGGAACCCGACCCTCCAAGCCACCCAATGGAGGGACCTGCTTGTCAGGTCCGCACTCGGAGGGACCTGCTTGTCAGGTCCGTATTCGGAGGGACGTGCCTGTCACGTCCGCCTGTCAAACTTGGATGATCCACCCCAATTCGCTCGCGCTTCGGTCGGGACAATTCATGAATGGCCCCGACGACACGTTGCACCCCCGGCATCTCAGAGTTTTACAAAAGTGGGGATGGGTCACGCGTCAAACAGCGCCAATTCAATCGCCCGGGCTGGTTCCCCGACAAACTTGCTTGGGCTCATGTGAAACGCTGTCTGTCCTTTTCGCCAATTCTTCAAACCGGAGAAATACATCAACGCGTGTTTAAACACCGGGAATTTGCGTTGGATTCTGGCCTGTCCTGCGAATTTCGGTGGATGAGATGTCGTGGCGGAATTCGGATTCGCGGAGACCCTCGCACAAGGCACGCAGTTGCGGCGGGATGTCGACCTCATCAAGAGTGACGAACCGTCCCTGCACAACCCGTCCGAACACCAGAAACCGGCACCCCAGTTGAGAAATCTCCGCGATTGCCCGATCGCGCAGGCCCGGTTCATGCCTGTAATAACGTGGATCAGCAATCCTCAGAAGAGTGTCGATCCCCACCACAAATGTGCAGCCGGGAAACCGCCGTGCTTTCTCCAAAAAAGTGGGCAACCGGGTAAGCCAAACGCGCTCCTGAAGAGAGAACTGCTCCACCCGATGCTTCATTTCCACGTAATTCAGGGGCGGCTTATCCACATTCAGTATCGAGATTTCAAATTCGACGGGGCGTCCCAGCCGGGCCTCGGCCAGTCGCGCCATACGGAGATGCCCCTCATGGAGCGGATTGAAGGCTCCGGGAAATATGAGCGGCGGACGGCCCTTTTCCCAATCGTGGGGCACGCCCACCGAAACGGCATCCACTTCGCCCAGTAACAGCGACCGCCAGGCGGGTGGTGCCTCGGCCTGGCGATGTTCGATCGACTCCCCGGTCAGGAGCGGAATCTCTTCATTGAACTGGACATCACACGCTGCGGCGATGCCCTGGAGAAACAGCCGACGGGCCACCTCTTCCTCTTCCCCCCGCGACCGTGCCCCTTTGTTGAGGACCAGTGAATAACTCCGCGTAAATTCGACTCGCTGGACCGCCACGTGAATGCGGTGGGGACCCTTTTTAGGCCGATCCGTTGCCAGGGACGCCGTGCAGGAGACCCCGGCCACCAGCACGTTGTTACCGCCCTCCGGATGCTCGGAAAGATACAGCTCACGGGCCCGAAGAAATGCCGCCATCGCCATGGCCCGCGCGGTGCTCTCGGAACACGCCTGTTCAGGCGGGCCGCCCAACCACTCTTTCAGCGAAGCCGCACAATAGGGGATACGGGCCTCCAGCACCGTTCGCGAGGCCCCCGGAACCTTCAGCAGATCCGCAATCGCCTGCGAACCCCCTCCCGCTGCCACCAGGACCATCAGCCAGGGGGTTTCGTGGATCCTGCGAACGATGTCGTCAATGGCCATGATCCTTTCTCACCGGGCGAACCCGCTTGTCCAAAGTCGGCCGACCTTCCTCACGCATGAAATGGCAACGCGGAGTCGTTTCTGCCTGTCGATCGGGAAGATCCCGCGCAATTCCGATTCTCTACCGTGACCTGCCGGCCAGCACTCGAGCCTTCAACCTATTTTTACCGGGTGCTCCAATTTTGGCGCGCTGCAACATGCGTGCTCGCTCCGAATACCGGCCATTGTCCCATTCTAATGGAAAATTGTAATGCGAAATGATGGCCTACTCATCTTCACGCACAAACCACACAACCAGCCCATCCTATCGATTTGGCATATTCGGCGCGGGCAGGGATGAGCTACAGTAAGAAAGGGCGTCAACGTGGAGAGTTGCCGCCATTTTCGGAAAGGATTTGGACCTATGGCGCGTCCACCGGTCAAACGACGTCGCTCATGGTTGGAAAAATTCTCCGCAGCCTTTCGCGGCCTCTGGTACGGCATCGTCGGCCAGAGCAGCTTTGCCGTCCATTTTGCCGTGGCCATCACGGTTCTCCTGGTAGCGGCCCTTTTCCGCGTGCGGGAGACGGAATGGTGCATCCTCATCCTGAGTATCACCGTCGTGATGACCGCCGAGCTTTTCAATAGCGCTCTGGAGTGGCTCGCTCCGGCCATCACCCAGGAATACAACCGCTACATTGAAACCGCGCTCAACGTGGCCAGTGCCGCGGTGCTTGTGGCCTCCATCGGCTCCGCCGTGATTGGCGTGATCATCTTCGGGCCGCGGCTTGTGGATCTGCTGGCCTATTTACTGGGATGATCCTGCGCCGCCCAGAAAAGCCCGCCCGTGGTTGCATTCATCTTACGCAAACTGCGGACGGACCGGACGTTTAATCGGCGGTGGTGATCGTCCCCTCGGAAACCCGCCCGAGTAAGCCGTACTTCTTCATCTTGTGATAGAGCGTGATCCGACTGATACCGAGTTCCCGGGCCGTTTCGATACGCCGATAACCATGTCGGCGCAGTGTTTCCTCCAGAATCTGCCGCTCCGCCTCTTCCAGACGCTTTTCCAGGGTCCACTTCACGGGGATATTGGGGACGGTTGTCGGGGACTCGTGGAAGTCTTGAGGGCGAAGCATACTCGGGAGATCGTTGACGCGGAGCACTCCATCCCGGCAGTAAAGCACCGCCCGCCGAATGATGTTCTCCAACTCCCGCACGTTGCCCGGCCAGGAATAGTTTCGCAGAGCGGCCAGAAACGCCGGCTCTATGCCGCGGAGCGAGATCCCCAGCGACCTTGCGTGCTGAATGGCAAACCGGCGGGCCAGATATTCCACGTCATGCGGTCGCTCCCGCAACGGCGGGATGAAAAAGCTGAGCATGTTCAAACGGTAATACAAGTCCCGTCGAAACTTCCCCTGTTCCACCAGTTGAGCCAAGTCCACGTTGGAGGCCACGATAAGTCGGGCACGGGAAATTCGGGTTTCGTTGCTTCCCACGGGCTCGTACTCGCCCGTTTCAATGACGCGGAGGAGCTTCGCCTGTTGATCGGGTGCCAGGACGTCAATTTCGTCCAAAAGAAGCGTGCCGTCCTCCGCCGCGGCAAACTTACCCGGCTTATCGACGTCAGCTCCCGTAAAGGCGCCTTTCACATATCCGAACAACTCGCTTTCGATGAGGTCGGGGGGCAGAGCGCCACAGGCGACGGTCAGGAACCGCTTTCCCGCCCGCGGTGAAAGCTCGTGAATTGTCCTCGCCAGAAACGTTTTTCCCGCCCCCGTTTCGCCGATCAGAAGAAGCGTCACATCATGTGCGGCCGCCACCCGCAGTTCTTCCACCATGGGGAAGACACCCGGCGTGAATGTTGCCCAGCACCGCGTGGCTCCCACCAGGGCGGCATGCGGGCGATGGAGGTAAAAATCGGCCAGCTCCCATTCGAGCGGCGAGACGGTCGCCAGCGTCCGCACCAGTTCGTCCACGCCTTTTCGGCGATCCAGGATGCCGCGGCAAAACGGCTGCGTGCACTCGACAATTTCCTCACGTATCTCGCGGTCGAACACCGCCACAACCGGTGCCACCGTGGCCAGTTGCTGGACCTGTTTCGCCAGCTCGGTCCCCGAATATCCGTTGATGACCGGATCATGGACATGCAGCACCACGGCGACGCACTCCGGTCCACCGCGAACCGTGGCAAGCTCGCTCACCTTGGCCACCGGCACCACGGCGAACCGCCAGGCCAGAGCCGATTCGATCTGGCTGATGAACTCGCGATCACCGCTCACAACGAGAAGAGACGGTCGGTACATCATAGGTATCGCCAAACCACAGGAAGCCAGCGTGACACTGGGACGGGGCAATTCCACAATAAGGTTCACTTCAGGATGAGAGTGCCAACGACAAGGTCCACCTTGCCACAGCCCTGCGCGTCCCTCGGGTGTCCAACGTTTTTGAACGGAAACAGTGATGTTTATCTACCTTATCTAACTTGCCCATTTTAGTTGCGATGTCGATATACTCAAGCACAATCCGGCAAAATGCCGGGCCGCGAGGGAAAAACCGGGCAAGTTTTTCCGGATAAAGCAAACCTACCGCGATTTCCCCAGAGGGATTCCCGATAGCATCTAAGGGTCACGGTGTCCGACTGATTCCACGGGCATGTTCGAGCGCAAACCCATCTCCGTCGCGTTTTTGAAAAAATAGAAGAACCTAGCAAATCAGGGAAATCGAGGACCGTTTCATGAATACGTGGGTCATCGCCGTCGCGTTTTGCGTCCTAGGAGGCGTCAATCAGGATCAAGTCGGAGGAGTGCAACCGGCTCCCCTCCCGCCTGATGAAACGGTGGTCGTCGAAGCGACGCCCGAGACATCTCCTATTGTGGCCGGGAAGCCGATCGGTCATCGGCCCACCGCGACCGGTCACGGCTGGATTGTGGACTGGTTTGGGCCGATGCCACAAACCTGCTACCAGCCACGGTTTGGCTGCTATCCCGGCAATCCACGGACGATCCACCGCTACCCGGCCTTCCACGGCTACTACTACCGTAATCCTTACAATTACCGTCACCTTTTCGAGTATCCCTGGCATGCTCAGCCGAATGAGCCGCAACCATTCCACGGTGGTCAGGGCGAGGTATTCACCACGGATACGGTGGAAGTGCAGCCGGGGCTATCTCCCCAGCCTGACCCGGCGATCCAGCGTTAGCCCTTCGATAAACACATCTCGGCGCCGCACGGAAGATCGTTACCGCTAGGGCAACGGTTTGTCCCTGACCAGCCCGCATTTCCGGGAAAACGCTTTCCAGTGTTCTTGTGTTCGCTCCGCGCGGAGCGGACAATGATGCCTGCGTTTTTTGCAGGATTGAAGGGCCGGGTAGGATGTAAAAGCTGGGGGGTTTCTCGCTTGGCAGGCTGTCTGGCCGAAAGTTTCCCCCCGCGGGCGCGACGGAGTGGCTATGGTGCGGCGTTATTTGGAGCGTTTTCTCCCCGTTTGGCTTGTGCTGCTTTGCCTGATGGCGTTCGTCTGGCCCACGCTGCTTCCGGAACGCCCCGACCCATTCTTGCTCAGCAAGCCCTGCCTGCCGCACCTGATTGCTGTAACGATGCTGGCCATCGGCTCATTGCTGCCCCGGGATGAACTTTTGGGGGTATTCCGTCGCTGGCCGCTGGTACTCTTCGGGACGGCGGTCCAGTACAGCTCGATGCCCGCCCTGGCCTACCTCTCGTCGCAGGTGTGGGGCCTGGATGGCCCCTGGTTGATCGGCTGCCTCATGGTGGGTTGTGTGCCTGGTGCGATGGCCTCCAACGTGTTGACGTTGATCGCTCGGGGAAACGTGAGCTACTCCGTCAGCCTGACCACCAGCGCCACGCTTCTGTCGCCTTTGGTGGTCCCCTTTGTGATGTGGCTGACGGTGGGCCGGTTCGCGGAGTTTCCGGTCGTTCGCACCGGCGTGGAGCTCCTCCTCATGGTGGTTTTGCCCGTGGCCTTCGGCTTCGCTCTCTCCCAGCTTTCCCCGGCATGGCGAGCAAGTGCGGAAAAGGTTGGGCCAATCATCGCCAACCTCGTCATCCTCTGGATCATCGCCGTGGTGGTAGCCGCCAATCGCACCCAGTTGAGCGCTGTCACGGGCATCCTGGTGGCAGCTCTGGGGATGATCAATTTCGGGGGCTATGCGGCCGGTTATCTGGCGGCGATCGTCGCGGGACTCCCGGTGGGCATGCGCCGCGCTCTGACCCTGGAAATTGGCATGCAGAACGCCGGGCTGGGGACAACGCTCGCCTTGAGCCTTTTTCCCGACCAGCCGCAGGCCGCCATCCCCTGCGCTCTCTACACCTTCGGTTGCATGTTCACGGGAACGCTGCTTTCCCGGTGGATGGCCAGTTTTCCCTTGCCGGCTTCACCAAGCGGCGAAGAGGGATCTCCCCCCAGTGACCAGCAGGTCGCGAATAAATCGTGAACCACACGCTTGATTAGCGAAACTCAATGGCCGCCCTTTTTGAACACCGATCAATCAGCCAATTCGTTCACCCTGGGTAGATGAATGCGAAAGATGGCTCCGCCATGCGGAGGCGATAAGACCTCGATTCGTCCTCCATGTTGACGCACGATTCGCCACGCCTTGGGGAGGCCCATGCCCAAACCCCGCCCGGCCTGCCGCGCCGAGTAAAACGGATGGAAGATATGCGGCCGATGCTCCTCGGGAATTCCCGGGCCGGTGTCCGCAATTTCGATGATCACCTCCCCTGGTGTATTCACCCAGCCGAAACGCACTTCCCCTCCGTTGCCGGCGGCCTCAAGGGCATTCTTGCCAATTGCCTCCAGGGCGATGAGCATTTGGTTGCGGTCGGCATTCACTACTGCTTCTTCTGAGGGCGACGCTGTGGTCCAGACGAGGCGGACGCCTTTTTCCTGGGCCAAAGCACTCAATTCGTTCATGGCCGTTTGCACCAATTCGCTCACGTTGACCGGTGCCGGGCGTGGGAGAGGGGGCCGGGCGAAAAGCCGCGTGTCGGCGATCATCTCATGGGCCCGTTGCACCTGCGCGAGGATCATTGCCAGCGTCCGCTGGGTATCCGGGTCTTTGGCATCCCGGAGAAGAAGCTGCGCGTGGCCGCCGATCACAGCGAGGGGGTTGTTGATCTCGTGGGCAGCGCCAGCGGCGAAGTCGGCTAACGCGTCCAGCTTCAGGGTTTCCAACATCTCGGCCAGTCGCACGGGAAGTGCCAGGAAGTTGCGAAAAATGGCAAGAGCGGTAAGAAACAATTCGCGGGCACCGGTGATGGTCTGCCACCAGCTCTGCCACCTCCAAACGAGGGTGACCGAATCGAAAACTTTTCTCTGAGTTTTCTCACTGCCCGCCCGATCGATAAACGTTCGAGTCTCTGGGAGGGCGAGGGCCTTTTCCAGCAAAAACTCCCAAATCTCCGGCCAATCATGCCGCACCAATTGAGCCCAGAAAAGCTCGAAATCCAGCTCCGGCAGGCAGCAAACGATCCGCCACACCGTGCCAACAATCGAAAGCGCGCCAGCCAAAGAATCTGGGATATTGCCTGGGAAGATGGGCACTTCCCTATCGGTTTCGTCACTCGCCAGGAGAAACGCGACCGCAAGGTCTCCCAATCGCAACAGTCGCGGATTCTCGGACCTCAGCCACAGTTTGGTCAAAAGCGCGGTGAGGAACACTCGCTGGACCAAAAGCTGTTCCGGGAACCGCTGATCCAGTTGCTCAACGCTGCGATAGTCGGGCCGATATCGCACGGGGTGAATTCTTGAAAAGGGAGTCGTTTGCGGGGACTCTTCAGAGCTACTCAGAAATCCATCCGTGAGGTGAGATTCCAAAATGTGGAAGACGTCCGCGGGATTTGCCTGGAGAAGCGACTCGCGTTCAAAGGCGGCATCGCTGAGCACGGCCGCCAATGCGAACGGATCCCGAAGCAGAACGTGAAGTAGTTCGGTACCCAGTGGTTGATAAAAATCGGAGCGCAACTCCCGCCACGCCGGGGCCGCGTCCGCCAGTCGGCCGACGTGGCGGAACAGCACGCGACTGATTCCGACAAGCGTAGCATCGGCGACCCAGAAGGTCTTGTCGGCGGGGGACCGCGTGAGAACTTTGAACATCAGGCAGGCACCTGAGCGTGGTGCGCGAACTATCCCCGGCCCGGTCAACCGCAAGGGAAGACAGCCCGGGTTTTCCCACTTCCTCTAGCGACTCACGAATCAAACGTGGGACCGCGACGGGATATCGAGCAACTGGCAGATTCGATCGACAAGCTGCTCGATCTCGAACGGTTTGTGGAGGAAATCGTCGGCCCCAACCGCTTTGAGCTCCTGGATACGGTCCTCTTCCACCATGCCAGAGATGCAGATGATGCGGATATCATTCATGTTGGGATCGGACCGCACCACCTGGCAGACGTCTTTCCCGTTGATATCGGGGAGCATGATGTCGAGGACGATGAGGTCGGGATGATACTCTTTGACAGCCATTCCGGCCTCGAAACCGTTATTGACGGTGCGGACCTCAAAGCGGCCATCCCGGAGCAGGACATCCCGAATGAGTTCCACCAACTCTTCATCGTCATCGACGATGAGAATGCGGTGTTTGGTGTTTTCCAGGGCATCCAGAGGGATGCCGTTTTCCCGCATGAAGTTAATGAGAGCATCGCGGGGAATGCGACGGAAGCGGCTTCCCGGAACGCGGAATCCCTTCAGCTGACCGGAGTCGAAGCAGCGAATGATGGTCTGCTGGCTGACCTTGCAGATCTTCGCTGCTTCTCCAGTCGTAAAGACCGTCTTGCTTGCGAGCGGTGATTGGCTGTTCCTTTTCTTCGCCACGGTTCTCGCCGGAAAGTCAACGAAACCCCAGCCCGAAGGTCGGCAGTTGGCTGCGGGTTTCTGGTCCTCCGTGTCACCACTATCCGGGAAACAGGCGGCGAGTTCGCGAGAGTTCGCAAACTCTGCACCTCCCGTAGCTGCCTACGAGCAGCAGGCTCATCCGGTCCTGCCGACTTTACCGAATTTGCCAACCGCCGCTCATTATACTTTCACCAAAATCCCTGTCAATACGAGTTTTTCGCATTTAACTCGCTTGCCTAGCAGCGGTTACGTCATCTCGATTTTCTGCCACAGTGTTCCTTCGCGCTGGGCCGCCAGTTCTTCATGTTGCCTGAACGGAATTCTCATCCCACAGCGTGCAGTCGCCGCAAACGATAGTGCCCCACTCTTTTTTGAAATCGCCATCTCCCAAACCCGGGTCGAAGAAACCGACAGACTTACATGCCACAGCCGGCAATTTCCGCGCGGGCCCAAGTCACCAAAAACTGCGCTCGACGTGCGACCGCCCTAGGCCAGTCGTTGTTTCAACCGCGCTGGCTCCCGCCCCGCTTTTTCTTTTTTTCGCCTTTTGCCGCTTTTTCCTCAGTGGCACTTCGGGACGTCTTGGCGCTTTTAGCACGCGCGGTTTTGGGCTTGGATTCTGACTTCTTTCTGGATGCCTTTTTGGGCGGCGAGCCAGCCGCTTCGCCAGCCGGTTCCGCTTCCACTGGCTGTGCTCCCATAGCGTCGGCCGGCTGCCCGCTGGCCAGTTTCTCGGCCTCGGAAGGTTGTTCCGACGTTGAGGGAGCTCCCTCGACTTTTTTCGGTCGTCCCCGGCGTTTGGGCTCGACAACCCGCGTAGCTTCCGCTTGGGCAACAGGAGTGGGAGGCGGCGCAGTTTCGGCAGCGGCGGTGGTTGCCGGTTGCAATTGTCCCTGCTCCCAGGCCTCCAACCGCTCCAGTGCCTGCGGATCGAGAGCCTTAAACACTTTCGCCACCACCGGGGCGTGATGATCCGCCCAGAACTCGGCAGCGAATTCATGCAGCAGCCAGGCGAATTCGACGCCCTTACTTTTGGGAATTGCCCGTTCCAGGCCCGCCACCGTGCCCGAGGCCACTTCCGATTCGTCCGCCAGGCCAAGCAGGTTCAGCACCCGCAAACTGGCCATATCGAGGGGAATCGTATGCCCGCCCAGGGCGTTTTGTACCACATAGGAGACCATGAAGCGGGAGACGCCCTCGATTTTCTGCAGCCGTTCGATTGCCTGCCCCAGCGTCAATTTCCGCAAGTCCTCCATGTCGAAAGAATAGGTCGATTCAAAGATGTGCTGAAGAGGATACTTGATGCGCGTCGCCGCGGCCGCGGGATCGGGCAATCCTTCGCCGGCCTCGGAAAGATCACGAATTGTACATACCCGAATTTCGTTCCAGTCGAAAAACTCGGTTTTGAGCACCTGAAAGACCCGCTCCGCCACCGCGTGCCGGGCGTTTTCCAGCACGGCTGCAAACATCAGGTGTTCGAGAACGGGCAGCCCTGGATCAGCGGGCCTGGGCTTATACTGCCGAGCCAAAAGTTCATGCAGGCGGGTGAATTGCTGGGTGCGACTCGGTGTGGTCATTCTTCCTGAAGTCCTGGTTGAACTCGACTGTCCTCGGGCCATGGCCATCCTCACCCCTGGGAAGAGACCCTGCCGAAACGGTACCGTGTTGGATTTTACGCCGATTGCGGATGGGACTCCGGCTCGGAACTCGCCTCCGCAATTTCGCGCTTATCCGCCGACGAATCTGGTACCACCGACTCCGCATTGCTGTCCGGAGCCGTTTCGGTTTCTTCCTCCGCTGAAGGCTTTCCTTCATCTGCGGCAGCAGGTCGCGGAAGAACCTCGGCGAGAATTCGGGAGATCTCGATGGAATGCTTGACGCCCTGGTCCAGCACAAACGTCAGCTTGGGCGTCCACCGGGTTTCGATCTTTTCTGCGCATTTGGCCTGCAGGAAGCCAGCAGCGCTTTGCAATCCGCGGAGTGTCAATCGCTGCCGCTTTTCATCTCCCATTACGGAAACGTGGACCTTGGCGAAGCGGAGATCCTCTGAAACCTCGACGTAGGTGACGGTGACGTCCCTCACACGGGGATCCTTCAATTCGAAGAGGATCGCCGAACTGACGACATGTCGTACCGCTTCGGCGAGTTTCAGGGCACGTCGCGAGCTCATAGCGATTTCCTCTCCGGGCAAAAGGACGGATTGCCTGTGTTCTTTACATTATTACGGAAACGGGAATGACGACAGTCCGCCACGCGGGGAGGTGTTTCGGGACGACCCACCCGACTACGAGGCGGATTGTCCCACTGCTTCGAAGCTGCGCTTGACTTCCTCCACACGATAAGCCTCGAGAATATCCCCTTCCTTGATATCGTCGAAACCGGCGAGTCTGATACCGCATTCGTAGCCTTCGCGGACCTCCCGCACATCGTCCTTTTCGCGGCGGAGAGACTCGATTGGGTAGTCCCCTACAATGCGGTTCTGGCGAATCACGCGGAGACGGGCATCGCGGGTGATGATGCCGGACAGCACACGGCAACCGGCCACGTTTCCCACCTTGCTGATACGGAACACTTTCTGAATCAGGGCGCGGCCCAGTTCGACCTCGCGTTTTTCCGGCTGGAGCATACCTTCCAGGGCTGCCTTGAGGTCGTCCGCCACCTGGTAAATGATGTCGTACCGTCGGATCTGCACGTTGAGCTGTTCGGCAAGCTGGCGGGCATCCTCGTCCGGAACCACGTTGAAGCCGATGATGACGGCGTCGGAAGCATCCGCCAGATGGACGTCCGCCACGGTGATTCCACCCACCAGAGCCTGGATGACCTCGATCTTGACCTCGGGATGCTCCAGTTTGGCGATTTCCTTGAGGATGGCCTCGATGGAGCCCCGGGTGTCCGCCCGCAGAATAATGTGCAGCGTTTTCTTCTCCTTCTGGCTGAGCCGCTCGAAGAGATTCTCCAGGGTGACATGGGAACGGACCTGGGCCAGCTCGCGCTGGCGGGCCATCTCCATCCGATGTTCGGCGATTTTGCGGGCTTTCGCAATGTCTTCCAGGACCACAAAGCGACTTCCCGCCTCGGGAACATTATCCAGCCCAATGACATCGACAGGACGCGCAGGCGGGGCCTCCTGAACCCGTTTGTGCGGCTGGAGTGGGTCGTACATCGCCTTGATACGACCGTGGGCCGTGCCACAGACCACGATATCCCCCGGCCGCAAGGTTCCCTTCTGCACCAGGAATTTGGCCACCACGCCCCGACCGGGCTGGAGAGAGGCTTCCAGACAGGTACCGCACGCGGGCCGATCGTAGTTGGCTTTCAACTCGAAGATATCGCCCAGCGTGATCAGTGTATCGAGCAGTTCCGGAATGCCCTGCCCGGTGAGGGCACTGGTCCGCACCATTTCCACATCGCCGCCCCATTCGGTGGGGACCAATCCCAGACCCGTCAACTGCTGCATCACGCGTTCCGGTCGCGTGCCGGGGAGGTCTACCTTGTTTAGCGCCACCACGATGGGAACACCAGCTGCCCGGGCGTGGCTGATCGCCTCTTCTGTTTGGGGCATCACCCCGTCGTCCACCGCCACCACAAGGACCACAATATCCGTACAGTTGGCGCCGCGGGCCCGCATGGCCGTGAATGCTTCATGCCCGGGGGTATCCAAAAACGTGATTGGGCGACCGTTCTTTTCCACCTGATAAGCGCGGATATGCTGGGTGATTCCACCCTTCTCTTTGGCGGCCACGTTGAGGCCCAGGATTTTATCCAGAAGGGATGTCTTACCGTGGTCCACGTGACCGAGGAACGTGACGACAGGAGGCCGCGGCCGGAGCGACTCTTCTGGATCAGGGGCGTTCCAGATGGCTTCGATTTCTTCTTCCGGATCGGCTTCGGCGCGGAAGGTGACGTCCACTCCCAGTTCGGCGGCGAGCAGCTCGGCCGTCGCCTGATCCAGAGTGGCATTGATGTTGGCGAGGGTCCCCATTTCAAAGAGCTTGGCGAGGACCTTCTGAGCGGGGAGGCCCAGGGCTTCCGCAAACGAACGAACCGTGCAAGGGAGTTCCAGAACCACGCTGCTTTTCCGAGGTGCGGCCGTTGAGACACTCCGTGTACGACGGAGTCGGGTCTGTTGCGTGGTGGTCGTTTCGGGTTCGAGGTCTTCCTCCTCCTCGACTGCGACCACCTCTTTCTTACGCTTGAGCTTGCCTGGCGTGGCCTCCTTTTCCAGGAGCTCCTCTTTATCCTCTACTTTACCACGGCGTCCCTTTTGCCGGGGGAGGACCGGCAGGGCCTCTTCGGGGCTCTCCTTTTCCTCTTTTTTCTTGCCCTTTCGTTTTTCCTCCTGTTGCCGCAGCAGATGCCCTGCCAGCGGCATCGCCCCCATTTTTGATGCCCGAATGGCATCCGGAGGCAGACGGATTTCCGGTTTTTGCGGGGGTGGCTCCTTCGGTTTTGCCACCGGCGCCGGTTTAGGCTGCGGCATCGGCGCCAATTTAACTAACCGCGGAAGAGGCGGTTCGGATTTGCCTTTTTTCTCCTTTTTGGGGGTACCGGGCGGAGTGGTACCCTCACGTCTGGTACGACGCAACTCGGGAATGGGGCGAATCGCGGCGATCCGTTCAGGATCGATCGGCGGGACACTGGGCCTGGGGGGAGCGGTTTCGGAGGGGGGCTGACTTTCCGCTGCTTTTTCTGAGGGTTCCGCGGGAGCCGTGGCCACCGTTTCGGCCTGACTTTCCGCGACGGGGACCGCAGGTGCCGTCCCAATGTCCGCGCCTGCTGGGGGAACCTCCACTTGGGCCCCCGCTGGAGCAATCTCCTCGGCCTGGGGGACCGGGGGAGTCGGAGCGGCCGTCGCCTTCTCTTGCTCAACGACAAGCTCGCTCTCCAGGACCTCACCCGGGGGAATTGTCTCGACGGAGACAACGGGCTCGGCCACAGGCGGCATTTCCGGCGGCGGTACCTCCGCAGCTGCTGCCTCTGTCGGTCCCGCGGCCACTTCCGGACTCACAACAGGCGGGGGAGCCTCAGTCGGAACGGCTTCTGCTGTGGGGGCGACCTCGGGCGTCTCTTGAGGTGACGCCGTTTGTACCGCCACGGAAGCGACCGGGACTTCTTGTGGAGTGGGCGGGGGTGCCGCAGGTGCGACCGGCTCCGGTCCCTCTCTCTTTTCCGGCTTCTCCGGTTCTTTGCGCTGGGTTGGAGTCGGCGCTAGTTTCTCGACTTTTTTGTCAAGGACGGGCACCTTTCCCAGGGCCGTGCCTGCCGGGGGAATGTAATCTTCCCGGCGAAAGGCCGGAATGGGGCCGGCCGTCGGGCCCGCCGTAGCGGCCATCCGATCTCGCCCGCCCTTGCCGCGCTTGAGGTACTCCTTGACAAGAGAGACTTCTTCGTCAGTGAGGCTGGCCAAAGCGGAGGTCTTCTGGAGCTTCAACTCCTGGCAGACCTCCAGCAATTCTTTGGTCTCGATTTTGAGCTCTTTCGCGAGATTGAAGATCCGTTGCGCCACGTAAACCCCTCCGGATTTCGGCGATGTTTCGCGAAATCCCGTCTCCTGTTTGACCTTTACCTATGCATCGGCAGCCTCCTCCGCCAGACCGCGGATCGATCCGCAGACAACCCACCCCGTGGAGCGTTCGGAGTGGGATCGGATGTTGCCTTTCCCTATCCAGTTTACCCGGTATCCCTCTTTTTGTTTATCGGCCCAGGAGAGACGATTTACCGTCTCCAAAATCCATGGGGAGTGTTATCGCGAGGCTTTTTTGCCCGCCCCGTTCCGTAGGCGAGGGGAACCCTCTACTTCGGTAGCCGTCTTTCCTTCCGCCTTGGCAGCTCCATGACCAGCCCAAAAAGGCGGTGTAGCAGCCAAAAAGGCAGGCTGCCCCATGTTCTCCTCTCAGGCCGATGCCTCCTCTGACTCGGAAATCACACCCTCGGCCGTCGAGTCTTCTTCGGCAGCCGCGTCACCCTCGCTTATTTCCTCCGGGGAGGGGGCAGGTGGCTCGGGGGGTGCTCCTTCGGCCTGGGCGGCCGCCCGCTCACGTTCAAGCTGGCGCTGGCGTCGCCGTTCCTCGGCCGCAAGCTGTTCCGCTTCTTCCGCCTTCGCTTCCGCTTGAGCAATGATATGCATGGCCTGTTCCTCGGTCAGGCCTCCCATTTCCATCAGATCCTCCGGCTCGATCACGGAAAGGTCATCGTAAGAGAGAAAACCTTCCCCCACCAGCCGGTCCGCCAGTTCTTCCGACACGCCGTCCAGGGAAGCGAAGCCGAGAAGGGCCTGTTCGAGCTGCTCATTGAGCTCGTCGCGGGTCATGATCTCGATGTCCCATCCCACCAGCTTGCTGGCCAAACGCACATTCTGTCCCCATCGACCGATGGCCAGGGAGAGCTGGTCTTCCGGAACCAGGACGATGGCCCGTCCCAGCATCTGGCAGAGAATCACCTCCTCCACCTTGGCTGGCTGGAGGGCGTTGGGAATCAGCACCATCAGATCATCGTCCCAGCGGATGATGTCAATCCGTTCCCCGTTTAATTCCTCCACGATGTTGCGGATGCGGTTGCCGCGGAGTCCCACGCAGGCTCCCACGGGATCGACCCGCTGGTCCAGACTGACGACGGCTACCTTGGTGCGATAACCGGGTTCCCTCGCAATTGACTTGATCTCGATAATGCCGTCGCTGATTTCAGGGACTTCCTGCTCGAAAAGTCGCACGACAAAAGTAGGACGAATGCGGCTGAGAACCACCTTGAGCCGCGGTCCCACCTTTTTCACTTCGGTGACCAGGGCACGGATGCGTTCGTTGGGATGGCGTGATTCCCCGGGAATCTGTTCACTTTTGGGAAGAATCGCTTCTGTCCGCGGGAGGCTGACGATGACGGCACGGGGCTCGACCTTTTGCACCGTGCCCGTCACAATCTGATCCAGAAGCTCCTGATATTCATCATAGAGGACGTCGCGTTCCGCTTCGCGGATTTTCTGGAGGATGACCTGCTTGGCAGCCTGGGCACCGATCCGTGTCAGTTGTTCCGGATCGATGGATTGTTCGCCCCGATAACCGGTAATCAAACCGGTTTTGCGGTCGATGACGATTTTGATTTCCTCATGCTCACCAAACCGTTTGCGCGCAACCGAAGTGAGGGCCGCCTCAATACTTCTGAAGACGACCTCTTTATCGATGTTTTTGTCCCGGTGGATCGCGTCGACGATCCTCAGCAGTTCGTCGGGGTTCATTGACAACCTGCGTGCGTCCGACAGACGTTCGAGCTGCTAAATAACAAAAAACCGTCCGCCGCCGTCGTGCAGCAAGTCGCCGCACACCCGGCTTGCGACGGTTCCCAAAGCTATAGTGCGATCTCAAGCCGCGTCCGCGCAGCCCTCCGCTTGCGCGGGGCCGTTCACCCTGCAAAGCTGGCGGCAACTTATCTGCCTAGGCAGTGTTTGTTCACCATACCCGGCTGCCGGCCACCTGTCAAGTGTCAATGGAAGTTTTCGAATTTCAGAATTCCCTTAACGAATTCCCTTAACGACCGCAATTGGACTTCCTTCCCAAAAACCTGGTCTGCGAGGTCCCCGCTCAAGATTTATGCCAAACCTGACACCATCCCCACTTTTCCCTCGGCCGATGGGGACGCTACTGTCCACACGGGCCTGCTTGGAACAGGGATTCAAGCCGCAGGGACCTCGTCGGGGCAATTCATGAATTGCCCCTACAACCGATTGCATCCCCGCCATCTCAGCGGTCCTTGCGAGAATGGATCAGTGTGCCAATTCGTTGTTCCGCCCTCCAGTCGGATTTATAGTAGAAAGAAGCTATCCCCATCCGCACGGGAGAGACACAAGGGTTACATTACAACCGCAGTGTAGTTTCGCACCCCTCATAATATGAGGATGGGCTGCGAAACGGGGCTCGCGAATTCGGAAAGAGTCGACACTGAAAACCTCGGCAAAAGATTCAACACTACCATAGAGTGGTTAAAAACCCCTGTGGATCAAGATGTGTTCGCTTTGTGGACCGCTCCCGGTCCTCGCCAGTGGGGCTCGCTGGTTTTACCGGGCACTGGCGGGGGCAGCGTGACCGGGGCTGTTCCAGAAAGGGGCAACCAGTGCAGGCGGGGCATTAATCATGACGCGGGCCTGGCTGAAGTCATCGGGAATTGGGTTTCCAAAACCGGTTGAACAGCTCACCGATCGACCGCGTAGAGCGCACCAGCCCCCTTGCCGGTGTGAGAGAGGTTGCCACAAATCCAATGGCCAACGATAAAGGGATATGGCGATGAGCGAGGCACAAGTGAGTCCGGCCGCCCGGCCGTCGGAAACCGGCCAGTCACCGCCGGAAGTCGTCATCGAGACGCGAACCCTCTCCAAGGTGTATCGCGACTTCTGGGGACGCACCAAGGTGCAGGCCCTCAAAGCCCTTGATTTGCAGATTTATCGTGGTGAGGTGTTTGGACTGCTGGGACCCAACGGCTCCGGCAAAACGACCACGATGAAGCTGCTCCTGGGGCTTCTGCTGCCGACCTCCGGTGAGGTCTACGTGTTCGGCCGACCCGCCACCGATGTCTCAAAAAACGAGCGCATCGGCTACCTCCCGGAAGAATCTTACCTCTACCGCTTTCTCAACGCGGAAGAGACGCTCGATTTCTACGGTCGCCTGTTCAATATGCCGCGATCTGTCCGGCGACAGCGGGTGGCGGACCTTATTGAAATGGTCGGACTGACCTGGGCCAAGAAACGGCCGCTGAAAGAATATTCCAAGGGCATGACCCGCCGAATCGGGCTGGCGCAGGCCCTCATCAACGATCCGGACCTCATTCTGCTGGATGAGCCGACTTCCGGGCTGGATCCGATCGGAACGCGAGAGATGAAGGATCTCATCCTTCGCCTGCGAGATCAGGGCAAGACCGTCGTGATGTGCAGTCACCTCCTCGCCGACGTTCAGGACGTCTGCGACCGAATCGGCATTCTTTATCAGGGAGAGTTGAAGGAACTGGGGCGGGTCGATCAGCTTCTCGCCATGCGGGACGTCACAGAAATCCGTGTCCCCAGGATGTCCCCCGAAGCGGAGTCTGAGGTCAAAGCCGTTCTGGCCAAGCACGGCCTGGAAATCCTTTCCTGGGGAAATCCCACCACCACCCTGGAACATCTGTTCCTGCGGATCATCCGGGAAAGCGAAGAACATCCGGGACTGCGAGCACACGGACGAGGTGACGGCCATGCCGATCGAAATTGAATTGCCCCAACTTTCTAGCTGGATTGGCCCCGCGTTCCTCGCGTGGCTGAGTGCGGCACTTGGCCTTATAACCCTGTGCGGCCTGATCGGCTTTCTCTGGTGTCTGCTTCTCTATGGCCGGCGGGCACCGCGGCGCTTTTGGGAGTTGCTGCGTTCGGGCGTGATCGACCTGGTCCTGGTCAGCCCGCGCCGCATCGGGGCTCTGGCCTGGCTTACAATCAAGGAAGCCTTCGGCCGTAAGGTGACCGTCGTGGTCCTGCTGTTCTGTGTTAGCCTTCTTTTTGCCGGTTGGTTTCTCGACCCCACCAGCTCCGAGCCCCATCGGCTGTATCTCAATTTCGTGCTGGGCACTACGAATTACCTGGTTATCCTTTTGGTCATCTTCCTGGCGGCATTCCGACTGCCCGGTGATATTCAAAACAAAACGATTTTCACCGTTCTCACGAAGCCGGTCCGCACCTCCGAGATTGTCACCGGCCAGATTCTGGGTTTGGTGGCTGTGGGCAGCTTCATCCTGGGAACGATGTGGATCATCAGTTATCCATTTGTCGTCCGCGGGCTCCATCACACGCACGCTGTGAACCCGGCGGATTTGCGTCCCCTGGGTGAGCCGGTCACCCTCCCCGACGGCTCGCAGGGCCAGGCCCTTCAGGGCTGGACCGACCCGACCTGGGGTCACCGCCACCGGTTTTTCGTGGACGCCAACGGGAATCCCCGCGTGGATATGGAACGGGGGCACACGCATTCGGTGCGGGTGGAGAAGTCAGCCGATGGCAAAGTGACGTATCGCCTGGGCGGACCGGAAGGGCAATTGGTCGCCCGGGTCCCCATCTACGGCAGCCTGGTGTTTCGTGACCGGAACGGCTTCGACGTCGAAAAGGGAATCAGCGTCGGTGATGAGTGGACATATCGGAGTTATATCGAAGGGGCTTCCCAGGCGGCTGCCATCTGGACGTTCAAGGACCTCAAACCGGATGAATTCCCCGGAGACACCATCCCCATCGAAATGAACCTTGGCGTCTTCCGTACCCATAAGGGAGACATCGAACGGGGAATTTTGGGGAGTCTCTCCGTCCGCAATCCGGAAAATGGCCTGATGGTGGAACTGCAGGTCTTTGAGTCGAAGGAATTCAGCATCCTGGCGCTGGATATCCCCAAGAAAATCACCCGGTTTTCCAGCGTCCGCGTGGAGCCCCGCAAAATCAAACATGCCGACGGCACCATCGAATACGTCAGGCTCAAGCCCGTGGACCCCCAAGTCCTTTCCCAGAAAGAATTTGACCTTTTCCGGGACTTCACATCCTCGGACGGAAAGATCGAGATCTGGATCCGCTGTCTGGAAAGTGGCCAGTACTTTGGCATGGCCAAACCGGATTTGTACATTCGGGCAGGAAACCGCTCGTTCTTCCTGAACCTGTTCAAAGGCTATTTAGGCATCTGGCTGCAAATGGTGCTGGCCATCGGCTTTGGAGTGACGCTCAGCACCTTCCTGGGAACGCCGGTCACGCTGGTTTCCACGCTGGGTGTCACGATTGCCGGGATGGCCCACCAGTTCATGCGGCAGATTGTGACGGGTGAGCTGTATCCGGGAGTGGAAACACCCGCCCGATTCGGCCCCATCGAGTCGTTCATCCGTCTATTCACCCAGGAAGGCGTGATGGTGGAAATTCCTCGCACGGTGGGTCTGATGGTGGCCCGGGCTATCGACTCCGTCTTCCTGGCCTGGCTCGACCTGCTTTCGTACATCATCCCGCCGATGGACCGACTGGGATTCATCGACTTCGTGGCGTACGGATACAACGTCAGTCCCAGTTTACTGGCTGTGAATATCATCACCGTGGCAGGCTATCTGGTGTTGCTCATCGTGGCCGGCCATTTCTTCCTGCGATCTCGTGAGGTGGCAGCATGACCTCGCGTCAGCAGTTTTTAAGAAAGATTGTCTACCTGGTCATCATGGCGGTCCTGCTGGGAGTACTCGCCTATTTGGGGACGCCGGCGGCCCCTTCGCGGGATCCTCAAAGGAGCAGTCCCGGCGGAGTGCTGGCCCAGGTCCGCGAAAAGGAGGGTCTGACGCCCACGCAACTTGGCCAGCTCGATCCCAGCGGCGAAGCGATCAAGCTGGCGACGCTGGGAATGCGGGGCGTGGCCGTCCACATCCTCTGGATGAAGGCGGAGGATTACAAACGGCGCAAAGACTGGACGAATCTCTCCGCCGCCCTGGAGCAGATGGTCAAACTGGAGCCGCATTTCGTCACCGTGTGGCGCCATCAGGGATGGAATCTCTCTTTCAACGTCTCTGTGGAATTCGACGACTACCGTGAACGGTTTCGCTGGGTGATCCGCGGGATCAAATTCCTCCAGGAGGGCATTCGCTACAACGAGCGCGAGCCCGTCCTCTACGGCGACGTGGGTTGGACCTACGGCTGGAAGATCGGAATGGCCGACGAAAGCAAGCAATTCCGGCGACTGTTTATGGATCCTGCCGACCCCTATGAAATTCACCAGGGGCGTCCCCCACGTGACAACTGGCTGGTGGGGAAAGATTGGTATCGAGAAGCCGAGCGCCTCACCGACCAGGGGGCCATTCTGCGCACCACTCCGCTGATCTTCTATTCCCACCGGCCTAAATTCCAGATGAACTATGCGGAAGCCATCGAAAAAGAGGGCACCTTTGGTGAAACGGCGATGGATGCCTGGAAAACCGGATGGCACGAGTTCGTCAACGAGTTCGGTCACCGGGAACTTCCCAGTGGTTACGAGGATTTTCCCATCATCCGCCTCTATGAGCGCGAGCTTCTCCTCCAGCAGGCACGGGAACTCGCCCAGCAGATCGACGAACTCGAACCCGGACTCCGCGAGCAACTGCTCGCCGAACGTCGCAAAGAGCTGACGCCGGAAGAACGGGAGGCCTACGACACCCCGCCGTATGATCGTACGGCCCGACAGGCGGACCTCGCGCTATCCGCCGAAATCAAAATGCGGCTCACCCACGAGCAGGTGGCGCGTCGCATCAAAGATCCGGCCAAGCGAAAGAAAGCCCTGGAACTTGCCCGCAAGGCCATGGAGCTGGAACGTCGGGCGCAGATCGTCGAACACAACCGCACCATCGTCAATTACGACTACTGGAAACGACACGCGGAAGTGGAACAGCAGCCTGAAGCCGTCGCTGCCCGGGAAGCCATGTTCCAGTCCCTGGAAGCCTATCACAACAACGATCACATCACGGCCATGGAGATTTTCCTGGAAGCCGCGCGACGATGGAAGAAAGTTATCGAAAAGAACCCCGATATTCAATATGACGACGCCTTTGTCAGCGACCTATCCGAGATCACTGACCGATACATGCGAATCCTGGACCAACTGGACGAAGTCTTTCCTGAAGATTTCGCGCTCCAGGACATTATTCGCCGTCGGGTGAAGCGGCGGCCGGAATATCAGATCGCCATGGAAAAAGTGGCCGCTGCACAAAAGGCCATCCGGGCGGGAGATTTGGGCCAGGCACGCTCCAATCTGGAAGAGGCCTTCAGCCGCTTCCACGAATTGACCGAACTGGTGAAAAGCCTGAAATTGCTGTCCGACCGACAAACCATCAACGATATGATGAACGCCATCGACCTCTACGACGCAGTGATGGTCAAACTGGGAGATGTCTTCCCGCGGAATTTTGTGCTGGCCGATATCATCCGCATCCAGTGCCTGCACACTCCTGAACTGGTGGCCATCAAGCGGCACGCGGCCATGGCCAATTCCATCCTCACCGCCGGGGTCAATCCTGCCAACCTGGCGAAGGCGCGGGCGGAGTTCGAACAGGCCCTTCCCCAGGCTGCCGCCTTGCTCAAGAAATTCCCTCACCTGGCGCGGCTCTCGGATCGGCGAACCGCCACGGAACTCGCTGAGCTGGATATCAATTACAACCGATTGCTTAGCACGATTGGCGAAAGCCTCCCGGCTGACTATCCGCTCCGTGAATTCCACGAAAAAGTCGTGCCCATCCTCGAAAAAGAGTACTCGGAACCCGCCCAGCCGGAGACGCAGCCCAGCTCCGCAACGTCCGGAAGTTCGTCCAAGACGTGACCAGTGGTGGGACACTTCCCCGTGCACGGCGCGTCGCAACCCCCACGGCGTGCGGTGGCCGGTGTTTATGGGGCAGGCGAACCGAAGATGGTTTTCCAATCAAAAAGGGAGACGCGCGTGAGCGCCCTCTTCCGTACCGTCCGACTCGTCTTCCGGCACCCTCCGCGGGCGGTCCTCTTGGTTCTTTTCTCGGGTATGATCGCTCTCTGGCTGACATCGGTCGCTCTGTCGGGTGAACCCCGACGTTCTTCAACCAGTCCCGCCATCCGGGAACTCGTCAGTCAGTTTCAATCTTTGCGCACGACGATGGACGAACGTCGCCAGCTTGTTGCCCAAGCGGTCGAAGGCGGCCCCGCCTGGGTGGAAGCCCTGCTGCCGGTCATTGAGAAACAACTTTCCGCGCGGCTGGAAAGATACGGCCAGATGTTCACCCGACAGGCCCAGCGGCAGGCAGGTCAGCATTTGCGACAGGTGGATCCCCGACAGGTGGCGGCCGTTCGCGAGGCGGTGCTGAGTCTCCGTCAGCGCCCCGACCTTACCAAGGAGATGATCCATCAGGTGGGCGATCCCGGATTGAAGCAACTCCAGCAATGGCTCGTCATTCCCCGAGAAGTCGTGCTCGCTTCCTCCGACACCCTGCGAAGCGAACGGGAAAAGCTCAGCGAATGGGGCAGCCTGTGGGAAGAGTGTGCCCGCGTCCTCTACAACGCCGCTCCACCCGAAAGTCGCCCGGATACTCCACCGAGTTTTGAGGAATATCTGGCGGGCGAGGAAACCCTGGCGGCCTTTTTGGTTTCGCCGATGGATCCCCCTGCTCGACAGGTCCTCGCCCAAAACGCGATTTTGGCCAAACAGCTCCAGCGAGAGGAGGCACGCTGTATTCTGGCGCTCAATATGACCCGCGTCCTGCTTGGGCTGAACCCTCTCGTCATCGACCTTCGGCTGTGTGCGGCTGCCCGCGATCACTCCAACGACATGAAAACCCTGGGCTTTTTCGATCACACATCGCCCGTGCCGGGCAAAACGACCCCGTGGGACCGTGCCCGCCGCTTCGGCACTTCTGCCTCCGGAGAAAATATCGCCGCAGGCTACAGCGATGGGAACGCCGCCAACATGGGCTGGTTCCACAGTCCCGGTCATCACAAGAACATGCTGGGCAACCACAAGCGGGTGGGCGTGGGAATCGCAGGCACCTATTACACCGAACTGTTTGGAGACTGAGGGGTTGCCCATCGACCAAAACCCACCGACGATAACTTCCTGTCCCGCAGCCACCATCGAACGACGTCCGGTCTCTTGCCGACTATCCAAAATGCTGCATTGTTTCCGGCTGACACGAATGAAAGAGCATCCCCTCCAGTGGGACCTGCTTGTGGTGCCCGGTCAAGCGGGATTGATGATCAAGGGTTAAATAGTCAACTGAACATGTGGTAGGGGCGATTCATGAATCGCCTTTACCAACGTCGGAGGGACCCGCTCGTCAGGTCCGCTTCCTTTTGGAGGGAACTGCTTGTCAGGTCCGCTCTCACACGTTCGATTATCCATTCCATCTCACCGGGCACGACAAGCATGCCCCTCCGAAAAAATTCCGGAGGGACCCGCTTGTCGGGGCCGTTTATCAACGTTCGATGTTCGATCATGAATTCCATTTCAGCGGGGACTTAAGTCCCGCGCCGAAAGCGGGGCTGAAGCCCCGCACTCCATGGAGTGCGGCGATTCATCGCCGCTTTTTGGTGAAGGCTTTAGCCTTCACCACCTCGCCGTCGGCCTGGATGGCACCAGGGTGACCGGTCGGGCGGCACCCGATCCTCCAATCCACACAATGGAGGGTGCCTCGGAGGGACCCGCTTGTCGGGTCCGTTTATCAACATTCGAACATGAATTGCGTTTCAGCGGGGACTGAAGTCCCGCGCTGAAAGCGGGGCTAAAGCCCCGCACTCCATGGAGTGCGGCGATTCATCGCCGCTTTTCGGTGAAGGCTTTAGCCTTCACAACCGCGCCGTCGGCCCGGGTGAAACCGGGGTGATCGCTCGGGGGTACCCGATCCTGTAATCCACACAACGGAGAGACCCGCTTGTCAGGTCCGTTTATCAACGTTCGATCATGAATTGCGTTTCAGCGGGGACTGAAGTCCCGCGCTGAAAGCGGGGCTGAAGCCCCGCACTCCATGGAGTGCGGCGATTCATCGCCGCTTTTGGGTGAAGGCTTTAGCCTTCACCACCGTGCCATTTGCCGTGTTTTCCCGCGACCACGAAATCTGCCCACCGGCAGGGGCAATTCATGAATCGCTCTTATGTTTAAACAGCAATCGAGCTGTCTGGAAGCCCGGTGAAAGATGGATCATCCAACCTTCAACCGCGGCCCTGAATGGCGCATCCCTCCCAAGACTGAATTTCACTTCCGTGCAAGCGTTTGCCGAGGTTTGCGATTCTCTCCAGCGGCAGAAGAAAGACGAGTCGGCAGCCCTGGAACTTGTCGCTCAATTGGGTCATCATGATAAAGTCGGGTACCTGGCATGGACAGTGAGGTTGATACGTCGCCCTGAGTAAGATAGGGATCTCTTTCCATCGTGCCAGTCCACCCTTTCGTCAATTAAGTCACGTTTTCCACCGATGTGGCGAACAGTTTTCCGCCAATGGGTTCAAGACACCGCGGCCGAGGCCGTGCAGGAACAGTTTGCGCAATTGCAGAACAATCCTCAGGAACCCCCCGAGGCGCAGGTCGCTGTTGCCATTATCTGCGCGCTGGCCATGGAAGGCGGCGGGATAGAAGATCGCCTGGAAGACAAAGTATGGGTTAGGGCGGCCGTGGGGAAAGTTGTGCTTGGCCGGGTCGGGCAGGTGCCCGTCGCCCTGGTCACCGCCGGACCAGGAGCAGCGTCGGTCGCCGAAGCGACGGAGGCTGTCGTCGCGGCTCATCGTCCGCGACTGGTGGTGGCAGCAGGATTTGCCGGGGCCTTACGCGATGAACTCCGCCGCTACCATATTCTCCTCCCTAACGAAGTCATCGACATTACGGGACGATCGCTCAAATTGCCCAACCTCGTGCAAGGCGAGCAACTCCCTGCCGGGGTCCACGTCGGAAGGCTCGTTTCGGTCCAAGATTTGGTGCGCAATCCCCAGGCGAAGCGCGAACTTGCCGGACGATTCGATGCCCTTGCTGTCGATCTGGAAACATTCTCGGTTGCCGAAACCTGCCGCCGCCTGGCCATCCCCATGGCCGCCGTCAAAGTGATCACCGACGGCGTTGCCGAAACCCTTCCCCCCGAGGTCGCCTACCTCATGCGACCGCGCAAATGGACGGAGAAAATGGGCGCTGTGGTGAGCGCCGCGTGGCATCGGCCGGGGAGTCTCAAAGACCTGTGGCGATTGCAGGAGGTCGCCCTTCGGGCAGGTGATATTCTCGCCGAACACGTGCTCGCCCTGGTGCAAAGCCTGGAGCCAAGTAGTCCATGAATACCCGCTTCTCCAACCTATTCTTTCACGACCGCACCAACGGCCCATCGCACCGTTTATCCGTTATTATTGCACAAAAGCTCTTTAAAAAGATCGACAGTGATAGTTTTTGGTTATCTGAGTTCGCGCTCACAGCGCCCGCCTACGTGTTGTGCTGTTTATAAAAATGTTTCAATTCGTCGATTGTGTAAGGTGGATCGCGTCGATCAATCATGGCGTGACAATTCGCACAGACGGGCCGCAAATCCCTTTTTGGGTTCAGGCGATAGCGTTTACCGATTGCTGAAGGGGGTACAAGGTGGTGGACGTGAATATACCCGCGGCCAATTTTGCCGTACACGTCCTCAAAACGCATAAATTCTTTATTTATGTCCGCTTCTTCAGGAAGTTGAAGGTCATTCTTTTTCACCGCCCTAGATCTGGCGCTTTTTCTTAGCTTCTTTCCGAATTGCCTGTAGAATTCTGTCCAACGTTTTTCTAATTTTGCGGCGACATCTTTGGGGATTTCAATTCCCGAAATTTTTGGGGTCCATTTCATTTTTCGCAATATTCGCCGAAGCTCGGTTAACAGCAATAGGACTTTTCGCGGATCGAGCACCCGATCAAATTTTAGCTTGACATAAAGCGCCTTCTTCCTCCTGCCATACTTCCAATGGAAACGACGTTTGACACCTGAAATCGTCTTACCTGACGCAAAAATTCCGCGATCTTGCACCCTAGTTGCATAAGAAACACACGGTCTCCTGGCTGAATCTTTCTCGTGCTGCCGCACGACCAGTTGTCCTTCTCTCCTTTTTCACATCTTTCGAGAATCCCATCGATCGCGCTATCCGCCTCTTCTCCCCACAGCTTGCGACTGAAGGTCAATAAATAGGTCGCCATCGCCCTCCCCTTAACGCGACGCCGTTTTGATAAATCGACCAGCCACGAGCTTTTTAGAACCGCCCACTGGTCTATTATAGTCGCACGGCTTCACATATAACCGAAGCTATTTGAGAGGGAGTTGATACATTGGCCCTGGCTAATTCGTCCCGGCGAGTTTTTGAAGTCACCGGGCACTGCACGTAACTGTGTCGCGTCGCGCCATCTGCATAAGTCCACGGCTTGGCACCCAGCCGATCGGCAAGCCCCGAGCATTACCGACTCGGGGCAGATGTCCGAGGAGACCACAGGAGAGAGTCAAGTTATTTTTCGGAGACCTCGGCACAGTGGCCGACCGCCCATCGCGCGCGATGTCCCGCCGCCCGGCCCAAATACCGGATGGTAGGGCTAATTCAGGAATTGCCCCTACTGCTTAACCAGCGACTGAACAATGCAGTTGAAGCCCGGTCGGTGAAATGGAGGATCCAACGTCGGAATGTGGACCTGACAAGAGGGTCCGGCCGGAACACGGAGGAGCACGCCTGTCGTGCCCGCCGAAACGCAGAGACGATCCAACGTTAAAAAACGGACGCGACGAGCACGTCCTTCCGAAAGGGGACGTGACAGGCAGGTTCCTCCGAGCATGAATGTCACTCCCGCGGAAGGTTTCCGCGATGTTCAGCCTTCTTACTGGCGGCAGAGGATAAGCGGGGATACGTCAGGGGCGATTCTGAATTCCAGCGCCAGGTCATACAATTACAGGACGCGGTGACAGAAGCCGAGGGCTTTTCGGACGGGCGGCGGATGGGCCAGGTTTTTGCGTTCCGAAGTTCCGGTTGAGCCGCCTTGCGATCAAGCGGAGCGATCAACTCCCACGGCAATGGCACGATCATGAAAGAGCCTTTGTTTCCCCAGATTTTCCGCATACGGCAGCGCTTTGCATCGCACAAACTGGACGACATCCCGGGGCGGATACGCGCTGAGCTGTATCGCGTGGGGATTCGGGAGAAAGTGCGTCCGGGAATGCAAATTGCCATCACTGCGGGAAGTCGGGGAATCAACAACATCAGGATGATTCTTCGCACCGTTGCGGAAGTGGTCCGTCAGTGTGGTGGGCAACCGTTCCTCGTGCCTGCGATGGGAAGCCACGGCGGCGGAACCGCGGAGGGCCAACGCGAGGTCTTGCGCGGTTACGGGATTACCGAAGAGACCGTGGGTTGTCCGATCCGATCCAGCATGGAAACGGTGATCATCGGCAAGGTGCCCGAGGGTTTCGACGTCCATTTTGATCGCCATGCCTTTGCCGCCGATTTTGTCATTGTGGTCAATCGGATCAAACCTCACACGCAATTTACCGGGCCGATTGAAAGCGGCCTGATGAAAATGCTGCTCATCGGGCTTGGCAAGCATCGGGGAGCAGAGATTTACCATCGTGCCGCGTGGGATTACGGTTTCGACAGAGTCGTCCGCAGCGTCGCGCGAATTGTCCTCGCCCGGTGCCCGATTCTCACGGGACTCGCCATTGTGGAAGATGCTTACGACGACACTGCTCACATCGAGGCAATTCCGCCGCAGGAATTCGAAACGCGGGAACCGGAGCTTCTCCGCCTGGCCAGGGAATGGATGCCGAAACTTCCCTTTGACCATGCGCACGTTCTTTTGATCGATCGGCTTGGCAAGGACCTCAGTGGAGCGGGCATTGATACGAATGTCATCGGCCGAAAGATGGCCGACCATCGCGCCGGACCGGGGGAAAAGCCGGATATCCGCTATATTTGTGTCCGTGGGCTGAGCCCCGGCACGCATGGTAATGCGATTGGGCTGGGATTGGCCGAGTTCTGCCGCAGCCATATTCTGCGCGAAATCGACGTTCATGCCACGCGGATCAATGCCATCACTTCCGGGCATGTGTCGGCCGCGATGCTGCCGCTCGATTATCCCACCGATCGCGAAATGCTGTCGGTGGCTCTGTCGAATATCGGTCTCACACCGCCTCAGGACGCGAGATTGATGTGGATTTCCGACACCCTGCACCTGGCGGAGGTGGAGTGCTCGGCCGCCTATTACGACGAGGCTCGGCATCGCGACGATCTGGAGGTGCTCACCCCCCCACGGCCGCTGCCTTTCAATGAGGAAGGAAACTTGCCCGACATGACAGCCCTCGGGATCCTGCCGAAACTGGCGGACCTGCCGAAATGACTGGTAAAGTGAGCAGATAAACCGAAAAAGCTGCACATTTGGAACAGGACGGCACCAGCTTGGGCAAAGTGTCGGGGGTTGGCTGGTCATTGGCTGGTGGACAATCGTAGGTCACAATGGGATAAAGTTTATCGAGATATCCTTGCGACGCACCCTGCGAAGCGGTCAGATGCCGGGGAGGATTGCAGATAATCACGGAGAATCCTGGGTATTCCTGTAAAGTTTGCCGGAGCAGCGGTAGTCCAGATCGTGCACAGTTCGGAATTTGTACCACAGGCGGGAAGCAGCCTGCCCTTCGAAGTTGCGGGAAGCCGCCACCAGGCGGTGCGGGAGTTCCTATTTGCGCGGACGAACTACGAGCATTCGCCCCCCCGGTCGGGAACCCGTGCCCGAGTCTTCAAGCTCACGCGGATGCGGGCCCTTCTCGAACGGCTGGGGAATCCCGAGACCCGTTATCCCATCGTTCATATCACCGGGACGAAGGGAAAAGGTTCCACGGCGGCCTTGGTGGGGGCGATTTTGGCGGCCTCAGGAAAACAGGTGGGAATTTTTACGTCGCCGCATTTGGAGCGGGTGGAAGAGCGGCTCGCCGTCGATGGCCGCCCGTGCCCTGCCGACGAATTCACCAGGCTTTTGGAAGAGTTGATTCCACTGGTTCGGTCGATGGATCAGGAGGCCGCGGTTCAGGGTGAGAGTGGGCCCACATATTTTGAAATTCTCACGGCCATGGCGTTTCTCTATTTTGCCAGGCGAAAGGTGGACGCGGCCGTGATTGAAGTCGGACTGGGCGGGCGGCTTGATTCCACAAATGTTTGTCGTCCCGAGGTGTCCGTGATCACCAGCATCAGTTACGACCATACCGATTTGCTCGGGACGACGCTTGAGCAAATCGCGTGGGAAAAGGCCGGGATCATCAAGCGGGGCGTACCCGTCGTCAGTGGGGTGGTCCAGCCGGGACCGCGGGAGGTGATTCGTCGGGTCTGTAAGAAGCGCGGCTGTGCCCTGTGGGAGCTGGGGGAGGACTTTGGCGCTGCGTATCGGACACCCCGACATCTCGAACGAGAGACCGCGTTGGGACACGTGACGTTATGGGGGCGGCCGAGGGAATTGGCACAGGAATCACCGCCCGGCAGTCCATCTGGTTGGGAGATTGAATCGGAATTGCGGCTTCTGGGCCAGCATCAGGCGGCCAACAGTGCGGTGGCGCTGGCAGCGGTCAAGCGGCTGGAGCAGCGCCTGGGCTGGACCGTCTCGCCCCAGGCCATTCAGGTGGCCTTGAGGGAAACGGGGCTTCCCGCGCGGGTAGAAATCCTGGGGCGGCGACCGGTGGTCGTCCTGGATGCCGCCCACAATGTGGCGTCCGCGGAAGCCCTGGTGACGACCCTCCAGCAGTGCCTAGAGGTTCAAAAATGCTGGTTGCTGTTCGCCACAACTCAGGGGAAGGATTACCGCGGGATGCTGAGGGTGTTCGCGCCATTTTTCTCTCATGCGGCGCTCACGCAATACACGATCAACCCGCGAGCTTTGCCCGTCAGTTGGCTCGTTGAGGCGGCGGAGGAACTGATGCCAGGACGATATTCTGCGTTTGAGAATCCGGCCGCGGCATGGGAATGGTTATGGCCCCGTGTTGGGAAAGACGATCTGGTGTGCATTGCGGGTTCTTTCTTTTTGGCCGCCGAGATGCAGCCCCACCTCCGCAAACTCGGCTTGATAACGGCCGGAACTGGTAGCAAGGAAACACCGCCTGCCCCGTGATTTTTTCTGAGTCGTTCCCGTGCAACAGTTTTTTACTGCGCCCGGCATCCGCGGATTCCTCCAATAATCCTCTGTGTTGTTATTGATCGGGACACATTGGGCTGGTATGGCGCATTACGAACCGATCCTCCACGTGGTCCTTTATCAGCCGGAAATTCCCCACAACACGGGTGCGGTGGGCAGGACCTGCGTTGCCGTTGGGGCCAAATTGTGGCTGGTTCGACCACTTGGCTTCCGCATCACGAGCCGTCATCTCAAACGGGCGGGGCTGGATTACTGGCAGTATCTGGAGTGGGAGGCCGTGGATGATTGGTCGGCTCTGGAAAAGGCCCTCTCCGGCAAGCGGTTCTGGTATTTCACGAAGACCGCTACCACGCTGTTCTGGGATGTGAGCTATGCTCCGGGAGACGTTCTCGTGTTCGGGAGTGAATCTCAGGGCCTTCCTGCGAGTCTGCTTGCCGCGCACCGAGAAGCCTGCCTGCGGATTCCCATCCGCTCCCAGGTGAGAAGCTTGAATCTCTCGGTCAGTGTGGCCGTCGCGGCTTACGAAGCGATCCGTCAACTGGGATGGCACGCTGCGCCGGGCTGATGCCGCCTGGGAAAGCGGGGAGGAGTGTTTCGCACGTCACCGGCGCTGCTACAATTCTCTTGTTTCTGGATATGGCTGGGGGAACCTTGCGCGGCAAAAGGTCCAGTTCTTGCTCAGGCAATTGATTGTCCAAGAGGAAAGCGTGATCGTATGGCGTGGAGAGCTATCGTACTGTGGATCGCTGTGCTGGCAATTTCCATAAGTTGTCAGGCGCGAAAAGAAACCCCGGCACCGAAGGGGACAGCCAAAATCGAAGAACAGCTGTCAGCCCAGGAATCGGGACCATTGCCCGGCAAAACCAGCCCGATGTTATCCTCGGGAGAATCCCCAGCGGCTGGCCCGACTTCCACTGGGGCCGCCCAAGCTTCCCAAGTCTCGCAGACCGCTCCAGCCCCCGGTTCGGCCAAGCCGGTTTCCCCTCAAGTGCAGGCCTTCTGGCCACGATTTCATGGACCGCGCGGAGACAATCTCTCGGATGACAAGGGCTTGCTCACCGAATGGCCGGCAGACGGACCGCCCCTTGCCTGGAAGACCGAGGGCATCGGCCAGGGATATGCTGGGGTCACAATCGCTGATGGTCGCATTTTCACTGCGGGAAACATCGATAAGGATGCCGTCGTGACGGCCTTGGACATGGATGGACGAATCCTCTGGCAGAAGCCGAATGGCCCGGCATGGACGAAGAATTACCCGGGAGCGCGGGGGACGCCGACCGTTGACGGCGATCGGGTGTACCATCTCGGGGCGTCGGGAGATCTGACCTGTTTTCGCGTGGAGGACGGCTCGGTCATTTGGCATACCAATATCATGGAACGATTCCATGCACCTGTTCCCGAATGGGGTCTGGCCGAGTCGGTCCTCGTCCGTGGGAAGTACCTGTACTGCACCCCGGGCGGTCCTGAAACGTGCATCGTTTGCCTGGACAAAATGACGGGGGAAACGGTTTGGCAATCCGCATCGGCGGGCGGCGATACGACAGGTTACGCCAGCATTCAGTGGGCTGAATTTGAAGGGATTCCCATTTTGCTCACGATGACGGCCAAGGCCCTCGTCGGTGTCCATGCCGAGACAGGCCGCTTACTTTTCCGCCATCCGCACGAAACGGCCTACGACGTCAACGCGTTCATGCCCCTTTATGCGAACGGTGAGGTCTTCGTCAGCACCGGCTACGGCAGCGGGTCGGAGTTGGTCCGTCTCAAACGAGACGGCGAGAACATCGCGGCGGAACAGGTCTGGGTCAACAAGGACCTGGACAATCATCACGGAGGTGTGATCCTTGTCGAAGGCTTTCTGTATGGATCAAGCTACAACGGACGGTGGTGCTGTCTCGATTGGAAAACGGGGGAAACACGCTACATGGACCGGGGCATCGGCAAGGGATCGCTCACCTACGCCGATGGCATGCTCTACCTGTACAGCGAGCGGAGAACGGTGGGTCTAGCCAAGGCCACCGCAGAGAAGTTTGAGTTGGTCAACCAATTTCGTTTGCCTTCGGAAGAGCGAGCGGAATCCTGGGCCCATCCCGTCGTGTGTGGGGGACGACTCTATCTCCGCCACGGCAACATCCTGTTTGCCTACGATGTTCGCAAACAGCCGTGAAAGGCGCGGGCTTAAGCGCACCTTTCTGTCTTTTTCGGAGAATCGTGCTTGTCACGTTCGCCCTGGGAGGGACCACCTCGTCAGGTCCGCTTATCAACCTTGGATGATCCACTCTGATTCATTCGCATTCGGTAGGGGCAATTCATGAATTGCCCCTACCACGATGGTGACGCCCCGTGGCGAGGGGACACCGGGCACGACAAGCGTGCCCCTCCGATTCTTTTTTCGGAGAGACCCGGCTGTCGGGTCCGTTTATCAACATTCGATCATGAATTGCGTTTGAGCGGGGACTGAAGTCCCGCGCCGAAAGCGGGGCTAAAGCCCCGCACTCCATGGAGTGCGGCGATTCATCGCCGCTTTTCGGTGAAGGCTTTAGCCTTCACAACCGCGCCGTCGGCCTGGATAGCACGACAATGACCGGTCGGGGGTACCCGATCCTCCAGTCCATACAATGGAGAGTATCTCGGAGGGACCCGCTTGTCGGGTCCGCTCTCACAGGTTCGATTATCCATTCCATCTCACCGGGCACGACAAGCGTGCCCCTCCGACTTTCTCCCTCGCCGTAGCCCTTGCTTGTGCTGTCAAAACACGGTTCAATAGTGGCCAGCGCTACGGGAATCTGTCTGTCGGCCGTTGTCAGCCGTTCCGGAGAAATCACTAACCAAGAAACGGCATCTTGTGACAAGGGAGTTCACCATGGGCCAGGTGTTTTTCGGTGTCAATTTGGAATTTGTTCGCCACGCGGACAGGCCGTTTGAGTGGGGGGTCGCCAAGGCCGCGGAGCTGGGTTACGAATATGTGGAACCGATGGTCCACTGGGGTCGGGAACTCCTTTCCGAGGCGGGCTATTTCCACAGCGTTTCGATGCTCGACGATCCCTACCGCATCAAGGATGCCTGCGCCAAGGCGGGGGTGAAGCTGTCGGGTTTGTCGGCCCACTGTCCGCTTATCAAACCTGAAATCAGTGTGGAGTATCTCAAACAGGCCATTCGCTTTGCAGCGGAGTGCGGCGCCCCCGTGGTGAACACCGACGAGGGCCCCAAGCCACACTGGACCACCGAGGAAGAGGACTTCGTCCTCATGAAATACACACTGCAGGAGGCGGCCTTTGTGGCCGAGCGACGCGGAATCCTCATCGGGCTGGAGCCCCACCAGCAGTACAGCAAGACGCCCGAGGGCCTGGATCGGATTTACAACCTCGTGCGGTCTCCGGTGATTGGTATCAATTTTGACACGGGCAATGCCTTTCTGGCGGGACAGGACCCGATTGCCTGGCTGGAACGTGTCGCCGATCGGCTGGTGCACCTTCACGCCAAAGATATTTCGGTGCAGCAGGCCGAGGCCGAGCGTGGGAAAGTCACCGGCACGCCCGTTGGGTGCGCCTGTGGAGATGGTGTGATCGATTGGAAGAAGGTCATCGAAATCTGCCGCCGCGCTCCGCGGGACATCGTTCTCAGTGTGGAATGCGGCACCATCGAACAGGCGGAAAAGAGCATTAAATACCTGAAGTCACTTCTCCAGACGTGAGCCACAGTGGCTGCCCATTTGAGAAACCGGCGAGTCTTTTTCTCGTGCGGTTCTGCCCAAACTTTTGATAATGTGTGGTAGGGAGCATTCATGAATTGCCCCTACCGGCGACTCAAATATATACAGAAAACCCCCGCCAGCCAGCGTGAACTGGCGCATCTGATAAGGACGTCCCGCCGAAGCGCCCTGCCGGAGGGGCATGCTTGTCGTGCCCGATGACGCCGAAGCTCTGCAGCCCTTTCCATCGCCAAAGGAAAAGGGGACGAGGCAACTCCTGGAAGGCGTGCGAATCATTTCCCGGTTTCGTGAACCGGCGTTTGAGAAATGGCAGCGGGTTGGGACTGGGGATAGGCGACCGCGTACAGGCGGCTCAGGGTTGTCACGTAGAGCACCCCGTTGGCTGCCACGGCCGTGGAGGCAGTACCGTCGCCCAGTTCGATGCGGGCGAGAAGCTGTTTGGTGCTGTCGGCTTTGAATATCCAGAAGAGGCCGCGACGCGTACCCACGTAAACTTTCCCATCCGCCACGAGTGTGGATGCCCAGACTTCGCCTTCCAGGTCGTGCGTCCAGTAAGGCTGGCCGGTTTCCGCGTCCACGCAGTGCAGATAGCCGCCGCAATCGGCCACGAACACCAGGCCGTTCCAGATGGAAGGCGTCGAGCAGCAGTGCTCTTTCAGGGGATACGACCAGAGTTGATGGGTGTGCGTCACATCGCCTCGGCCGGTTGCATCAATACACTTGAGCCAGGCTTCCCGCTTCCCCCACCAGATGTCACCCCCCACGGTCACATACACCCGATTGCGATAGACCACCGGCATGCTTTTGATGTTGCTCGGACTGACCTTCCGATTGGTGATGTACTGATGGACGTTTTCCTTGGGTGCGGTGGGGTCGCAGTCGAACTTCCAGACCAGGCGGAGAGGGGCGACCTCGGAGGATTGAAAATCCTGGGGAAGGGCCTCAAAAGCATAAACAACGCCGTCGCCTCCGCAAAAGATGATCAGCCGCTGACCGTTGATCTCGGCAAGGGCCGGAGACGACCAGGTGGCGTGAAAGATCCGCGGGCCGATATGTTCCGCGTCCTGGGCCACTAGCCTTCCCGTCTTTTTGTCGAGCACGATGAGACTGGGGGCATCCGGCTTGCGAATGCGGCGGTGCGTGTTGTCCACCCCGTTTCCCGAATTGAGATAGAGGAATCGCCCATCGAGAAGGATTGAAGCATGCGCCCCATCATGGGGATAGATTCCGGCCTGCGAAGGCATGTCAAAAAGCCACAGGATGTCCGCGTCAAAGGGCGTGACGTCGAGCGGCTTTTCTCCCGGCGGGACCATGTGCTGTCCCTCGGCCAGGTAAGGACCGTCGTTTCCGTTGCGCTGGCCTTCCAGATCGAGACACACCACTTCAAACCGGTTGGTCACGGTGTAGAGGCGATCGCCCTCGACGGTCGGCGGTGAACACATACTGATCCGCGGCCAATCGAGATAGGGATCATCTTCGCCCAATCGGGGCACCACGAGCTGCCAGATGGGCTTTCCCGTTTGCTCGTCCAGACACAGCAGGATCGCGCGATCGCCCTGATGCCGGGGATCTCGCGGTTTGGCATTGTTGATCCCGATGAACACGCGTCCCTGCGCAATCACAGGTGACGAATAGGTGTTACTTCCCAGGACCACGCTCCATTTGATGTTTTTGCCAGTTTCGGGATCGAAAGAGTCAGGGAGATGGGTTTCCTCGGATACCATATTGCGGGTAAAGCGCTGGCCCCATTGCGGCTGGTCAGCCGCCGAACCGGCACGATGAAGGCCAATAGCAAACAGGCAGGCCCCAATCGCCACAAGCGTGGGCAACCGACTCACGCGGCAGAGCGCACGGCGGAAAGTGGAAACCGTGCCGCCCCGGGCAGGCCACATGTGTGGGAGGCAACGTGGGCGGGAAAAATATCGGCTGGATGGATGGGTCATGGTCCACCTCTTTGAAATGGCACTGGCGGGATCATTTCAGGTTGGGCCGGCGATGAATCAACCAACTCCTTCGCGGATGCCGGATATGCCTGCGATTGTAGACACGGGCGACGCAATGGTCGAGAGTTGGCGGTTCGCGGGAGGCTCCTTCCGGGAAGCGGCCTCGATCTCCTGCTGCAAACATTCCACCGCCCGGTCCAGTTGCCGATCGCGAAAATTCTCTGGGATTTTGTCGAAACCTTCCGGCTTGGGCGATCCCGGCGGCAGGTAAATATCGCGGAGGGCACGGTAGCGGAGGACGGTTTCGAGTTCCTCTTTCTCCAGGGGCACCTCCCAGCCCGGATCAGGTTTCACGCCCCATTCCTGAGATTCGTCGGCCCCCACCATGCGATGGATATTTTTGCCGCTGGGCCGCCAGTAGGCAGCGGTGGTCAGCTTGAGCAGTCCCATGCCCGGTTCCAACTGAATCAGTTCCTGGACTGTCCCCTTGCCGAATGAGCGTTCCCCCACCACTTTGGCACGCTGATGGTCCTGCAGGCAGGCCGCCACGATTTCGCTGGCGCTGGCGCTGTAGCGATTGATAAGGACAACAAGGGGCAGGTCGGGACAGACCGGGCGTCCACTGGCAGTATACCGGGCCTTGATGCGACCATCACGGTATCGCGTGGTGACAATGACGCCCGACTTGATGAACATATCGCAGATGGCGACAGCCACTTCCAACCGCCCACCGGGATCATCCCGCAGGTCGAGGATGAGACCCCGAATGTTCTTCTTGCGGAGTTGCTCGAGGATTTCGCGAAGCCGTTTGTCGGAATCCTCCGCGAAAGTGGGGAGGCGGACGTAACCGATGTCGGGATACTCCTCGAGGACGAAGTTCCACGAGCCGTCCGGATTGCGCGAATCTCCCAGAACGGTTTCCGCCTTGATGACCTCCCGTTTGAGTTTCACATCGCGTGGTTTTTCTTCCCCGGGTGTTTGGATTGTCAGAGTGACTTCTGTCCCTGCTTCGCCGCGCATTTTTTTAGCGGCCTGGTCGAGGGACAGACCCTCGGTCGATTCGCCGTTGATGGCGATGATGATGTCGCCCGGCCGAATCCCCGCTCGCTGGGCTGGTGTATTTGGCAACGGACTGGCCACACAAATCTTACGGGTTTTGGGCTCCACAAAAATTTCAATGCCCACGCCACCAAACTGTCGATCCAGCTCCTCGGCAAATCGGGGGAGGTCCTGTTCGCTGATGTAACTGGAATACGGGTCGAGGACCTCCGTCATGCCGCGGATGGCCGCCTCGGCAAGTTTGCGGGCCGGCTTGGGTTCCAAAGCCTTGAATTCAATCTGTTCCAGCGCGTAGGTGACCACCCGGGCATAGCGGGAACTGCGGTAGGCACACAGCAGGCACACCACACAGGCAATGACGAGGATCTGGACATTTTTTCGCGGCATAAACGTTCCACAGCCTGATCGCGGAGATTTGAGGGACGTTGGCAAGCCAATCCTCGGGCCGTTTAACTTCATTATGACTCCACCGGGCGCCAGGAATGAGTCCCTTACCGCCGAAAAACACTTCGCACATCAAACCTACTTTTCGGAAAAGCCCGGCGGACACCCCGACCGCCTGGCGGGGAGAGACCTCGTCGCTGTGAAGGATCCAATCAAAAAACACTAGCTTATCACTGATGATTGGAGGCCGGTGGGGAATCTGGGACTGTGCGTGGGGGCAACCTCCATGATGGGTGGGGCGAGCGCGGCCCGTGGATGGCCCGCGGACCTCCAGCGACCGCTGCCGCACAGAACCCTCGGTTTTGCCGTATAATTGTTGGACGTCCGATCGACGGCCCGGCCCTAAGCAGCAGAAATGGACCGATTGGATATGTTTCCGCGAATGGTCTTGCACGATGCCGATTTCAATCGAAACATCACTTAATCGCGAACAATTGATTGGGTGGCTTCGGGAGGAGAATCCTGCCCGGCTCGCCCAGCTCTGGCAATGGGCCGACCACCTCCGCCAGATTCATGTTGGGGGCGAGGTCCACCTCCGCGGACTGATCGAGATTTCCAATTACTGCGTGCGGCTCTGCGCCTACTGTGGTCTGCGGGCACCCAACACGGAACTGGTCCGTTATCGGATGTCTTTCGATGAAATTCTCGCCTGTGCCCGGAAAGCGGCGGCTCTTGGCTACGGCACCGTCGTGCTTCAATCGGGCGAAGACCCCGGACTAACCACACAATTCATCACCGAAGTGATTCAGGCCATCAAACAGGAGCTTGGACTGGCAATCACGTTGAGTCTAGGCGAACGCGAGGAGGACGAGCTTTGGACGTGGCGGCAGGCCGGGGCAGACCGCTATCTCCTCCGCTTTGAGACTTCGCAGCCCGAGTTGTACGCCCGCTATCATCCCCCGCGACCGGGGAAAACCAGCGATCGGGTCGCACTGTTACGGCGGCTTAGGGAGATGGGTTATGAAGTGGGTAGCGGCGTGATGATTGGACTGCCAGGCCAAACCTACGGTGATCTGGCTGATGATCTTCTGCTCTTCCGCGAGCTCGATCTGGATATGATCGGCGTCGGGCCGTACATCGCCCATCCCAGAACGCCCCTTGCCGATCAGGCATTCTGCCGAGTTGTTCCCGCAGAAGAGCAGGTCCCTGCCAGCGAATTGATGACCTACAAGGTCATCGCGCTGTCTCGAATCTTGTGTCCTCGGGCGAACATCCCCAGCACCACGGCCCTGGCCACACTCAATCGGAAGAATGGTCGGGAGCTGGGGCTGGTTCGTGGGGCGAATGTTGTCATGCCCAATTTAACGCCGCCGCACTACCGCATCCATTACGAAATTTATCCTAACAAGGCCTGCATTCAGGAGACCGCCGAAGCCTGCCATACGTGTCTGCGAGCGCGGATTGAGTCAATCGGCCGTCACGTGGGTCAGGGCCCCGGTACATCCCCGAATTATCGATGGCGAACCGGCATGCAGGTTGAAACGCCTTCGGCGGACCAAGCGGTTGCACCGCCCGTCATCAACGACCGGCCAGCATCCGGGCGTTCATTCCACGGTGCGGAAGAAGGCCAACATCGCGAGGAGTGAAACCATGACCACCACCGCCAATCGGCGCTTGAGCACCAGCGCGTACGACTTCATCAACGAACCTTACCTTTTGAGCTTGCTGGAGCGAAGAAGCGACCCCGGCGAGGTCCGCGAGGTCATCGCGAAGAGCCTGGCCAAGGAACCGCTCACGGTGGAGGAAACCGCCGTGCTGCTTGGTATTCCATCGCCGGAGCTTTGGGAAGAAGTTTTCCAGGCCGCTCGGCAACTCAAGCGCGATGTGTATGGCAACCGCATCGTTTTGTTCGCCCCGCTGTACATCGGCAGCGAGTGCACGAATGACTGCCTGTATTGCGCGTTCCGTCGCTCCAACCGGGAAGTTGTCCGCCGCACCCTCACGCCGGAGGACATTGAGGCGCAGGTCCAGCAGCTTCTTGATCGCGGCCATAAACGGCTGATTCTCGTCTTCGGCGAGCACCCCACCTACTCCCCCACATTCATCGCCGAATGTGTGCGGAGGGTGTACGCGGTGCGACGGCCAAAGGCCAACATCCGCCGCGTCAATATCAATGCCGCTCCCATGGATCATGAAGGATTCGCGGAAATCAAAGCCGCGGGAATCGGGACGTATCAAATCTTCCAGGAAACGTATCATCACGAGACCTACGCCAAGGTCCATCCCCGCAACACCCGCAAGGGAGATTATCTCTGGCGACTCGATGCGCTCAGCCGGGCGATGGAAGCCGGTTGCGACGACGTGGGGATCGGGGCGCTGTTCGGACTGTATGACTGGCGGTTCGAGGTCCTCGGCCTGGTGAGCCATGCCTGGCACCTCCAGAAGCACTATAATGTCGGGCCACACACGATCAGTTTCCCCCGTTTACGTCCCGCGGCGGGTGTCAAGCTCGATGAAACCTATCGGGTCTCCGACGAAGACTTCAAACGCCTCATCGCCGTCCTGCGACTGGCGGTGCCCTATACGGGCTTGATTCTCACGGCGCGGGAACCGGCCTGGCTGCGGCAGGAGGTCATGGAATTCGGTGTCTCCCAGATCGACGCGGGAAGCCGCATCGAAGTTGGCGGCTATACCGAGGCAGGTGACGCCCAGGTGCTGGAGCGTGAGCAATTCGAATTGGGCGATCTCCGTCCGCTGGATGAAGTGATCCGCCAACTGCTGGTGGATGGCTATATCCCCAGTTTTTGCACGGCCTGCTATCGACTGGGGCGAACGGGGGAACATTTCATGGAGTTTGCCATTCCGGGCTTCATCCAGCGCTTCTGTACACCGAATGCGCTCACCACGTTGATGGAATATCTTGTGGACTATGCCAGCCCGGAGACGCGTGCAGCCGGCATGAAACTCATCGAAAGCGAACTGGCAAAGCTTCCCGACGGTCCGCGAAAAAACGCCCTCATTGAACGGCTGCGTCTGATCCAGGAAACAGATCAAAGGGACCTCTACTTCTGAACGTCAGATCTGCAACCGGTGACCACCCACGTCCCGGGGCGATTCGGTGGCTTTCGCGGATGCTGGTCCCCTTTGGTCATCTTTTCCCTCGACCGGTCTGGCCTGCGCTGTCGGTTTCGATTGGGCAGCGGCAGTCTCCCGTCGACTTGCTTGACCGTGTGACGCCGGGGTGTTAGTATTACGATTACCGAATACGTAACACCATGCGATGACCAGTCGAATATTGTCTTTCCGGGAGATGCTGGCATGAAAACCTTGGGAAAACCTCGTGGCTTTACACTGGTTGAGCTGCTGGTTGTGATTGCGATCATCGGCCTTTTGATTGCCCTGCTTCTGCCGGCCGTGCAGGCCGCTCGAGAGGCTGCCCGACGAATGAGCTGCACGAACAATCTTAAGCAAATCGTGCTCGCGCTCCATAATTTTCACGATAGTCGGCGGGAGTTCCCCGTTGGATCTCCCAAAAAGGTTTGCAAGGGGTATGAGCAGATTCCCGATTGGCAGTACCGCTGGGGGCCGCTCGCCATGCTCACGCCCTACATGGAACAGTACAACATCTATCAGCGGCTGAACCTCGATGTGCCGCTCTACGGTCACACGGGCGTGTACAATGGGCCGGGCGTGGGCGTCCATCCCGACAACGTGGAGCCCGTCAAGCAGGACGTCAGCTTCTTCTACTGCCCCAGCGACCGCCGACGTCGTGTCCAGCCGGAGTTTGGAGCCACCAACTATCTGGGCAATTGGGGCCGGGGAGCTCCCACCAGTTCCGGTACCGCCATCTTTGACGGGGATGGTCTATTCTTGCAGGATCGGGCAACCAATTTTGCCGACTTCACCGACGGTACCAGCAACACCGCGGCGTTCTCCGAAACGGTTCTCACCGACGAGAGCATCTCCTATTCCGGTGGAGTGGTTCTCACACCACAGAATAAGGACCAGGTCATTGTGGGAGAATCCAGCAGAAGTGATCCATTCCTGACTGTGGAATGGTGCACGCGATACGGTCAGCCGGTGGCGTCACAGCCCAGCCGTGGACTTCGCTGGGTGGACGGGTTCGTCCTCTATGGTGCGTATTACCATTGGTGGGAGCCGAACTCGCGGATTCCCGACTGCGCGAAATGGTCGCCCCTCCGTTCGCTCTGGCAGATGGCCCGGAGTCGGCATCCCGGTGGCGTTAATGTGGCCATGGTGGATGGCTCCGTTCGCTTCGTGAGTCAGACCATCGATGTGGAAACGTGGCGAGCATTGGGCTCCCGAGACGGCGGAGAAACCCCCGGCCAGTTCTGATCCGTCGAGAGCTGAACGAGAAGTAAAGCGGGAATCTCTTCGATTCGCGGGCAATAGACTGCGAGAGCCCGTCCGTTGGAAAATCAATTGGTGTCGGACTCGCGCAAAAAAGAAACCCGGCCCTTGCGGAACCGGGCACCTGCCGAATGGGCGGCACTGGATTCGAACCAGTGACCTCGACCGTGTGAGGATCGCGCTCTAACCAACTGAGCTAGCCGCCCAAACGCTGCAAGCCGCGATAACGGATGGTTTCGCTTGCAACGTAACTGAAACCATTTTACCGCTTCTTGCCACCAGTCCGCAAGGTCTCAGCAACCGACTCGTGGGCGAACTGCGATCATCACGGCGTAAGCTGGATATCAAAGGTGTTCGACTTGGCTTCGACGGTGAAACTCAAGCCGGAGGTCTGCTCGTTGGCATATTTTTCGGGCAGAAGATTCTTGGCGACTGCCGGTGAGGGAGCCCCTTCTTCCGGTGGAACATACTCCGCTTCACTGCCGCCACCTGAGCTGCCATTGGACTGGGGTGGCGTTGGGTACTTGAACACCTTGACAAGGTACTCGCCCGGAACGGCGCCATCACCTTTGGCAAACGTACCCAAGGTGTATTTTCCCGCGGCATCCGTGACGCCCGTGGCTGCCTGGGGTCCTTGAGTTCCCGGCTGGGGTGGTGATTTCGGCACGAAGATCACCGTGGCCCCATCCACCGGCGTCCCACCTAGGGTCACGGTGCCCGTGACGGGATACGTTTTCGGTCTCCCGTCGCCGCGGGAACAACCCGTCGTCGAGACCAGCGATAGCATGGCCAAGAAAACCAGCCCAAACGAGCTGTCATACGACATACGAGTCATTGTCGTGCGCCCTCCAGAAGTACCATGACTGGCCGACCACGGAACTTGCGGCATCCTAATTGGGACGGCAGTATATTAAATTCGCTCACCACTCCCCTGAAACCGCAATCATCTCAACACATGACAACCGGGGATTGTTTTTCGTGTTAAGGCAAGATAACCGAGGGTGTTGTCGTGTTCTGAACAATCAACAAAACGCACAGCCAGCAGTCTGCATTTTTCGCAATCCACCGGCTGCCGTAAGGACCTCAGCAAACCATCAACGAATCATGCTACGGTGTTTGGACCGATTCACCGCCGTCTTTGGATCCGAGCGCACCCCAGACGCCGTAAACACTGGGGCCCGTCGCCGGTTGATAGGCGGCAAGGTTGCCAGTGTTGATTGTGTTTGAAATGAATCGCACGGACCCGTCCGCAAACAGGCAATTCACCCCACCGGGGTGCCGGCTTGAGGGAGGAAGGACGACACTGACCTGGTCCGCCCAATCCTGACTGTGAGTCGAGTCGCTACACGACGGCGCATTAGGCGGCAAGACAGTGGTAAAACCTGTTCGTGCCGGTTGACCATCCGTCCAGCGACCACCCCAATAGGTGTGGATGATTGTCCCGGAGACAAAATACCGTCCGTCGGTCGTTTGCAAGCAGGCGGCGGGGGTATTGATCACTGGGATATTCTTAGCGATGCCGAGCACATGTTCCACACTTTGCGCGGGGACGGCCGTACCCGTTTGGTTTTGATACGTGGAAAGCTTGGCGGCACACAGCCGTTCACTCATGGCGATGGTATTACTCGTGCCGTCGGTAATGTCGGCTGTGGAATACGTCGTTTGATAGGCAAACAGACCACGGACCTGAGTAGCATCGCGGATGTTTTCTACCCTATCACCAATGCAGAAGGCGTACGAGTTATAGGGGCCTGTACGGTTAGGAAACCCGTTGTCAGACGGGCAAAGGAGTAAATCCGGCGAATCATCCCAGACAGGCCAGCCTTCCCAGCCGGCAGGGCCATCTGGCCGGATTCCATTAGCGATTTCCCCACTACGGATTCGTTCTGCCATTGCAGTCTGCTCTATGTAGGGCAACAACGGGATAAACCCACTCTTGCGATTGCAATTGCCATCTCGACGGTTACCGTACGTTGTCGTGACGGTATTGCAGCTTGACGACCCACCTTTGCGATACGGAAAGACCCTCTGTACATCGTGATAGTTGTGCAGCCCCAAACCCAATTGCTTGAGATTGTTTGTGCACTGTGACCGCCGAGCGGCCTCACGGGCGGCCTGAACGGCTGGCAACAGCAACGCGATCAGGATGCCAATAATGGCAATCACCACCAGAAGCTCGACGAGTGTGAACCGTGTCGGTTACCTCGCCACAGACGAGATGAAGAGTGGCACATCGCGACACCTCCACACAAAAAAAGACACAACAAGGGACAAACTCCTCGATCCACCGACCGAATGGCCACAGCTGTGGTCACATTATTCACGATTTTCCTTTTTATTTTAAGCACGCGCAGACACCTGTCAATGATTTTGTACAACAAACGACTTGTTGCGCTGTTCCCGCTTCGTGTGAGTCATTCAAGTTAGGAGGGTCTGAAAATCGCGTTCCCCCGGGGAGGTGCGGAAAAGGGGATGCTCTTCCTGGGATCGACCAATTTTTCTCGATTTTTCGACCAAGCCAGCAAATAAGCAGGGAAAGCTTGTCACGCTCCACCTTTCCGAGATACGGACCTGACAAGCAGGTCCCTCCGAGGTTTTTCTGGAGGGGCACGCCTGTCGTGCCCGTTGCGTGTAGAGAAGCAGTGCCGGCGGTAAGACGCAGGATAGCTCCAACGGACCTGACAAGCAGGTCCCTCCCGAACCCCAACATACTCGGACATATGAATCATAAGCATTGGTAGGGGCAATTCATGAATTGCCCCTACCGGTGAACGCTGTGAGTACCCATTCTGTGGGAAGAAGCAGATCCCTCCCGACGTCCAACACACGGACCTGACAAGCAGGTCCCTCCGAGGTTTTTCTGGAGGGGCACGCCTGTCGTGCCCGGTCTGTGTGGAGAAGCCCATTGTAGGCTGTGAAACTGTGCAAGCGTTTAAACCCTCGTGCAGGATGACGGTCCGCGCGGAATGTGCATCACAAGCCAACAAAACACTGATCCGCGGCGTTTTTTGCCTTCAAAGACCAGCTTCCTGTCGATAAAACACACCTATTTCCAGTCTCCCTGCTCCACGCACCCACTGACTTTTCTTCTGTGACTTTTTCTGATTTATCCAGTTTCAATCTCCCAACTTACCTTTCCGGCAAAAGCGTTTACAACGCAAACGGCTCGTTGTCGCTGCGGAAAGGAAAGCCGCTCTTGCCGAACAGCACGGGGCGCGGTCAAACTTTTTGCCAAACACTTTTGGGCATGCGCACTGGTTTGTCTGCCAGCCGCGATCAAAGGGAAAGGCCCCGAAAACGGAATTTCACGGGTTATCGAAGAGTCCTCACGGCAATCGCCGTTAAGCCGTCTTATTCGTGTTCTGTCGGCTCAAAACTTTCATCGTGGGGGTCATCATCCTCGTCGTCCGGCGGGACCTGCCATTCGAACAGGGCGGAGACGATGGCACACAGAAGGAGCCATGGCGGCAACGTGATTGGCCATTCCAGTTGAAATTTGGGTTTAAAGTTGAGCAGAAAGAAAACGATGCCCATGATCACGCCCCGAAGGGCCGCCAGGAGTACGCTCGTCAGCGTGGCGTACGGATTCCGTTTTTCCAGGAGGCCCATGGTTGATACTGCTCCAAAACCTGCCGCTGAGCAATGATTTACCTTTCTCACCCAGCGGCACAGACTTCCCCGGCGGAAACGCTTTTTCCACCTGGAATGGCTTGCTCCGATCGTCTTCTCTTTGCTTGCGAATGCATTTTATCACATTGGTTTGTCGATGGCCAAAGGGATTTTCTCATTTCTGATCGTGGACTTGCCGGCAGTTGCCGGAGGTCTGGCTGACGACCAAAATAGTGAGAGTTTCTGGATGGTCACCGCAAACCCGGGGAGAAATCGAATGAGTGCGGGGAAACAAGGGATCCCTCACGAAGAGAATGAGATCAATCGATGGGCACGGCTGGCGAAAGACGGCACGCCGGAGGAGAGAGAAGAGGCATGGCGAAAACTGGACTCCGCTATTCGTAAACTTGTGTATGATATTGCGGCCAAGTATGCACTGAGTCCTCAAGAGCTTTCTGAATTAGCGGACGAAGCGCCTACAGCAGTTTACACGCGATTCAACTCCTTCGACCCAGTGCGAGGCAATTTCCGCGCATGGTGCTACCAGGTGTTGGATCGTTGGTTGATTGATGAACACCGCAAGAAGGGACGTAGACGACGCCGGGAAAGGCCAATTTCTGAGGTTTTTGACGCCGAATCTCGGCCAAACGAGGGCATGGCTGAATGTCCAATCGAGGACCATCACCTCTCAGACCCCGCGACGCAGGCACAGTGGCGAATGGACCTCGATCGCGATTTCGGTGAGGAGGATCTACAGGAGCTTGAAAAAATCCCGGTCAAAAGAAGGGTCTTCGGTCTTGCGGTGGCAGGCCTCTGGGACCGTGTGCCGAAGGAGACCTGGCAAGCGTGGGTGGATAAGATCGATGGTTTACCTCAACCCTTTCCTCCTCCCGGGATTGAGGATTGCCAGACACCGAACGATCGCATCCACTTCCTTGCGGATTGCCTCAACGTTAGCTCTCAGAGCGTGAGAATGCACTACGAACGAATGGAAAACAAGATTCGTTCACTTCGCTGGTTCGATTCGTTCCGCTCGCCGTAATAATACCGAAACTAACATGTCGCTTGAGGACAAGGAAAAGCGATGAACGTATTGCAACGTTGGCCGGACTTGCCCGATCCCCGGCCGCAGCAACAGCATTGCCGGCTCGCTGTGGTGTTCTCAGAGGGAGCATGGTATCACTGCCAGAAACACTGGACAAGCCGCACTGAACCGTGGAAAGAGGAGTTCGGGTCGGACACTGTGGCACACCTGAAGCAGAACTTGGAGATTCAATCGGCGGACGGTCAGGCCGTGGTTTCGCGCGTGCTGGGCGTCCTCCGTGAACAAACGCGCGAGGCCTTGAGTCGGCCGCAAGCTCTGGTTTACCGTTCTCAGCATAAGTCCGCCAGTTGGATGACCTGGCACCTTGTCCTTCCAAGCGGGGCTGTCGCTATTCTGAGGGGAACAGGCCCATCCCTGCGATGGGTGACCTGTTATTATCTCCATGCAGCAGCCGTAGAAAAAAACAGAAGGCACCGGTGGAAAGCCGCCGTCCGACAGATTATCCGCCGGTATGTGCCTCTCAAGGGTGAACCACCGCAATGGTTTATGCCATCGCCTCAAGAAGACGTGGTCCTCCGAAACTCAGAGGGGAAAGTTACCGGGCGGGCAAAAAATTTGCAGTTTATCACGCCGGAGAACTGGGGATTTGAACCGGAACTGAAGGGCTGTCCGTGGCGGGGTCGATTGCCGTCCTGGCCTGCCGCCGAAGAGGCTCAAGGCTCAAGACACTCCAGGTCCCGCTCACGGTGGCTGAAACCCCGGCGACGGTGGGAAGAAAGTGCCGATGCTGATAGCGTACGCCTGCATTAGCTTCTCAGTTCGAGAATCATGGGATTATCAGGAATGCCGCCATGACGACTTTTCGTTCGTTAAGGGAAGATTTATACGGATATGTCGATCAGCTAAGGGAAGCCTTGGCTGATCCCGCCTTAAATGAGTTTCAAACGGGGACGCCCAGTCCCGAGGCGAAACAAGCGGCCGCCAATGTGGCCGTGGCCCTGGGATACTGTAGAGTCTTCGGGCTCGATGCGGGTGAGGATGACGGGACTTTACCCCCACTTGAGGCCATCGCGGCGATCGAGGCATTAGAAGAAAGGCTCTCGGAGCTGGCGGAGGCCGTCGAAACTCTTCCCCAACGGTGGGACGATGCCCCCGTTGGCGAGGAAGACGCCGTCTGCGCCGATCTTCTTGAGCAACGAATGGACCTCTGGGTGGCCATGGCCGCCCTCGGGGAGGCCGCTTGCGAGGCCTTTATTGACGCCGATCCCTTATGGGAAACCTTGCACGACAAACTCCAGGGATTGGCTGAAAAAATAGAAGTTGTGGACCGCCAAATGCAGCAAAGGGAGATTCTGGAACTCCTTTCCACGCTCGTGGGAACGGAGCTTCTCAATAACTGGCGGCAGTTGCTTGTGGAACCTTACCGTTCATTCGCCCCGTACTGGCTTGATGGCACGCTGGAGGAGATCGACGAAGAATTGCAAAAACGATTTGAACAAAAGAGTGCATGGCTTTCCAGACTTCCTCCCCGGCGTGCTGGGGCAGCGGCGGCAAGGGAACAAGCGGCCCGGCGAACGGCGGAAATCATTCTTGCCACTCGGGCCCTGAGCGTCGCCGCGGAAACTTCGAACTTGGTCGAACCCTTGGCCATGTTGAGTTGGCGGTCGCCTGATCGCCAATACTACGCGGCGACTTTGTGGCCTTCTTGCCACAAACGAGGTCAAGAATTGAAATTGCGGGTTTTCCGCACTCAGGACAACCAGCCTGCCACCGAATTGGCGGGGGCTGCAGTCGAATTTGCTGGGGTCCAAAGTCAACTCACCCCGAACGCGGAGATGCCTTACAAGGTGGATGACGTCTATGAATTCGTAAAGGCTCATTCTCCCGGAACGGTTCCACTCCAAATCAACGGCATCCCTTGGGAGGTGGAAGAGCCGGATACCCGCTGAGCCATATCACAGAGGCTGTATGACAGGTCGAAAGCACGTGACCATGAGTCCCTCGCAAGTGGTCGCTGAGAGAATCGAACGGTTGGCCCAAAAAAGTCCGGAAGAGCTCACTAATCCTGAAGCGCTTAAACTCGCAAGAGAACTTGGCCCGTTGGCGAGCTGGCTTCTTAAACCCGAAGTCTTGGAGAAAGCGCGTTTGGAACTAGCGGCCTACGGGTGGCCAACCGAGGAGATCTCCCAGTATCGAAAGCCTTACTTGCCCGATGGCCCGGGAGCGTGTTGGGTTGTGGCGGTTCGAAAAGATACATGCTATCCCGCGCTGCGCGATTCGATAGTCCTGCCTCTCAGGTGGCAAGAAGGACTTTCAGAAAAACCGCCCATTCTTCCCGAAGGTCTGCAAGAAGTTGCCGACGAGGTGGTCCGCGAGCTGAAGGCTTCTCGGGCAATTGCGGAATCCGACCAATGGGAACTCCATCCGGCCAGCGACAACCTCTTCGATCCTGGCCTCCCTTTCCTCAAGGGTGACTATTCTTCCGCCTGGGCACCGCTGGCAGGGGCCCTCATACTGGCCGCAAACAAAGGCAAGCCCGACCACAAAGTTTGGGCCACTGGCGCCTGGGATCGCCAAGCGGGCGTGACTCGCGTGGAAGGGATCAAAGAGAAATTGGCCGTGGCCAACGAATTCCATGCAACCCAATTCTTTGTTCCTGCTTCATGCTTCGAGGAAGCTTGTCAATGGGTCCGCGAAAATAATTGGCCCATAGAAATCAAGACATTCGAAAGGTCCACACCTCGTCCCCACGAGGCACTCCGCCCCTACAAATTGCAGCTTCGCGTGCCGGCGAGTAAATCTGACCCTCCGGAAGAGCGCGCGGCAACATACCTGGACATTAGCTCTGATCACGAGCGTCGGAAATATTACCTCGATTGCATTTTAGAAGATTTGGCAAACGAACTCCGGAATCAATTCAGCAAAGAGCCGGAAAAATTACAGTGCCGCTATTTTATCACAATTGTGAGCGACAGCCCGGAATTGATCTACCTCATGCACTTTGTATTTCGCCCTAGTGCTCCGTCACAGGATAATTTTGGGATAAACAGACTTCAGTTTGCAGCGGGCATCTTCCGCGGTCATTTGCCAGTCGACACCCCGCTGCCGAGCGTTTAGGTCTCCCGACCACGCCGCAATTTCCTCCTGAAGAAGACGTAACTCTCCCACACGAC
>Ga0207433_10000666_pt1 | contig 78160 bp, 67 predicted proteins | sample YelNatPaOPGAMG01_FD_187559 | JGI IMG/M metagenome (GOLD analysis project Ga0207433, IMG submission 187559) | Hot spring thermophilic microbial communities from Obsidian Pool, Yellowstone National Park, USA - OP-RAMG-01 (SPAdes) (version 3) | ecosystem: Environmental > Aquatic > Thermal springs...
CCAGATTCTCATCCGGACTTCCACCCCGCACATATAATTTGCTTGATAAATCGTGCATCCCTATAACTCCCGGCATCAACTGCAGGGTCTTTATCAAATCAGATTCAAAAAAACCGGGCACTGATTTAATTTCATGCTGGGTAAAGGTAATATGGCTCACCTCCACACTCTTTTCAAACCGCTCACGCTCGGCAGAAACAACAAGACCAGGCATTTCAATTGCCGACTGTTTCAATTCCACATTCAAGGTCAAAACCTCTCTATTTTTTATGGAAATTTTTTTCTTCACCGATTCATAACCCAGGTATGAAAAGACAATTGTATATTCACCTTCTGGAATATGCGCAATGTAATAATAGCCCTTCTCATCGGTGCTTGCACCGAATGTTGTATTTTCAATAAAGACATCGGCGTAAGACAATTTTTCACCATTTGAAAAGTCAGAAACAAAACCCCTCACAGCGCCCGATTCTAAAGTAGAATAAAGCAATTCTAAGAAGATAAAAGTCATCATTAAATTATATTTACTTTGGAAACCGCTTTCAAGAGGTGAAAATTTTTACCTCAATTCATTTTCAAGAATCAATTTTATTTCTAAGTTCTCCGGATTTACTTTGAGTGCCTTCTCAAACTCCTCAATCATTTTTTCCTTTTGACTCCGGTTCTGATAGATAAGACCACTTATAAAGAATTCCTGTCCTGCGACATACCTCTTTAACTTCTCTAAATTTTCAATATTCTCTATTGCTTTCTCTGGTTCAATGCGCAGGGCAAGCAGCGAGCGAATGATTAACTCCCAATTTTCCCTTCTCAAACTCACGGGTGTGAAAAATTCCACGAGCGGACGGTCGTCGGTATTTATTTCAGCCTCCTGGCTGAACTGGATAGACTTCTCGCGATCAAGAATTAATGATACGGCAAGCCAATATGGGTCTTTCAATAAATCATCAGGAAGCACTTTTAGACTTGGAAAATCTATTTTTTTGAAATTTTCAGTTCCAATCAATATTCCATGCGAATAGCCGAGCCAGATTGTAGTATATGAAAAGACACTGGCGAAGGTCTTGACCAGCGATTTGAATTCTATTATTGATAATCTGTGAAGTGGCAAATATTGACAGACCACGCCGTTTTCCTTTAAGTGCCCTTTGCAGAGAAGAAAATACTCTTTAGTGTAAAGATTCCCACTGCCCAAAGAAGGATGGGTTGGGTCACAGGAGATAATGTCATACTTTTTATCGGTTAATTGAAGAAAATTCCTGCCGTCGCCAGGGATAAACTTCACCTTTGGATTATTAAAGATAAAATCGTTTATATTTGAAAAGTATTTTGAAGCCTCCCGCACACCCGGGCATATCTCAACACAGTCAATTTCCCGCACATTATGTCGGGCAATTGCCGAAGTTGTAACCCCAACCCCGAATCCAATTACCAACACATCTTTTGCTTTGGGATTGAATAAAAAAGGTAGATGCCCCATCATCTTTACGACCTTGATCGCATCATAGGTTGAACCGATAACTGCGCTATTATTTACATAGCAGGTCTTCACCCCGGTATTTCTATCTTCATTTACTATTACTGTTCCATCTTTGGTCTCTTTGTAGTATAATACCCGGTCAGCACGCTCCGGGGAACGATAAATTGATGGGGGTAGGATAAGGTTGTTCTTCATTCCGAATATTGACAGGATAACCATAATTCCTGATAAGAGATAACCGAACTTCAAATTTTTTTTCTGTTTTTCAACTTTAACAATTAAGACCCCGATTATTAAATTTAATAAGGCAAAAAGAATTATCCCTCTCACCACACCAAATAAAGGAAGAAGAAGAAATCCGACACCGAGTGAGCCAGTTACACTGCCTACCGTATTAGCAAAATATATTCTTCCAATTCCGTTTCCCAAAATATCAAGATTTTTTGTCCAGATGGTGCAAAGAAGAGGGAAGGTTATGCCCATTAAAAATGTGGGAATGAATACTATCAAAAAAGATAAAAGTCCGGGCGTAAGGAAAATTCTATAAAATGGCTTTTCTAAGATTGAACGGATTGGAAAAAGTAAACCAGGCAGATTATTTAAGAAAAATGCAGTAATCAGAACATAACACCCGGTTGCAATCTGAGCCACAAAAAGTAATTTAATTTGATTCAGTTTGGATAGTCTTTTATAAAAAAAGAAACTTCCTGAAACAATACCTAAAAGATAGATAATCAAGATTGTCGTAAAGGTATAACTTGCATTGGCGAGAAAAATTGAGAGAGTTCTTATCCAGAAGATTTCATATCCCAAACTAACAAAACCAATAAGTCCGGCAATTAGTGGATAGAAGCGATTATATGATAGAAAATAATTTGAATCTGGATTATTACGAAAATCACCAGAATTAATGGAATCTTTTACCAAATTTGTTTTTAATCGCAGGGGGATTCTTCTTCCCAAAAGAAAAAATCCACAGCCAAGATTAATTAAAATTGCCAATAACTGGGAGGACCTAATTCCAATCGCACGTATCAAAAAATAACCAACAATACCAGCCCCAATGACTCCACCCAGGGTATTTAAAGCGTATAACTGGCTGAAACCAATTGCAATTTTTTGTCTTTCTTTTATGTATATCTTACTTATCAATGGCAATGTTCCACCCATTAAAAATGTGGGAATGAGCATAAGAACAAAAGAAAGAATAAATATAAGAATTGAAGAACCACCACCCAATATTTTAACAATAAAAGAATAAATCCTCGGTAACAAAGGAAATATTAAAAGAATTATCAGGGAACCGAGACCAGTTCCGAATTGGATAAGAGTCAATAACCCAACCGGATCTTTAACAGAATCTGCCCGTTTGCCTAAATAGATACCACCGAGACCGAGACCGAGCATAAATGCAGAAATTATCACAGTGTTGGCATCTATGGTTGAACCGAAAACCAAGGAAAGAATTCTTGCCCAGATTATTTCATCCATCAGACAGGCAAAACCAGATAAAAATCCAATAAAAAGATAAGGCATTTTTTTATTATAAAAGATATTTTTTAAAAATCAACATTTTTTGCGCCGCGCAAGAAGTGTTGATTTTTGAATTTCTCATAGAAAAAGACGCCTGACCAAGAGTGTTGCATACGAACCCGGCTTCAGGGTAAATTTAATCAATAGTTTCTTCTTTCCCTGATAAATCTCATCATTCTGGAACTCACTGATAAAAAAGTCTTCGGGATAGAAGATTGCCGGACGAAAAAATGTTTTAAAACGAACTCCTCTAAGCCGCATCTTTGATAGGCAGAAACTGCGCAAACTTATTCCTTCTTCAGAGAGAACCTGGGCTATCTTTTCTTCCAGATAACCGGTTAAAACGACCTTCTCATTTAACATTGGGATAGTTAATTTTTCTATAAAATTTTTATCCTTCAAACTTCTGTAAAAAATGAATCTACCCATAGAATAAGGCACCTCCGAAATCCCAATACCATAATTCTTCACGATAAGGTTGAGGACCTGATTAAAGATATAAGACTGATATGCAAGAAGATATAAATTTAACATTTCCTTAGAAAGCATCTTTATTGCGCCCTTAAAGTCTTTAGGATTTTTAACAAGATAACCAATCATTTTTCTGAATTCAAAAGGGGCAAGATGAAGGCATTCTTCCCATTTTCCCCAGTTTTCGGCACAGAATTTTTTAAATTTCTTCAATCTCTGATTGTCTTCCTGACATGGATAGCAGACAAGGAGTTTCAAAGCCCCCTTATAGTGACCGAGCATCAAAAGTCGGGCAAAAAATCCCTGGCGGTGTCGTGCCGAACCGAAGCGTTGTTCATCAAAATAGTTTGGCAATCCATATTCCTTGATTTCAAAATAATTTCTGTATACCCTCTCAATTTCCTCTTGCTCAAGACTCCTGATTGTGATGGTAAATCTGTTTTCCTTTAATAGCGAGGGGTCCAATTCCCTTGCAATTTTACCAATGGGGATAATTTTGAAATTTTTTTCTTGTATTCCTTTAGTAAAATCACCCTTGAAAGATAAATACTGAGTTGAAAATGAATATCTGTCTTTCAGTCCTGCCCTTGAAAAGAGTCTGGTTGAGACCCCCATTCTTCTTGCTACGAAATCAATTACATCAAGGGTGTTCCAGAATTTCTTCTCAAGTTTTAAGAGTGTATAGGGACCACTCTTTAGTGGTTTAATTTTGAGTATCTCTTCAACAACGAAATCTTCGGGTTTTACTTTAATCTTCATTATATAACTTATAAAACAATCATCTATGCAACCCAAACAGATTTGGTCGGTCATCGGTGTAGCAGACTTTAGTGCAAGACAAGTCTCGCTACTCCAGTTTTTCTATTGGAGTAGTGAAGGGGAAACGGTAACGAAGCCCGTATCAAAATTAAATTCCAAATCCCAAGCACCAAATTCCAAACAAATCCCAAATTACAAATTCCAAATTACTGTCTCTGGAGATAGTAGCGAGTAAAGAGTAGCAAGTAGAGAGATAAACATTTGAGCCTTTTAGCCCTTTAGCCTTCTTTAGCCTTTTTGAGCCTTTTTATTTTTCCGTTTCACGGTTCATGTTGCACGTTTCACGATATTCCCCCTTCTTTACCCTTTCTTGTTGCCTTTTAGCACTCTTGGCCTTCTTGAGCTTCATCACCTTCTTTCTATTTTTTCGTTTCGCATTTCACGGATCTACTCCTCTCTATAATCCCTGTGTTGCTGCAATCTCTTTTTTGAAACTAATGTTTAATAATAACAGCGGCAAAACCTGTATGGGTAATCTCTTGCCCAGTGTAATCAAACGATAAAGTATCTCATCAAAGCGATAGAATTCTCGCCACAATTTATCAACTTCTTCTTTTAATCTTTCTGCAGTCATCTTCAAAGGCTTGAATACCGCATTGCCGGCATCATACTTTGACCAGTCAAAATTGAAGATTCTGTTCTCTTTTAAAAGCCGATTGAACAATGCCGTGCCGGGATATGGAGTAAGAATTGAAAATTGGGCAAGGTCAAGTTTAATTCTTTTGGCAAATTCTAATGTCTTTTGAAATATTGAGGTATCTTCATTATCACTGCCCAGGACAAATGCGCCCAGCACTCCAATTCCTTCATCGTGCAACCTTGCGATATTTTCCTTAAACTTTTGTGGTTTCTGGAAACCCTTGTGCATCTGAACCAAGGATTCTGCATCGGCTGATTCAAGGCCAATGAATAGACCCTTGCATCCACTCCGTGCAGCAAGGTGCAGTAATTCCGGGTCATCCGCAATATTTATTGAAGATTGAGCCATCCAGATAATCCCCTCGTATTTTAATGCGCTAAACAACTTACGCGCATAAATCCGATTTCCAAAGATATTATCATCTGAAAAACCAATGAATTTTGTTCTTAAACTGCGAATTTCTTTTATAACACACTCCACAGGTCTGGTTCTGAAACGACCACCAAAAAATTTTGTGACACTGCAAAAATTGCAGTTAAATGGACAACCCCTCGTTGTTTGAACCAGATTCGTAAAGAAATAGCGCTCCCTTTTGAAGAGATCACGACGCGGGACATTTACCTTTGCCATATCTGCGAAATCTTGTGCCTTATAGAATTTTTTCAATTCATTATTCTTAAAGTCCTCTATCAACTTTGACCAGACATCTTCTGCCTCACCGATTACCACACTATCCGCATGTTGAATTGCCTCTTCGGGAAGTGCCGAAGGATGCAGACCTCCAAGAACCACCTTAACTCCCCGCCTGCGGAATTCATCAGCAATCTCATAGGCGTGGGGTGCAAATCGGGTAAGGGCTGTAATACCAACCATATCTGCCCCACAATTATAGTCAATCCGCTCAATCGCCTCATCAACAATTTCCACCTGCACATCAGGAGGTGTTGATGCAGCAACTGCAGCAAGAGAAAAAGGAGGGAGTTGGAATGCCCGACCCTGCATACCCCTTTTCTTCTCATCAACCACAGCCGGGGCAATTAAAATTATCTTCACCTTTGTCTCCCTTCAACTTCTAATTTCATCTAAAATCCGTTCCCATTCACTCTGTTCAACAGGCCCAACCACAGCGGACGCATATTTCGGCAAAAAAAAGTGAGACCCGATAAGGTCGTTTAATTCATCAACGGTGATTCTCTTAATTTTATTAACCGTCTCCCTGATTGAAGTGACTCTCTCAAGATAGGAAAATTCACGACCCAAACGGAGCATCCGATTTGTTGAGTTTTCAAGGCTTAATAAAAGATTTCCCGTAACATAGGTTTTGGCAATTTCAACTTCATTCGGCTCAAATCTATTTTTATTTATTTCATTAAAAATTGATTTAACACACTGAATTGCACTTTTTAAATTTTTCTTGTCACAGTTAAAATAGAAACCCAGTATACCACAATCACTATAAAGGTCTAAGAAAGAATATACCTCATAGACCAAACCTTCCTTTTCTCTTAAACGTTGAAATAGTCTTGAGGACATACCGCCACCGAAGAGGGCATTTAATAAAATTAGATGATGGCGAATTGGGGATTTATATTCAACCGACGGAATCGCAAATGCGATGTGAACCTGGGAAATATCCTTTCTGGTTTGAACAATATTTTGGGTAATAAATTTTTCAGGTGCCAATCTCGGTTTTGCTGTATAATTGCCGGCGGTAAATCTCTTCTGGGCAAGTTTAAGAAATTCATCGTAGTTGAATTTACCGCTGATTACAATAATTTTTTTGTTTTTTAATATCTCCCGGTAATGTTCCCACGCAGTCTTTAAGTCAATATTACTTACCGAGCCAACGGTTCCGGCAATTGGCATTCCCATTGAATGGTTATTAAAAATTGTCTTGAATAGTAAATCAAAAACATACTCAGCAGGGTCTTCGTTGCTTGATTTTATTTCTTCAAGAATGACCGACTTCTCCTTGGTAAATCCCTCTTCTACAATCTTTGAATCCAAAAGCATTTCCAGTATTAAGTCAAAAATTCTGAGCAGATGTTCGGATAAAAACTTTGTGACAATCACAAGATTCTCCCGTGTTGTAAAGGCATCAAAGGAACCCCCTAAACCTTCAATCAACCGCACAATCTCCAATGCGGACTTCTTTGAAGTTCCCTTAAAGAGCATATGCTCAATCAGATGCGTAATTCCGTTTATCTCGGGCGTTTCATCCCTTGAACCACGATTGATAAAAATGCCCAATGAGAATGAGTAGTAGCGGGGTAAGTTTTCCGCAATGATTTGAACCCCGGGGGTTAAATTTTCCAGAAGGATATTTTTTGAATATTTCATTTATCCTGGCTGTTTTTATCCCAGCCGTATCAAATTTATTCTTCCCTGTTCATCAATTTCATAGACCTTCACCACAACTTCATCACCAACCTTTACTACATCCTCCACCCTTCTTATTCTATGACGCGCCAACTTTGAGATATGAATCAAACCTTCTTTATTGGGAAGAATTTCCACAAATGCCCCAAAATTCGTAATCCGTGTAACCTTTCCAATGTAAGTCTTACCTACCTCCACCTCCTGAACGATTGAAAGGATTTCATTCTGTGCCTTTTCAACGAGTGCCGTATCCTGACCGGCAATTGTCACCTTACCGTCATCATCAATATCAATCTTTAAATCGGAATCGCCAATTATTCTTCTTATTACCTTACCCCCTGGACCAATCACCTCACCAATCTTCTCCTTGGGAATGGAAAAGGCAATAATTTTGGGTGCATACTTTGAGAGTTCACTACGGGGTGAACTGATTGTGCTACTCATTATTTTTAAAATCGCTTCCCGTGCTTCACGCGCCTGGATTAGCGCCTCCTCAAGAATTTTTGTCTCCAGACCCTGAATCTTTAAGTCAAGTTGGATTGCGGTAATCCCTGAATTGGTCCCCGCAACTTTAAAATCCATATCCCCATAATGGTCCTCATCACCGATAATATCGGTCAGCAATTCATATCTATCGCCTTCTTTCACCAGACCGATTGATATACCGGCAACGGCGGTCCTTATCGGCACCCCCGCATCCATTAAGGAGAGCGAAGAACTACAGACACTTGCCATTGATGAAGAACCATTTGATTCAAGGATATTTGAAACGACCCTTATAGTGTAAGGAAACTCTTCCTCTTTCGGTAATACCGGAACAATTGACCGTTCAGCCAGAGCACCATGTCCGATTTCCCGCCGGCTTGGACCTCTGAGTGGTTTCACCTCTCCGGTAGAAAACGGTGGAAAATTGTAATGGAGCATAAACGACTTTGAACCTTCGCCATAGATGGCATCAACAATCTGCTCGTCACTCTTTGTGCCCAGTGTGGTAACTGCAAGGCTCTGGGTTTGCCCCCTGGTAAATAGTGCCGAGCCATGGGTTCTTGGTAAAACTCCAATCTCGCAGGTAATCTTTCTTATATCCTTCAAACCCCGACCATCAATTCTCTTTCTTTCATTGATTACCATCTCACGCATCTTTGTGCGCAAGATACCGTCCACCACATATCTTATTTTCGCCTCAATATTTTCTATCGCTTTATCAGCCATCTTTTCTGCAACATTTTTAACAAGTTGATAGATTGCCTCTTCCCGTGCCTTTTTCTCTTTAAATATAAAAATTTGATTTACATCATCACCCAAAAGGGATTTTATCTCACCGGATAATTCTTCATCAACAAACGGTGTAGTAATATCTAACTTCTCCCTACCCACAGCCTGACGTATCTTCTCTTCAATCTCTGTTATTCGGACAATCTCGGACTGGGCAAACTTTATTGCCTCAATCACCTCCTGTTCGGTTGCCTCGCGTGCCCCTCCCTCTATCATTACCACCGAATCTTTGGTTCCGGCAACAACAAGATTTAGTTTACAACTTTCCTGCTGTTCAAGACTGGGGTTGATAATATAATCCTTGCCCAAAAGACCGACCTTGACCGCGCCAACTGGAATGGTAAATGGTATCTCAGAGATTAAAAGGGCAGTTGCGGCACCAATAATCCCCAATGTATCACCTTCGTGTTCTATATCTGAGGATAAAAGATAGGCAATAATTTGAACTTCGTTTCTAAAATTTTCAGGAAAGAGAGGTCTTAATGGACGGTCAATAAGCCTTGAGGAGAGTATTTCATTATCGGATGGCCTTGTCTCACGTTTTATAAAGCCACCAGGGATTTTGCCGGCTGCGAATGAAAGTTCCCGATATTCTACAGTTAAAGGTAAAAAGTCAACCTCTTCCCCTGGTTCAGGCTGGTAGTTTGCACAAACCAGAACCACTGTATCTCCGTAAGAAACCAAGACCTCGCCCGCCGACTGCCTGGCAAGGCGCCCGGTCTCTAAACGGAGAATTTTCTCACCGACCTTTAATTCTACAGAATACAAATTACCTTCTTAAACCCAAATCCTCAACAATTTTTAAATATCTTGCCTTATCCTTTCTTATCAGGTAATTGAGATGGCGCCTTCGGTCATTGACCATCTTAATTAAACCCTGACGGGAATGCTTATCCTTGGGGAATGCCTTCAGATGCTCGGTGAGAATCTTAATCCTTTCGGTAAGAATGGCAATCTGGACCTCAGGCGAACCGGTATCTTTGGGATGCCTTTTATAAGTATTGATCAACTCTTGTTTCTTATCTTTTGTCAAAGCCATCTTATTTGCTCCTTTTTCAATAGGGTAAGTATAACCAAATTTCCCCCTTTGTCAATAGTCCTAATTTCTTGTCACTAAATTTTAACCCGAGTATATAACTATTTTTTCGTCCCTATTTTCACCACCCTTTCTGAATATTGCACGGCACGGAAGTCGCCGCGCCTTATGTAAAAACCGAGTTGATAACTATCGTCTTTCAGGTCATCAATTGGTCTTGAAATATAAAATCGTTTAGAAGAGAGGGCATCTCTGTCTCTTTCAATTTGGTTGGCGAAGAGGTATATCTTTTTACTACCCCTTAAGATAATAAAGATTCTATTCTCACCGTTTTTTTCCGGAATTGGATATGCCCAGCCGGATATTTCAATTGAGTCAGCGTTTACTTTTAATGAATCAATGCCAAACTTTATATCCTTTGTTTCTATGAAGTCCATCCTGGTCGGTGAATAGATACCTCTCCTTACCGATTCGCTCAAAATATCAATCTCTTCCCATTCTTCGTATGGAAGAGGATTTTTATGACTCACCACTTTTTGCTGTACCCCCCAGAATACAACAGAATTATAGCGCATAATCATAGGTCTTTCAAGCCGGTAAAATGATAAAATATTGAAGAGAATGGAAAAGAAAAGAATAAAGGGGAAAATTTTTTTATTTTTTACCATGCAAAAAATTTCTGTGAATGAGAGATAAAGAATTATGACAATTAAAATTGAAATTAGCCTGTATCTTCCCCAGCATGCCTGTTCCATCCCAAAGCCAGACCTGAATACACTCGCTCCAAATGCGGTGGCAAGTAAAAATAATAAAAAAGAAAAATTTGTTAAATTGGCATCAAAATATCTTTTTTTTACAAAATAGATAAAGGTAATAACCACCGCTATTCCCAAGACAGGAGCCGCAAAATAGGAAATTGTTTGAAAACCAACCGTGGAACCTAAGAATGCGAAAAAGTATCCAAGCAACTGGATTAAACTTTTGGGCGTCGCTGCGCAGGGTGCGATATTGAAACTATAAAAATATACTACAATTGCAAATAACATAAAAAAGAACCACATAGAAAGTTCCTTGAATCTTTTTTGATAAACCAAAATCCCCAGACCTACAGGAAAGACCAGTATGCCATTGCCATTGGTAAAGGTTGCCAGAAATGCCAAAGGAATTGAAATAAAAAAATTTTTATGTTCGGCTAATAGATATATCGTTAAAAATGCGAAAGGAAGAACTGATAAGTTTGAGAGTGATGCGAGTGCCCAAAGACTGGTATCCCTGAATAGGGGCTGGAATAAAAGGAAGATAATGGGAAGAAAATACAAAAATTTGTTGGTTTTCGGTTTGAAGGACTTAAAGAGCAAAAATACTATCCCAATGAGGCTGAAATTGCCAAAAATAATTAAATTCTTAAAATTTACATCACCAAATATATGATAATATACCAGGGTAATTATATGGCAGAAAAATATTCTGTGCTCATTGTTGAAGGAAAATAGCAAAGAGATAAAATCCTTCAGGGTCTGGATATTTTGAATTTTAATTAAAAATAGCAGAATTGCGCCATAGTCATCCTGCTGGGGAAGATTTATGCTAAACTTTAAAATGAAACGCCCGTAGAGGAGAATAGGAATTAATGAGAGAAGATAAATAAACCATTTTTTTCTTTCCATTTCCTATCCAAATTACAATATTTTTGAAAATTATATAGTCTTCCCTGAAAAATATTTGAAATGCGAAAAAAATAAATGTAGTTGCCCAATTTATCGGAATTTTTCAAATTCCAATACCTGAACAATGACAGAACCCGATAGATCAGGCAACTACAATCCTGAACCCAATCCAGCGATAAAATTGCCGGCTTGGAGATAGGTCTTAAAGAAATGCCGGGAGCCGGACTTGAACCGGCACTCCCCTTACGGGGAAGCGGATTTTAAGTCCGCTACGTCTACCAATTCCATCATCCCGGCTTTTTATTTAGCCAAACGATTTTTAAATTTTTTTTGAATATCAGCAAGGGGGATTCTCCCTTGAAACCCCTTGCCCGGATTATTCATACTAAAAGTCATTGCGAGCCAAAGGCGAGGGCGTGGCAATCTCTGAACTATGCGATAACGAATGAAATTGCGGAGCCTGTTCCGAGCCTGTCTTGAGACTCCTTCGTCCCGCCCATTGATAATGGGCGAGGACTCGCAATGACAGGCGAGGAATCTCGCTTTTCGCAATGACAAAAGAAAAAAACAGAGTGTCCCCCTCACCCTTCCCTCTCCCCGTTAAAACGGGGAGAGTCCCTCGTCCAAAGCCAGACTTTGGCGTGGGACAAGGGTAGGGTTTGAGACTCTCCTTTAATATAGGTGCCCAAATCCCGCAATAGCTGGATTCGGTTAAGTATATCTATAACCCTTTTATTGTCAACCAGCGGAGAGAGAGGGATTTGAACCCCCGACCCACTTTTCAGTGGATACGCGATTTCGAGTCGCGCGCCTTAGTCCACTCGGCCATCTCTCCGGAAAGGTTCGTTGTTAGTTATACAGCTTCGCCATCCTTATCGCTCTTCTTGCGCCTTTCTTTGAAAAAGATTTTCATTAAAGAAATTGCCTCTTTCTCTAAAATACCTTCCACAATTTCAATTTTATGGTTTAACTTTTCTTCATTTATGATATTAAATACTGAACCGCAACCACCAAATTTCTCATCCCGTGCCCCAAAAACGATCCTTTTTACCCTTGCCAGAACCAGTGCCCCAGCACACATTATGCAGGGTTCAATTGTTGTATAAATAATGACATCATTCAGGCGCCAGGAGTTCAAGGTATTTGCTGCTGCAGTGATTGCGAGAATTTCCGCATGGGCAGTAGGGTCCTGAAGGGACTCGGTTCGGTTATGGCCGCGTCCGATAATCTTATTTTTATAAACTGCAACTGCCCCAATTGGCACCTCATCCTCTTCAAATGCCCTCTGTGCCTCCTTCAGCGCCTCGCTCATAAAGAATTCATCTGTATTCTGCACCAATTTTAATTCCTTTAACACGCGCCCGACGTGACTTGAACACGTAGCCTGCGGGTTCGAAGCCCGCCGCTCTATCCAGTTGAGCTACGGGCGCCCTTATCAATCTCATTTCAATTTCATTATACCTATTTCTTTAGAATTGTCAACACACATCCACACCTTAAACCAGTTCTGAAGAATCAAAATTTTTCTCACTTTATGACCCCCAAAATTTTTGACGGAAGAATCAGGGTTTTTACATAATCTTTAATTCTCCATTCAATACTTCTTGAACATACTTCAGGGGTTTCACCCCTGAAGTATAGCAATTATTGAAGTTCCTATACCTTTAAATCCTAAATTCCAAGCACCAAATTCCAAACAAATTCAAAATCACAAATTCCAAACTATTACCCCGGTTCACGGTAAACGTTCCACGAATCTACCTTTTTTACCCCTCTTTTGGCTCATAAAGAATTATTGATAAATTGTCGTTGTCTGATCCTGATTTTTCATCAAGATAGGCTTATCAGACTCCCGAAGAAAATTTACTTCCACTTCGTAAGTGGAGGTAAGGTTTAAAAAACATAGCCAAAAAGTTATGAAATTTCATAGACTTTTCATCTCCACTTACGAAGTGGAGATTGGGCAAAATTCCAATACTTTGGATTCAAACGGATAAAGACAGATTAAAAACAGATAAAATTCTCCCTCATCCCTGACTTCTCCCCGTTTTAACGGGGAGAGGGGAGGGTGAGGGGCGGGGTTTCAGAGGTGAAACCCATGATTATGTTCATATCTTATAGGGAATTGGTTTTCTTCCTGAAAATCCAAAGATATATTTGAAGCCAAACATCTTAACATATTCAATCGCCTCTTTTATCCCCCTGCCCAGATCATCTGCCCTGTGGCAGTCCGAGCCGACAGTAACCAACTCAACACCCGCCTCCTTTGCAATCTTCATAAAATCAACTGAGGGATAGAATTCATTATGCCGACGCAAACCCGCGGTATTTATCTCAAGAGCAATGCCGTTTTCCGCAATGAGTTTAAATATCTCAAATACCTTATCCTTTGGAATTTTTCTAATTGTCTCACCATAAAATCCCAATCCATATTTTTTATAGACATCAAGATGTGCTACCCCATCAAACAGGTGCGATTTTACAAGTTCTTTAAGGGTATTGTAGTAATTGGACAGCAATTCATCCACACCTTTTTGGGTAAAATATCTTTCGTATTCCTTAGAACTATCAATACAGATATGCTCAAGACAATGGATTGCACCAAGGATGTAGTCCAATTTTAAATCATCAGTGACTTCCTTCAGGCGCTTTCCAATTCCCTCAAAATAGCCCACCTCAATACCGAATTTTATACGCAGTCCTTTATCCTTGTAGTAAGATTCACGGGCAATTATTTCGTTCTGCAGGAATAATAAATTCTCTTTTTTGATTGGCAAAATTTTATCTTCAATTCTTATCAGGTTGTCGTTTCTTAAAGAATCCAGTTCACAGTGATTGGTGATACAGATTTCTCTTAAACTTAGTTTTAATGCCTGTTCAAGATATTCATCAAGAGAGCCTTCCGCATCTATGGAGTGATTTGTGTGGATATGGTAATCAATCATTAAGAAAGAATCACCCGCTCATCAAGGGCTTCAAAGCGGTCAGCCTTTTCTTTCAGGTCATAGGCAGTATTTTCCGCAAATGAGAAGACCTCTACCCTTTTGTGTTTATTTTTGACAAACTCAACCAGAGGGACAAAATCACCATCGCCTGATGCCAGGGCAATGGTATCCACATAATCAAGGATTCCCAGGATATCAAGGGCAATTCCCATATCCCAGTTTGCCTTTGCTGAACCATCAGACCTGGTGCGGACATCTTTAATTTTTACTATATAACCAATATGTTCCAGACTTGTCGCAAATGGCTTCACATCGCCATCCGGTGGTTGAACAATATAGGCATATGCCTTTATTAAATTTCTCTCGCCGACAATCAGTCTTAAAAGTTTTTCATAATTCACCTTTGCTCCATAAGCCATTCGTGCCGAGTAATAAAGATTCTGGGAGTCAACAAATATTGCGATATTTTCTCTTTTTGTGAGACTCGATTTTTCCATCAGTTCTCTTAATGAACGAATCTCTTCATAAATTTTATTTGTGGATTCAATATTTTTCTCAAAAAATGTTTTTATGTCCAGAATAACTTTTAATAATTCATTTAAATTATCTTTTGTTAATTCAATCTCTCTTGATTCCATATTTACCTCCTACTTTTCAATTTCCCTTCTTTTAGAACTTGGTAAATAATTGAACAAAACAGGCTGACTCTTCTCCCCCGGGGCATTGGTCCAGATTAGGACGAACTCGTTGGTTCCTCTTATATCAACAAAGATGAACTCAAGACCATTGTAGTATTGCCAGTGCTCAAATGGCTTCGCCTCTTCATCACCAACCGTGCTCTTTTCAATTTCATCCGGTGGCCCAAATTTTACATATATCCGGCCCCGGTCGGTCTTGAAACCGGGTCTGTCACCTTCACCAAAATGGGCATCCGCATATTCAAATCTTGGGGCAATCTCCTGATAATTATGCCTTTCCCAGAATTTCTTGAGGTAGATCTCTTTTCCCCTTTCATTCAAAGAAGAGAAATGCCGATATTCCCGGTTATTTAAGAAATATTCAATCTCTCTATAATAGGGAAGTTCTTCAGCGACCACCTCTTTAGGAGGCGTCCTCTTTATGGCAAAAGGCACTTCCTTCTTTGCGGAGATGTTTAATGTTGAATCAAAAACTTCCACCCGAAATATGTAATTTTCGGGAGGAATAGATTCAATATTAACACCAAAGTTTACCGCCTGGGTGGAAAAATTTTTCTTCAGTTTTCTTGTAATCTTCCGGACTGCCTTATTATTTTGGTCAATGATTGAATAAATAACCACAATTTCACCCGTGTCAGGAAGAATATCATAAATCTCATAATAGACAAAGAGATTTCTATGGTGTTCTTCAAAGAGGTGATTGGGCAGAGGGACGACCCTTAAATTCCCCTTGGTCAGATAGCCACCTGAGGTATCCCGGGTTATTTCGCTTGCCAAAAGGAGGTCGCTCATCCAGTAGTCTTTTCTATTTACCTCCAACCCATTTTTAATAAACCCCGAATCTTTACCCGATGAAACTTCAATAAGATATTCATATCTTCCTTCGGGTATGTAAAGCCCGAACTGGATAATAAACTTTAATTTCTCCTTTGCCGCTTCAGAAAAAGAAGGAATCGTAAAAGTGTGAAACAGGGTATCAAGAAGGGAATCAGTTCCTGAGGAATTTATAATTTTGAAAAAAATCCTTGATTTTGCAACAATCGTTTTATTTATCTCCTCATAGGAAAGTTCCTGATAGGGAATTGCACAATTGAATTCAAGATAGAAAAGTTCTCCCTCAATATTTTGGTTTGAATCTTTCAAAACCACAGATGAGCGATAGACCACCGGGTCAACATAGAAATTGAGTGACGAAAAGAATAAAAGCAACAACATCATTGCGTATTGTTAAATTGGGAGTTGAAAGTTTTGGTTGTGCGGATTTGTTCAGGATTCAGGATTTGGAATTTCAAATTTGTTTTCTCTGTCATATCCTTTCCCCTTCAGGATTGAGCAGGATATATTCACCAAAACCATAGCGGTCATAGAAGATGAATTTTAGATTCAGCCGATAATAGAGCCATATTTCATAGGGCTTTGTTCCTAACTCATAGGGACGGGATTGAATCTCATCCGGTGGCCCAAATTTTACATAGATTCTTCCCCGGTCACTGCGCCATCCCTTATCACCAAAACAGAAATTTTTTTCTGCATAATCAATCCGTTCAAAATATTCATATTCCTTTTCATTATATTCAGTATTGGGAGTTGGGTCATATTTTTTCCAGAAGTCCTTCCATAAGGAATCCCGTTTTTCAACCGGGGCGGACTTCAACTTAGAAATTTCACTGGGCGTTGCAATGTATTCCAGTTGACTTACCTTAATGAGCCAGGCTCTATCCTCAAGAAAAAAGGGCCTTGAAATTTCTACCGGGAATACCCCCTCAGAGACTTTCTTTTTTGCCCCAAAGATAGTGAACTTTAAATTATGCCTGCCCCCGGGAATGTCTTTGACTAAAATAGACAGGGAATCCTCATAGTCTTCGGGTTTCAAAGAAATTTCCTTTTTGATTTCCTTAAGGGAGATGGTAATTCTTTCGCCTTCCTTTTTATGATTTATTACAGTAAATTTCAAGACGAGGGTATCACCATTTACTCTGTATCTTATATTTGCCAAAAATTTCATTTTTGGAATCTTTTCAGTATAACTCAAAATTTCGCCGGCGTGTAAATCAATGATTCTTAAGTGGAAGGAGTTTGCAATACTATTAAATTTCACACTTACCGAGTCATAGATTGTCGTGGTCTCTTTTTCCATTTCCCTTACCCAGTAATCACCAGCCATTTGATTCCCCTTTTTATCAAAAACCCTCACCTGGATTTCATAGCGGGCAAAGTAGAAGGAGTCCTCGGCGACAAACTTCAAATCCCCGGGTGGAATTTGTAAATAGGCTTTTAGTTCGGTGATTGAATCGGTAATTGGATTAAATGCGGTCTGGAGTTCAATAGTAGATAGGAGTAAAAAAAGAATCATCCCTTTTTATTCACCTTTTTAATTTCAGAAAAGGCAAAATTCAATGCCTGGTCAATCCTTTTTACAAAATAGAAGGTAAGCCCGTTCTGGACATATTTGGGTATTTCAAGCAAATCCTTTTTATTCTCCTCGGGAAGGACAATCTTCTCAATCCCGGCCCTCTTTGCGGCAATTACCTTCTCTTTTATGCCGCCAACCGGCAATACCCGTCCGGTAAGGGTTATCTCACCACTGAATGCAATCTTGGGGTCAATTGGTTTATTGCGGAAAAGCGAGGCAAGGGACATTATCACCGCCAGACCGGCCGAAGGACCGTCCTTTGGGATTGCCCCTGAGGGAATATGGATATGAATATCATAATCGTCCAGATTCTCGCCAATCTTCCAGGTAATGAGTTTTGCCTTTAGATAAGAGAGTGCCGCCTGACAGGACTCCTTCATCACATCACCGAGGAGTCCAGTAAGGATGAGCCCCTTTTTCCCCTTCACCTTTAAGGATTCAATGAAGATTATCTCACCTCCGGTTGGTGTCCAGGCCAGTCCGGTTGCCAGACCGATTTCGCCCTTACGTGCTGCCACCTCAGAAAATATCTTGGGTGGGCCAAGAAATTCATTTAAATTTTCCGGGATAATTACAACCGGCTTCTTCTTGCCCTCGGCAATACGCCGGGCAATCTTGCGGCAGATTGAACCGATTTCCCTTTCTAAGTTTCTGACCCCTGCCTCCCTTGTATAATTGGAGATGATCATCTTTATTGCCTCATCTTCAAATTTTAAATACTCGGGTTTGAGACCACTTTCAGATATCTGTCTTGGAATGAGATACCTTTTGGCAATTTCAATCTTTTCTTCCAGGATATAACCGGGCAGTTCAATAATCTCCATCCGGTCCTTGAGTGCCGGAATTATCGGATCAATGAGATTGCCGGTGGCGATGAACATTACCCTTGAAAGGTCAAAAGGAACTTCAAGATAATGGTCGGAGAATGCATAGTTCTGTTCCGGGTCTAAAACCTCAAGAAGGGCTGATGATGGGTCGCCACGAAAATCGGTTCCCACCTTATCAATTTCATCAAGCATAAATACCGGATTATTCGTGCCGCAGACCTTTATCTGCTGGATAATCCGACCTGGAAGCGCACCGATATATGTTCTGCGGTGTCCCCTGATTTCTGCCTCATCTCTGATTCCACCCAATGAGATTCTGACAAACTTTCTGCCCAATGCCCGGGCAATTGACCTTCCCAAAGAGGTCTTACCAACCCCGGGTGGTCCAATGAAACAGAGGATTGTCCCTTTTGAATCAGGTTTCAGTTTTTTGACCGCAAGATATTCTAAGATTCTCTCCTTAACCTTCTCCAGATTGTAATGGTCTTCATCCAGAATCTTTTTTGCCCTCACTATATCATGATTGTCCTGGGTTGAAATTGACCAGGGTAGAGAGATTAACCAGTCAATGTAGGTCCTTGATACAGTATATTCAGCAGCCTGGGGTGGCATCTTGGCAAGTCTATCAAGTTCTTTCTGGGCAACCTTCTCAACCGCCTCGGGCATCTTTGCCTCCTGAATTTTCTTCTTTAACTCTTCAATCTCTCTGGTATGTTCATCGGTCTCACCCAATTCCTTCTGAATCGCCTTTAACTGTTCTCTTAAATAAAACTCGCGCTGACCCTTATCAAGTTCATTCTTTACCTGAGAACGAATCTTTGCCCCGAGTTCTAAAATACTTATCTCCTTCTGCAAAAGGGGGATAAGTCTCATAAATCTTTCCCTGGGGTCAATTGTCTCAAGCAACTGCTGTTTTTCTGATATTTCAAGGTTTGTATAACTTGTCACAAAGTCGGCAAGTCGGTCAGGATTGTCAATGTTCATTACCACGGCACCCAGTTCATCAGGTAAATACGGAGCAAGGGAGACGAGTTGCTGAAACATTGTTATGACATTACGCATCATTGCCTCAAGGGCGAGGTTCTTCTTGAATTCCTGAGTAAAGATTTTAATCTTCGCCTTTAAATATGGTTCAATCTGGGTGAATTCAACAACCTTGAATCTCTTCAGCCCCTTTACCAGAAGTCTGATTGTTCCGTCCGGGAAGCGAAGCATCTTTGTTATCTGAATTACACAACCGACCTGATAGATCTCTTCGGGTTTTGGCTCTTCTATTTCTGGATTGCGCTGGGTTATTGCCCCGGCAAGTTTGTTTGTCGTCAATATCTCATCAATCAACTTGACAAGTTTGGGTGTCTGAATGATTAAGGGGACAATCTGTTCCGGGAATATTACCCCACCCTTAATCGGTATAATTCCCAATTCTTCCGGAATCTCAATCGCCTTCTCTTCCATAATTCTATTCTCCTTTTAACTATTCAATTGGAATTATTCTTTCTTTTTCAATTGGAAATTTTATTGTCAAAATACCGTTTTCTAATTTATATTTACCCTGCCTCGGCTCAATCGGCATCGGAAAATCAATGCGCCTTTCAAATCGCCCATAAGAAATCTCAAAATTATGGAACACAATATCAGGAGTAATTGCACTTTGGGGTTTTGTATAAACCGGGCTCCTTTTGATTCCTGATAAAATTATGAAATAACGTCCAACATAAATCAGAATGTCATTCACCGCCACCCCCGGTAATTCAACATTTATAATCACCTCATCATCAATTACATACAGGTCAATCAATGGCTCCCAGTTAACAAAATCGGTAATAAGAAGGTCAATCTCCTGGTTCTGAGTATTATTTTCATAGATTATTTTAAAATCGCTGTGCCGAAAATTTTTCATATAATGATTATATCCCAAAAGGGTGTTCTGTCAAGTATTCAATATTCTGGGGGTTAATATCTATTGAGAATTCTCCTGTATCAAAGATTTGACTTTTAATGGATTTTGAGTATAATTGGTTATGGAGGCAAAATGAAGAAACTATTTATCCTCGGTTTGATATTGCTTGCCTGCGGTGGAACAAAAAAGGAAAGCACAACCCAAAAACTTCCCCTTCTCCATATCAATGTAAAGAACTATGGAGAGATAGTTATAAAATTGTATTTGGATGAGGCACCCAGGAATGTTAAAAATATCATTGATTTGACCAATAAAGGATTCTATAATGGTTTAAAATTTCACCGCATAATCAAGGGCTTTGTTATTCAGGGTGGTTGTCCAAAGGGCGATGGGACCGGCGACCCGGGTTATGAAATCCCCGATGAGATATCACCAAAATTGAAACATCTAAAGGGAACCGTGGCTATGGCAAATCGTGGTCCGAATACAAATGGCTCCCAGTTTTATATCTGCCTTGAACCCCAGCCCAGGCTTGATGGAAGATATACAATAATTGGTGAGGTTGTTAAGGGTATGGATGTGGTGGAAAGAATTGGTGATGTGCCAACATCAGGACCACCAATGGATAGACCATTGAAAGAGATAATAATGGAAAAGGTCTGGATTGAAGAATAGGAGGTATTGATGTCCAATTTCTGGAAAAATAGAAAGACCCTTGTGACTGGTGGGGCATCATTTATCGGTTCCCACCTCGTTGATAAATTGCTTGAGAATGGTGCAAAGGTAAGGGTGGTTGATGATTTAAGCAGTGGAAAACTGGAGAATATTAAGGAACATATTGATAAAAAGGAGATTGATTTCATAAAGGCTGACCTGCGTGAACCGAATGTGACCCGTGAGGCAATGAAGGGTATTGAGATTGTATTTCATCTTGCCGCTGACCATGGAGGAAGGGGCTATGTGGATTTGCATCAGGCGGGCCCGGCAACCAACCTCTTTCTTGATGGGCTTGTCTTTTATGAGGCAAAAAGGGCAAATGTGGAAAAGATTGTCTTTGCCTCAAGTGGCTGTGTCTATCCCAATTATCTCCAGTCTGATGTAAATAAAGAAATATTCCTCACTGAAGACCTTGTAAAACCACCCTATGATGCAGATAATATGTATGGCTGGGCAAAACTGATGGCGGAATTGACCCTCAAGGCTTACCATAAAGAATATGGAATAAAAACCGCTTCCTGTCGATATTTCACTGTTTATGGACCAAGGGGGGTTGAAAATCATGCGGTGATTGCGATGATTGCCCGGGCATTTATAAAACAGGACCCATTTGAGGTGTGGGGTGATGGAAATCAAATTCGCAACTGGACATATATTGATGACATTGTGCGGGGTACCATTCTTGCCGGAGAAATAATAGACGATGGAACGGCAGTAAATTTGGGGACAATGGAAAGGATAAGGGTTATTGATGCGGTAAAGGAAGTATTAAGATATACAAAACATAACCCAAAAATTGTCTTCAGAACCGATATGCCAGTAGGACCTTTAAACCGAGTTGCGGACAACTCTCTGGCAAAGAGATTATTAAACTGGGAACCGCAAATAAAATTCTTTGATGGACTCCATCGGACAATTGATTGGTATTTTTCCACAAAAAATGTTGAAGAGGTGAAAAAGATTCTCTCAAGGATGCTCACCGAGAGATAGATGAAAAAAATTGCTATATTGATCAGTTCCCGAAAAGGGGGGCACAAATTCCCTGCGGAGGCGGTTTCCTCTTATATCTCAAAAAATTATCCTCAAGTTAAGACAAAAATCTATAACCTCCTTGATATCCTCCCCCTTGCGGATTTCCTTGATAAATTGGGACGCTGGGGAGACCTCCATCTTCCCCTTTTGTGGCGCAGTGGCTACTCGGGCCTTGCCCAAGGCAATAGAACCCATAGTATGATTTTCAAATATTTTATTACCTCCATATTTGCCAACAAAAATTCAGAAAGGAGGATAAGAAATGCAATTGGCAGGGTCAATCTCATCCTCTCTTTCCAGCCCGAGGTAAATGCAATAGGTTCTTACCTGAAAAAATGGTTGGGAGTTCCTTTGCATACCATGGTGATGGACTACTCATCCCATATTGGCTGGGCTGACGATTCAGTTGACTATTACTATGTTGTAAATGAAATTGTCTACAACCAGTTAATAAACTTTGGCGTGCCTAAGGATAGAATAGAAATTACCGGTGCACCACCCCAGCAGGGTTTTGAGAATGTCTTGAAGACCACCGTCTCTGACCAGCGGCGGAAATTGAATCTGAAAGAGGATATGAGAACAGTTCTCATAATGGCTGGTTATCTTGGCCGGATGGTTGATTACGAGGGAATTATTAGAACACTCTTGGAGTGTAAAAAGAAACTTCAGATTATGGTGGTAGTGGGAAGAAATTATCCCCTTTATAAAAAACTGAAAGAGTTGAATCTTCCTGATTTATATCCCTTTTATAATGTTCCTGTGATACACGATGTGATGTGGGCAGCTGATATTATCATAAGTAAACCCGGCGGTATGGTAATTGCGGATGCCCTTTCTTTGGGTAAACCCTTAATTCTGATTGACCCAAAGGCTGGTTCACTTCAGGAGATAATATTTGCGGACTTCATTGAAAAACAGGGAGCGGGAATCCACCTGAAATCAGTGCAGGAATTGAAAGGGACTATAGAAAGGTTATATGAGGAACCCCAATTATTGAAAAGTCTGTCAGAGACTTCATTGAAATTGGGCCTAAGGAATCGCCGGGCATCATCAATTATAGGGAAAAGGGTGGTTGAAACAGTTTTTAATCTTTAAACCATTCAGTTATCTCAAAAGTCAAATCTAATGAAAGGAGTTAATATGAAGTCAAAGAATCTATCAATAGTCATAATTGGGACATTATTTTTGCTCTTGCCCGCGCTGGCTCAGGAGTGTCATCAGCAGGAAAGACCTTGTGCACCGCAACCGTTCCCCTGGGAGCAGATTCAACTTACTCCCGAACAGAGGGAGAAAATTGAGACGATAAGGACCGAAACCAGAAAGATTGTAATACCTTTAAGGAGTCAGATTGAATTGGAAGAGATTGAACTTGAAAAAGAGATGAAGAAGGAAAAGCCCGACCGGAACAAAATAATGGAACATGCAAAGAAGATTCACGATTGGAAATGGCAGATTGAACAGGCAAACATTGAGGAGAGACTGAAGATTCATTCTGTTCTCACCCCGGAGCAGATAGAAAAATTGAAAACAGAAAGATTCCTCCATAGAAATGTCATAATGCCGCCCAGGCATATCTGGACAAGAGACGATTAGAATTACTGCCGGTGGTATCTTTAGAGCGATAAAAATAAACACCTTTTGCGCTCCGTCAAAAGTGTTGAAAATTCCTTGTTGCGGGGTTTTGGTGGTAATATTACCAATGGGGCTCTCAAGAAAATTTGAGCGCCCCATTTTGTGTAGGTAATTAATTAGCCCAAATTACGCCACATAATTTCTTTTGGCCTTCGTACAACTTTTGATCTTACGCAGACTAAAAAGCGGGTTTATAGATACAATGGGTTGGCAATGATTGCCCAGGGTATCTTTGAACCCGAATTTTATACCTTTAACCACGACTTCTCCCATCTCCGTTCCGGCATCTACTTCTTAATCCAAATAACTCAAATTTATCAACCAGTTCTACATTTCAAGATTTCAAAATTTTGAAATGTTAGAATTTAATACCCCCCACCAACCCGTATTATTCATCCTATTTTTGATAAACCTACTCCTCTCAGTTACATTGCCTTTGTCAGTAGCAAGTAGCAATTAGAGAGTAGAAAGAATTTTAATTCTTTTTTTGCTACTTGTTACTCTCTACTTTTTCTACTAAAAAGAAGGAAAGGGTGAGGGATACTCTGTTTTTTTCTTTTTGTCATTTCGAGCGAAGCGAGGAATCTCATTTAGATTCTTCATCCGCCTGCCGCCGACTCAGAATGACAAGAAAGGTTTATTTTTCAATTATGGAAAGTAAAGCGAAAGTCCCGATAAAAATAGATTTTTATTTTCTCAAGAGGAATTTACACAACATTGGGGACTTTACCAAGAGAAGTTGCAGTTTTCTATTGATTTTTTGTAAATCTTGAGTATAATGGGAAGATTCAGAAATAAGAATTGATAATTTAAGGAGGTTTTTATATGGGTGCAAAAGGATTCAGAAATATTGGTTTTTTTGGACATGCCTCAAGTGGTAAAACGACCATCGCGGATGCAATCTTATTCCTTACCGGTGCAAATTCCAGATTTGGTAAGGTCACGGATGGCACAAGTATGTTTGATATTGACCCGGATGAGCAAAAAAGAGGCTGTAGTTTAAATCTGGGGCTGGCAACCTTTGATTATCAGGATGTTACCTTTAATATCATTGACACCCCGGGATATGCGGATTTTATCGGCGAGGCACTGAGCGGTATTGAAGCGGTTGACCTGGCAATTATTGTAATTGATGCGGGAGCCGGGATTGCAGTTGGCACCGAAAGGATTCTCCAGGAAGCGGAGAAAAAAAATCTTCCGGTTCTATTTTTTATGAATAAATTAAAAAAAGAAGATACTGATTTTTATAGTGTCTTATCAACAATTCCTACAATTACCAAAAGAAAGGTCATTCCCCTTAATATTCCAGTTGGCACTGCGGCAAAGTTTGAAGGGGTTTTAGACATTATAAGTGGGAAGGCATATTTAATAAAAGAGCAGAAAGTGATTGAAGCCGAACCACCTGCTGAACTTAAAAGCAATTTAAGTAAATATCAGGAATTGTTAATTGAAACTGCCGCCGACCTGGACGACGACCTGATGAGTAAATTTGTTGAAGGTGAGAAGATCACCATAAATGAATGTATCCCCGCTTTAAAGAGGGGCATAATTGAAAAGAAGATAGCCCCCTGTCTTTGTGGCGATGCCTTAGAATTGATCGGGATTAAAAATTTAATAGATACAATAATTGAATTTTTACCATCACCGGAGATGCTTCCCCCTTTAGTTATTGGAAATGAGAAGATTGAGAGAAAGGAGGAATCTCCATTTTTGGGTTATGTATTCAAAACCGTTGTTGAGCCCCATCTTGGTGAACTCTGCTACTTGAGGGTTTTGTCCGGCCGGGCAAATTTTGGTGAAACTGTTAATAATACTACACGGAACATAGAAGAGAAGATCAATCAAATATACATAATAAAAGGCAAGGAGCGAAAAGAGACGAATCAATTGGTTGCAGGAATGATTGCCGGGCTGGTAAAACTGAAAGACACCCATACCGGTGATACCCTGAGCAAAACAAATATCAAATTACCGCCAATAGCATTTCCTCCCCCCTCTATCTCTATGGCGATAATGCCCAAGGCAAAGGGTGATGAAGAGAAGATTTCCAATGGTTTGAACAAACTGCGCAGTGAAGACCCAACATTTCAGTTTGCCTATGACCATGAAATAAAACAACTGATAATTTCTGGAATTGGTGAACTGCATCTGGATGTAATCCTTGGTCGTCTCCAGCGAAAATATAATGTAAGTGTGGAACTCGCCCGACCCAAGATAAAATACCGGGAGACCTTTACGAGAAAGACCGAAGCCCAGGGGAAATATAAGAAACAGACCGGCGGACATGGTCAATACGGAGATTGCTGGTTAAGGGTAGAACCCCTTCCCCGGGGTCAGGGAATTCAATTTGCTGACGAGATATTCGGCGGGGCAATACCTTCCCGGTATATTCCATCGGTTGAAAAAGGGGTGTATGAGGCATTAGAGAAAGGTTTTCTTGCCGGTTATCCAATTACCGATGTCAAGGTTACGGTTTATGATGGTTCATACCATCCGGTTGATTCTTCTGACATTGCATTTCAGATTGCCGCATCAATGGCGATAAGGGCAAATGCCGAAAAAGGGAATGTTGTGCTATTGGAACCGATAATGGAGGTTGAAGTTTATGTGCCGGAGGAGTTTATGGGTGATGTGATTGGCGATTTAAATAGCCGGCGGGGAAAGATTATGGGTATGGAAGGTATGGGAAAGAACCAGATTATTAAGGCACTCGTTCCCGAAGTGGAGATGTATAAATACTCAACGAGTTTAAGGTCTATGACCCAGGGAAGGGGTTATTTCACAATGAAATTCCACCATTATGAAGAAGTTCCCAGAGAGATTACTCAAAAAATAGTGGAAGAGGCAAAACGCGGGGCAAAGTGAGACCGATTCTTATTAAGTTTGATGGACTTGGGATTCCTTCTTATGGAACGATGCTTGTTATCTCATTCCTTGTCGCATTGTTTTTGGTTAAAAGAAATACAAAGAGGTATAATATTCCGGGCGCGATGATTGAAAACCTTGCATTCTGGATAATGGTGGGCGTGATAATAGGAGGCAGGGTTCTTTATGTTCTTTTTCACCTTGAGGAATTTTCTGACTTCTTCAGCATCTTTGAAATCTGGAACGGCGGAATGATGTTTTTCGGTGGATTTATCGGTGCCCTTTTGGCCGGCCTTATTTATGTAAAAAGGGCAGGGCTTTCGGTATTGTTGCTTGCTGATATTATAAGTCCGTCAATTGCCCTTGGTGAATTCTTCACACGAATCGGTTGTTTCTTAAATGGCTGCTGTTTTGGAATTCCAACTTCACTTCCCTGGGGTGTTAAATTCCCTCCTGGTTCATTTGCTCAATGTGCGGGGCTTGATTCTCCAATCCATCCCACCCAGTTATATTCATCGCTTTTTGGATTACTACTCTTCTTTTTTTTACAGCGGATTTTGAAGATGAAACATCGCCGGGGAGAGGTCTTCTCTCTTTTTCTGATTCTCTATTGTGGTTTCAGATTCGGCGTGGACTTTGTCCGATACTATGAAGACCTGCCCAATTTTATCATCAACCAGATAATCTCAATCACGGGAATAATTATTGGAATATTTTTGTTGATAAAATCCAGAAAATCAAAAATTTTTGAATCTCCATAGAGACTGTGTCATAATATAAAAAACGGACAATCCCGAGGGTTGTCCCCACAATAATTGGTTAATTAGTTTAAGGTGGAGGAACAGGGATTGTTCCTGTCCAGGGGAACTTTTTGGGGGCTTCTCTTTAGCCGATAAGTTTTTCCAAAAAGATGGAGTCGCGAAACTTGTTTCGCACCAAAGAACACAGACCAAGGTCTGCTACTCAGAAAAACTTAAGAAAATTTAGGAAAAACTAAACCATTACTTGATGATGAAACTTTTTATTATAGAAAAAGAGACGACAAGATATTCAGGAAAGGGCGGTATTAAAAAAATACCCAAAAGTCCAAAATTCCCAAACTACCTAAATTTCAGGCATTTAGGTGTTTTGGCATTTAGGCATTTATTATACGGGGTTTTCAGGGGGTATCCCTATTCTTAATGGTTATTTATGCGGTTTAAGGAGATTTTAAATCACCTTTTGAACTTTATCTATCCTCCGGTCTGTATAAATTGTGGAAATGAGATTTTAGAGGGTCTGGTCTGTAATGACTGTTTAAATCTGATAATATATCCAAAGCCTCCGCTCTGCCCAATCTGTGGTCGGCCAATTGATAAGAAAAAGACCTGTTCCTATTGTCGTAATGAAAGGCATCTTGATTATGGTCGGGCATTTTCTCTATATCTGCCTCCGGTTGATAAGATGATTCATCACTTGAAATATAGCGAGAAAAAGAAATTGGCAGACTTCTTTGGTCTGGGAATGGCAAATGTTTTAAGTTCGGACTATTATCTAAAAAGGGCTGATGGTATAGTCCCGGTGCCCCTTTTCTGGTGGAAGAGTCTGCGCCGCGGTTATAATCAGTCCAGCCTCCTTGCTGATGTCATAAGCAAGGAATGCGGGATTAAAGTTTCCCCACTTTTGCGACGGATAAAGAATACAAAGACTCAGACCAAACTTGACCAGAAGGAGAGAAGGGAAAATGTCCATAATGCATTTATAATAAATGGAGATGTGAAAGATAAAAGGGTCGTGATAATTGATGATGTGATGACGACCGGGGCAACGATTAAGGAGTGTGCCCGAATATTAAAGGAGGCCGGGGCAAAAGCGGTCTATTCACTCGTTGCTGCAATCACCCCGGCCTGATGCCCTAATCTATTACCACAACCGTGCTGGTCTTTGTAAATTCTTTTGTTTTTAGTTTAGGGTAATACTACGAAATCTACTAATTGCGCTAATATTATAGATAGTTCTAATAACTCGGGCAAAGTGGAATGTAAAGGTTATAGTCACTTTCCCCCTACAAAATTATTAAAAACATCATAGTTGACTTTTTATTAAAAAGGTGTAAACTTAATGGTTAAGGAGGCTTGATGGCTAAGATTAAAGTAGCAATAATTGGTGTTGGCAATTGTGCCTCAAGCCTGGTTCAGGGCGTTTATTATTATCGGAATGCAAAGGAAGATGAATTTATTCCCGGGATAATGCATACCAGGCTTGGTGGCTATCATATAAGTGATATTGAATTCTCATTGGGAATTGATATTGACAAAAATAAAGTTGGAAAGGATCTCGCCGAGGCAATCTATACCAAACCGAATAATACATATAAATTCTGTTCTGTCCCTAAATTGAATATCCCGGTGGTCCGGGGAATGACCCACGATGGACTTGGCTATTACCTGTCCCAGATTATTGAAAAGGCACCAGGACCAACTGCTGATATTGTTGGTCTGCTTAAAGAGACCAAGACTGATGTGGTCGTCAATTTTTTACCCGTAGGAAGTGAGGAGGCGACAAAGTGGTATGTGGAGCAGGTTCTATCCGCCGGCTGTGCCTTTGTGAATTGTATTCCCGTCTTTATCGCCAGCCAGAAATACTGGCAGAAGAGATTTATGGAAAAGGGTCTACCGGTGCTTGGTGATGATATAAAATCTCAAGTCGGGGCGACAATTGTCCATCGGGTTTTGGTGAACTTATTCAATGACCGTGGTGTGAAATTGGAGAGAACTTCCCAACTGAATGTTGGTGGCAATACCGATTTTTTGAATATGCTTGAACGGACAAGGCTGGCCTCCAAAAAAATTTCCAAAACCCAGGCGGTAACATCGCTTTTAAAATATGACATCGGGGAGGAGAATGTCTATATCGGCCCCTCGGACTATGTTGCCTGGCTCACCGATAGAAAATGGGCATATATGAGGCTTGAAGGTAGGACATTTGGGGATGTGCCACTCAATATTGAATTGAAACTGGAGGTCTGGGATTCACCCAATTCTGCAGGAGTTGTAATTGACGCAATCAGATGTGCAAAACTTGCCCTTGATAACAAATTGAGCGGTGCAATCGTGGAACCATCCAGTTATTTCTTCAAGTCCCCTCCAGTTCAGTATCCCGATTACATCTGCCGGGAGAAGACTGAAGCCTACATCAAGAAATATGGGATGAAGACAACCATTAAGACAAAAACAAAATAAAGAAAATTGGTGATTGGGTGAAGGAATGAGTATGGAAGTTAGAAACTGGATGTTAACCCGATTTTCTGATCTCAAACTTCTCTACGGATTTCTTCAACTAAAAACGATTTCTAAAGTCTATTATTATGAACCGCGGTCTTTTTATTACATTTGAGGGTGTGGAAGGTTCAGGTAAAACCACCCAGGCAAGACTTCTTGCCCAGTGGCTGGAGAAAGAAGGTCTCCCTTTTATTCTGGTCCGAGAACCGGGTGGGACACTGGTAAGTGAGAAGATTAGAGAAATCCTTTTATCAACCCAGAATAATATCCATCCCCGATGTGAGGTTCTTCTCTTCCTCGCTGCCCGGAGCCAACTTGTCTATGAGAAAATCCTGAATGCAATAAGGGAGAAAAAGATTGTTATTGCTGACCGATTCAGTGACTCAACATTTGCCTATCAGGTTTTCGGGCGCGGATTACCAAAGAGGTTGATTTCTATATTCAACCGCTTTGCCTGTGCCGGACTTAAACCAGATTTGACATTTCTTGTGGACATTGATGTTACCCAGGGACGCAATCGGGGTAAATTTTTAGACCGAATGGAAACCCAGAATGAGATGTATCATCAGAAGGTGAGGGAAGGTTATCTAAAACTCGCCAAAAGGGCAAAGAAGAGGATTAAAGTATTGAATGGAGAAAAGTCCGTAGAGGAATTACACAGGGAAGTAGTTGATTATGTGAAGGACTTATTAAAAAGAAAGGCGTATAAAATCCCCACCCTTAACCTCCCCCTTTGAATGGGGAGGAAAAAGGAGGGGGTGAAAGGAGGTTTTAATGCCTACCCCACAGGGAAGAAATTCTCCAAAGTTTAATAAAGTAGTTTTTAGCCACATTCTGCTCCCCCTTATAATAATCTCTCTTATCTCTGGATTCCTGCTCGTCCAGAAGGTATGGGCAAGACCAGACACCTATACTCTGTTGCGCATCTTCAATAAGGTCTTAAAGGACATTGAAGATAACTATGTTGATGAGGTTGATTCTGATTCTTTAATAAAAGGGGCGATTGATGGAATGATTGAATCACTCAAGGACCCGCATACGGATTATTTAACAAAAGAGGAGTATGAGCAATTACGCATATCTACTGAAGGAGAATTTGGTGGAATCGGTGCCCAGATTGGAAAGAGGGATGATAAGATTGTTGTCGTTTCTCCCCTTGAAGGCACTCCCGCTTATCGGGCCGGACTATTACCCGGGGATGCGATAATAATGGTGGACAGCGTTCCAACCAAGGGGAAGAGTGTAGATGTAGTGGTCAAGGAAATCAGGGGGACCCCGGGAACAAAGGTTCTTTTAACAATCTCAAGGGAAGGAATTCCTGAGCCATTCACTGTGGAAATTATCAGGGCGGTAATAAAACTTGATGCGGTTCCCTATTATGGAATGGTGGATGATGATATTGGCTATATATATCTTGCCAATTTCTCCCGCACTGCGGACAGTGAACTCAAAAAAGGTCTTGATTCCCTCTTTGCCCTGGGTGCAAAGAAGATAATATTTGACTTAAGGGGAAACTCTGGTGGTCTGTTACAGGAAGGTGTGGGAGTGAGTGAACTGTTTTTGAGTAAAGATAAAGATATTGTAACCACCAGAGGTCGGCGAGAGCCACCGCGCGTCTTTAAATCCCAGAAGGTCTATTCCTATGGCGAATTTCCGATGATTACCCTGGTAAATCAGGGAAGTGCCTCAGCCAGTGAGATTGTCGCCGGTGCATTGCAGGACTGGGATAGGAGTTTAATCCTCGGGACCAATACCTTTGGCAAGGGCTCCGTCCAGAATGTAATTCCCCTTGAAGATGGCGGGGCATTGAAACTGACGACTGCAAGATGGTATACACCATCCGGAAGGTGTATTGACAAGCCATTTTTAGGGGAGGAGACGACAACGGTTCAGACTGTGAAATTGGATACGACAAAAGAGAATATCTTTATTACATTGAATTTGAAGCGAAAGGTATACGGTAGGGGAGGCATTACCCCGGATATTGCCTTTGAGCCACCCAAGCCCACAAAATTGGAGACCGAAATCTGGACAAAGGGTTATTATTTTGATTTCGCAGTTGATTACACCAAGAACCATAAGGGTATAGATAAAAATTTTGAGGTTGATAAAGAGGTTTTGAACTCCTTTGCTGCCTATCTCCGCAAGAAGAATCTTGAATTCACCGATGCCCAGTTTGATTCCGCAAAGACCGCGATTGCCCAGCAACTAAAACAGGAGATATTTTTGACTTTATTTGGGCAGAAAGAGATGTATCGGCTAAGGGTTGGATACGACCCGATGGTAAAAAAGGCAAAAGAGTTATTAAAGGAGGTGAAGTCCCAAAAGGACCTTTTTCGCCTCACCAAAAAATGAAAAGATTCCCGCGCCCAAAGAGGAAATAAATTTTCGGATTTTCTTAATATTCTTGTCCGTTTCTGTAATTCTTATCCTGGCAGTTCTCTGGCTAATAATCTTTTTGGGAATTCAACTCAAGAAAAAGAGTATTTAGGATATGCATCGGATTGAAATAATTAGAAGAGATGACTTAAGGGGAAAGTTTGTCAAGGAGGATTTTGAATCCCTGGGTTTTTCAGGAATTGATACTGTAGAGGTGAGGGATGTCTATTACCTTGATGGTAGATTTAAAAAGAAAGAAATAGAATTCATTGTCAAGGAACTTTTCTGTGATCCGGTCATTGAAGATTATAGGATTGGACCTGAAGAAGGATTTGAAATTCTCTATAACCCGGGGGTTTCTGACCCAAGGGAAGAAAGCATAAAAAAGGCAATTCGGGACCTGGGAATAAAATTCCCCAGCGGCCAGTCCTACAGGGTTAAGACTGCTACAAACTACATCTTTAAAGGAAATTTTGACCCGGATAGACTTAAGGAGTATGCGCGTCTATTTCTTTACAATCCCCTCATTCAACACATTCGGCATACTACAGAAAAAGAGATAAAAGAAAAAAAATTAAAATACCTCTATCTGGAGATCAATCTAAATACCGACCTTTTGAGATTGAGTAAGGAGATGGGACTTTCCCTATCAATGTTGGAGATGGAGACGATAAAGAAATATTTTGAAGAAAAAAGGAAACTTCCTACCGATGTGGAACTTGAAACCATTGCCCAGACCTGGAGTGAACACTGCCGGCACAAAACATTTTTGGGCAGGATAAATTTTAATGGCGAAGTCATTGATAATCTTTTAAAAAATACAATTATGAGGGCAACAGAGGAAATTAACCATCCCCTCTGCCTTTCTGTATTCCATGATAACTCAGGGGTCATTGAATTTGATGAAGATTACGGGGTATGCTTTAAAGTGGAAACCCATAACCACCCTTCAGCATTGGAGCCTTACGGTGGTGCGGCAACCGGCATCGGCGGGGTGATAAGAGATATTCTTGGAACCGGACTTGGAGCCCGGCCAATTATGAATACCGATGTCTTCTGTTTTGGACCACCGGATATTGATATAAAGAAATTACCAAAAGGGATTCTCCATCCCAAAAGGATAATCAAGGGTGTCTATCAGGGGGTGAGAGACTATGGCAATCGGATGGGAATTCCCACCGCAAGTGGGGCAGTCTATTTTGATGAAGATTTTCTATATAATCCCCTGGTCTATTGTGGCACTGTGGGAATAATTAGAAAGGACCGTATAAAAAAGAGACCAAGACCCAATGATGTAATTCTCCTGGTGGGTGGAAGGACGGGTCGGGATGGTATTCACGGAGCAACATTCTCTTCAGCCGAACTTTCTATAAAGGCGGAAAAGTCCTGTGTTCAGATTGGCAATCCAATAATGGAAAAGAGGGTCTTGGATTGTCTATTGAAGGTAACTGAAAAGAAACTTCTAAATGCAGTGACCGATTGTGGTGGTGGTGGGTTGTCAAGTGCAATCGGCGAGATGGGCAAGGAACTTGGTGTGGTCGTCTATCTTGAAAAGGTTCCTTTAAAATATGAAGGACTTACCCCGAGGGAAATCTGGATTTCTGAATCTCAGGAGCGGATGATTCTTGCGGTTCCCAAAAGAAACCTGAAAAGAGTAATCAAAATATTCAATAATGAGGGTGTGGAGGCAACCCCGGTGGGTAGATTCACAGACGATAAGAAGTTGAGGTTATACTACAAAAGAAAGAAGGTCTGTGAACTGGAAATGGATTTTCTCCATAACGGCCTGCCCAGACCATTAAAATTTGCCCGAATGAAAGAGAGAGAAAAAAAAGATGTAGATATTCCAATTCCCGGGGATTTAAATAAGACCCTCCTTGATATTGTGGGAAGTTTAAACTGCTGTTCAAGGGAATGGCTTATCAGGGAATATGACCACGAGGTTCAGGGGGCGAGTGTAATAAAACCATTTGCCGGAGTAAAAAAGGATGGTCCCCAGGATGCGGTGGTGATTAAACCAAGACTTGATAAAGATAAAGGGATTGTCATTTCCTGTGGTATCAACCCATCTTATGGTCGTTATGACCCATATAATATGGCACTCTCGGTAATAGATGAGGCGCTGAGGAATTTGACTGCGACCGGCGGTGATATTAAAAAGTGTGCAATGCTGGATAACTTCTGCTTTGCCTCTCCGGAAAGGGAAGAGGTTCTTGGCGACATTGTCCTCTGTGCAAAGGGTTGCTATGATGGGGCAAAGGCATTTGGTGTTCCTTTCATATCCGGCAAAGATAGTCTGAATAATGAGTGGGTTGATGAAGAGGGCAAAAGGTATCTCATCCCACCAACCCTTTTAATCTCGGCAATAGGAATTGTTGATGATGTTCATAATTGTATTACAATGGACTTTAAAAAGATAGGAAGTTTAATCTATCTGATTGGTATTACAAAAGAGGAACTCGGTGGTTCAGAATATTTTAGACTCTTGGGGATTAAAGGAGGAAGCGTTCCAACAGTGGATTTAAAGACCGCCCCGGTCATAATGGAGAAAATCCATCGGGCAATTAAAGAAAGGTTGATTCTTGCCTGCCATGACCTTTCTGAAGGAGGTCTGGGTCTGGCACTGAGCGAAATGGCGTTTGCCGGTGAAATCGGATGCGAGGTTGACCTGCAAAAGATAATCTTTGATGGAAAAAAACCCCGCAGGGATATAATTCTCTTCGCCGAGTCCAATACGAGATTCTTAATTGAAGTCTCACCTGAAAATAAAGAAAGGTTTGAAGGTCTCTTTTTGGGTCTTCCGATGGCGAGGATTGGCCGAACTAAAGAGGAAAAGAGTTTGACCATCTTCTTTAATAAAGAAGAAATTATCAACCTCGCCCTTTCGGAATTGAAGAAGTCCTGGCAGAGAAGGATTCTGTGATTCAAAAGGTCTTTGAGTCATAATATTCCACGGACCGCCCCCACCAGACTTAGCATCCGGGTAAGAGGCAAGTTTTTCCCCAAAGATGGAGTAGCGAAACTTGTTTCGCACCAAAAACCCCGCCCAGGGTCTGCTCCTCCGAAAAACTTAAGAAAATTTAGGAAAAACTAAACTATTCCAAATTACCTTCTGCAACCTCTTTTATCCACATAATGTTAAATAAATTTAAGTATAGGAATTTGAAAAATTCCTATACTTAATAATGAATTCTTTCATTATAGAAAAAAACGGCAACAAGATATTCAGGACAAACAATATGCAATTAGGTATCAGCGATACTATAGGGTTTATTGGACAGCGGGGGTTTTCAGGGGGTATCCCCCTGAATATCTTGTACTTGACTTTTAATTAAAGATGTATAAAATAATAAGTATGAGAATTAAAATCTTGAAAGACAAACGGTGCGGAATGAAGAGGTTAGCAAAGAATAGAGAATCCTGGCAATTCAGCCAGAGTTGGTATATACGAAATACTTCGTCTATACTCCCAATTCAGGACAAAAAGCGAAGTACTTCATCTATGAACAAGTTATATGAAATTCGGCTTGGTGAAGTGATAGGTAAAAGGTAAAATATGAAAAGTATGAAAAACATTGTGAGTAAATCTAAACTAAATTACAAACAAAAGAGATCTATGTCTATTAATTCTTTTCAACAATGTTTATTCCCAGATTTACTTTCAATAACCCCAAAACAAAAGTTTTCGCATGAAATGAAAAGCAAATTATGTTTAAAGTTAAAATACGAAAAATTAAATACTCTTATATATAAATTTGGATTTGAAAATGCGTGGTATTCAATTTTAGCCACCCATATTTATAAACTCTGTCAACCCTCTTTTGATTATCTTTTGGAGCAAAAAGAGCTATCTAATGCAACTATTTTGGATGAGGATATACTTAATTCCCTCTCCATTGGAGAAATAGGGACACTTTACGAGTTCTCTTTAACACTCATCAATAGAGATAAAAGAAAACAACAAGGGCAATATTTTACGCCTGATGATGTGGCTCAAGTAATGGCTAAAAAAGCACTTTCCTTCCCTGAAGGTAAAATTTGGATTGATCCTTGCTCTGGAGTAGGCAATCTTTCTTTTTGGCTTGTTAAGTTCCAGAAAGATCCTGAAAAATTTTTAACCAATCAACTCTATTTAATTGACAAAGATGCCTTCGCGTTATTTATTGCTCGGACTTTATTCACACTGGCATTTCAGAATAAATCAAAAAATTTATTTCTTGATATAGCACCTCGTTTTATAGTTGCCGACTTTCTTTTTTCATCTAATCTCCCGGCATTTGATTTCGCTATTCTGAATCCACCTTATGTAGAAGTGGAACCTGATAATACATTTGAAACTGCAAAAGCACGAAATTTATATGCCTATTTTTTAGAACGAGTTATCAAGTTATCAAAGGGATTTATTTCTATCTCACCACAAACTTTTACGCACGGACAAAGATTTAGAAGTCTACGTCAATTACTTCTTACAAATATGAGGGACATATCAATTTATTGTTTTGATAATGTTCCTGATACTATATTTCGCGGCATTAAATTTGGTTCAACTAATACAAATAAAGCCAATAGCATAAGGGCGGGCATCATTGTAGCCAAAGCCGAAAGCAAATCTCCCTCTTTCAAAATTACACCATTATTGCGCTGGCGCACACAAGAGCGACCAAAAATGCTAAAGCATATTGATGACTATTTAACTAACGTAGAACCAAATCCAGATATTTTCCCAAAAATTCAAAAAGACCTTTTGCCTTTGTATAACGAAGTAAAAAGGATAAAAAAATGTTTACGACACATTGTCTCTCCTCATCCAACACGGTATAGATTAATTGTTCCATCTACACCACGATATTTTATTTCTGCTCTACGAAAAGAAGTTAAACGTTCTTCATTCAGGATTTTATATTTTTACAATAAGCGGGAATATGATCTTGCATATCTCCTGCTGAACAGTAGTTTTGCTTATTGGTGGTGGCGGATTAATGATGGTGGAATGACAATTTCAGAGAAAACCTTGCTCTCATTGCCAATTCCAGACAATATCTCTATCGACCCATTGTTTATCTCGGAATTAAAGCAATCAGAATTAAAAAATCGCGTAGTAAAAAGAAACGCGGGAAAAGACAATGAAAATGTAAAACATAATACAGAACTGGTAGAAAAGATAGATCAAAGACTTTTCCCGAAATTCGCTTCTGCGCTTAAATGTTTACACAACAACTCGGATGTTAGTGTATGATAATATCAGAACAATTGTTGAATGATATTATTAACGCATTATCACAAATTCCTTGCAAATGGGACGCTCGTAAAGTTTATTTACATTGGAAAAATACCAACAGTCCATACTTGCGACAAACTGAATGGATTGGCTGGCGGTTCCAAGAGCTCTGTGAAAAATATCTGCAAACAATTCAAAAATTTGATTTTTCAAGAAAGCGATATGGTTATGCTGATTTTGATGCCTTTGCGGAGATTCCTTGGGATTTCAAAGCACATATTCGTCAAAATCCTCGTGGACTACAAACTCACAAAGTTCCAGGCACTGACAGACGAGCAACTCTTCAAGCAATAAAGGATTATGGTGCGGTCGGTTTCATTTTAGGAATAGGCGATGCTGTTTTTAATGATGAGAGCAGAATTTTTCAACGCTGGCATGATGAATTCAAGGGCGGTTTATCAGATTACGAAAAAGAGAGAATATCCCGTGGAGCACCCTCTCGTCTGCGTAAGACAGCTTTTACTCTACAGGAAATCTGGATTATTGAAATTGATGAAAAATTATGTAAGAACCTTGGGACTTTTATGGAAGGATTTAGAAATAAGGACGGGAGTCCGCGTAAAGCGAAAATAATGTTAGATTTAGACATTATTGAGCCAATTTATAAGATTAATTTTTCATAGAGGTATTTTATGTATTGTAAAGAATCAAAAAATAAGCACCAAGCCGAACTTCATATAACAGCGGATAAAAGGGAAATCAAAGATTTCCGCAAATTGCTTTTGGCAACTTCTTCTATCCGCAAAACGTTATCACGATATGTGATAAAGCAAAAGAGACGTGTCCCGTTTTTTACCGAGATGGCAAGCACGTTCACTGGAGTTTTATTGATCCAAAAGAGGCAAGAGGGTCTGAAAGGGAGGTATTGCCGATTTTCAGAAGAGTGAGAGATGAAATAAAGTTACGGATACAGGAGGAATTTGGAAAGTGAGCCAACGTCAGATAACACAGCATAAAAGGTTCGCCCTGCGGACTAACTCTAAATTTTTCTTCGCAAAAGCTTCTTTTATGCTGGGAACGTCAGATGAAATGGCATTTAGAAAAAAAGGAAAGGTTGAAATACTATGAGAAGAAAAGCCGATGTCTATCTTGAAAGTTCCGTTGTGAGTATGTATTATCAGGAAGAAGTACCTCCTCTTATGGAGGTAACACGGGAATTTTGGCATACTATTCTACCCAAGGTAAATCCTTTTATATCAGATTTAACAATTATCGAAATCAGGGCTACGAAGGATCCTGAATTACGCACTAAACTTGTCAAGTTGATTTCGGGACTTAAAATATTACCATTGACCAGTGAGTCAAGAGAATTAGCAAGATTGTACCTCCAATATAGGCACTTACCAGAACCTGATGCTCTCCACATAGCCATTGCCTCATTGGAAGGTATGAACTTTCTTGTAACATGGAATCTACGCCATTTAATAAAACCTGGAACACAGGCTATGGTGAGACGGGTAAACATTGATTTGGGATTGCCTGTTCCACTAATCCTCACACCTGAAGATTTCTTTGAGGAGGTGTAATCATGCCAAAACAAATACCAACTGAAGAGGAAAAGAAAAAAGCTCTTGAAAAAGCAAAACGCGAATTTCCGGGCAATAAGGTACTGCAAGAAATTCATTATATCCGGTATCTTCTTGAAATAGAATGGAGGAATATGACAATTGAAGAGATTCAAGATGAAGTTCGTAAAGCAAAGCAAGAGTTAGGAATAGGATAAAAATGGTACTGCCACTTCATATAACAGCGGATAAAAGGGAAATTACCTCGGCAACTTCTTTTATCCGCAAAACGTTAGATGAAATTGCGCCCCATAAGAGATTGACAAACGAGGAGGAATTAAAATGGCGAACAATCGGATAGAATTACAATACAAACCCAAGGAAGATTTGAAAAAAGTTATTACCACTGCACCTCCTGTTGCTCTCAAGGAACTCAAAAGCTTTGGTCAGAATAGGCTTGATGGGTGGAGCAATATGCTTATCTTTGGGGATAACTTGCAAGCATTAGAGGTTTTGATGAAGAAACCAAATATCAAAGGGAAAGTCAGTCTCGTGTATATAGATCCACCTTTTGGAACTAACCAAGATTTCAAAAGTGGGATTTCTCGAACTGTTAGTAAGAGCAGACAGGATGATACTGCATACGAAGATAGACTTGTTGGAGCAGAATATATTGAGTTTTTGAGGAAAAGAATTATCCTTCTTAAAGAAATATTGTCTGATGTTGGCTCAATATATGTCCACATTGATTGGAATATGTGTCACTATGTAAAAGTTCTAATGGATGAGATTTTTGGACAGGAACGATTTATCAATAATATAACGAGAATAAAGTGCAACCCAAAGAGTTTTAAGAGAAAAGCATACGGAAATATGACCGATGCTATTCTATTCTACTCAAAAACTGATAATTATATCTGGAACGACCAACGAGAAGAATTTACAGAAGAGCAAATTAAAACCCTCTTTCCCAAAGTTGATAAACAAGGTAGACGTTATACCACCCTTCCCCTTCACGCTCCCGGTGAAACTCTTAATGGGCCTACTGGAAAAGCATGGAAAGGTCGTAAACCTCCTAAGGGTAGTCATTGGCAATATCCGCCAGAGGAATTAGATAAATTGGACGAGCAAGGTTTGATCGAGTGGTCTTCTACGGGAAATCCACGAAGAATATACTATGCAGAGGAAGCAATGGCAAAGGGTAAAAAACGCCAAGATATCTGGGAATTTAAAGACCCGGCCTATCCTTCTTATCCAACTGAAAAAAATCTTGAAATGTTGAAGGTTATTATTGAGGCATCATCAAATCCAGATGATATAGTTTTAGATTGCTTTGCTGGGTCCGGAACGACTTTAGTGGCTGCAGAAGAATTGGGAAGGCGATGGATAGGAATTGATAATTCTAAAATTGCAATTGACGTAGCACAAAAAAGGCTTGCCTCAATAAAGGCAGCGTCTGCTTTTATCCTATATGAAATACAGGAGGTAAATAAATGAATAAATGGGTAAGAGAGAGTATTGAAATTGCTAATGCACCAGGATATTTGGATAACCTTCATAATATTTATCCTACAACAGAAGAAGCATGGAGGGCAATTCCTGTTGAAACAAAAAAGGAGTTAGAAGAAATTTTTAAGTCTGGTGATGATGTATTGTTAATTAGGAATCTATTAAAATTACCGAAGTTTCCGGTTGATGACCCTTATGTCGCATTTTTGCGGAAGAAGGATGTTTTTATTAAATATAATCCCAACACCGTTAACAGAATAGCTAAAAGAGTCCGCTCTTTAGGATTTAAGGCAATAATAGAAGCCATTGAAGAACCTAAAGCATCAAGCAGACGAATCGGTATTCTCTTTAGAAAATGGCTACCAAGCATTGGCTATCCAATACTATCAGAGTCAGAATTTGAGAAATATGAAAAGATTGCATTTCTCGAAGGAAGCGATATGCAACTAAGAGATTATGCGAACAGGAAACTAGGATGTAGTTTAAATAAAGGGCTGGATTTTGTTGCCAAAGTGAAAAATAAGTATGTAATTGCTGAAGCAAAATTTCTTACAGATTATGGAGGTGCCCAAAATGCAAACTTTGAAGATGCAATGAGATTAATCAAAGTAAAGAAAGGAGAAGCCATTAGAATCGCAGTTCTTGACGGTGTTGTATGGATTAAAGATTCAACAAAAATGTATAGAACGGTTTGTGAATTAGAGGAGACGGCCTTAACATCTCTCTTGTTGAAGGATTTTTTAGAGAGTCTAAAAAGAGGATGAAAAACCAATGGCGCCACTTCATATAACACAGCACCTGCCCTCCGCTTCCTGTCTGCGTGCGAACATGCACAGGCAGGCGCTTTGGCAGGCAGGTAAAAGGTTCGTGCCTTACGGCACTCTCCCAAATTTTTGCTTCGCAAAAACTTCTTTTATGCTGGAGGCGTTATTGAATTTTTGTTTGACATTTAAATAAAGATGTATATAATAAAATCATGGATTTGAAAATTGAAATCCTGAAAGACAAATGGTGCGGAATGAGAAAATTAGCAAAAAATAGAGAATCCCGGCAGTTCAGCCAGAGTTGGGATATACGAAATACTTCGTCTATACTCCCAATTCAGGACAAAAAGCGAAGTACTTCATCTATGAACAAGTTATCTGCAATTCGAAAACCTGCCTTTCACGGAAAGGAGACCGTAAATTATGACGATGTTGTTGCCTTCGTTTAACTTTACAGGAGGAAAAGAAAAAATGAAATTGCTAAGCAACTTTCATCTAACAAAAATTAAACAAAATTTTTTCTTATTTTTATGGGCGGGGGGTTTTAAAAAGAATAAACTTAATAAAGTATCATGCTCATCATTAGATGGAGGTAATCAATATGTCTAATTCAGAAGCGCCACAAATTGTTTCATCTTCGTATATAACAATAAAAGTCTATGATAAAGAAATAGAAAAGAAAAAAGACATACTCACCCATTTGTTTTCTTCATACCCCAAAGAAGATATTTATTTTGATTTGATTTCTGATGGCGTGATTATCTATTTACGAGAATTGGATTTTTTCAGTTTCAAAAAGAGTATCCAGATAGCAACAATAAATAACATAGATTCTGATGTTGTTAATTTATTAAATTCAATACTGTATAACATTGAAAAAATAAAAAGTTATGGTTTAAAAGGCAGAAAAAGATTATATGTCGGCTATAACAAAGAAAGAAAAGTGAGAAATAGAGAAGAAAAAGAGATAATAAGAGGAATGTATTACTATGCAAGAGACAACCAATTCTCTAAACAGAATAATAAAATTCCAGAAGAATTTATCAATAAAATAATTATTGGGGATAGTGAGGAAGTTTTAAAAAAACTTCCTGATAATTGCATTGATTTAATTTTCACTTCTCCACCATATAATTTTGGTTTGGATTATGAGAATCATAAAGATGGAGTCAACTGGAATGAGTATTTTGATAAACTTTTCGCTATATTCCAAGAGTGTATAAGAGTCCTTAAATATGGCGGTCGAATTGTTGTTGATGTCCAACCTTTATTTTCAGATTATGTTCCAATTCACCATATAATTTCCAATTTTTTTATGGAGAATAAACTTATATGGAAAGGTGAAATTCTGTGGGATAAACATAACTATAGTTGTAAATACACTGCTTGGGGAAGTTGGAAAAGCCCAAGCAATCCTTATTTAAAATATACTTGGGAATTTCTTGAGATTTTTTGCAAAGGCGACTTGAGGCATAGTGGGAATTGGAAAATGGCTGATATTACAGCTGATGAGTTTAAAAAATGGGTCTATGCAAAATGGGACATTCAGCCAGAATATAATATGAAAAAATATGGACACCCAGCAATGTTCCCAGAAGAACTTGTTGAACGGGTATTAAAACTATTTAGCTTTAAAGGTGATATAATTTTAGATCCTTTTAATGGAGTAGGGACCACTACAGCAGTTGCAAAAAGACTATCACGGAATTATATTGGAATTGAAATCTCTGAAGAGTATTGTAAAAAAGCAGAAGAACGATTGAAAAATACACAAATTGATGTGAAGTTGTTTTAATATGGATAAAAAATTATCAGAAGATATAAAGTCTCTTATCAATGCTTACGAATTTCTGGTAAAAGGAATTGATACAAAAGCCAAAAAAGCAGAAGATAGAGCCTACGGGGGAATAATCAGAGCTGGCAAAGGGATGCTTGTTGAAAGTTTGGCTAAGAGTTTAATTGAGATAGCATGGAAAGAATTAGGAAGAGACCCGTCAAGATTATCCCTCGAGAAAGAAACTGTAAAAATTCCTATTAAGAGAGAATATCTTGAAAGAGTAAAAAATCCCGAAGTTAAAAAATTTATAGAAGAGCACATAAATGATTTTTATTATCCATTAAGAACCGATGTTCATGTCCATGTTGATGGAAAATTTAAAATTGCAATGGAGTGTAAGGCATATACAGAAAATGCGATGTTAAAAAGAATCTTAGTTGATTTTACGCTTTTTAAACAAGTTTATCCTGACCTTGCTTTTGTATTATTTCAATTAGAAAGTCAACTCGGTGGCGATTATTCATCTGCTCACTATATTAAATATGGTAGTCCCTCTACGCATACCTTACTTTCATATTTTGATATTGATTTAAACATAATAACCTTGCTTGAAGGTGAGAGGAAAGTTGATAAACCAATTCATAAACCAGAATACTATAAGGCATTGAGAGAAGAGAGTTTACTGACGGCATTAAAGGTACTAATGGATTTGTTACGGTAACTATGTTTAACTACCGAAAATGATTAATCCCTTTTAGGAGAAAATTGAATGACAAAAATAAGAAAAAAACTCCGCCTCAACCTGAGCAAAGGCAGGTTTTCGAACTCTGCGGCACTTCGTGCTTGCCCTCACTTCGTTCGGGGCACATAACAGCGGACATACGGCTACGCTTTGCTCCGCCCAAATGCTCGACTTTGCCTCGCACTTCGTATGTCCACGGCCGTTATCCGAAAGTGGCAAAAAATGTAATAGTTAAGTTTTCCCCAAAAGAAGATAATGGAACCGCAGATGAACACAGACAGTTATTGATAGATATAACCCGGATTATTCATACTAAACGAGCCAAAGGTGAGGGCGTGACAATCTAAGGTGGTAGGAGTAAGGACCTGCTCCGAACTTATTTGGGGAGTTAAAGAAAGTTAGATTTTGTCAATTTACCTTAGTGAGAGTTTATAGTAAACCCTTATCTCCACCTATGAAGCGGGAATAAAACTATTCAAAATTTCCCAAATTCGGTTTTGTTAATTTATTGAAAAACAATCCATAAAACAAGCCTGGCCCGGCACCAGGCCGGGGTTCAGGGCATTATTCAGAATGACAATGGAGTTCCCTATTACGAAGCAAAGAAGAAAGCAATTTTTTCTAAAATATCGCCTGAATGGCCAAGGTTGAGAGAACACCCAGGAGGAATACCCCGCCCAGGCAACCCAAGACCTTTAATTTTGTCTTGCCCGGTGCAGAAATTACAGCCCGATAATTCAATTCCACTATCGTCTCCCGATTTGCTTCTATTCTTACCTTGACGGTTCCCTCGCCATATTTTGCAATCCTCCAGAGGGCACCAATATTACCACCCTTGAGTTGATACGAGGCATTCTCAATTGAATCCTGCGGGAAAAATCCAATATTATATTCATCAGGTTTGAGCGGAAATTTTATTACCGGCGTTCTGCCAATAAAATCATCATCAACATATATGGGTAGACCATCCTGGTCGGCTCTGACTGTAAGGTAACCATTGGTTAACTGAAAGAATAAAAATATGGTCAACATACCCTATATCCCAAAGAGGTTTGTAATCTTCTGCCAGAAAAGTCTAAAGAACTCAACTGCCTCGGGATTTTTAATCTTTGAAGACCACATATACTTTGCAAAGCCGGTCTGGCATAATGCATACCAGCCAAAGGCAATCTGCCCAATAACAATATAACCAGTAGCAAATTGTCCGAGACCAAAGAGAATGCCAATTGCAAATTGTCCTACCGTCACCAGACCGAATACAAATTGTCCGAGACCAAACAGTAAACCGACACCAAACTGGGCAATAGTTATTAGACCAATGCCAAACTGACCAATTGCGATAATCCCTTTTGCGACACGGATTTTACCATTTACATCTTTGCCCACGGCAATATGAATCAGTGGATAACCCAGCACATCAAAACCCGATTTCCATTCAAAACCTCTAACAATACCAAAAGGATCATCAAATCTATGGCCACAAAAGGGACAGAAATTCATCTTTTTGGTTATTTCGCGTTTGCATTCCGGACACTTCATAAACTTTCTCCTTCAGAATTGTAAGCAAAATATTAAAAGCGTCAATATCCTTACTCTGAGGGCCGCTCAGGAACAATTCTTATACCCCGTTTTGAACCTGGTGTATTATCAAATACCTCAATGATGTAGAAAAGGAGCAGGGGAAAGGTTCTGGGAAATTTGCCATGCATATATTCATGGGCAAGATTAACAAACTCCAATAATTTTCTCTCCTGGGGAAGGGCGGTATCGTCTTGCGGATGAACGATTCGGGCAATTGTCCTCAATTCATAGGTTGGAATATCCATAAAGACGATTGTTGCCACTGGATTTTCCATAATATTCAGGAAGGTGTGGGTTTCAAAATCTTCACTTGTGTATAATTCAAGCGAGGTCTGTTTGCGCCAGTCAAAAAACTGAGGATTGTCATACATTGATTTCAGAACATCCATTTTCTCTTCCATACTTCTGTCAAGGGTTTCAGAAAGAAGTTTTATTGCCCGGTCAAGATTTTCGTCTCGGGGGGCAAGACCGGTTCCCTTAACTGCATTATTCAGGGTAAATCTTGAATCATAGCGCCCAAGTCCGTATGTAGCAACAATTCCGGAATGGGGTCCACCAAGGCTGGGCATCTTTTTAGATTTTATCTCCTCAATGAATTCAAGCCGCCGATTGATATTCCAGTCAATAAAATCTTTGCCCGGTTCCTGAAGGGTAAATTCCTGCCATCGGCCATCAATTCGGGCTCTAATCTTTCCCTTCTGATAACCTGAAGGGTCAACGCTCGTCTGGATAAACTTGCCTTCTTTAAAGAATTTTTTTCTTGCATGCTCAAGTTTTCCACCGTATAAGAATTTGGGGATTCTCCCTAAAATTAAAAAAAAACCTGTGCAAGAACCGAGAATCTTCAAAAATTTTCTTCTCTCCATTCTATATCTCCTATTTATTATGGGATTTCATTCCTTATTCTACGCCCTTTCTAAATATTCACCGGTCTCAGTATCAATCTTTATCATATCACCGACTTCTACAAATGGCGGAACACGACATCTAAAACCGGTTTCCAAGATGGCGGGCTTTGTCTGGGTCTGTGCTGTAGCATCTTTTATATAAACCTGGGTCTCCACCACCTTCAGAACCACAGTCTTGGGTAGAATAATGCCAAATGGCTTGCCTTCAAAATACTGAACCTTCACCCTGAGATTGGGAGTCAATAGTTTTGCACTCTCACCGAGCATCTCTTCTTCAAGGGGAATCTGTTCATAATTCTCCAGGTTCATAAAGTAGTATTTACCATCAGAAAAATAGATATATTCCATCTCCACCTCTTCAACCTCAGCCTCCTCAACACGGTCAGTGGAACGGAATCTGATTTCTTTGGAAAGACCGGTGGTAAGGTTTCTCACCCTTAAGATTACCATACCCCGCCAGTTACCGGGTGTAATATGGGTTGTCTCTAAGACTGAATATGGTTCATTATCAATTTTTATAAGCATACCCCTTTTTATCTGCGTTACCTGAATCATTTTACCTCCCATCTATAGATACTTGAATCCCTCTTATCATCAATAATGATACCCAGTTCTTTCAGTTTATATCTAATCTCATCGGAAAGTTCATACTCTTTCTTCTTTCTCAATTGATTTCTTATCTCAATTATCATCTCTAATAATTTGGGGGAGATTTCATCGGTTTTCTTTTCTTCTTTAAATCCCAGGATTGATAGATAAACCTTTAAACTATTTGCAATTTCGGGCTGGTCATTTTGATAACCCTTATTTATTAGGTCAAATATGACCGATAGTGCCCTTGGTGTATTCAAATCGTCATCCATTGCCTGGCAAAATTCTTCCCACATCAATGGTTTTATCTCACTTACTGTTTCATTGTGGCGGTCCAGATAATTTTGGATTCTCGCATAGGCAAGTCTTGCCTCTTCAAGTCTTTCCTTGGAAAAATCTACCGGTGTCCGGTAATGACTTTTAAGCAGAAAAAATCGGACTACATTTCCTGAATAGTCCTTAAGTATATCCTCAATCAGAAAGTAATGTCCGGTTGATTTTGACATCTTCTCTCCGGTCAGTTTAACCATTCCGTTATGAACCCAGTATTGAACAAATTTTTTGCCGGTCGCACCTTCGGATTGGGCAATTTCATTTTCGTGATGGGGAAAGATAAGGTCATCGCCTCCGGTATGGATATCAAATGATTCACCAAGATAGTGCATACTCATTGCCGAGCATTCAATATGCCACCCGGGTCTTCCTTTACCCCAGGGACTTAGCCAGTAAGGCTCCCCCTCTTTTGCTGATTTCCAGAGGGCGAAGTCAAGGGGGTCTTCCTTCAACTCTCCGGGTTCAATCCTTGCCCCACAGATGAGTTCATCAATACTCTTTTTGGACAATTTTCCGTAATCGGAAAATTTTCTCACCCGATAATAGACATCTCCATTATTCTGATAGGCAAACCCTTTATTTATTAACCTTTCAATCAACTCAATGATCTCTTCAATGTGCTGGGATGCCCGGGGATGATAATCCGGCTCTATAATGTTTAAAACCCTGCAAACCCCAAGATAAATTTTGATATTCCTTTCCGCAATTTCTCTCCAGTCGGCATTCAACTCTTTCTGTTTTTTTATAATTTTGTCATCAACATCAGTAAAATTTTCAATACTCTTTACTTTATAGCCGGAAGCCTTGAGCCAGCGTAAAAGGATGTCCCTGGTCATTGCCGCACGAATATGTCCGAGATGTGGTGGTCCCTGAACAGTGAGACCACAGGTATAAATTCCTACGATATCCTTGATCGGTCTAAAATCCTCTAATTGATTACTCAAGGTATTATAAAGTTTTAAACCCACCGAAAAAACTCCTCCATTTCAATAATAAATCTTCTATAATCCTTTCAGATACGCTGTTGCCGCGGCAATCTTAACCAGCGGATTGGGTGCGGACAAAAGTTTTTCAAATATCTCTAAGGTTTCTTTCTTATGATAAGATTTCAATGCCTCAATCGCATTGATTGAAACATTTATGTATTCATCTTTAGTCGCCTTTTTGAGTAATTCGTAGAATTCGGCAATAGGAAATTTCTTCATCGCCTCGGATGCCTTTACTCTGATGAATGGGTCTGGCGACGCTAACCCGTTCTTTAATACCTCAACCCCTTCAGTATTATTTAACATTAAAAGTGCCTGAGCCGAGGCAATTCTTAAATCCCAGGGGGTGTCGGTTAAGAGTTCCTTGATATAAGTGATTGCCGAGGTATCCTCAATTTCAGCCAGGGCAATTACCGCCTGAGCCCACACCTCAACATTTGGATTCTTCGGGTCCATCTCCTTTCTAATCAAATCCCTTGCCTGAATCTCCCCAATGAGTCCTAAAGACCTCGCGGAACTCAACCGGACAAGTGGGTCAATATCCTTCAGTCCCGGGATAATTGCCATTCTGTTCTTAAAATTCGCCAGTCCCTGATATGCATACCTTCTGACCTTGGCAATCCGGTCCTTTGTTCCGTCTATAAGAATTTTATAACAGGCAGTGTCATTAATTGTTGCAATGAGGCGATAGACTTCGGTTCTAACCAATGGCTCTTCGCTTTTACTAAGAGTTCTAAAGATGGGTGAGAATCTCCTCTCGCTTAATTCGTAAAGGGCACCCAGTGCGGAGACAATTTCATCCCTGTTTCCGGTTTTAAGTGTCTCATAGAGAAACTCGTATCCCTTTTCATCGCCAACTTCAGCCAATCCTTTTGCTGCCATTACCCTCACGGCCGATGTTTTATCCTGCAATCCATCTTTTAAGGTTTTCAATGCCCGCTCTTTGGGTGGCATTCCGCAAGAGATAAAAAGGATGATTATTATAACAAAATTGTCATACACATCTTTAAAGATTTTATATTTCATATTCAATTATATCTATTTTTGAAAATATGTCAATTACTTGATTTTAAAAAAATTATAGTTATAATTAAACTATGCATATTCTAATCTGTGATGATGAAGAATCGCAGCGCAACCTTCTTTGTGGATTTTTAAAAAATAGAGGTTATACTGTTACCCCTGCAGGTAGTGGGAGAGAGGCGATAGAATTAGCCAAAAGGCTTGCCTTTGACCTCGCAATCCTGGATTTGAAGATGCCAGAGATTGATGGCATTGAGACGATGCAGAAAATTAAGGAAATTGACCCCCAGTGTTATTTTATTATTCTTACCGGCTTCAGTACTGTAGAATCGGCAGTAAAGGCAATGAAACTCGGCGCCTACGACTATCTCAATAAACCGGTAAATCTTGATGAACTGGAAATACTCATCAATAGAATTCAGAATGAAATAATAACCCATCAGGAAGTTGAAGAATTAAAAGAAGAAATCAGGGAGAGATTTGATTTTGAATCATTTGTTGCGGAAAGTCCAAAAATGAAGGAGGTTGTCGGTCTCATTCCCCGAGTCGCCCGAACTGATTCCCCGGTCTTAATTCTTGGTGAATCGGGCACTGGCAAGGAGTTGATTGCCCGTTTAATCCATGAGGCAAGTCCGAGAAAAAATAATCGTTTCGTTCCCATTTCCTGTGCCGCATTACCCGAGACATTGATTGAAAGTGAACTCTTTGGCTATGAAAGGGGAGCTTTTTCCGGCGCAGAAAAAAGGAAACTCGGAAAGTTTGAACTCGCCGATTCGGGAACACTATTTTTGGACGAAATCGGTGATTTACCCTTAACGGTTCAGGTAAAATTGCTCCGCGTGTTACAGGAATTCAGCTTTGAAAGGCTGGGCAGTAATTTACCAATAAAGGTAGATGTGCGCTTAATCTGTGCCACAAATCAGGATTTGAAGAAAAAAATATCAGAAAAAACATTCCGAGAGGACCTCTATTATCGTCTCAATGTGATTACCATTGAATTGCCGCCTTTAAGGGAAAGAAAGGAAGATATAAAACCCCTGGCTGAATTTTTCATTAAAAAGTATACTCCCAAGGTTGGAAAAAAGATCAATGGAATTTCTCGTGAGGCAATGAATAGATTGATGAGGTATGACTGGCCCGGCAATGTCCGGGAACTTGAGAATGTAATTCAGCGGGCTTTAGTTCTGTCAAGGGGAGAATGGATTGAATCCAGAGATATTACATTACCGGCTGAAGAAAAAGAATTATCGGGGGAGAGTCTCGCTGAAATTGAAAGGGAACACATAAAAAAAATATTAAAAAAGGTAAACTGGAATTTATCTCTTGCCGCCCAGACACTTGGAATTCATCGTAATACACTAAGAATGAAGATAAATGAATATGGGATTGAAAAGGAAAAGTAAAACCCATAATCACCTTCTCTCACCCCGGATAACCCTTCTTCCATGATGTAATTGTTTCATCAGGACAAGTTTATTGAACTTTAGTTTTGAATTTGTTTCGGATTTATTTCCGATCTGGCCGGCGACATCTTCCAACGATTAACGATGTTTTTATTACACTTGATAACCTTTGTTTAAAGTCAGACGGGGAATAATTACCCTGAATTATTCAAATTCAGTCCCCTTGACTTTGAAATTACGAGGGTTATAATAGAGCCAATGGATCCGGAGATTTCAATAATTATAGTTAACTATAATGTTAAACACTTTCTTGAGCAGTGTCTGATGGCAATTGAGCGCGCACGCCACAATCTTAGAATAGAAATTATTGTCGTTGACAATGCCTCGGTTGATGGAAGTAAGGCAATGATTAAGAAACGATTTCCCAATGTTCAATTGATTGAGAATTACAAAAATTTAGGATTTGCCAGGGCAAACAATCAGGCATTGAGGATTGCCCGCGGGAAGTATATTTTGATTTTAAATCCTGATACACTGATTCAGGAAGATACCTTAGAGGTCTTAAAAAAATTTCTTGACGAACATCCAGATTCCGCCGCAGTTGGTTGCAAACTCTTAAATCCCAATGGTTCCTTCCAATATGCCAGCCGAAGGAGTATCCCCACCCCCTGGGTTGCCTTTACAAAAATTATTGGTTTGAGCAGAATTTTTCCGAAGAGTCACCTTTTTGGAAAATACAATCTCACCTTTCTTCCTTTTGACTTAGAAAGTGAAGTTGATGTTCTTTCTGGTTCATTGATGATGATTCGGAAAGATGTTTTGGACCGGATTGGCTATTTTGACGAAGATTATTTTATGTATGGTGAGGATATTGACCTTTGCTACCGGATAAAAAAATCTGGGGGTAAGATCTATTATACACCGAAAACAAAGGCAATTCACTATAAGGGGGAGAGCACAAGGCGGGCAGAATTTTCTTATATTACGAATTTTTATTCATCAATGTTAATTTTTATTAACAAACATTTTAAAGACCGCTACTCATTCATTGTGAAGGGAATTTTAATCCTCGGCATTTACCTCAGGGCATACATTGCCTATCTTATTTCGCTTATAAAAAATATTGCCACACCGGTTTTTGACCTTATTTTGCTTATCCTTTCATTATTTTTTGCAATAAAGATTTGGTTACCCCAAACTTCGCTTAAAAATTTTCTTGTCATCATACCGGTTTATTCAATAGTCTGGTTTGCCACTATATATTCCTTCGGTTCATATCACTCAAGGGGAAGATATCACCTCAAGCCGATTATCGGCGGTGCGATCACTGGTTTACTAATTAATTCAACATTTACATATTTTTTTAAGCAATTTGCCTATTCAAGGGTTGTAGTATTGATTGCATTTATTCTTATTATTCTTTCACTGGGAATCTGGCGCCTGATTTACCGCTGGCTCGGACCCCATTCCGTAAAGCATCCAATTTCAAAACTGAGAAGGACAATTATTGTTGGTTCTGGTAAAGAGGGGATAAGAATCCTTAAAAAACTCAGAGTTAGGCCAGATATCCCCTATGAAGTGTGTGGTTTTGTTGATTTTGATGATAAGAATATCGGCAAAGAAATTGATGGAACCGAGGTCCTTTCAACAATTGAAAATTTGAGAGAGGTTATAAGAATCCAGAAGATTGATGATGTTATCTTTTCCAGTGACCGCCTCAGCAATAAACAAATCTTGGAGACGATTTCCTATGCCTATGACACCGGTGTTAATTTTCGCATCGTTCCCAATGAACTTGAATATATCGTCGCCAAATCTTCAGTTGATGAAATAGATACCCCCCCGCTTTTAGATTTTATTACTCCCTATGACCCCATTGACTACATCGTTAAAAGAACAATTGATATCCTGCTTTCCCTACTAATTATTATTGCAACTTCTCCCTTATTTCTTATTAACTTAATTATTGGGGCAAAACCGAAGGCAAAGAAAATTAAAACCGAACGGGAGGCATCAAAGGTGGTCTATCTGTTTGAAGGGGGGATAAAATTTTTGGAAAAACTACCCTTATATTTTTCGGTTTTGAGTGGCACCCTGAGTATTGTCGGGTCAGAGATAATTGAGGCCAAGGATACCAAAGATAAACCAGTATACAAACCAGGCCTGACCGGACTGGTTCAGATAAAAGAAAAAGAAAAAAATAAACCCCTTACCTCCCAGGAGAAGGCATACTACAATCTTTACTATCTAAAGAATCGTTCGTTAATTACCGACCTCCAAATTTTCTTTAAATCAATCTTTTTATAATTTACCAATTATTCATACCACAAATAATCTCACACAATTCCCTACTTCGTGATTATTTAATCATTTAACCCGGATGATTCAAACTATTTTTGATAAATTGCCCTCAAACACATCCTATTTTTTTAACACCTTTTCTTTTTTGTACTGCTCACCTTACTCCCCTTGCCGTTTTAACGGGGAGAGGAAAGGGTGAGGGGACACTCTGTCTTTTTTCTTTTTCTCATTGCGAGGGGCGAGATCCCCCTCCTGTCATTGAGGCTCTCTACGAGAGCCGAAGCAAGTTGACCCTAAGGGTTATTCCGAGCGAAGCGAGGAATCTCATTTAGATTCTTCCATCGCCTGCGGTGGACTCAGAATGACATAACAAACACCCCCACTTACGAAGTGGCGATGAAAACCCTATGAAATTTCATAACTTTTTGCTGGTGATTTTTGAACTACTTCTCCACTTACGAAGTGGAGATGATTCATTTCGTTTTTAGCCTTTCTTCTTCATACCTTCCACAAATATTCTGGGTTCAATGGCATTAATCCCACTCAAACGCTGTAAATCCCTATCAAGGGTTATTACATCTGCCTTCAGCTTTCTGGCAACATAAAATTGTATCATATCATCAAAATCAAGTTTGTATTTTTCCATTTCATCAAGAATTTCTCTTTCCTCCATAAGTGAGGTATGATAGACATTTATATACGGGATATTTGCAAGGCTTTCAAGAAATATCTTAAGCTGATTATGTAATCCTTTACGCTCCATTATCACTTCAATTGAATGGAGAGAAAATGAAGTGATTATTGCCTCTAATTCCTCTTCCACGATTCTCTCAATTGTGCGAAAAACAGAATATCGCGTGTGACTGGTCAAGCAGATATTCAAGAAAAATATTAGTATCTACCAATATCATTTCACCAAATCTCTTTTGCTTTATGTTGCAGTTCTACCGAGGTATAATCGGGATAGGCTGATTTCAATATCCCTTTTAATTCTTTTAATCGTAAAAGTGCCAAGCGGGCAGATTCTTTTTGAATAGATTTATTATTTTTAATTTGGTGTAGATAGTCTAATAGTTTTTTAATATCTTCATCATTGAGTTTATTTATTTCGGCAAAAAGTTGATTTCTAAGACTCTGCATAACTATTCTCCTTTTCCAAACATATTATATTCGACATCAATTTAAAGTCAAGACTTCTCTGTGAAAATCAAAGGACTTAAATGTTATTTTCTGGGTTTATACGAATAGATGCTGAAAACAAGTTCCGCATGACAAATTCTAATTTTGTCCCCTCACCCCCACTTACGAAGTGGCGATGAAAACCCTATGAAATTTCATAACTTTTTGCTGGTGATTTTTGAACTGTCCCCCCCACTTACGAATACAAAAAACCATTTATAATAATCTTAATGAATAATAGACTATCAAAAGATACAAAAATGGGAGGTCTTAAATTGAATTATTGAAAGGCGTGATTAAGGATAAGAGGGTAATTTTGAGCGAAAAGCCCGAATTTCCTGAAAATACAAAAGCAGTGATTATTATATATCCCTTAAAATCTCCAACCAAAATTCAGAAGAGACAGTTAGAAATTTTAAAGAGGGGATTTCCAATGGGTGGAATAAAATATACTGAAAGAAGAGAACTAAATGAACGATAGACTTCCCCTTGTAGATACAAATATTCTTGTATATGCTTATGATACTACCCAAGGCGAAAAGCACAAGATTGCGAATGAGATTGTCCGGAAGTTATGGTTAGCCCGAATTATTCATACTATTTTTGATAAATTTCGCTCAAACGCAGTCCTGGAGCGGGTCTGCGCCATTTTTCAAGCGCAAATTTTTTTGACACTCTGTTTTTTTTCTTTTTGTCATTGCGAGGAGCGAAGCGACGAAGCAATCTGACCCGAAGGGTCATTCCGAGCGAAGCGAGGAATCTCAATGAGATTGCTTCGTCCCGCCCATTGATAATGGGCGAGGACTCGCAAGGCAAATATTTCTTCACTATTTTTTTGCAAGAAACAATGATATTTCCTTTGCAAAAGTAGACCCTACTAACAAAATTATACTCAAAAGAATAATCATAAAACCTCCTCGGATAGGCAATAATTGGTATTGTCATCTATCCTCCATTTCTATAAAAACAATCATTTTTAAATAAAAGTCAACAATTTTGAAAAATTGTCATTGCAAAGCGAAAATGCCTCTTTAAGTGCAAAGGAAAATTATACAAATTCTCCTGAATTCATCTTCATCTACTTCTGATATTTCGGTATTTCGCCAATTGGCGAAATACCGAAGTTTGAATTTGAAGGTTATTTTATGGATGCTGAAAGAATCTATGAAATAGATCTGGGCCTGATTTGCATCGGGAGAGGCTCTGACGCCAGGCCAGAGTTCAGGGTATAGTTCTGGCGGTGCCCGGTTTTTCTCAATTTCTTATATACATAAGTGGGAATTTTCAGAAGTCAGACAAATACATTGGCTGAAAAAAAAGCATTCTTGACTTTTATCAAATATTATTTATAATTTTATGGCCGGATGCTTAATAGAAATTTTTCTACCAAATTGCAGATTTTGAGTGAACACAGAAATCAAGTGTTCACCATCATTATAATCCTAATGGTGGGTGTTAGCGAAATCATAGGTGCCCCCAGGGTTTTTTTTGAATACTTTGATAGCAAACCATATATCAATCCGACAAAGACACCGACAAATTCAGTCTATATCAACTGGAATACCGTAAATCCAGATTCAACAATTGTAGTTTATGGCTTGACGCCAGCAATTACCGACACAGTAAGGGGAAGCGGAGTAGAGTATTATCACCATACTTTGCTTCAGAATTTATTACCAGACACAATTTATTATTATCGGGTTCTACCCAACGGAAATCTTAATACTTTTCGGACCTTCGCTGCAACTACGGATTCCTTTTACTTTATTGTATATGGAGACACCCGGACCGATTCAGTTGCCCACCAGTCAGTCATTGACCGAATGTTAGATTATCCAAGTGAGTTTATTGTTCACAGTGGCGATTTAGTGGGCACTGGCGACAACACGGTAGACTGGAGGATTTTTTTTAATACAACGGATACTATTCTTCAGTCCAAACTATTTTTACCTTCCATTGGTAATCATGAATATCCATTCTGGCCCTATGATACATTATTTGTTCTTCCGGATTCAGAGAATTACTACTCAGTTGATTATGCAAACTGCCATTTTATTGTGCTGAACACCGAAATGAACCTCTCCGGTGTTCAAAAAACATGGATGATTAGCGATTTATCTTCCGCCAGTGCCAACCCAGGTATTGCTTGGATAATCGCCATTTTCCATAGACCACCGTATTCATCAGGTCTTGGGCACGGGAGCCAGTTAGATGTTCGTAATGAGTGGTGTCCGGTATTTGAACAATACGGAGTAGATATTGCCTTTTCCGGGCACGACCATATCTACGAGCGGACAATCCCGATTAATAATGTTGTTTACATTGTGACAGGCGGCGGCGGTGCTCCTCTTCATGCGGTTGTTGATTCTCCCTGGACTGCCTGTGCCCAAAGCACCTATCATTTTTGCTGGTTAAAAATAAAGGATAAAAGACTTGAACTTTATGCGATAAAGCCGGATGGAACAATCTTTGATAGTTTGATTATTGAGAAAGAATCAGGAATTGAAAGTTATAAAGAAGAAAAACCTATTGATTTGAGCATTGCGCCGAATCCTTTTAGAAGGCAGGTATCAATAATAATCCATAACACAGAGGCTGAAATAGAAGAAAGAAATCTATTCAGATTGCATCCCTCGGGAATTAGCATCTATAATGCGATGGGTAAGTGCATAAAGGTTTTACCAGGGCCCGACCACATCTCGCATTATGGGAACTCCCGAGTCAGTGTTTTCATCTGGTCGGGTGAAGATGAATATGGCAATGGGATGCCATCTGGGGTCTACTTCATTAGACTCAATAATCAGAAAGAGACTCTTACCGAAAAAGTAGTAATCTTGAGATAATTAAGTGAGGGACGGGGTTTCCGGGGCAAAGCCCCTGATGTATGTTCAAGTATAGGAATTTAAAAAATTCCTATACTTAATAATGAAATTTTTCATTAGAGAAAAAAAAGGACAAGATACATCAGGGGTAAGCGTTATGCAAAAGATAGTTGCACAACTTAAGGCAAAGCGACTACGGGGGTTTCAGGGGTTCTCCCCTGATGTATCTTGAAAAGTGGCGATTATGGACTGAGTAGAACCTAAATTTTAAGTTGATAAATTGGGGGTATTCTTTATAAGATTTTTGGGGAAATTAGGAGGATAGAATGTTGCAAAGGTTTTTTTTCAAAAACAAAATTTTTTTTCTTCTTCTTTTTGTTTCCTGTGCCGTAAACATCCTTGCCTCCCGTTATTATCGCCTATTGGAGAAAGAACGTAAATTATTTTTGGGTCTGCGTGGTATTGATTCCGTTGCCGCCTATGAATACTTGAATCTCCCTTCAGCCACCGAGAGAAAATATTTTTATGAACAATACTGGAGTGGAAGAAATGAGGAGAGAGAGGAATTTGAAAAACGCTGTGAATATGCGTTTAAGGAGTTTGGTAAATATGCACCATTGAGTGACGAACGAATTCCCATCTATGTCAAATATGGCAATCCGACAAAAAGATATATCATTAGTCCGGAAAAGAAAGTCGGAATTTTGTCAAAAGAGTTTGTAAGACCGGCTGAAATATGGACCTACAAGGATGAAGGTATTGAGTTTGATTTTATAAGAATTGCCCGTGCCTTTCAGATAATTGCGAGAAGTAAGTTTGGAGAAAAGGTAATAATACCATTTTTAAAAGAGGACACAAGTTGGATAATGATATCTGATTCTATTTCTCAAGGCAGTCTCAATTTTGAATTATCATTCGGAAGGTTCAGACAGAGAAAAAATCTTGTAAGACTGGAAATATACACATCCATTCCGAGTGGCAAAACCACCAATGGATTTTACAGAAATATCTTCGTATATAACCAGGCGGAAAGTCTAATCGTGGAAAAGAAGGATTTTCTTAAACCTCAAGGAAATGGGGATACACTGTTTTATGACGAAGTTAATCTCTGGCTTGAACCGCAGAGATATTATTTAATCATTGAATACTTTAACCTTAATGAAAGATTAAAAGGAAGAAAAGAAATTGCTGTTGACCTTCTTGATTATAAAGAGGATGCCAAGAAGATTAGCGACCTTGTCTTTGCCTCATTGATTGATGATTCATTTACGGACCAGAAATTTGATAAACCATCAGGACGGATAATCCCCCTGGTCCGAACTGTGGTTGATGTCCACACACCATTTTATTTTTACCATGAGGTCTATAATTTAGCCATAAAAGAGGGTATGCATATGATAAAGACCGATTATGAAATATACAATAAAGAGAAAATGCAAAAGGAAGTTGTTGACATTCTTACCCAGGGTGAAACAGGTGAGGGAGACATTGCTTACATCTCGGCAAAATACCATCCTATGGATTTACCCCCGGGTGAATACATTGTTGTCGCCCGCACTACCGACCTTTTGATTGGTGAAGAATATACGGCAGTTGGTGAATTTGTCTTGAAAAAGGCCAGATGACATTTTATTTCTTAAAGGAACTGAACTGCAAGAAGTCTTAAAAGCAATAAGAAAGGAACAGCCAAAAGCGATATTATTGGTAGCAGGTCACCGATTATTCTGTATAATGTTAGGCAATCTACAATGTCTATGCTACACTCAATGATACACTCTTTAAAAAGTTCGGTTTTCTGTAAAATACGACCATAGGCATCAACCACCATTGAAATTCCGGTATTGGCACTGCGGACCAGGGGTATACCATTTTCTACACTCCTCAAGATTGCCATATCATTATGCTGTTGGGGTCCGGAAATCTTACCAAACCAGCCATCGTTTGTGATATTGACAAGGACATTTGCACCGCGGCGAACCGAGGTGCGGGAGATTTCAGGAAAAATGGATTCAAAACAGATCAGACAGGAGAATTTTAATTCCGGGGTAGTAAATACTACATAGTCATTACCCGGGGAATAGTCGCCTTCGCCAAGGTCAATTTTCCTGAAGATTGGTACATAACGGTCAAAGGGAATATGTTCACCAAATGGCACGAGGTGCAATTTTTTGTATTCCTGGGTTATCCCTTTTTGGGGTTCAATCAATACGGCGCCATTATACATTTCACCCGTTTTATAATTATATATCGGAGTTCCGGTAAGGATTGGGGCATTGATTCTGTTGGCAAGTTCAATGACCTTATTTTGATAAATTCCCGCAGTTTTCAGAAAAACCGGTGTCGCCGTCTCAGGCCAGACAATTAAACTCAATTTTTTATCAGGATTCTTTTTCTGACAATCCTCGCTGAGTCTTAACAGGCGATTAAAGGTTTCATCACGCATGGGCGGTGTAAATTTTAGATTCGGGTCAATGTTGGGCTGGACAATGCCGATGTCAATACTTGCCACTGGTTTGGAAAAAGAATGCATTCTGAAAATTCCATAGATAACAGGAAGTAAAAAGAAGAGAATGGAGATGAAAAAAATTTTTAAACTTCTATTTTTAAAAAATGAAAAGAGCATAATATTTACCAAAACGAGCCAGAAAGAAATACCATAGACGCCATAGATTGATGCCTGCTGGATGATTATTGGGTAGCGGGCCTGGGAATAGCCTAAAGAGAGCCAGGGGAAACCGAGTTCACCCAGTCCCCTTAAATATTCAAGTCCGGCCCAGATAAAGGGAAGTGACCATAGACCAATAATCTTTGAGAATAAGAGACCTGCCCCGGAGTATAATCCAAAATATAAAAACAAAAGAACCATACCAAAGAGCATTAGAATCTTTACATCGGTTTCAATTTGTAGAAAGACAATCCAGAAGAGGGAGAAGAGGGAGAAAAAGAAACCAAACAATATACCGTAAAAGAATGTTCTGGATAAACTCAAGTTATCAACTGCATAGAGAAGGGGTAAGAGACCAAACCAGGCAAAAAAATGTAAACCTATAGGATGAAATGAGAGGGAAATCAATAAAGCAGAAATTAAGATAATAAAAAAATTTTTTTTGCTCACTTCTTTTTAAAATTTTATATCTTCACCAATTTCTGTTTTCTGGCTGATTCATAAAAGGCATCGGTGACACGGGAAATGAGAAGTCCGTCTTCAATTCCGAATGGTGGTTGGGTATTTTTTCTTATTGAGTCAATAAAGAACTGTGCCTGCAGTTCGGATGCAATCCGATACAAATTTTTAGGCATTATGGAAGGTGTAACATTAACAAGTTCGTTGTGTAATTCCTTTTGAATCTTTAATGGATTCAGCAGTGCCGCCCCCTTTTTGCCAAATATATTACAGTATAAAAAATCCTTTTCAAAAAGCAAAGACCAACTAACCTCAATGGTCAGCAATGTTCCATCGGTGAAGTTTATAATACACATTCCGGTGTCTTCTACTTCGGCAATCGGTTCTTTTTTATGAACTGAAGCAAAGATTGTTGATGGCTCTTTTTCTTCAAGAAAATAAGTCACAATACCCAAAATCTGGGTGCCCATAGTTAGAAAGGCTCCGCCGCCACTCTTCAAAACATCAAGACGCCAGTCAGGTAAAACCCATTCGCTCGTTCCGATTAACCATCCCGCCTTAAGATAATAAATGTCACCGAGTTCACCTTCTTTGATGAATTTTTTTAAAGTCTGCACATCCGGGCGGAAGCGGGCAGTAAGGGCCAGGGAAAATTTTCTCTTTGAATTCTGTAAAACATTGAAAACTTCCTTTGCCTCCCGAAAATTGATTGCCATTGGATTTTCACAGAGCACATCCTTGCCATATTTTATTGCGGAAATGGTCATTGGGGCATGGAGATAGTTTGGCGTGGCGATTACAACCGCCTCAATCTCTCTGTCTTCAAGGATTTCCTGAAAGTCCTGATACCTTTTGGGGATATTATATTTTAGACTGAGGGAGTCAAGTTTTCTGACATCGGTATCACAGATTGCCAACAGGTTACAATCTTTATTCTTTTTGAAGATTGGAATATGGGCAATCTGGGCATGGGCACCACAACCAACAATGCCAATATTAACCTTTTCTTTCATACTCCTAAATATAGATTGAATTCATAGGGATGAGGTCTTAGCTGAACCTCTTCAAATTCCTTGGTCTTCACCTCAATCCAGCGCTCAATGAGGTCTTCATTGAAAACATTACCCTTGAGTAAAAATTTATGGTCTTCTTTTAAAGAATTTATAGCCTCGTATGAATTGGTTGGCAACTTTTCTCGCTTATCGGGTTTTAGATTATTTTCAATACCATCCAGACCGGCAAGAAGAATTGAACTTATGGCAAGATAAGGATTACTTGTCGCATCCGGAATCCGGTATTCAATATCCAATTCTTTTTTGTTTCTAATATAGGCGGGAACCCTTATTGCCGAAGTCCTGCTCCCCAGGGCAAAATCTGTATAAGTTGGTGCCTCAAAACCGGGGATTAACCTTTTGTAAGAATTTGTGCTGGGATTTGTGAATGCACATAGGGCACGGGAATGGTGCAGAATACCACCAATATATTTAAGGCACAGTTCGCTCAGGTTATTCTTTCCTTTCGGGTCATAAAATAGAGAATTGCCCTTCTCACCAAGATACTGATGAAGATGGAGTCCACTACCCGGTTCCCCAAAGAATGGCTTGGGCATAAAGGTAAGAAATTTGTTATGTTTTTTAGCCAGCGATTTCAATAAATATTTGGCCAAGAATAGATTATCGGCAGATTTCACAAGCGGCTCTAATAACAACTCTATCTCCATCTGTCCTTTAGAACCAACCTCGTGGTGATGGTATTTTGCCCTTATTCCACACTGGGAAAGTAATTTCACCATTTCATTGCGTAAGTTTGCGTAACGGTCCTCAGGAGGTCCGATATGGTAGCCGCCTTTAAATCTTATTGGATAATCTATTGAATCCTCCCCGGTAATTTGATAATAACTATAATCGGTTCCCTCGCTAAATTGACATTTATCAAATATGTAAAATTCCAATTCAGGTTGAAAGAATGCCTTTGTATTTAGCGCCTTTTGTAAATATTGTTCTGCCTTTAGGGCGATGTTCCTTGAATCCCGTTCATAGGGAATCAATTTATCGGGAAGATATACACTGCAGAGGAATGAAATGGTCTTTTCTTCAAAGAAAGGGTCAATAAAATAAGTGTTTAAATCCGGGAATAAAAGCATATCACCTTTTTGAACTCCTTTGTAGCCAGGCAGACTTGAACCATCAACTCCCACGCCCTCCTTAAGAATTTCATCAAACCTTTCAACTGGGACTATGATATGGTTCAATGTGCCGATAAGGGTGCAATACTTAAGGTCAACAAATTTTACTCCTTCTTTGATGAGTCTTCTTTTTAGATTGGCAATTCTATCCGTTTTCATCAGAAAGTATTATAAACAAAAATATGGAATAGTCAACAGAAAAAAATTTTATCCATTGTGCAGTTCTCCCTTAAATTGGGAGAATGATTAGTGAAATTAGTATGAAGGTAGTTTTTCTATCCGTAGATTTATTGACCTGGTTAAAATTCTGGATATAATGATTATTATGAATAACATTGAGAAGAAAATATTATCAGGTAATGAAGCAGTTGCCCGAGGTGCCTGAGAGGCAGGTTGTCATTTTGCCGCCGCATACCCGGGAACACCATCAACCGAAATCTTGGAAAACATAATCAAATATCCAGAGATTTATACAGAGTGGTCAGTAAACGAGAAGGTTGCACTTGAAGTATGTGCAAGTATTGGAATTTCAATAATTCCAATACTTTGGATTCAAACGGATAAAAGCAGATTAAAAACAGATAAAATTTCCCCTCACCCCTGCCCTCTCCCCGTTTTAGCGGGGAGAGGATAAAGGTGAGGGGCGGGGTTTCAGGGGCTTTAGCCCCTGATGATTATGTGCTGGTGCTTCATTTGCTGGTGCCCGGGCAATTACTGCAATGAAACATGTTGGACTGAATGTCGCAGCTGACCCAATGTTTACCCTCGGTTATACAGGTGTCACCGGCGGGTTCGTGATTGTAACCTGCGACGACCCCCGGAATGTGGTCCTCGCAAAATGAACAGGATAATCGCCATTATGGGCGACACGCAAAAATTCCAGTGCTTGAGCCTTCAGACGCCAATGAGGCAAAGATATTCACGGAACTGGCATTTGATTTATCAGAAGAATTTGACAGCGTATTCCTTTTAAGGCTTACCACACGCATTTCCCACTCCTCAGGAATTGTTGAACTCGGGACAAGGAAAAACATTGAAGTGAAGGGTTATGTAAAGGATATCAAAAAGAGACTGGTTTTGCCTGCCCACGCCAGAATCCTTCATCAAATTGTTGAAGAGCGAATAAGGAGGCTAACTGATTATGCGGAGAAATTTCCGTTCACCCATCCCATTTCGCCCAAGTTGATTAAAAAGTTTGCGCGCTCGGTGAAAAAATTGATAGTTATTGAGGAGGGCGATCCGGTGCTTGAACAGGAGATAAAGGCGTTGGGAATTGATGTTATTGGCAAAGAAAAAATTCCACTGTGTGGAGAACTTGACCCCACCGCAATAAAAAGGAGCTTTGGTAAAAAAATATATAAAACCAAAATAGAAGTAAAAGATATTTCAGAAAGACCCCCGGTTTTATGCCCCGGCTGCCCTGAACGCGGGGTTTTCTATATCATCAGTAAATTAAAACTGACAGCCACCGGTGATATTGGTTGCTACACGCTTGGTGCCCTACCACCACTGAATGCAATGGATACCTGTATTTGTATGGGGGCATCTGTAACAAATGCTTATGGTATGGAAAGAATGGGAGGGGCAGAATTGAGCAAAAAATTGGTTGCCGTGATCGGCGATTCCACATTCTTCCATTCTGGTATTACTGGGCTGATTAATGCAGTCTATAACAAAGGGAATTTGAATCTTATAATTCTTGACAACCTGACCACCGCGATGACTGGACATCAACCCCATCCCGGCACCGGAAAACTTGCCCGGGGTGAAGAAGGAAAGAGGATTTTACCCGAAGATGTTGCTCGTGGTTGTGGCGTAGAATTTGTCAGGGTTGTTGACCCAATGGACCTGAAGAAGACTGAACAGGCAATAAAAGAAGCATTGAATTACAACGGTGTCACAGTTCTTGTGTTTCGCAGTCCCTGTGTATTTTTGAAAAAACCGTCGCCTTATCTGGTTGTAAATACCGATAAGTGCAACGGATGTAAATTATGCCTGAAACTTGGTTGCCCGGCAATCAATTTAAGAGAGATAGAAAAAAGAGAGAAGCCTGTTGCATTTATTGAACCAACGCTATGCAATGGCTGTAATTTATGTGTTCAGGTGTGTATGCATAATGCAATTACTACATCCAAAAAGGATTGAAAGATGGCAAGGTATGAAAATAAAAAAGGTCTATTCACCCCTGATTGAGTGGGGTAGGGCAGACTTTATTTTGGCATTTGAAAAACTTGAGGCATTTAGATACATTCATTTTTTGAGAGAAAAAGGAACTGTTATTGTGAATGACTTTCAGTTACCGCCGATGAGTGTGCTCACCGGTGAAAATAGATATCCCGAGGGGATAATTGAAAATTTAAAGAAAGTTGCGCTTGTTGATATAATCCCGGCGCAGGATATTGCCCTTAAACTGGGAGATGTCCGGGTTGTAAATGTTGTGCTTTTAGGAGGCCTTGCCCGGCATCTGCAATTTCCAGAGGAAGTGTGGTTGAGTGCAATAAAAGAGAAGGTGAAACCGCAGTATTGGGATTTAAATATTAAGGCATTTACATCTCTATTTTCTGATAATTATATCTGATGCGTGATATGAGGAGCGAACAAGGGGTCCACTGACGACATATTTTATGCCCATATTCTCGCCGAGTTCCTTGAATTTTTTGAATTCCTCAGGAGTGTAGTATTTTTGAACCGGGATATGTTTTCTTGTCGGCTGGAGATACTGGCCAATTGTTACAATATCAACTTTGACATTTTTCAAATCTTTCAAGGTTTCGGCAATTTCTACTTCTGTTTCCCCGAGTCCGAGCATAAAACCGCTTTTTGTGATAACATTTGAATCCATTTCCTTAATCATCTTCAATACCTGTAATGACTTTTCAAATTTGCATCTTCTGTCCCGGACATAGGGTGTCAATCTCTGGACGGTTTCAAGATTATGGCCAATTATAAAAGGTTTTGCCTCAATGATTTTGTTTAAGAATTTAGACTCGCAGTTAAAATCCGGGATCAAAACCTCAATATTAGTCTCGGGATTTTTTTCTTTTATTGCCATAACAGTCCTTGCATAGTGACTGCTCCCCAAATCAGGGAGGTCATCGCGGTCAACCGAGGTTATTACCACATATCTCAAGCCAAATCTCTTTATTGCTTCAGCGACTTTGACTGGCTCATCAGGGTCAAGCAGACCTTTTGGATTTCCGGTTGAGACTGCACAGAATCTGCAGGCGCGGGTGCAGACCCGGCCCAAAATCATAATTGTTGCACTTTTTTTATGCCAGCATTCTGCAATATTGGGACATCTCGCCTCCTGACAGACCGTAGAGAGATTATAAGATTTAAGGGTTTCAAATACCTCTTTAAATTCATCTCCAGAAGGCAGTTTAACCTTGAGCCATTCAGGCTTTTTCAGATATTCTCTTTTAAATTTATGCGCCATTTTCTATCACCCTTTCTTTATTTAGTAGCGAGTAGAGAGTAGCAAGAAAAATCCTGAAATTAGTAATTTGGTGAAGAAGTGAGTATGGAATTTAGAAATAAGAAGTTAATCTTTACCGCCACAGCGATTGACAAACATTTTTCAAACTTCCAACTTCCATACCCACTTCTTCAACTAACTTCCAACATCTAAAAATTCAAAAAGGGTTATCAGGGGTGATAAGGGGTGATTAAGGGTTTCCTTTACCTTGGTACTTTCTTTCGGTTCCCGGTTCACGGTAAACGTCTCACGATTTTCCCTTTTTCACCCTTCTTTACCCTTCCTTATCACCCTTTTATTCCCTTATTATAATAAAGGCCCGGTTCTGCTCTTCCCCAATTTTTTTATTTTCATCACCATTATCAAGAGGAAAAAGACGAAAATGGGTAACAGCATACTATTGCCCAAACCCATATACCACTCTGGTTCTTCTTCTTTACGAAATTCGGTATCATCCGGTGATTGATAGAGGGTAATATCTGAAGTCATATCCTGGTGGTGTTCATAGAACCTGCGGAGTTTTGTGATATAATCGCCTTCTTTTACATAATTAAATAACACAGAAAAATCTTCTTTAATATTTTCCAGTTCCGTCTCTGAGAGCCTGTTGGCATATAGCAATTCAGCACCATCAAAGAACATCTTATGCTGACCTATGACATAGAGATAGACAGAAATGCCATTTATTGAGGTAAGTGATGAAATTTTCATTGGGTATACGATTTTATCTGTAGCAAATTTGAAGCAAATGCCAATATTATTCTCGTAATTATAAGCGGTGGTATCCACCCGGGCAATAAAGAAATAATGCCACTGCCGATTAATATAATCCTGGAACATATCCCGCATACCATCAGGTAGTTGATAACCATTATCTATAAGGTAGTTCACAAGTGTATCAGGATCGTCGGTTTGAATTAGCACAGTCTGCAAAAAGCCAATGGTCTGGTATGCGACAATCTGGAAGTAATCCCCGCCATAGTCATACCCCTCTCCATAATATGGACCACATCCACCGTAAGTCCGACGAGTTGAACTCAATTTTGATAGATCTATAAACAGGCTATCATCTATTTCTCTGATTGAAGGCAGAGATGGAAAGGGCACAACCCAGGCAAAACCATAATAGTCAACAGTCCAGCCAAACTTTACCAGGATAGATAATTCCTCAGAATCAGGAAGGATTTTTATCACCGAAACCTGGTCTGCACCATAAATTTCGTGATAGATTGGTGGAACAACTCCCCCATCAGCCCAGATAAGGGTTATGATTATTGCGGGCAAAAATAACTTCTTCATTTTTCCTGCCTTTTGCCCAGTCCCAAAACAAGACCAAAACCAACCGTATTAAGAGAAATATAATCTGGTGAACGCTGGGAATACCAGTGGTATTTTACATTTTTTGCACCAAAGGGAATAAGATTTGTCCAGAATTTTAATCCACCAATCATCCGACCGAAATTATGCAACAAATTTACTCCTAAACCAAAACCGAGAGAGTTGCGGGTATCAGTTTTTTGAATTACCCTTCCACTATCGCCAAGAATTGGGTAGGTAATTTTACCGGCATAATAGCCGAGTTTGATTCCGATTTCAATATCTCCAATCCCCAGATATTTTAGTTGCAGACCTACACCACCAGCATTGATTCCAACAGGGAGGCCCGATTTTATAAAATATGGGTCGCTATAAGGGTAATCCTTTTTATAAAAATAATCAAGGTAAATTCCCCAGCCAATATCTTTTCTATAGAAATCGTTTTCAAGTGAAAACTGATATATGTGGCTGAAATAATCATCAGAATAATCATCAGGGGCAAGGAGATTTGCGGAAAGATAAGGGTTAATAAGTTCTGTGAAGATTAGAAATACTATCATAATATATTATAAATAAATTATATTACCTGTCAAGTAGGCGATGCATCCGAAATTCTAAATAAAATGAGGAGGTAAGGACTCAGTGCATTCAGTTATTGACAACAAATAAGTTGTCTGTATAATAGACTGAACTTTGAAGGAGACAGAATGGCATATAATATTTTATATGCACTACTTTTATTTCTGAGTTTTGTGCAAAGCCAGGATTTTGATTTATATACAGATTCATATACACTGACAGCAGACGATATGGAAAATCTGCCGGTGGTTGATCTTGATGAACTCCTGATGCTTGTCCCAGGAATCAACAGAGACTATAATACCCTGCATTTCCGGGGAAGTACCGGAATGACTGAGGTTGCTTATTATCTTGATGGTATTCCAATAAAAAATCCTGACCAGATTAACCTTTCCATGATAGATAAGATTTCAATCCAGAAATCAGGGTTTTCAGCAGAATATGGCACTGGATTTTCCGGGATTATATTTATCAAAACAAAGAGACAGCAAAGAAGTGCTCTCGTATCATACTTAACTGATGAAATATTTACAACGGATAGATTAAATTATGGCTTTAATCAATATAATATCCATAATCAGTGGTGTATCAATAAAAATCTTGGATATATTTTTTCTGGAACATACCTCTTCACTGATGACCATTATTCAGGTTTATATAAGGTTTCTGCCCCAAAGAACTGTTATAATGGTTTGGTAAATATTTATTATCAATTGGGCGATAAGGGTAATATTTCGGTAATGGGTTATGCATTTCGCAACCAGTTTATGATATGGCATCCTAATATTGTTGGTGGAAATGGTTATAAATATTTTGACCAGCGACCAATGAATCGGGAAAAGAGTCAATCAATAATGGCAAAGTGGGAAATTCCCCTGGGTAATAAAACAATATCATCAGTAAGATTTATAAAAATCAATTTTGATAGTGTATTTGGTAATCGTGATTATGAATGGGAAGAGAAAAATGGTTATAAGTGGTATAATGATTACCATCTAAAGGGTGAACACCTCATCAATTATTTAAAAAAGGATGCCCTTTCAGTGAGAGAGATTCTGGTTGACAGTCTCAGTAGGTATCATAATGAGATTGATAAAAATAGTGCGGGCACACTCCGTCATAATCCTTACGCCATTACCGGGCTGTTTTATATAAATGGTGATTATCCCGCCTGGTGTTATTACAACACAGTCTCTAATCAATTTCTGCTACAATTAAGGCATAGTATTACAAATCAGAATGAATTTAAGTGTGGTATTGAGTATAAATGGCAGAAAACAAAATACTACGATAATACATTACCCTGGTATTCTGGTACCTTCTGGAATTATGAGAACCTCAAACCCCATAATATATCCGGTTATCTTGAAGACCAGTGGCTAACCAATCGGATTGGCATCTGTGCAGGATTAAGATATAGTTATATTGATTATGGATTTTATCAACCTTTAATAGTGCCTCAATCGGGCTCAGATACAATAACTACACTTAAGAAAAATTTCTTTTCACCAAGATTGGGAATCGTCCTGCCGGTGAGCAAACCTCTTAATATCTTTTTTAATGGCGGCGAATATTATTATGAGCCCGCAGAATATTCGGGAAGTCCTGAGCCTGAAAGGACCAGATTATTTGAAATTGGTTTCAAATGGAATCCCGAGCCCGATTTTGCATTCAATTTGAGTCTTTATCAAAAATATTTATATGACTTTTTAATTCAGAAAATTGAGAATTATTACGGATATTACTGGCCTCCTTATTATTTTTACTCCTACACACAGATTGAAAGGGCAGATGTCAATGGCATAGAACTTTGCCTTGAGAAATCAATCTTTGCCGTTATTTCATCCGGAATAAGTTACCATCTCCAGTTTGCAAATCAGATGCCGGTCTATAGATATGATTATTATTATAATTATTATCCGGACATTGACCCGATTACTACAGAGCCGGTCAATCTTGAAAATAGGTATTATCCATTAAATTATGACTGCCGGAATAATTTGAAGGCATATCTTACTTTAAGAATTGAGGAATTCTATTTAACGCTACTGAACAACTCTACTATTTCTTTCTTCCTGTCATCCTATGCGGGATTACCATATACGCCCGAGGATTTAAAAGGGAATCCCCTTGCTGATATGAACTCGGCGAGAATGCCCGGCTATAGTAATCTTGACCTTAAGTATCAAAAATATTCTAAAATCAGTTCTGCGAAATTGATCTTTACCTGTCTGATAAATAATCTATTTAATACCAAACAGATAATCTATGTCTATCCGACAACTGGAAGACCTGATGACCACGGCGACCCAGAACCACCCATCAGCCAGTTTGGCGGGTTGTCAATCACAAGTGCTTATTATTCACCCCAGGCAGATTTAGACCACAACGGAGTTATTACACCGATTGAGATGAGGGATGAGTATGTTAGGGCACTTAAGGATTATTATGCAAACCCGCTACATTACAATAATTCATTCCGGATAAGATTTGGTATTGGTCTGGAAATTTAATGGAGATTAAATTTTATCTTGCATTTCTTGAAGTATAGGAATTTCAATAATTCCAATACTTTGGATTCAAACGGATAAAAACGGATTAAAAAAGAATAAAATCCTCCTTTTGTAAAGGGGGAATAAAGGGGATTTAGGGGTTTTCAAGGGGAGAATCCCCTTGACGATGTTCAAAATATAATTATAATATGGTGAAGTAAAATATGGAATTATTGGTATTACTTTTTGTTTCCCAGATTGATTCAAATAAGTTCTCTTACGAGACACAAATTCCTTTTGATGCCGAGGCACAAGTTTATGAGATTGATAGTGCATTGGGTCATAAGATTGAATTCTTCAAAGATTATAAGGGGTTAAAAAAGGCGTTGCTCTTTCTTCAGCCTGATTCTTCTCATATCATAGAAATCTACAGTGAAAAGAATGGCGGTATTGTGAAAGAACGGGTCAGGATTGAACCAGAAATTATAGACCAAATTCAACAGGAAATTGCATTGATAAAAATTAGAGAACCCCTTAAGACCGGATACGACCGTTCAGGCTATAGAGATTTTCTCGGCAGTTCATTCGTTTTTGCCTATGCGGTTCAGGCGCCGCTTATGGTTATGGCACTTAGTCCGGATGATTATCACACGGGCGTTGCCATCTATATGCTTTCCAGTGCATCGGGTTTCGTTATACCTTTGATACTCACCAGAAATTGTGATATTAGTAAGGCGCACGCCCAGATATTTCTTTTGGGTGGGATTCACGGGGGATATATTGCCGGGGCATTAAGTGGTATCGCCGGTGTTGATGTTTTTGAAGGTCCGGGTGCGTTATTCACAGTGACCGGGAGTATAACCGGTGAATATCTCGGTTTCCAATCGGCTGATAAATTTGACCTGAGTTTGGGCAGGGGGAATACTATTTTTGCAATTGGTGATTTTACCGGTGCTACTTCAACTGGACTGCTCAGTCTATTTGATAACTGGTCAAATCCAAGTTTCAATTATAAGCATTACCTTGCTACTTCAATCGCGGGATTGGGAATTGGTCTCTATGCTGGGACTAAATTAACTGAAAATCTAAATTTGGGTGATGGAGACCCTTCTATCTTTGCAAACTGCGGAATTGTTGGTGGTGCAATTTTACCAGCGCTGCTGTCCTGGTTTGACAATAAAGAGGGTATAATCTCGGGCAAGATGTATATATCAGCCGGTATCTCCGGACTCGGTCTTGGTTCAATATTAGGATACAGAATTATAAAGGAAAAGGACTTCACGGAATCTGAAGGGAATATCATTGTTTTAGGTGGGATTGCGGGTGCCCTTACTGGATTAGGAATGGTCTATCTTGCAAAGATTAAAGACTCGCGTGCTTATTATACAGGGATGCTCATTGGTGATATTGCAGGTGCCCTGGCAACCGCCTCATTTATCAAGGTAGGTGAATCTAATAAACACAGCCAGATTCATCTCCATCCTGAATCAATCTTTGGTCTTTGTCTGTATTCAATAAATAGAACACCCTTTAGAACTCAATTGATTACCCTGCGGATTTAAATAATTGATTAGCGAAACAAAAATGGCGGGCAGGTTGATGGATCTTGACAAGCCCTTATTTTTGGATAAGATATGGTTGTCGGGTCATTAGCTCAGTTGGCAGAGCATCGGATTTTTAATCCGGTGGCCGCAGGTTCGAATCCTGCATGACCCAATTTTATTATGCTTAAATCCCAAAATCTTAAAATCCCGGTAATTCCTAAATTCCGAAATTTCAAAATAATAAAAGAAAGTCTAAATAATATTGAAATTGGGTGCTTGATTATTACCAGGAGTTTGATATTTGGAATTTGGATTTTCTGCTGGATGAGTCCAGTTTTTTCTTCCCCTGTTACGCAAAAATTTACGGTTCATTTTTTTTATTCCCCTGATTGTGGACATTGTATGGAGATTCTCTTAGAAGAAATTCCCAGCCTCCAAAAAAAATATCCATTTCAATTAAAAAAATATGATCTGAATATATTAGACAACTATAAATTTCTTGAGCAGATGGAAAAAGAGAAGAATATAAAGAATATCGGCGAGGACCTGCCCATTGTCTTGGTTGGTGATTCCGCATTTTATGGGCCCGAGGAGGTGAAAAAAAAATTGGCGCCCACAATAAGAAAATATTTAAGAGGAGATAAACAGGTAATTAAAGATACTACAAGAATTGGACAGGATACAGTAAAGAAAAAGACCGGGATAATATATCTATACTACTTTTATCAACCAGGGTGTCAGGAATGTAGTCGGGTTGAGATGTTACTCGGCGGACTATCAAAAAAATATCCGAATCTGAGTATCTCCCGTTATAACATCTTTGATGATTCCAGCAAAATCTTATACGAGGGGCTTTCCGAAATAAGAAATATTCCCGCCGAGAAAAGACTGATTGTTCCGGCAATATTCATTGGCTCTGATTATTTAATAAAAGATTTCCGCTCAACAGAAATTGAATCACTGCTTAAAAAATACAAGTCAGGCAGTCCCCGTCTTGATACCCTGGAAATTCCTTCAGGTGAAGAGCGTATCTTAAATAGGTTTTACCAGTTTTCAATCCTGGGTGTGGCTGCCGCGGGGCTTCTGGATGGAGTAAATCCCTGTGCGTTTGCAACCATAATATTCTTTGTAAGTTATCTAATTTTCATTGGCAAAAGAAGAAGGATAATTATTCTTATGTCCATATCTTTTATCCTGGCGGTTTTCTTGTGCTATCTTGCGATTGGACTGGGTGCTTATACCATTTTAAATCGCCTTACCACAATAGATTATGCGAGGCAAATTATATTTCTCTCATTTGGAATCTTTGCGATAATACTGGGGATATTGAGTTTTTATGACTATTTTCTTTCCCGCACCGGCAATACAAATAAGATGCTTCTTCAGTTGCCTTTAACAATCAAACAACGGATCCATAAAGAGATAAAAGAAAAGACCGGAATGGGGGGTATAATAGCAGGTTCCTTTGTGGCGGGCATTTTAATCTCCTTTCTTGAATTTGGTTGCACCGGGCAGGTATATCTGCCGACAATCACATTTGTTGTGTCCAAAACCGATTTTGGACTAAAACCACTGATGACACTGATTATTTATAATACGATGTTTATCCTGCCTCTGGTCGTTATTGCAATTTTGACCAACATCATCTCACAGGAGGGCATTGCCCAAAGGTTATCAAAAAAAATTCCCCTCGTAAAATTCCTCACGGCAATTTTATTTTTGGGATTGGGCACTTTGCTAATTTTTTCCTGAATGAATAGAAACCGAATAATTTTGCTAACAATGATTGGGGTTGTGGGAATTATCATAATTTTCAGATTACTTCCGGATGAGAAAAAAAGGTTATTGAAGGATATAAATAAGTTAAAAGAGGGAGTAGAAAAGGAGAATCTTGCAATCGTGCTTGATTACATAGACCGTGATTACCTTGACCGACATTATTTTGATTTTAAAAAACTTGAGTCCACCATAGAGGAGTTTTTTAATACCGCCGATTCAATAAGAATTATGATGTCGGGAATAAGGGTATGGATTGATTCCACTGTTGAAAATAACTTCTATGCCCACTGTAGTTTAGGTCTGAGGGTAATTGCGAAATACAATAATGAAAAAATTCTTGTCTTTGGCGGTGTGCTACAACCTGCATCGGTAAAGGGATACTTTAGAAAAGAGAAAAATTTTTACAAAATATATTCAGCGGAGTATTAAATTGAAAAATTACATAAAGGAGATAATTGCCGAAATCAAAAAATTTGAACTGGAGACACTGGTGATTATTACCTATTCTTCTTTCATCCTCCTTTTTTCCGTATATATTAGACGCACAAGAATCTTTTTCCCGACCGAGCCCTTCTTTGAAAAGTTGCTTGTGCTTGGAATCATCTATGGATTTTCGCCAATTGTTCCGATGTTTTTATTCAAAAATAAACCCGCAGATTATGGAATAGATATTGGCAATTTTAAAGTCTGGATAAAAGATTTGGTAATATTTTTGTGGATAATGTTAATAATTCTCTTAATTGTTTTTAAATTTACAAGATTCAAATCTACCTATCCGCTTTCCCTCACCGCCCGACTGGGTCTTAGAAACTTTTTTATCTACGAGGCAGTTCAGTTATTCCATATGATGGGCTGGGAATTCTTCTTCCGCGGGTTTATGCTTTTTGGTCTGGCAAAGAAGATTGATAAAAATTTGGCAATCCTGATTCAGACAATTCCCTTTGCCATTTTGCATTATCGTAAACCACCCCTTGAGGCATACGGTTCAATTTTTGCCGGTATCTTTTTGGGCATCATTGCGATACGGGGCAAAAGTTTTCTTCCCTGTGCAATACTCCACTTTTTGGTGGCACTATTTGCCGATATCCTGGGAATAATCTTTTAAAACGAAATCATTGAAAATACTCCAGGGGCCTTGCTCCTGAAATCCCACCCCTCACCTTTATCCTCTCCCCGCCACAAAGATTGGCGGGGAGAGGGCAGGGGTGAGGGGAATTTTATCTGTTTTTAATCTGCCTTTATCCGTTTGAATCCAAAGTATCGGAATTATTGAAATTCCTATACCTCAAGACATTTAGGGGAATACCTGCTGAAAACCCCATATAATAAATGTCTAAATTCCAAAACACCTAAATGCCTAAAATTTAGGTGGTTCAGGAATTTTGGACTTTTAGGTATTTTCTTATTCATACCGTCCTTTCCTGAATATCTTGTCGTCTCTTTTTCTATAATGAAAAGTTTCATTATTAACTAATGGATTAAAAATCCATTAGTTTAAAATATCAACCTGAGCCCGAGTGGCAAAAGATGGGGCAAAGAAAGAATTACCTCACGCACCAACTCGCGGGTGTTGATGTCGGTAATGGTTTTATTTGCAAAAAATTTCTTACCAAGGTTGAAGATTTTTATGCAGTCTCTCTCACCGAGCCCAAGATAGGCATCACGCACCTTTTTATGGAATCTTATTTCTTTTAATATTTCTTCTTCAATCTCTCTTTCAAAAAAATCCCTTTTCCCTTTTAATCTGAGCACGGCATTCCGACCCGCAATAACCCCGGATTTTATTCCATTGGCAATTCCGGCACCGCTTAAGGGGTCAGTGAATCTTCCCGCATCCCCGACAAGGAAGAAATTTTTGCCGGAAAATCTTTTCAAAATCTTTGCCGGAACGCCGCCGAATATCTTCTCCTTAATGATACATTCAGGAAATTCCCTTTCTATCCAGGCATCAAGATAACGCTTTGCCCGGTTCTTTGTCTTAATCGGCGAAATTCCCAGCCCAACATTTGCCGAATTTTCTGACTTGGGAAATATCCAGGCATAGCCACCAGGGGCAAGATTTTGCTGGAAGATCAAATAGGTATAATGGGGGTTAATTTTAATATTTTCAAGGAAATACTCGGCGCAGACTTCTATTTCATTCAAACCCAATCCTGTATCAATGCCCAGCCAGCGACCAACTCTTGAGGCAATACCATCAGCACCGATTAAGAAACGAAAACGATATTTTTCAATTTTCTTATTCCTCCTGACAATTAGCCGGTCATCCTCTATTCCTATTACCCGGGCATTAACTTCTAATACCGCTCCTTTACTCACGGCAACCTCTGCAAGTTCGGCATCAAAGACCTTTCTATTTAAGACCCAGCCTACATTTGGATATTCAATTCTGAACTCTTCACCAGTGGGACCGCGCACAATTGAACCGTTGAGATTTACACTGACCCACTCGGGTTTAATATCCAGATATTCTTTTATTGTGCTCCGGGAAAGACCTTCTGCACATTGCAGGGGAATACCCACTTGGGGATGTTCTTCAAGGATTAAAACTGAAACTCCTTCTTTTGCCGCAGTGAGTGCGGCACTGCTTCCTGCAGGGCCAGCCCCAACCACAATGATATCAAAATAATCCATAATGAGACAATTTTATCAAATTTTCTTAAAAAAATCAACCACCGCGATTTTAATGAACATACTTCAGGGGAATTCTTCCCCTGAAACCTCTTAACCCGAATTATTCATATTATTTTTGGTAAATTTCGTTCAAAGGCAATCCTAAAGCGGATTTGCGCCATTTTTCAAGCGCAAAATTTTTTGACACTCTGTTTTTTCTTTGGACCCCACACCTTACTCCTCTCCCCGTTAAAACGGGGCGAGGGAAGGGTGAGAGGATACTCTGTTTTTTTGTCATTGCGAGGAGAGAGTTTGTAGTGGTCAAGCTTGCTTGACTTCTTTATGCCGAGTAAACTCGGCCACTACATTTTTTATTATGTATTTATGCCAAGACTTCAATTTTTTATCGTGGTTGGAAACCGCTCTCTGTTTTTTTCTTTTTGTCATTGCGAGTTCTTTTCTCCCTTGTCATTGCGAGGCAACGAAGTTGCCGAAGCAATCTCATTTGTTATCGGTCCTTTCAGGGATTACTTCGTCGTTTGGTTTTTCACAAGAACAGATGGGATTGCTTCGCCCGCCTTCGGCGGGCTCGCAATGACAGAAGGAGTAAGGCGGGCTCAATGACTTTTAATATGAATAATCCCGGCTAAATCCCCCTTATTCTCCCTTTACGAAAGGGGGATATAAAATTATAGTTGCCCAATTCATTGGGCATTGTCCGATAAAGCGGACAACTACATTTATCTTTCCGGATAGCGCTCTAACCGCAGGTTAGGCAAGGAGGCGAAGCGACCGAAGCATTTTTTCAAATTCCTATACCTCAAAGATAATCTTCTCAGTCTAACCAGTTATTCTCCAGGTATTGATTTGAGTAAGATTTTATTTTGATTTAAGACTTTACAAAATATTTCTTAAAAACCATTTCAGGTCAAAAATTTTTTCGGTTTCATTCTGATTAAGATATTTCCGAACTACTCTATTTTGCTGGGCAATTAATGAAAGATTTTTCCTTTCTTCTACCGCTTTAAAGGAAAGTTGCTGGACCAGGTTATAAGCGGATTCCCGATTCATACCCTTTTCAATAAGTTTAATCATCAAATTTTGAGAGGCATAGAGCCCTAAACTATTCTCAATATTTTCCATCATTCTTTCAGGAAAAACTCTCAAATTTTCTAAAACCCAGATAATCTTTTTTGTGATATAATGGACAATATAGAATGTATCGGGAATTATAATCCGTTCAACAGAGGAATTTGTCAGGTCCCTTTCATGCCACAGGTTTATATTTTCAAACGCCGGAATGAGGTAGCCCCTCAAAGTTTTTACCAGACCACAAATCCGCTCTGAGATGATTGGATTTTGTTTATGGGGCATTGCGGATGACCCCTTTTGTCCTTTTGTGAATGGTTCAGAGACTTCGCCAATCTCGGAACGGGAAAGATTTCTTATCTCGGTGGCAATACGTTCAATTGCACAACCATAAAGGACGAGACTCGCCAGTAAACAGGTATGACGGTCTCGGGGAATAATCTGGGTTGATACAGGTTCGGGTTTCAACCCCAACCTTTTCATAACCCTGTTTTCTATCTCTTTTGGCAATATTGTATAACTTCCAACCGCCCCGGATAGTTTTCCAAAAGAGATTTCTTCTTTTGCATAAGACAATCTCTTTTTTGTCCTTAAAACTTCATAATACCAGGATTTTATCTTAAATCCGAATGTGATTGGCTGGGCAAACATCCCATGGGTTCTTCCAATCTGGGGCGTTCTCTTATATTTCCGGGCAAGTTTTTTTAAAATGTCTAAAAGGTGGTCAATTTCTTTTAAAACAACCTCCATCGCCTGGTTGATAATCAATGCCCAGGCTGTATCAACAAGGTCATATGAGGTCATTCCAAAGTGGAGCCACCTTCCCTCTTTACCAATCTTTTCCCGCACTGCCTCCAAGAATGCAATTACATCATGATTTGTTCTCTTCTCAATCTCTTCAATCCGTGCCGGGTCAACCCTTATATTCGTCAATTTCCTGCTCAATCCCTTAGGAATAATATCAAATTCCTCCTGAACTTTAGCCACTGCCTTCTCAACCATAAGCCAGGTCGCCACTTTGTTTGATTCACTGAAAATTTCTTTCAACTCTTCGGTTTGATATCTTTTAATCATAATTCTTAAACTCCGGTTATTAAATTTTATCTAATTATTAGAAAAAATCAATACTTTAATCTTCAAACAGTCTTGACGAACCTCAAAATTTTTATATAATGACTGACTGGTCAGTCAGAATAAACCTTTTTTAAAATAAAGGAGTCTAAAATGGTTATGAAGAAAGACATAAAAGAACGGATTTTAACGACGGCAATGAGGCTTTTTGCGAGAAAGGGG